>Ga0307507_10001236_pt1 | contig 57059 bp, 45 predicted proteins | sample 7_EM_MG_FD_207223 | JGI IMG/M metagenome (GOLD analysis project Ga0307507, IMG submission 207223) | Populus trichocarpa ectomycorrhiza microbial communities from riparian zone in the Pacific Northwest, United States - 7_EM | ecosystem: Host-associated > Plants > Roots > Unclassified | place... | reverse complement strand
GTACTGTAAGAAAGTGGGATATGGAATGCACTATACAATAACAATGCTTGGTCAGGAATCAATTGATAGGATGGTGAAATATCGACAAGAATGTGCTCTTCATGTATATACTAGTCTGGTAACCTCAGGTAAGATTGGAAGATTACGCAAATATCAATATTCAATTTCCCACATTCTATTGCCCTTTCAAAAACAAACAGATGCCACACGATTACATATTACTTGAGAGACTATTCGAGCACTGCGGTAAATATGATTTGCAACAGCCTTGCGAAAACTGTTTCTATCAATGCAAATATGCATCGAAAAGGCCAACCCAACATCTAGCCACTTAGGGAACCTGTATCCGAGGATCTACTGTGTGTATCAGGGCTTCTGGGTGTGAAATATTGTGGTCTCTGACAGGGTGCTAGGCAGGGGCGGGGCGGCTATGTAGAGTCCTTCAATGGTGGGCAAAAGGCAGGACAGCTGTGCTTGTGCCAGCTTGTGAGCGGTAATGGTTGAGACACCTGTGTCTAAGGTAGGGGGCAACTGTAAAGTAAAGCATCGAGAACAGCAGAAGTGATGTCTCATGAGGCTATAATAATTAGTTCAGACACAGTTGATTTCTACTTGGCCTAGTACTGGAGGTCCAACTGTTAGACCTATTGTCCCCTAGACTCCATCCGGCCCTCCTCTTCTTCATGCTATTCCGTCGTAGTACCTCCAAAAAGACAGAGGATAGGCATTAGTCTCTCTTATCCCATGATACCCCGCAGCTGGGAGGACTAGACCGCTGGGGACCTCCGCCTTGCCATCATTCTCTACCTGCAGCTACGGGTACTCCAACTCAGATATCCGGCCTAATAGAACCCTGATCCATGCAGTACTCCTACACCCCCAAGCCCTGAAAATTGCCATCCCAACTTAGAAACCTTAACTTAAAATCACTGAAACCCAATTAAAAGCATAAACATCTTTGACCACCTTCTTATTATTCAATTACGGATTCCCACCATCCTACCTTTGCTGTTACGTGAAGATATATGTGAATGTAGCAGACTACGAAAAGCACTACAAATCTCCCATACCCACCGGGTGCTTTATATATACAGCAAACCGAAGATCTCCTTGAAGGGACCGCAGGCCTTTGACACCCAAATATTCCAGGATCTTTGAATTGAACATTTTAACATGAAGACTCACACTATTCAATCCCAAGTAACAGAATACATGCTAGCAACTTCAGGTTTCAGAGGTTCTCAAGAAGGGCTCCAAAGCAGTCCCGAGATTGCCGATTTCGCTTAGATTCCTGCTTGGCAACAATGCTGCTAGCTTCAATTATCTACTATCAGAATGCCCACTGCACATGGCGAGAATCAGTCCTGTGGCGACAGGCGCAATATTATTTCCCTAAAATACCCGTTACTAGGAGAATAGCATAATAGCTCAAGCTAATGATATATAGTCAAAGAGAAAATGTTCTAACAACATACCAGGCTCCAAGAGTGACTAAGAGACTATAACATAGAGGGGGTGGTATTAGTAGACATTTCGGTTGTGGTTGCGATTGCAATAGGCATGGTGATAATTAAGATGGGCGAATATTGCAGAGGTTATGACTGCGCTTCTTTTCAGAAGACTTATTCTCGTTGTGAGAAGTTTTTAGCAAACAACCAAAGCAAATTTTGCCATTTTTATATGCTAAACTCTCTTTCCATGTATTCCTGTTTGATTATCAAAATTTGTTATACAAAGGCATACTTAGAATAAGCAGGAGTGAGGGTTTGGGCTTGAGTCTCCCGCGGCTGCTTCATTGGCTCTTTGTAGGATATCCATTCTGCATGCCAAGATTGAATTACACTCTATGATTTGAATGACGGTTACAACAGCACCTGCTGCAGCTGCCACCGCCTATCTTGTGGAAGGAAAAGTGGGACACTACGGTAGAGGTAGTGGATTACAACTTTGTTACTTAAACACCTTGTGCAGAATAATTGATACAGAGTTCTGTAGCTAGGTTTCGCATATTCCTTGTTAGGGCCCGTTGACATAGACAGTGGAAGGTGGGTAGGGAAAATAGATGTGAGCGGGTTAACCTAGTATCCCGTCTACTATGATGTGGTATGAAAATTTCAATTAACAAACTTGAGGCATGCAATCCTGGAGCTTGCAATTCCCAACAGCGCTCGGCAACTGGGATATCGGACAGACCAACCATGTCTCCTGACCAACCTAAGATAGGAATTGTGGCTTTCAATTGGCAGTAGATCATGGGGAAGGTAATCGCCGGGGGTAGAAGGAAAATGGACCAGATATCTAGCTTTTCTTGGCATTCCTGGCATGAAAGGTGAGGGGCATTGTAGTAGTGGTGATAGAGCAAGCTTACAACCAGACCTCTTCAGCCACGTCCTGTTTTGATCATCTAGTAGCCAGAATATCGGATAGTTGAAAAGTAGGTAAACAGTTTTGCCACGTCTATTGAGATATGATGCTAGTTGAGAGGCCAGTGTCTAGCTTCACAACGAAAAGTTGTAAACTATATGGATCGATAGGTAAAGGGGCCCTTACTAACTATTGGGTGGGCAACTTTAGCCCAAGGTTACCCGGCCAAGGGAGCAGAGGGCGGCTGCCAGCACCAAAAGGTGGATTCTCCAAAGAATAAGTTGGGATCTTGGCAAGACTATCTATTATTACGGTGGGCACAAAGAGGTGGGAGGGATTTCGGAGCTCCAGGGAAAGATTGACTTGCAACTGAGCATAAAGGGCAAGGGTTTGGCCCAGGGTGTTATCAAATCCGCTTTAAGCCAAGCTTCGGGAAAGCGCATCGAACTGAGTGTCACATGTCTCTTAAGCGAGGCTGGAACCCTAACCCTTGCCCTGCTGCAGCTGCACAACTCTCCCATGAGGCTCTAGTCCTTCCGGTAAGCTACAGGGGCTGACAACCATCACCATTTCAAAATTCCGCGCGAGTAATGACCAGGGATTAAGGATAAGAGATTTTTTATAACCCTAACCTTGATGATATACTTGTTTGCTTAACAAATACCATAATTCTTTTCTCTATCAATCACTCCAGGATGAACGCCCTATAGGCAGAGATTTTAAGGTTGGGAATACGCCAGTGTATGCTCGGGAGGTTCTTTCTATGCCAAGGATGGGACGATGAGTATGGAGACAGAACGGTGGTAGTTCAGGAAGGATACTGGCTATTGGAAAAAGAGATATTAGCGAAAATCAGAGTGGAAACAAATATGAGATGGGAAAAAAAAAGCTAGGCGAACAAAGGGTCCAGAAGTGAGTGGAAGCCTGAAGGGGACCCGAAGGAAATCCATGGCGAAATGACTCACGGAAAACGACGAACCAAGCGTAGGCGGACTTAACGGGTAGTGTCAAAAAAGTGTACAAAAGTATCTAACACATTACTCAGGCCGTCCTAGCCTTGATATCTACCGTTGCTATATATGTAATAGCAAATAAATATTGAGCCAAAGTAACCTCCGAAATCAAAATACCGTCGGTAGACGGACCATTGATACTAAATGTGCGTGTCAAGCCCGTGGATTGAAAGGAAATGCAGGGCTTGATATGCATAATAGAAGATGAATGGAAAGCAAAGGAAGAAGCAAAAAAGAAAGAAACCGGAGGTGTTGTTGATATGGGTCAAAGGAACCAAAGGCGAAGCTTTGGAGCGAGTAAAGAAATACGAAAATCTTCTTGTGTCGGCTCAACAGCAGATTCATTGAGCAATGCCGACAAGGTATAGGTGTTCAAGGAAACACTAGAAGCGAAAAAGGAGATGAGGGAATCTGGTGTGGCAAGAGCCAAGGACGGAAGAAAACAAAAGTTCAACAAAGACTGCCTTGAAATGCCCAATCCAGACACCAGCTAAATGCAATCCTAGCCATGACAAAAAAAGCAAGATTGAGAGAGGAAGGGTGCACAGGTTCCAGAACATGCTATATGTCATGGTATTGACTATAAAGTGTAGCGTTGGCGGGATTGGTGAGGTATCCGAATCGGATTCTGATTCCACATATGGGCACGAGGGTTGTTTTGCTCTTGATACCTCTAGGGGGAACGCTCTCGCATCCTGGGATTTGGCAGTCGAGGCGTTTCCGGAGATCGTTCTCCTCACGATGACGAATTAAGCCCTACTTTCTCTTGAATGGAGATTTGCAGGTGCAACTAAGTTTATTACACACATACTACTCCCCGGAGAGTGTTCCGGGGCTGGGATGGAGTTGCAGGAGGGGTATACCAATCGGAATGTGGGAGAGAGAGAAGCAGAGCACAATGTCCAACTTATACGTGGCATTTATAGTTGGCGGGAGCTAAGAAGAACCTCTGGTGTTCTTGCTAGCAGGGTTGGAAATCTGGTTCTCCAGACTGTGGGTAATGGAGCATTTGCTATGATGGGCATGAAACCCTGTACCGTTGACAGAGTAGAAGCCATCGACTTCTCGATGGAGTGGTAGATTTTCGAGCTCTGGAGGTAGTGGGTGCAGTGTTTTAAATTTATTGACCAGAACTGCCGGCTGATTGCCAATGCTATCGCGAAGACTGTGCCTGCAGGTTTCAAAATCAGGATACGGCTTTCCAGATATATTGCAGAATAAGAGAGGTGAGTTCGCTTACCTTGAGATTGTAATGCCATTTCCTGGAGTGTCTGGATTGGCGATATGTCTGTGGCAAAATAGACTTTTAACAGTAGTTAATTAGTGAACACTGGGGGGACACCTAATGATCACGTCTAAATAATAGAATGTGTATCATCAGGCAATCCAAAGCAGGCCACAATCTGCGACACTCCGGAATGCGATACTATCTCGCGTCTGTGTGCCGACCACTCACATAGTCATCAAGCACCCGGGCCTATAGTGCTAATTATGGGGGTTAAATCACCTAGGGTAGGTAGTAGGATTTTTTTGTTCAAGGAGAGCATTTGACGTGCCGCTTTGAGAAGGGTCCCCCATTGGCTTTATACTGAGAAGACTACTCCTGAACCCAAGATGCCTCGATGCCCTCTAGGGGGAAGTTTTCCTTGATGCCATCTAGTTCTTTGTCTGAACAGGGTGGGTATCGTCCAGTCGCGAGCGGGACTTTTCCCCTACCAGTGAATTAAGAGATGAGGCCCAGAGATCGACCCGAGAAAAGGTTAAGCCAGCAGAATATAGGGCCCAGGGGTAGACCAGATGGTAAATCCTGAGCGAAAAATCTATTCTCAAAGGCCACGTTTGGTAAGACTGTTTGCTGTTACTTCGACATGATATCAGCTCGAATAAATCACAACCCTCATAACTTAGCGAGATGGAGTACCGACCAAATCTGGTATGGGATATGATGAGCTGCAGGTGGCTCAATTCGAGAAAGTCAGGAAAGGAAGTTGTGGTCCCCCGTGTAGCTAGGCGCTGGGTAATTGTTCATTTTTTGTCTCCAGTGAGCCTGTGGTTTTTCCACCGCTGTATCTCGGAAAGTGATTTGAACAACCCAATAGATCTCTTTAGCATCCAGCGCCTACACTGGCTATGTGGTCTTTAGCAAAGTGAAAGGGATAGATGAAGTGTAGCACATATTGGGTAGAAAAATGGGGGCTATATTTTTTGTTAATTCGATTGGCACTTTTTTTAGGTACATCGTTGTATAAAGAAGACACTCCACTAAGCCCAAACCACTGCACTGCGCAGGTAGAACCTCCACCATGCCCAGGATGAAATACTGCGAAAACTGGTAAGAACCGTCAAGCGTTAAGTACGTTGAAATAAGAAGCGCCTGGTGTGGAACTTACGCTTGTGTCAAAATAAGAGGCTGGAAAGCCCTAGTTCTAGCTACAAAGAGTTAGCGTATGGCGTCTTATTCCGATTTTGAGATGTAACTAGCGCTTGACGGTTCTTGCCAGGCTTTGCTCTAGGTGGGTGACCAACATGGATCAATTACCAGTAATTTTTGTTAATCCTGACCTTGACTATATGCTTTGTTGTTCCACAGAATAGCCCTGTTCATTGCCCGCTAGGTTTGGTGGTTGTAACCGCTAACACTGTACGGTACCCATAGCAATTAAGAAGTCTAAAGCCAAACTCGGGATGTAGAGAGTAGCCAGGTTCAGATAACCCTGAGATCCACCAGAGAGCGATACCTATTAATCAAGTGGAAAGCAACTCCCTCTCTTATTCACGGGATCAAGAAAGCCTGTTGGCGGATTAACGGATATTGTCTGGCAGGCCCCCGGTGTCTGCATAATCGAAAGGACAGGCAGGTTGGGGGCCGGGGGCTGGTCAATGGTGGCATTGCTTTCACAATGAGGGTCCATAGTAGCCACGTTCTAGGACAACCGGCTCCACCCGCTTTCATTCAGGATGGGGACACCAGAAAACTGCAGACGTGAGAAAAACTTACGAAGACCTCCCTTTATTGCGAAGAGTTCCGCCGAGAAGTTGTCTTTGTGGACGGCCACAGTATGTACACAACAAGGCTGCCAGTAGCGAGCCAGAAAAGAGGGGAAGGGAGAAAGTGTTTTTTTGTGAGACAGGGAGAATGAACGGAAGTCCGCCGACCTTCTGCCCACTGGTTCCATCGGGCCTGCACATGCCGCCAAGTGTCTGGACTGCAATCTCCGCGAAAACTCGGATACCAGCATTGGGCCATGGAGAGCGTTGTGGAAGGGTGGGTCTGAGCTTCATTTGGCATAGGTCATATTCACCTGCAGTGGTACAAGTAGATTGCTTCAATGGGCTATAGGTGCATCAATAAGGGTGATGATCTTGCCTATCTCTGCGCCAAAAGTCAGTGAAATTCGGTATAGATGAAGGGATCAGAGACCTGTATGTGAATTAAAAGGTAATAAAAGGGAATAAGGCTGACATTGGTGTGCGTGGGACTGTGTTGGACGGTTTCATACTCCCCAAAGGATACCATCAAAACTCAGGTATAACGAACTCGCCTAGACGCACCAGAGCTCTCAGTGATTTGAATAGGAGAAAGACTAATAAAGGCGTCCAAAGCGTCTTGCTTATGGAATTTGGCCTTTGTGCGAGCTGTTTGTCAATCAGGGGGTCTGATTTCGCCGGACGAACAGACTGACCAGTTCTTTATAGGCAAGTTTTCACAGTATGTTAAAAGGGAAGAAGCCGCGTAAACGCTGTACAGATAAGCATCGGTGAATTTGGATCTTCCAAAGCGATAGCTGGCTACGCTCGGATATTATGTTATCAAGGCGGTTGCCAATTACTTGTCTATTGTTCACGGATTATAGCCCTGCCCCGAGTACAGAGAGAGCCTTTCCCACAACGGGTCTGTTCCTGGGCGTGATACTCGAGTATTGTAAGTGACCCTTTTGTGATACATGCCACAAGTGTACCATACAGGAGGAGCAACATGCTCTGCAGTGGGCATCTGGCACCCTCTGCGCCCTGTGTTTGAAAGATACACATTCGGCTACGGTACATGGCGTTTAGCAGCCAATATACCAAGCTGGGGCTCAGCTGCCTCATGAGAACACTAAATGCCTTGCGTCACAACCCCCCATTGCGTACTCGAGGACTTATCACCTAGAATGCGCATTCCGATCAGAACCCCCCAACCTTGACTCACTACCTTGCTTCCTCCAAGCAATCCCTGACCATCTTATGAGCCAAGATATAGTTGCGAGCTAGTAATGTTCCATTACGGAGGGACAGGGCTTAAGTTTTATAGATTCCCCAAGCGAGGTTTGTTACCCGCATCCCCTGTGGAACCTAGAAAACTTAGGCCCTGTATGGCCGTAGATTGCGGCAGGCGGCCAGAGTTATTATTTGAATCATTATCAAGAACCCGGGAATTCCCACTAGAGCAATAGAGATATTCACAAATTGAAACTTCAAGATTCCTACCTTGTTCATTCACTCCAGAGGTTGTCACTTTTCTAAATCTAGCCAGTCATTACGAAATTTCACCTGTATGCCCCACCTGCCCATTCTCTAAACCATTGAAACTTCACGGGCTCGGTCCTACTCGCCAGGTGAAGGGAATACAGTATATTTGTAGTGCCTTGCAGGTAGGCTGCAGATAGCCTGCAGACACACTCGGGGGTTGGCAACAGCCGGGTGCATTTTTGAAGCGAGACATGGCGGTTGCACCTGAAGTAGGCAAGATCGGACTCCATGCGATATTTGGTGAGTATGATATGGTGACAGCCTGGCTAGGGTGTACTTATGATAAAATCTCTGGTATGACAAATTTGCTTGGGGCGGTCATGCAGCAATTTTCAGTCCTTAGAATGGCTCAAGAAGACCTCAGGAGACGCTTGCTTAGATTATTTAGCCTGGTTCCGAAGCTCGCCGTTCACCGGAGGTTAAGATCTCGCTGGAGGACCAGTCCATGTGAGTTCTGTATACCCAGGAGAGGTGTTGTGCTCGAGCCAAGCGGACTCGAGTCTCTTGGCCGCTCGAGCCAGCGTGTGAACAACACTACCGAGGCTCTTAAGGTAGAAGGTCAGCTGACAACGGATATGCCTAGCGATGACATTTGTCATTATGCCCCACACGTCCCTCCAACAGAGCCCAAGTCTTGATGGCTCATATTTTCCAAAGCCTGAAGGCTCTGTAAATGTCGGGAAGTCCCGGCAGTCTTTCGGGATGAGGTCTGGCTGGTAAATATTTTCTCAATAGGTTCTAGATATCTGAGGTTGTGTGCAGATTGATGTTAAGAAGAAATGTTCTGATCCTGGCTAGGGGAACAGGACAAGAAATCAAGGGGATCCTAAAGGAGTTAAATCATTCAGGGTATGATAGTGTGGATGCTGAGCAATTTCCTATCACTTGATATATTCCTAAAATGTACAGTAGGAGGACAAAAATATTAGTCTCAGGCAGGGTTTTACACGAACTTAACCCAAAATGGATGACTTTAAATAGATGATTACTAAATTTACTTATATGAAAACACTTCAAATCTTTCCATTAGCTGGGGAATGATGGTTTATTCAAACGACTACAAGTTGAAGTCTAAGGAATCAAAGCTGGCTTCATTTTTTCCAAATGCATCAATGAGTGGGAAAGTGATCTAAATTTCGTATGAGCCCTATACAAAAAAGTACTCGAGTCCAGCGCAGCTGACACTAGATACGTAAATAATCTTTTCTCAATAAGTTTGTAAGATTCAAAGATGCTGTCCCATGTGGTAGTGAGATCTTTTCTTGCCGGACCTTCTAGTTTTGTGCGTGCCAAGTATGCAGAGCTTAGCCAACCTTGGAATTCATTCATTGAGTGATGGATTATGATGCCGATTGTGAGTCACGGCTGGACTTTGAAACCAAACCCCATAGGGCATCTGATAAGGAGCTTCTGGTATATGGTGTTCGGAATGAAATTTACCCTTATGTGAAAAATGATGGATATGTTCACCAATTTGATCTTTTGTAAATAATTTACAATATAGAGCGGGTTAGTACTTGTACAACCGATTGCCAATCAGGCAAAGCATACCAAACCTAGCATAGAGGGAAAGAGTAACCTCTGGAACGTTGATGGAACAAGGTTTAGCCAGTCACTAGGCCAGTGCGGAGTCATAGGTCCAGGACACCCGATACGTAGGGTCCTTTCCTGCTTCTCCCTTCTTGATGATGACCATCCTTCCTACAGTTGCCATTCTGAATTGCACGCTTTCTTATTGCCCAACCGGTCCCCACTAGCAAACCCCCCAGCACCCTGATTGTCATATTGGGACACATTGGCGGTAACGAGCTCCCCGGCCAACAGCGGCCACAGCCTCTGCAAAGCCTCCGGCTGTGGAACTCGGTATCTGACGGAGAGAATCTCGGCTCCCGCCGCATTTCCTTCCGGCATTCATTTTTGATGGTTGTTCTGAGTTTTGTTTCCTCCCTGTTAGACTTAGTTATCCCTAATAGACTCACTCAACCTTGGAAAATTAGAACAGTGCTAAGGTTGTGGCACGACTATAGCCTTGGCATGGTTCGTCTACTGAGTAGTATATGTTCTATTTCCTACCCATGGTCGGCATCATAACTCATCATACAATGAATTAATTCCAAGGTTGGTTAAGATCAGAATGCTAGGCACCCACAAAAAAGGAAGGTTCAGAAAATGCAGGTCTGAACGGCCCATGAGATAGGCACCCGCCAGAAAAGGTACAACTACACAGATTTTGAATGAATGATGATTTGCACAACTTCACCCAAGAGCAAAAACCCGTCCAATAAACTTAAATTATGATATTGGTAATTCTGGAAAAGGTACATATTCCTTGGTGTCAGGGATGATCAATTGAGGCTAAACTGGCCTTGTTGTGCGATTTTGAAAATTCCTATTTTAAATCTAAAAAGTACAAGTACGGAAGACCGTATCGCACATTGCAATAAAATATTAATAATACCCTCTGGAGATAACCTATTTTGCTGTGGGTCTTCCCCGGCTGGGATTCTTTTGTGTCAAATGATAATCTTGACGGTAAAGGTTCCCGTGAGGGTAAACCGCCAGGGAAAAGAGAAGCACGCAAAGCGCAGTACAGCAGCCGGGAGATGGATGCCGGGTGGACCTGGTTCACCTGTTTGGTCAGGTCAGCAAAAGGTGGCGGATGCTGAATGAAAAAACATTTTTTTCCAACTGAAGAAAAATGGCACGATTTTATCTCCTCCTTCTCTGGGAAATCCACTTGGTGTACAAGGTGAGAGCATATGGAATCATGAAAGAAAATAAAGGCAGTCACTAAAGCTATCCACAGGTTCGATATTATGGTGACTTTTACTTCTAGATTCCATACCCCCTCAGGTTACTTAGCAACCACCTAACGGGTTAATATGCGCGGCTCGATAGCGTTGCTCACATTTCGCCAAAATCGAATGGCCGAAGCTAGTATTTTGTAGTCGGTAATCCGAATATTTGAACATGGTACTATCAAAAACAAAAATTGAGGCAGTCCGTATCGGGAAGTATACATATCCAGACATATAAAAGTGCGGAGACCTTCTGTATGGACGGATGACGATCAGGGATGCATTATAATCTCCCTAACCCTAACCTTAATTTTTCCCCAGCCGACGAAGCATGATATTCGAGGAGCTACTGTATTCTGGCTAGTCACCTCAGTTTTGTTGTAACTATTGGTACTGTCAAGGCTATAGAGTACACACTTCAACATCTCTGACCATTTCCATATCTGTACACTTTTGTCAATATCACGCATTGCGCCTCTAATCCGTCGGTCATTCAACGGCTCTAAGACTAGGGAAACGCAAGTAATGTAACCCCCCTCAATCGATTAAGCTATCCATCAGTAGACGTCTTGCGAGCAGAAACCTTAAGTTTGGGAATATACGGATAGGGCCAAAAGTGTGAAGCGGGAAGGGCGGTATATCCTCTATGACAATGACCACCATGAAAGCAAATATAAAGTGGAAAAAAACAAAGATATTGAGGGAACAGTCTCGAGGTGAAGGAAAATTGCAAGATATCGTAAACGAAATATATTGGAAAACGAATAGAAGAAAAAGACTCTCCATTAGTAGGCCAACTTGAGCGAGTCCTTTGCAAAAAGCTAAAATTTCCAACCAATTGTTCAAACTTTCCTAATCATGAAGACAGCCATAACTTCATTCATAATAGAAAATACCTAAGTAGGAAAAGTAGACACGTGAGTGGGAGTGCCATCGATTTACCACCTGAGGTGTCATATAGTATGAAACTTTCCACCAAGCTGATTGAGGAGAAGTGCCTGCCCAGGGATGTTATATCGGACACTCGGTAAACCAAAAGGACAGGAGCCGGAGGAAACCTCTCCCTCAAAATCGACCACTTTCTCTCCAGCTTTTTAGAACACTTTATCAACCCCCAAGCGACACCTTAAAACCTCTTCTGAAACATCTCCCACAGCAAAGAAAAAGTTAATGGTAATGCTAGAAATGAGGGAGTTAGGGCGAGCCACGTACTCTTAATTCCAATGAGAGCAACTCACCAACCCATACCCACCTGGCACCTCTCCTAGCCAATGTCATCTCCCGCCTTCTGCTGCAAAATTCTCCCCTCTTCTCTCCCCCTGATCCCGTAAACGCAACCTCTAGCTCAACCTAGCCCTCATCTTCCATTCACCTCCTCATTCTCCCCAACTCCGTCAAGATCTGATTTTCCCCACGAGACTTTCCCTTATAACCAGCGGGAATCCAAAGTCAATTTCAAGGATAATGTCCTTTTGAGTTAGAGTGAGTGTAATTGGACAAAAAGCAAGATTGTATTGTTAATCACCGGCGCTCACAGCGCTCATCGGATATCACTCCCACGGTATTGGCAATCAGTGTTGAATTTCATATTACTATCTTCCATTATCCAGAATAACAAAAATGAACTTTTTCGAAAAGCGTTTTCTTCCTGTCTTATTCCATCTTAGAGGGCTGTGTAATGAGAAATCACTAGTGGTGTGATAATTATTGGGCAGCTATCTCGTATCGGCTAGGCCTCATTGTGCTCTCTAGCTTTGGAGGCCTAGACTTTCTAAGAACTTATAATGCGTTTGAGCTGAGGACGGGAAACCGGGTCCTTCTAGTGACGGATGAGGTCACTTATACTTTCTAGATATGTTCTGTCCTGGGACCCTTGCTTTGAACAAGTAACAAATACATACTGAGCGGAAGTTCCGCGAAGTTTCTCTTGTTCTACTTGCAGAGAGGATTGGGGCACAATTTCAACAATCAATTTTGAAGACAGGAGATGTTAGAAGGATATAAGTGGATTCAGCGTCGAGTCTAAACTTGATGAAAGGGAGCGAGAAGTGGGGTGGAAGACGTAGCAAAACGGGGAAGAAGAGCCGGCTATGCGGGGTAGGGGAATCGCTTCCGAGGAAGGGTAAATGGCGTGATACTTCTGTACAAGTCGTTATCTTTTTGTGTACTTTAGAGTTTCGTTCATGATGAATTATTGAAGTGCAAGTCACTGAACATTGGCAAATTTTGTAACACTTTTCTCATCTTTTGAAACTAACCTTCCGGTATGTGATCGGTATCTATAGCAAAATTTATAACTCCTTGAGATTTATGTGGTAGGTAACAACACCAATTTCTCCAAGTTGTAACACTAACAGAATTGTGCATTTGCAGGGCTTTTACTCATCTCTTAGTATATAGCAGGGGCGTGAGGTGGCCTTCAAGTACTCTTTTCCCATTTCTGCTTATTTGGTCTTATTTTCTTCCCCTTCGCCTTCCCCTGGCCAGAACCAAGATACTCCAGCCCATTTTATAGAGCCTGCCCATTCTCCCAAACCCACTGCAGTAACTCATTCTTGCTTTTATGGGGATGATCAAGTTGGTATTAGAGGGATTTCTCAATGGTGGGCCCCACCAAGCTCCTGTGGCGAAGCAGTACCCGGCTGCTACTTCCTCACCCTAATCACACCTACTACTAGCCGGTTTTCCACTATTTTGTGAAGGAAGGCGGCGGTGATCCCTTCAACAACCTCGTTAAAGTCAAAACCGCTTGCAAGCCTTTCTCCCCCCAATTATTTCTAGAGAGGTTTTGTATTTATCTATTGCTCTTTCTTCAACCTCATCATTCTGGGTATTCTTTTTGAAGTCTACAAGTTCCAACATCAAGCAAGCGCCAACCTGGTTTTGCCAGTGGGTTCCTAAAGTGCGTAGTCCAAGCCTGTTTTGCCTCTGCCCCTAGGCTCTGCCTTACTGACCATGTTCTCGATGACATCCTAGTTTGCAAAAGCTTTCGCCATTATCCCGCTCTCTGTGTTGGGACACCTTAACCCCGCTTTTGTGGCTGTTACAAGCGCGGGCGTGTTATGGTTGGCTAAGAACAGGGGTGGTTTTTCCAAAGGCTCATGGCAGTGATGAGTCAAGCGAGGGACCCCTCACTATTGGTCGTCAAGAGATGGCAAATCTGCGGGGGCGAAGAGGTGAAGCTGAAGAGTCACAGGTACAGAATGTCGGCGCCTATCATGATATCTTGCCCCGGAGGGCTGGAAGGTCTTGCATTGGTAGGGCAAATATCTTGTGGTAGAGGTCCACTTCGTGAATTAGCCTTAAGGAGGTATGGGAATTGCTGCCTTTGAACATTTTTTTGATCTCTACGCCAATGTGCTCAGAGGAGATTTTGTTTTTGAGAGGTGAGTCTTACATGAGTGTAGGTGCTTGGTTGGTGTGAGGGATATTCTGTGTTAGAGGGGAGGAGAATTCAAATGCCTTGATGTTTGCAGAAGTTTCCTAGCGGCCTTGGAGTCAGGAACTATGGCAAAGGCGAGTTGTTAAGCAAAGCGGATTAGGCGGTTCAGACGGAGGGGGTCGTCGACGAAGGTTTCTTTTAGAGGGAGTGAGGTGTGGACAAGGCCGGCAGCCAAGTCCTGCTGGCCGAGAGCTGTGAAATCCTGCACTAGTCTACTGTGTAGATTGTAAAAGAGGGTGTTGATGGTGCGGTCGCAGCGGAGGGCATCTTGTTCTGGCGTTCCGAATTCTTAAGGCCATTAAGTGGAGGTCCCCCGCCGAAAAAAGCCTCGCGGGTAAAGGGACGCAAACCATGTGTGGGATCCGGGGATACCAAGAATATGACTCACTCCTCCGATTAACAAAATCGATATGCAATCCACCAATCTGCATTCTAGCAGTTTCTAGAGCTTTGGACTTTTCAGGGTTGCTCTCGATCTTGGCCACTTCGCCCGCTTCAAGGCCGTACTGATCCCGGTTTTACCTTGCTGAAGTGGAACAGTCCAGTTGGGAAATCGTAACCAGTCATCTTGTTTATCCCAACGTGGATGTCAGTGCTTTCAAGCCACATGCGCTTATCGTGGACCCAACCGCTGGTGAAGATCCAAACTGGGCGGTCATCCCCGCACCTTTCATTGTCGATTCGATACCCTCCCTCCGGTAAGAGATGGTTGTTAGGTGCGAACAGAGGGCTGGCATAGGCATGCCAGTAGACATATTCGGAGATGCCACTCTGCCGTGTTTTTTCGAGAGTTTTTGCAAGTCGGAGGCTCATATGATGATGGGAGTTGTGGCAGTGGAGGTAGTGTTTGAAAACAGTGATTTGCTCTTTGAATCAGGTCTGCACTGGGGAGATGGAGAGCCAGTGCCGAAGCAAACGATCAATACAACCGGTTATAAGGAGAGATATCTCGGGGAGTGTGTAAATTGTGGCCTTATGAGCGATCGAAGCTTGAACTTGGTTTGAGTAATAATTGTCGTGCGCAATTTTGCTATCAATAAATAAATTCATGAGTGCCACCTTTAACTGGGGGCTGGTTGTGAGAAGACAGGTACTTGATTACCACGAAATTTGAGTATAGTTTCCCCGTATGGGTAGCAACTTAAGACAATATCATATATTATTGAGCTGGCCTTAAGCTTCAAAGGAAAGCAACAAGTATAAATCTCCAGCCCATGGCTGGTTCACAAAACAGTTTTTTCCGCTTAACCGGAGCGGTCATCTCGGTGGTCCTGCTGCGGTTATCGGCTGAGGTCAAGAATGGATATTTTCAGCCTAATGGCTGATCACTAGTGACCACTGCCACAGGTGGTAACCTCGCTTCACGTCCTGATGTTGGAGGCAACTACCTCTGCCCCAGCGAAGTTTTGCAGTATGGCATAGGTTAAGCTGCCTGCTCTGTATCTGTTCTACAATAGTAGTATCAAGAAACAACCCCAAACCGGGACTAATTGAACTGTCCGAGTACCATTCGAATATGAAGAATGCCTTTTCCGAGAAATTAAAGGGGAAGTGTATAAATTTCTATCCAAGATATCACTAATGAAAATCAACTCATAAACAACTCTTAATGTACAAGTATATAACAAAAACTAAACATCTGGGGAGGTCTGTTGTAGCCATGTATCTCATACAACTCCAATTTCTCTGGATAAATTCATCAAATGAACTCATACCCCTGTGGTTGAAAAAACAATTTTAGTGAATTTCAAATTTCTTGCAGAAAGCGCGACGAAAGTAGAGGGGTCATCCAGCCTAGCTCTTGCCGTAAGGCTCCATGGTATAGTATCCATTCTGAACTCACTTGGGAGGTTAAGGTATTCTGTCCCCATGCTTCCCGGCAATCTGCACGACGGCGAAGCCCCATGCACCCTCCGGAGAACTTGGAAGCGGCAATTCTCTTGCCGAAAAACCCCCTCCCGATCCAACTTTTTCATTGTTGTATCATCGCAAGCTAGTAGTAATTGAATGCATCTATCTTGCCACAATACGCAGCGATATGCATTGCAGTGTTCTGGTGGGCATTGGGAAAATGAACAGCGATCCTTCTCTTCTCCAGAACAATCTAGTAAAGCACAAGTGGCAACGAAGTAGGAGGATCCATTCACCCACTAGTGGAGATTGTGCAACTCGGCTAGCTAACAAAAGGAGTATTGCAAACGAGTGGCCTAACCCTAGGCTCGTACTCGTCTCTTTGTGACAAGACCACCCACCTGTAAAAAGTATAGTATTTTAGCTATTTGAAAGTCTTGCCAAACGTGCCAGTACAGGGTGAAAGGCATGTATGGAAATGACCTCGTGATTCACGGCGGTATTAGACATTTTGTGGACTGCCGTGAGCTAGTTTCGATTTTTCTTGGGAGGTAAGTATTTAGCCTTTGAGAGAATATTAGAAATCAAGAGTTAAATTCATACCGAAGCTATGAGAGCAAAAGACATTAATATCACTCATTGACTTTTGCAACAAGGTCAGGGTTTACACATAGAGTGCGTCTCCAGCAAAGCAGCCTCAACACTATCCTCAACGGTATCGTCCAGATGCGCCAAGTGTGGCTATTCCAAAAGAGATGCTGATTCTCACGGTGGAGATACAAGTAGATGTGGTGGCATTTACCACCCTCCGCCCTGAACCGCAACAAAAGAGGTGCACCAAGGATTCCTTTATGCTAGGCTACATCCCCTCATTCTGACCGGGTGGTTCGAACGCGCCCAAGTTGATGTTTTCAGATTGAGGTAGACCAGTTCCATAGCCTTTAGACCATTGGAACCGGTAGACAATAATCTCTCCCTTTCGAATTCTAAGACTGGTCCTCCCTAAACTGGAAATCCAGAAAATAATTCTGATAAATATATTACTCTCATAGTAATATCAAGAGTTGCACCTCAGATCTTACCACGATGACCCTACTGTTAAATTTTGTTTACTTTTCTTCTTCTCTACGTATGCATTCTATCCCTTCCCTAAGCCTTCTAACATTGCATCTGCTTTACATATCCATTATCGGCACAACCCATTGACGGCATTTGAATGTGCATGCCCTATCGCTACACAATGGCATCCCCCAGGTAACCTCTTCACCACTCACTTCCATTTTAATTGCTTCCAAATTTTGTGATTAAACCACTACCTGGTAGTAGTCTACGGAGCTTCCCGTATGACACGAGATTAGAGGAACCCAAGAACATATTCTCATATCAATAAAGCCCATATTTCCAAAAGCTCCTGCTCAAGAATATGTTGACAACGGCAGAGACCCAACATGTGGACCTCCACTACTATGAACATTATTGCTAACGACTCGATATAAGTAAGGTTGCAAGGGAAAGTACAATATAGTACTCATTGAGCTTCACTTAGACTCAAGCTGAGAAGGCAGCCTTCGGTGGTACGGGTCCAGATTTCAGGATTTTCGATATTTTAACCGCAGAAGTACAGGTTAAGATGTAACCCAGGTCAAGAGAAGCGTCTGGAGGAAAACATACGGTACATCGGGGAATGAAAAGTACCCCTCACTTACCCCAGGAACCAGGGCTTTTTCTGTAACTTTGTTAGCAAGCATGCCAAATAAAGTTCAACCTGTCTAAAAGCTCATCGAGGTGTACATGTATTATGTGATACTACACTTGGCTGTTTTTCATGTATGTTGTGGGGTAACTCCTTGGGTCTGAGAAATAAGAGCAGGCAAGTCATTCCCCGAGTGGCATTTGATTTTCATTCTTCTTCATTTGTTCTTTGATTTTCTTCTTTTCTCTCCTCTCATTCCAAGTCCGATATATAGACACATCGCGTTTCTCTAGAAAAGTGGCCTCATGGCTATTCTCCAGACAGACCTGCTGTAGCTGTTTCAAAACAGGTGTCTATTCTTGGGGTGGAGATGGAAGGACAAAGCGGTGTTTACCTGTCCTAGGACAAGCTCGAAGACAATATATATACATATAAAAAAAGCAAAAAAAGACTATGACAAAACCTGGACGTCAGCTCCGCAAGCAAAATTCCCAAGATCCTGCAATAATCCAGCACCACAGGTCCAGGTAGTGGTCGCAAGCCCCTCCGCGAAGGGGCTTTTCCTTCGGTTCTCTTATCGGCGAGCAAAGTCGGCTAGATCCTTTCACTGATGTTATGTGCGATGGTCTTTAATTCTTTCAGTTCCATTTAGCCCCCCTCTGTCCATAGGCAGGGTAGCACCCTAACATTCTCACTCCGAAACCATACCGGTCGAACACCCAGTGATGATAGTATGTTAACTCAGTAGGGGGTAGATGGAAATCCAATATCGACGCTAACTCCACCAGTAACACATTAGTGAGGAAATTTCGCAGGCAACCACTAACTTATTAATGTCATATTCGATGGTCGCTGATTTAGTCCGTCGAATGTTGTCCACTCGGTTCACATATATTTGAGTGCCTCCTTCCAAGCACACTCGCAATAAGTCCGGGCCCCAGTCCAGACGGCTAAATGAAATAAGATGAATCTGGGCATAGGGACGAGCGATTGAGGTCTACCGTCCATCCTTGGGGCAGGCCATGATGTCCCTACTACACCCTAAAATCGGCTTATATTTTCACAGATGAACAATGTGCGGCCTCGCCGATATGGTATTCTTGTTTGCAACGGGGGTAATGATCGGACTGTATGATTTTACCGTATGAAAGGAAGGGTGTCAAGAGGACCAGAGTAATTCGTAGTGAAGGGGGTGAGGAGGTCCGCTAGGGCTTGAGAAAGTAAAATATTCGAAAAGAAAGAGAAGTTGAGCAATGAGGTTTTATAGGAGAAGAAATTTCAACTTTTACGTCTCCCACCAGGGCATACACGTAGTGCAGCCAATGAGTGGTGGCACTTCCAACAAGCATAGTTCAACATAATTGATGCCGAGGCGATGATCTTCGCTTCCAGTTTGCCACAGGGGAGTGGAGCGGCTTAAGTGAATAGATTGAGTTTCTATTATGCGATGAAGGGGTTTATCATTAGTCCGATTGAGTATGTCAAAGAGAGTTTTGAGGAAAGTGACTATCACGAAACAAGATCAAGCCAAGGAAAGGACGAGAAGGAATGAAAACCAAATGAGAGAAAATTGTTAATAGCTTTCACGCCCCTCCTCTGGTGCATACCATTACCCCTGCAACTTCAGGGCACTGGCATTTCTCTTCGAGCTAACTTTGATGAGCGATGGCATATCTTAACCGAGACTGCAACCCTAACCCTTAACTTCCTCAGGTTGTACCCCCGTGACGAAACTGGGTACCTGATGAATCGGGATCATGAACACGGGCACCGTATTTGGTGGATAAAAAATAATTTGATCAAGGTTAATGTTAGAAAAATTACCTGTCAATTACCTGTTATCGTAGTTTCGGTGCGGGAACCGTCAAGGGTGGCACATGTCAATCCACAATTTCTGCAATTGTTCGCTTGTTCTTAGGCTATCACGGGAAGTCTGGCTTCGCTTCCTAACCGTCAATGCACAATAAAGTCTCTAGGATGAGCTCTCCGGGATATGGTTTTCAAGACGTGCCTGAGAATGACTAACTGTGTCGCGGCACTACATAAACCTCTTAGCCCAAGACTGCCTGGGGGAATAAATTAGCCTGAAAATTATGTCTCTATATGCCACCAGTGCAGGATAGGCTTAGAGAGTTCGCACAATTTCCTGGTTGCTACTTTTGCGAGGTTTATGGTGTTGAAACATGTCGTGGAGGAAGAGGGGTTCGGATGGGGGAGCATGTCGCCGAAGGTGAATTGGAACAGTTAAGCGAGGATTGTCTCAAGCATTGCCATGCATGGCGGAACAGGCCGTCTAACCGGTCTCTGGAAAAGGCGCTGTTGGTGCACGGGCCCGCTCGCCTCTTCCAAGGATACAACCCTTCACATTTATCAAGAAATGAAAGACACTACTATAACTACTTGAGCATGATACACATGAGGAATCAAGTGAAGAAAAAAAAGTTCAATCGTTAGAAAAAGGCAGTAAAGTCATGCATGGTGTTAGTTTCCTCCATGCTTTACCTCCGTTGGGTGTCCGGGTTAGGCTTGGCACTTTTTCCAGATACTTTTGCATTTGACCAGTACTAGAGGTCATGGCTTTCTTGTCTTGCTAGAGAACATAGGTAGTGGGGTACACCCTGCTGGAATCTCCTGGTTGGAAGAGTGCTTATTATCGAAGGGAGCAAGACCCCACATATCCGTCCTAGGGTACAAGGGTATCGCACTACTTAAGGCTCACCCCCCAGTCTAGTTCTAGAACGATACTACTGGTCATCATCGTTCAGGTACTATGATAGCGATGCAAATACACCAAGGCTATGAAAATCCCACCAGAATTTAATTTGTAACACATTGAAAATCTCATCTCCAGTTATTACCAAAACTGGCTCGGTCGCATCTAGACACTTGGATATTTGGCACATGACTTTTTTAGCGGCAATTAATTGTCAATTGGCCCTCGTGGAGGAAAGGGCAACTTAAGGTATCCATAAGGTAAGGCGAAGCTTGCAACTCGTATGGGCCTCAATAGCGGTCTGTGGGGGCAGGTCAAGCAGTAATCTAAGGTTGATCCAGTTTCGACTCGATACGGCAAATTCCTGGCATTCCTTAGTGTCATGAACAATAAATTGAGGGCAAACTGGCACTATTCTGCTGTTTTGAAAATTGACATTGTGGTGTAGGAAGAGCAAGTAATGATGACCGCTCTGGAGCTCGCAAATAAAACAATATAATAGTCTTTGGAGATAATTAATGTGCAGTATAAAGGTTAAAAGATTTGGTGCGGTTGCCCTTCCAGAACGTAGTAGGCTTGGCATTGCCAATTAGCCTACAAGAAAAAGGTTCCTGCGGAGTTAGGCATTACCTCTTGCCAAGAAGCCTCCTTTCCACTCTGCTGTGTTGAAAAAGCTGTTCTATGATTACAATATACAATACAAGTGCAAATCTTTTCGTCCGACACCATTTTACACCCAATTTAGTGAAAATGAACATTTTGAATCAGACGATTCCCAATACTCCTGACATGAAAATATTTCGAATATTTCCATCAGCGAAAGAATCACTGTCTATTCAAGAAATCCAAGGGCTTAAACATCTCTTTACTGTTTGTTATTGAATCCGCCAGCTAGAAAGTGACCTAAATTGTTGTATGCGGCTTCCTACACTGGGGGGCACCCAATGCCCGATACCTAAGTCAGTTTTTCTCAGACTATTCTATCTTTGAAAAAAAGTTCGGTAATATTTCTCTTGTCCTATATAGGTTTACTGATCTGTGGCTAGGTTTTTTCAGATTCTCCTAGGTATTGAATCAGGAAAATGTCAGACCATGGTTCACAGATGTCCTGAACACTCCTAGTCCACCAAGGGGGGTGGTGGTCCCGGTGGTCCACCTGGTCCACTGCGATCCATTCTGATTCACACTTTTTGACATTTTACCAAAAATGTGGACCAGGGCGGATCAGTGTTGACCATGAAAAGGAGGGGGACCATAACCCCCCTTGGTGGACCAGGAATGGTTTTTACATTTTGCTGATGTTGTACGAGTTGGGAATGCTGAGTTCACTCATATATTTGCTTAGCGGCCCACCAGCAAGGCGACAGATGTGATTATATTCTTAAGTAACCTAGAGTACCCAAGCACACTTAACCTTTCTCCTTTTGTACAGGAGGGATCCCCCCAGAAGGAAATTCATGCGATGACAATTTAAGTGCAGCAATCTGCCTTGCAGGACTTCTCTCAAGGAGGGAGAAACTTTGATCCCATGCTAGTTAGTTACATAACTATCCTCAGGGAACATATTTACACTTTTTTGGCATTTCAGAAGTTTAGTATCATACAGTATTAGATCCTACTGGGGCAGGCATAACCGCAAGGGGATACTTGATCTTTTCGGGCAGTGCCTCAAGCTGCTCCGTGGCCACACCACCTCTTGACCTCGATGGTTGCAGGGCCTTCCTCGCTTTCCACCTGAACCCGGACGGTATGATACTCCTAGTAGTAGAATGTTCTCATATTTGGAGTGTCTAAGGAGCCCAGATATCCGGAGGAGAGCATAGGAAGGGACACAACGGGGTGGACTTATGGGGCATACTAGGGCACAGATCGACATACTTAGAATGTTGGTAAAAAGCCCAAAAAAGTGGTTCCACTAATCGCATGCAAACCACTAGTCAGGCGAGGATCATCTTTTCCAATTTTTAATGACCTCCCTCGAGTTAGTATTATACATGCACAAAACTTTTGTCACTCGGTAGCTGTTAGCTGGCAAGCTCCACTACAGCGTTCACCTTACCATCGAAGAAATTGGGGGGGGACGCATCAGGTTCCAATTATGTAATTGTACTTGTACCAGTAACCCCCGTAACCTTAAGCTTGACAATCTACTGTTTTACTAACCCAATACGCCTGTGGATCACCAGTTTTACAAATCGGCTATGGCTGAACAGTGAAAAACAGCAAGGGAGAAAACGGCGGGGGGGCGCTGAGCCAGTAGGCGAGTGACAGCTTGAAGCGGGAAAAAGACTTCTCATTCACTCACTCACTCTGATAACTTCACGATGGTTAGCTCACTAACTAACTAATAGCAGAGACAAGCAGCGAGAGAGTATAAATACACAGGAACGATTCCTTTCTCCTATCCTTCCGTGGATCGCTACTCCGATCTAGACTCTACCCACGCACGCCCCCACTTCTAAGTTGGTCTCCTTCCATGGATATTTCCCCTATCCATCCGTATGATGAACATCATGCTAGCAAAGGAAAGCACGACAGGCACAAAGACAACTTTCCAGGTTCCGTAGTCTACTCACATCCAATTCGTCCTTCACCAATCACAAGCACATATCCTGGGCTTTGCCGAACGATAAAGGTGTACGCTGTACCTACGCAGAACATGCCTGGCAGCACCCAAGACTTGATGCTTCTGGGCAATGAGGGTGTTTATAATTTCTTCCATGGAGTATGTAGAGGAGCAAGTTGTGAAAGGAAGCCATGACAAAGGATAACCAAAGCAAGGAAAGGACGAGAAGAAAAGAAAAACAAATAGCAGATATATTTGTATTGCATGCGTGTTCCTCTGCCCCTGCATAAGCGTACTACTAAGCCCACTGTGCACGGGTATTTCATATACTAAGAGCTGTTTGAAATAGCTGTTCTTGATACAGGAGATTTCTATACACTGGGGCTGTAGCACTGGGGGTATCTGTATGCACTAGCGGAAGTACACGCATGCTACGAAAGGTTTTCTCTGATTTTCCTTGTTTCTTATTTCTCCTTCGCTTCTTTCTTCCTTTCTTGCTCTAAAATCTTTTTGAGACTTTCTTTTCCATCTACTCAGCATTATCCATTATACATTCATTTCATAAAACAAACACTATGTATTCACTTAAGAGGTTCCACTCCGCTGCGTAAAACTCTAATCACCGCACATTACCTCCACCTCGATTGTTTTTACCTGGCCCCGTGGGACCGGGTGTGTGATGTTTCATGATTTGGCCTCTAACCCTGCCTATCTCTACTGGGAAATCTGGTCAACTAAAGGGAATAAATAACCTAGGTAGGAATCTCAGAGTCCAATTCGCGGGCACCCCTTCTGATCAAGAATGAATCTTCAATCCTTATCTGCTGCCCTACTAATAACAAGCTTTGCCTTATTCTAAATTCTAAGGGGAATTACTAAGCCGGCGACTAACTGTGTAGGGTGGGGAAGCGGCGATATGGGTGCCTGGGCTGATGGATTTTCAATACATAACTAAAGTGTTATACCACCCTGAGAGGCACTTTTTAGTCGGAAATACGTGATATTTCCTCCCTGCTCCGAACATGCCGCCCTGTTGAAACCATCTTCAGATCAGCTCTCGTTAGCCAGGTATTGGAACGGAGAAGTGACAAATACTAGAAGAGCTCCTTGTACTTTGTGGCCGAAAATTTTTACTAGTTTACATTTCGGCTTATACTAGAAGATGGAATCTTGGATATCATCAACACTGGCCAAGTACTGCTCAAAAGGTACATTGTGCACTATAAACTAATAGGGGCCCGGGGTCGATACCCTATTCTATGATAGAATTAACACAAATACCCACAATAAGCGAGGCCGCATAGTGCTTAAGTGTTAGCAATCCTACTTTGCATGAGAGAGTTTCTCTTGTTTCATCAAAGCACTGGGGGTATGAAAGATATTTCATTGATGCCTAGATATGAAGGCTATAGGAATGAAAGGAAGGTTTCGTAGTGAAACTGGTACAGGTTACTGTTTGGTTTCGATAATCGTTTGATACTCAGTATGTTTTTGATTGAGTTTGATACTCATGATGTTTTATGTTTGGTTTCGAGTATCGTTTGATACTCAGTATCTTTTAGTTATTATGTTCAGGTATCCCGTAATACTTGATATGTTTTATGTAACGTTTCAAGCCTACCGTTTTGGGAGTCTTCATGGTTATTGTTTACAAGCCTCCGGTTAGCCTGACGAGTGTATTTAGGACCTGCTATTCTCCGGACTTAGAGAGAGCAGACTTCGACAGACAGAGTTTCCAATATACTTGGTTGAACAGTTACTTCTTCAGTCCGCTTCGAGAATCCGATAAAGACCAAACATACTTAGCTATTAGGAACTCCTTGGTAGTTGCGATATAGTAAGAAGTTTGTTACAACAAATTAGTCTAAGCTTCCGGTACTTAGTCTCGTTATATACCGCACTTTGGTATACAGATAGTATCGTTACCCTATCGATTCCCGCCACCACCCAGGAGGCGGTTACACGTAGTCTATCTCTTTTGTTGAAGGGATAACGCGCAATTTTTCGTTTATTATTTTCCGGGATACACAACGGGATGAGGAGACATGTGGCAATGAAAGTTGGAAGCTGTGGTGATTTTGGCAAGTTTGTGAAGAGCCTTATGATTTTCATATATACAGCTGTTATCTCCATCAGTGTAGTGAGTAAGACAAGTACGCAGCGAATAGAACTATGTTGCTCATTATCATTGTCCTCCCTCCCACTGTTGCTCATTTGGTGCCGTATTTGCTCTGATTTTGTTAATCATGTGCGCAAAAATGGGGCCTGTTCTGGGTATAGTAAGCAGGCTATTGCGCGATTCTAGGATAGACAAGAGTTGCTTTTGCCTATACCCCAATTTCATAGCTATTAACCTAGTTGTATGGACTAAGGACGAGGACATGGTGCGATTACTTTTGGCACAATGCCCTGAAATAGATGTGAACAGGGTGGAGAGGATTGTGGTATGACGGCATGTGGGGAGGAGGGAGGAAATATCAGGTATTTCCAATATAGGCGAAGTGCATATTTTGTAAAACCAATTCATTGCGAAGTGCAAGGAAGGTCATTTTACGGTTGCCTAGGGGGAAGCAGGTATGAGATAGTGGAAGAGATTGGGAGATTAAATTGAGGTATACAAGGTATGACATTCCTAGTGATTATACAGTATTCATGAACAAAACATCACCATTTCAGTAATCTCTTGTATCTGCGTGTCACGCAATACAAGTTGTGCTAGCAAACACCTCTTGACTACGAGGACTTCGACATGAATACTTTGATAGGGTTCCTTGCAGATATCGAGTACCCTTTGTCAGAGTACCTATCATATCCTTCAATCCATTATAGCAATACTATCCCGACCAGGTACAGTCACTTGCGAATATTCACGATCCCAACAGCTAGCCCCCTTATTATACATAGTCCATCCTTTGTTCAATTCTGAGGCGCTAGCGAAGGCAGCACTACTTTCTTCCTAAACTCGCCTTTTAGGCACAACCCTTTACCTTCGTCAACCTCCCTCCTCTCTATTTGTCCTTCCCAGTTGGTGGTTTCTAACAGTACTGGGGACTGTTCTTACCATTTCCGTGAAAATCATAACACTAAGAGCTATTCAGCCGGGGCCATCACAATGTCTCCTTTTTCTTGTACTCGAGCTGAAATTGTGCACTCTTTTGGCAGCATGAGGGAAATATACCAAAGGTCTTTCATTATGTGCTAAGGTGCCATTTCTGGCTAGACCTAACACAGAGTATGGTATCGCCTTTAGCTAGAGATATAGCACTGGTATGGGGATAGATACAATCTGGATGGCTCCGAGAGGCTTCAGAGTTTGTATATATTGGCTGTTACTGTAGATTATCTGTCAGGTTGATAAAGGCAAGCGTGACAGGAGCAACGAGTACAGTTGTATATAAGGTTGACGATGGGGTTCAGGGAAGAAAATAACGAATCCAAATGATACCGGATGATCACCGTGGTCTCCGTTAATCTCTAAAAGATTGGAAAATACACTAGAGTGTTAGTTCTTATTCTGTAATACGTGGACGAGCGGCCTTGTGGCAGGAGTGACTCTGACCCCCAGTGTATTTGCTGGCCAGTATAAAACTATTCTAGATTGAAGCATGATAAACTTTCCAAGAAGTGTTTGAGGGCTCCGGTTTAGGGGCAAGGTAACAGAGCAGTTAGTGCCATCCCTATTCAGACATCACTAGCCATAGTTGAGAGAGGCGTCTGACTAGAAGGGCCAGAGATCTTGGTAGTAAGAGGGGTAATTCGGTAAGATACTAGTCGAGTTAACAGGAGGGGGTAATATAGATGCATTATAGGCTGAAATGCCTAGTACAACATGGATGCAGAAAAAGTGACATCAATATTTAGACATGGTCGTAATTACTTGCATATTGTACAAGTCTCCAAATGGAGACTTTGGTGGGCGCTAACCCAAGTCCCGCTGCCTCCTATAATGTGCCAAGCCTGCTCGCCTCATTTTTGGAAAATTTTGCAATGCGCAAGAGGTTCTCCTACCGTAGTCCTGAGATAGTGACCTGCCAAACCTGTTGCATGGGACTATGATGGTATGAACTGGCGTTGTGCCACGAGCATGCTGGTTTCTCTAGGGGTTGGGGCTTCCGGTACAACAATGACTGTGGGCTCACTCCTCTGCCCTGTACTGGGGTACTGGGCGAGTTACTGGTATTAGAGGCTGCACAAAAGGGATCCCTGCCTTTATGAGATTCCTGTTAACCGGCAGAGGTTGTTCCCTGATTTTAACTCACCCCTGCCAGTATCGGGAAAGTGTCAGCACGGGGTCAAAGTGCGTCCTCAACGCTCCTGGTCCGCCATAGGGAGTCGTGGGCCCCGTGGTCCAGCAGGTCCACTCCAATCCATTCTGATCCCGACCTTTTCTAATTGTACCGAAAATGTGTACCAGGATGGATCAGGGTGGACCAGGAGGACCAGGGGGACCATAACCCCCCTTCATGGCCCAGGACTGGGTTTTAGATTTTGCTGATAAGGTCCAGTGTATGAGTTGTTGAGTTGCTTAGATTAAGCACTCAGGAAATAGCAATGTGATTTGTTTTTCTTTTTTTGGGAATGGTGGGGTCCTAGGTGTTTGGAAATGGCGGTTGGGGAAGCTGTATGTTGTCTTTCTGCGTAAGGGTCAGGGAATTGCGCACTATTAGTACAAGTGCCTTAAAACCTAGCTTTTAATGAACTAGTGGCAAGATTCTGTGAATCAATGATAGGCTAAATATCTTCTTGCTTCTAAAATTCTCAGTCCTTGGTTTTCTTAGCACGAGGATTTCAAAATGTTCTAGTCTGAAGCAGCTTATTTAAAAGCGAGATTTTCTGGTACTAGGTATTCGGCCAGAGGTCGGGCGCTGAAATACCGCAGCTTGGTGTTACTATGGTGGACCAAAGGGCTTTTATGAAATCCTGGGCACAAGTAAATATGTGGGGACATCTAAGTGTTTTTTGGGGTAATCAAAAAGGATTGAGAGAAACAAAGTCTAGGCTTATTCTGAACATTTAGAACTCCGTAGAGAGAGATCTACTCCAGTAACCTAGTGGTAGTCGATCAGGCACAATGTTTGGCGCTAGGTGGTATGGATAAGAAAGGGTGAAAGGAGAGGAAACGTTGACTGCTCGGTTAGCTTCTACACCCTTCAGCATAAGTGGCAACGAAACTGGGCGGGTGACCAATAGGGATTGTTGGTGGGCAAAAAGAGGAATTGTCAAGGTTGGGGTTACTAAAATTACTGGTGATTAATTACTGTTCGTCGCCCACCAGTTTTGCCAGGACTTTGGTAAAAACTATAACTTATTATGGCCTTGCTCATATGGTCCTCGTTGCAATTGCAGAGACTTCAATAAAAAATACTGTTGTGACCTACTGGAATGGTTACTTACCCTTGACAATGGAGGGTGGTACAAGGCGCCAGGGTCCTGTAATCGCGGCATTTAAATCCCGAATTTGGGGAACTCGGGGGAGGAGTGGGAGTGAATCAAACTTTCATACTCGTGCTCCGGCAGTGGTGGGGTTGTCTGATACCGTGGATGTGACTTTCAGCTTTCAGAAAACAGAAAAGATAAGATGCAAATTTTGCTGCGGCTTGATAATTACTAGTGGACAAGTGTACCTCTATCTTCGAGTGGTCAGATTAGCGGATAGGTCCTTATCAGGCCAGGCGCATTATTTAGTACTGACAGCCGCATCAAACCCACCAGTTAGCACTCATGAACCCCTTGTTACATTCCCAAAGATTTCTACACTACCGTGTGTTGCCACAATAGGGCATTAGACTCGGACTTGTCTAAGACTTAACGAACAAATGAAACAAAATCACATTCTCGCTGCAGCTGGAGTCTTCCCTTACGATTTATGATCGCTCCTGAATTTAGCCGCCCTTTGAATTCCTTCTCCCAACTTGTGTTCCCCTGGGGTGGAAGCGGTTGCCGACTAGGACGCTGATAAGTTCGTGGGGACCCCTAAACTATCACCGAGCCGCATTATAGTGAGAGGAAACATCCTCAAAATGCATCATGGAGCGAATAACGTATATGCAATCATTCGGTTCTGGCAATATCGGCTGTGGAAACGTTACTAATAGCCACAATAATAGCACTGTCAACAAAACACACGACGAAGACAACCAGATTAAGCAGTGGCTCATGCCACCATGCCCACAATACCGGTATCGGAATGTGCAAGCTGGCCGGGAGGGTGGTGTAGGGGGTTGGTTTCTGGAAATGAACGAGTTTCGGGATTGGAGCGGTAGTCAAAGGGCCTATAGGCAATCTGGTCTGTATTCCAATCTTAACTGATGTTAATTTGGTGCCCTGCTAAATGGAGCTCAATTTACTCATTTAAATTATAAAACCACATCCCATAAAAGCCAAAAAAGGTACAAGCTTACTATCTTGCAGAACAGGGCGTGAAATGAAGTGAAAAATCAAATTTTGGTTAAGTTCTCGCATCACCTGCTCGATCTAGGTATCATAGCCTAACTGAACCAACCCACCGTGCCTGAAGTGGGTTAGTAAAAATGACCTATATTTCTACCAATCCCAGATAAATATTAATAAAACCCGGAAATATTTTTTTTCTGATTGTTATTAGATCAAGAGAGCCCTAAGTGGGTCTTTCCAACTATTAGCTGGTCGCATAGTTCCAGGGTTCTGAATGGTCGGCCGAGGACTAGCTCGGACTAGATAGACTAGGTCAAAGTCTAGTCTAGTCTGATGGTGGAAATTATACTAACCGGAGGGTCGTGATTGTTGAAACTGACTGCACCGGGCTCAGTCAGAGTGGGCGAACTGTGTCAAAACCGACTCATAGAATGTGCATCGGTTTCCTTGCTAATCCGCTTAAAGGCAACCCCCAAATCGCCACAACCCTTGCTGCAAAACAGGATGAAACACGAGGAGTAAAGCCTCCTGAAGGGCTTCTACTTGGTAACTTCTTCTACTATTTAATTCGCTTTAAGTCTTTCTTCATTTAACTTGTTGTTTCGATGGATGAAACTGTTGAATCTGGGAACTTGGAATACACATATTGCTTCGCTTACATTAGTGTGTGAAAATCGGTTCACGAGTAACATACCTCAAGGTGACCTGAAACACACTGTGACATGAAACAAACTTATAGAGTGATATTCAGAAAGCTAGTTCAGACTCCCTACTCAAGTACTATTTCGTATAACCATCTCTTTTGGCTTCTAGTACGATACGTTATCAAATCTTCTAGTTCAATAATCGAGTGATGCTATAGGTTGTAAAACTTACTCAGTATTGTTTAGTGACCGGCGCCCACTCCGATATTGGAGCATTCTACACATATTCCGTTAAACAGTGAATGATTGGCCGTGTGGGGGTGAGAGCGCACCCTGTCGGAAAGGGGTGATGGAAAAGCCCGTAAGAATTGTCGGGCATGTGGGGAAATCATATAGTGTGAGGGAGTGGGACACTGGTGTGATTATGTTCGGGAGACTCCCGGAAGAGTCCTCCTTTGTTTTTTGTATTTGAGGGTCGAGCTTACCTACAATGGTAAGAAGCTCAGGTCACCAACATACAAGTCTCCGAGTCTATTTGATATACCTTTCTCTATTGTCAAAGTCCCTTTCCCCGTCAACATTGAACCCATATTCTCTTATAATAATTTTACTAAGCAAGTTTGACCCGGGAGCGAACTTGCTTATTAATGGCAGGTTGGTACAACCCATTGCCAATTGGACAACGCCTAGAGGCTGCAACCTATGGGTAAATACGGCCCACCTCGTACAGCGGCAGGATATGATATGGCCGGTTGCCGGGCCAGTGCGGGGTCATACCGTGGAAGGTGCCTAAAGGTGTGTCCACTGGTGAAACAGCAATTCCGTGGCAACCGATCAGAATTGAGCCAAGAATTGCCAAGACTTTATGAGTAAGAGGAAATGATACACTTCTAGGAAATAAGTAAAAGTACTGAAGGGGCAGAATGAAATAGAATCATGTATTTAATATAATCTGATAGGATATTTAAGAGAAAATCTAACAAGGAGTTTGAGCTAGAGATACATGACGGTGACTTTGGTAAACTACATTTGTAAATTGTTCTGTCTCATACTGTAACCCAGCAGAGTAAGTATCAAGGATACGTGTACTTTTTTACCAGTACTTTAGAAGTAAAAGTGAGGGTATTTCCGGCAAGGCTTTTGGAACTCTCTTAATCAGTGAAGGCCAATTATATTGACAATTCCTCCTTATATACCACTTGGCCCTTCCCCATCGGTATTCAATCCAGTTCAATTCATAATGGAATTTAGGAAAGAATACGCACAAATGGCCCTTGCTTTCAATCTCCTCCTGAAGACATGACTTTTGCTCTAGAAGGTCAGGCTGTACAGAGAAAAGTCTTCTTGCACAACAAGCATTACCTAGATGACTACGGTCTGCCTGAGATTTCTTGCATTTGCAATCATGTCTTAATCCTCCTGCTGGCCATAGGCCACGCTCCTGTAGGACAATCTTCCCCCCCTTTGGCTTACCTCTCCACCGTTCTGGTACTGATAAGTCATCTTGGTCAAAAGGCATCTTTCGATAATGGAATGTAACCTCATTGGACTTATAGTACCATCCTTGCCTTAAATGCGGTTGTTTTCCACCAGGATCCATATTCACGTGTGATGCTCTAAGTGCATCAGGTGCATCAGCCGTGTGGGAGGTGGCTTGATCAAGGAGCAATAGGGCTTGTGCATTGTTAAATGTGGCTTAAAAAATAGGTATCGCAACATTAACCATATGCTCAATCATAGGGTGACCTTTCCCCCAGGATCCTTGACGAGCTTGGATATATTCGCTAGCTTGGCGAGGGTTGATTCTAAGACAATGAACAGGTTCAATGGCTCACGGTTGTAGAATTGGGGGTAAAGGTATAGACGAAGGCATTTCAAGTCGAGTGCATGAGAGATAAAGGTGCCACACCAAGAGGCCTTGACCACGCGACTTCTTTCGAATAAGAGGTTTGCACTCATGAATCCATCGATGATGTCGGCCATCATTTCAATGAATGGTACATTCAGCATGGGCACAGGGTATCAACCGACTTTGCCCTGGTAGTAATGGCGTATTTTCTATGGCCCCAGAGGGAGACCACTTTGACATTCGTTTTTCTAGCTCCTTCCATGTGGGGACAAAGTGCTGTTCGCTGTAGAAAACCACATCTGGTTTCGCGTGCCCATCAATATAGACTCCCTTTCTCACCTCTCCTTCCCTTGAAACCCCAATATTTTTGACCAGGAAATGGCTGCCGAAGCAGTTAAGCTCCTTCTCCCTTTTGTATGTCTCTCAATCAAAGCCTGATAAGCACAAGCTACCCTCAACTCTGCATCTTGCTGACTGGTTTGTGTTGTTCTGTATTTTGTTACTGCCTTGGCAAGACCTTGACGAGATATATCTAACCTTCTAAATGTATTGATTAGTTTTGAAATTTTGCAAAAAAGATTTCAACCTAATGGAATACATACTTGCACTAGCTTCTTTGATGTACTCTCGTACAGCAATCAGAGTTCCTTCATCACTGAGCATGCTTTAAGACATTTCATGCTTTGCACGCTGACTTAACACTATAGATCATGTTTGTATCCAACCTTTCACCCAACGAATGACACTTTCAGCTGGATGCTTACTTCTTCCCCAGCTGGTGGCTGTATTGAGTGCTGCTGTCTTGCGTGGGAGCTCTGGATGCTTTAGCTGCCACTTCATGAACTGAAGAACTTGGTAGTATCTTTCAAGATTTGGATTGCATTTAGGAATTCGCTTTTTCCGCTTCAATGCCTGCCGTATATCCACAACCCCTAGTTCATGGCCACCTATATCAGTATATTTTTACTAAACTAAAGGTTCCCAAGCAAATTCCAATCAATCATACCTCTTATGAGCACGGTTGCTCGGTTCTCCTTTGAGACCATTGGCCATTTCTCTTCTACTAATCTCTCCATATCTTCCCAATTTTCCTCAGGATTGGCCTCATCCTGCTGCTGCTGTACTCTCCATTATCCCTCCTTCTCCTTCGCCTTCTTCTTTTGGGCTCTTCTCCATATAGTGCTTCTGGTTGGCCCTTTTAATGTCGATGTTGTATTAGCAGTATTTGCAACATTATTGTTGAGTAAACCTGACCGTTCTGGCATGATTGGCTGGTGACCCAGAGCATTGGGGCTTTGGTGTTCGCTTATATCGGGTTCCAGACTTGTTGAATCTGCAATGTCGGAGCGCTTCTTGCGACGACCTCCTTCTCGTCCAATACTTCGCATATGTTTTCATTTTTTGTTGATGGGTGGCATCGTGATGTTGATTGTCGATTGAGTTCACAATAGTTGAAAAATGTCAAAGTATTATTACTTTCTACCTCTAATATTTTATTCATCAAATATCACACTCTCTGTGTAATCCACAGTATTTATTAGCATGGCACTGAGTAGATTCTATCACTTGTTCCGCTCTCACCAAAATTTTCACTTTCAATCTTTAACTACTTTTTCCTACCGCCTTTACTTAAAAAAAAGAAAGCCGCTATCTTATTGTCCAGTCCAGTCATTTCAGCCTAGCGGTTTTTCTTTCACTAAATCACTTGTTGTGGTTGACTAGTTTGGAACCTTATTTGGCCTATTTAGAGGACCCGGTTTGACTCCATTTGCACTATAGCTCCACGACGCACAGCCCACGAATACCACCACTAGAGTCCCCCTTTCTCTGCACTCCACCCCGACAACATCACCACTCTTCCTACAGCTCGGGTTAGTTATATATCGCGTTCTTTATTTCTTGCGTTCCTTATCGACAACCCGCCTCCCGGCTCAATCCAGACCAGCGCCCCCATTGTCGTATCGGGAGACCTCGATGGTAATGATCTCCCCTGGCAAGGAGAGCGGCTTCCCATGCACCGCCTCAGGCAGTGGGAGTAGCTTATTTCTCGGCTGGGTCTAGCCACTACTGTATTTGCTTATGGCGTTGTCTTGTTCTCGTTCTCTCTTGTTTCTCTTCCTGTTTTCCTTAGCTACTTCTATTATATGCACCGGACGTTGGAAAATTGGATACAGCTTCCCTGCCTTTCATTCACACGGGGGAATGTGAAGACTAATGGGGGACTAATTCCGACCAGTACTTGACTACATTTATTGGGCTGGTCTACTCGCGGACATCAATTTAGACTAACCATCAGGTCATCCCTCCAAGACTTAACCAGTCGGACACTTCGGGACCCTGCATAGTTCTAACGATTACCCAAAAATGCTAGGTATTTTAAGATTTTTGTTAATTGATTTGTACTCGAGTACGATAGTACCAGCACTAATCATGCACTTCCTCTCATAATACCAAATATGACTGAGGGCTACTTCTGGTCTAACTTCTGTATACAGTATGTCCTGAACAGATTTTGTACTCAAGTACATCTTTCCCAAACCAGGCCAAAGCCTGGCGATTAAGCGTGTTTTTTCCAATTCCAGCCGAAGTTACCCTCCTGCTAGGGGGTGGTAGGTTTCTCCTGCCTCGTGATCCCCTACTGGTTGAAATGTTATCTGGAGTGGAGGAGATACAGGGCTCGGTAGAGTTACTTTTTTGGACACTATGTATATGTAGACGAAAAATAAAGATCGCCAACTGTAGCAAGGTTGATAAATCCGGCTGTAGAAAGCTTGAGAACACACCTATGAGAACTTTAAGATTGGCGTGTCAGGGGGTCTGGGAGGGCCATAGGTTGTGGGTGTCCTGCAGACCTATCGTGGTTGGGTTATGACCCCGCACTTAGCAGCTAATTGGCTATGCCTTTTCCCGCTAGACCTCTGGGGCCCTCTTTGCACCTGGGAGCTACCCCTCATGTGCTTTCCCCCATTGGCCATGGGTTCTCCAAACCCGACATCCCCCCGCAAGAAACCTTCATTTCTAAGTTGAATTGTCCCACTGAAGAAGACGCCATCCTGGCCTGTGAATTAATCAATACGGCATTGTAGTGAGAGTGCAGTTGAACTTGAGCCTTTTGTCCCGTCCGGTACTGGTACAATAGATTTATTCTGGCCCGTCCAGGGGCAAGAATTGATTCGAGTTACTTAGCCGGCTCGATAGCCGACAGCTGGACCACCTGCAGTCAGATGAGAAATTCATTGTTCAATAGGATTTAAACTATAATATAAGTCATGTCAAATTTTAGAAAGGGTACAAGTAAAACAATTCCAATGGGAAAAGATCAATATTTAGGAAAAGAAAACAAACAGGCACCAAAAACTGACAGACCCAGGAGCGGGTTCCTTTTCCCTTCCTCAAGTTTAATGATTATAGACAAGGAAAGCAAAAGCGTAAAAGATGGATAATATGATTAAAGATAAACATTCATTTTACAGCCTAGAAGAGTGTCTTTCCGTGGGGTGAGAGGTCAACCGGCCCTCCTCTTAAGAGGCCCGTGCTCATAGCATATTATAGGAGGAAATTGAGAGGCTATATACCCTATGACAATGAGAGGAAAGGGCAAATTCGTTGAGCACCAACTAAAAAAATAGATTTCATTTGAACACTACACTATGTGGCCCTTGAAGTGGAAGGGGGAGATAGTATGGTCCACTAAAATGAGTAGATAGGTATGCAGGCTGATAAGGAGTGATATATAGCGGAAATACCACCAGAGGTGGAAGGGCTGAGTTGAGGGTGGAGCCTAGTGGTGCAATAGTGTAATACTGCCAGTGAGAGGGCCTGTAGGGAGGAGAGTGTGCGGTGAATGTCAAGGTCTCCGGATCTTTTTGGAAGGGTGCTGAGACGGCTCGGAAGGCTCAACTGGGAAGGGGTTAAGTGAGCTATTACTGCCTGCTCAGAGGAGAACAAAACCTTTATGTTTTAACCGCCGGTTTACAACTCGGCCAGGTAAGTGCTGTTTGGCGAGCGGGATGTGCGGTAAGGTCTGCCCTCAGGCGGCCTAGATAATGTACACCGATCTACTAGTCCTTCCATTACTTTGATGTGTCATTATTCGGCTGGTGCCTAGATAGTGTTCGACTGTCTTTTTCCGCCATGCTGGGAGTGACATCCCACCGCACTAAAATCATCTCCACAACTTCCCTGGTCCCAAATTCAGTTACTCAGGAGAGAGAGGTTCAACCATGTTTATCCACAATGTTGGGGAGAAAGATTCTCCCGCTCTGATAGCACCTTCACCACATCATCATGGCAGAACTCATCTGCCCAAGAGAGACGTGTTCTACCCTTGCTGTCTATATTGGTAGGAGAAGCATCTCCTCATTCTAAAAGTATCTTCAGGAGGTATTGTTTCCCATTTTGAGCTGCCCAGGAGAGAGGTGTTCGACCACTTTTATCTGCAGTGTTGGGAACATCTTCCTTTTCCAAAAGCTTTCCCAGAACGCCACTATTCTGATACCAAGCGGCCCACCAGTGAAGGGTTTGATCGCTATTATCTGTAGGGTCGGGACTGGCATCCCCCTGTTTCAATAGAATTTTGACAATGCCCCCATACCCATTTCTAGCACCCGACGAAAGCGGTGTTCGACCGTCCTTATCGAGCGTCTCAGGAGCGACATCCCCCTGTTCCAATAGCACCTTCCCAATGTCCCAATACAAATTCTCAGCAATCCACAGAAGCGGGGTTCGACAGGCTTTATCCGAAGTGTTGGAAGTGGTATTCCGCTGTTTTTATAGTATTTCCACAATGCCCCCATACCCATTTCCAGCTGCCCATGAGTGAGGTCTGCTACCACCTTTATCTGGAGTATGGGGTGTCAAACCCTCTTTTTCCAAAAGATCTTTCAGAGCACCCTCACACCTGTTTCTGGCTGTCCATGAGAGAGGCTTTCTGCCTACTTGATCTGTAGTGTTGGGGGTTCCACTCTCCTGTTCCAGCAGGGTATTCACAATGGTATCATGTCCTTTTGTAGCGGCCCATAACATTGCCGTATTCCCCTCCAGATCAGTTGTCCCGAGATCCCATTTCATCATATCTAATAAACCAACGGCTCGCTCCGCGATCCCAAGATATGCACTGCCGTGGAGCCTTTTAAACACCCCAGGGTTACTCCAACGAGCCCTGTGGTCCCAATTGTCACCGCTATGGGATAGCACTATGCCGGAGGATATGTTTGTATTAGATCCATCGAGAAGTCTCAGTGCGAGTGTGTTCACACTTGCCGCAATTCCCTCTCTACTATGTGATCCCCAGTAATAAGAGATATATTCAAGCAGTGGTGCTGTTTGCGAGGTCCCATCATGGATAGGTGAAAGGTCCTTAATGTACTGAAAATTGAGGTAGGTTAAACAGATCTGGGCAATAGCTGAGTCAGGGTTATAAAATAGGTCGGTATTATTGAAGAGATGCTCTTGAAGACTGTTGTGGACATGGCGGACGGTGTCTGCGGATACTTCAAGTGTTACGAGCCCTAAAGAGCATCCTAGTAGTGTTTCAATTGCAGGAATGTTTTGCGCGTCCAAGCCAGTAGACCCGCATTGAACTCCCAGGGCATGGCCCAACCAGTTGGCATCCAAGCATCGCTTCGAATGTGATAGCCACATTAGGGCCTCGATGGCGAGTCTCGGCCAGCCATCCTTTTAGTGCTCTAATTCGTGCCAGGGTAGCTGAGTAGCCGTCTCGAAGGCCATTCCATTTGATCATCTGGTCGAGCTTTCTCTTTCTCTGACGGACTGTAACCTCGTCCAGGACCACGCCGATGTTAAGGGAAATCAGAAGAAATCTATATCTAGTGGGCAAGTATTCAACTAGGCATTAATTAGCTGATGTGGCTGCTTCTACTTCCATTTGGGAAATTTTTTTGGAATTAATCTCATAATCTGGTATCCTAAATCGTGACCCAGTGCGCGAGGCGCTGTATCTCCGCCTAATATCATGTCCAGATATCTCTCAATATCCCTAATTGATGGGAGAATAGCTATCATGATCACCACGGTGAAATATCCCTAAATCGCGTCCTGGACGTGAGTTCTCCCTCTAAGAAAGACCAATGTGCTTGGTGAAGGCCTTGCAATCTCTCGTAGGGACTCAAGAAGCTCTCGTCAATTTTCCAGAAGACATTCAGCTAAACCATTCATACAGAGGAAGCCTCCCGCCAATCATCCGTCGGTCGCATCAATCATTTTCACCAAGTCGGAAACTTGCCGAGTCTGTCCGCCAAACCCCCTTTTCCCTTTACCAAGAGCCTGCCGCACGGGCACCAAGATTCCATCTTTCTCCAAAAACTGGTTGAGGATTGCCCCTAGCATATTCACCGCGGACTGCTCTGCCTGAGCTAGGTAATCAGAGTATAGTCTTGCGATGGCGACCTCCCTATTATCAACTTGATCACCCAACCAGTCAATCACGAAGGAACTAATATTACTTGCCATCAGTAATATCCACCTGCGTGAAAAACCTTTGTAACCAACCTACTATGTGTCTTCCCCACGTCCGGATGAGCGGCGCAAAACAAAACACCACCCGCCGATACCCCTTGGCTACCACTCCACTCCAGCAAATAGTTCATTCCCAGAAAACAACCCCCCACACCATCCACCCAGTTGGCTTGTACACTATGATGTCTGTATAGAGACCTGAGTGACAAGAGCCACTGCTTAATCTGGTTGTCTTTGTAATGTTTTTTTTTTCACTTTGATGTTATCGTTATTAGTAAGGTTCCCACACCCGACAATGCTGGAACAGGAGGTTTGTCCATTCATTAGGCGCTCCATGGTGGATGTTGCGGATCCTTAGTTTTGCTGAGCGTGCCGTTAGAGGATAATTCAGTGGGCTAAACTACTCTTATCAACTTATCAGCTTCCTAGTGCGCGAGACGGAAGGAAAGAAAGAATAATTTGACCTACTCAGGAAACAACAGTAGAAGGAAGGGAGTGAGGTTGATAAAAAATCTCAGTCCATAGATTATAAAGTGTAAGGCAACCGCACGGGTGGTACTTGCTAGATGTACTACCTAAATGAGCACTTTCCAAAATCTCTGGTACTAATAAAACTAAGCTTTTGAGAATTTTGGCCATGACGAGATGTTTGGCTTGTCATTAATCAGGAAATTTGGCCGATGGTGAACTGGCCTAGTCCAGCTTATCAAATCTATTGAGAAGCCTAAGTGCAAGTGTGTTCACACTTGCCGTGATTCCACCTCTAGCATGTTCTCCCCAGTAACAAGAGGCATATTTAAGCAAGGGTGGTCCTTTCCTGAACCAACGATAGGCAGGCGAAATGCCCTTGATGGATCGAAAATTTAAGGTATGTTAAACCGACCTCCGCAATCGCTGAGTGAGGGCTGTGAAACAGGTCGGCATTCTCAGATAGTTACTCTTGAAGACTGTAGTGGACAAGATGGACAGTATGTGAGGACTCTTCCAGTGTTACAAACACAAAAGAGCATCCCAGCAGTATTTCGATCGCAGGGAGGTTCTGAGGATCTAGGTCTGTAGACCCGATTTCTACTTCTAAGGCTTGAGATAACTCCTTGGCATTCAAGACTCGCTTGGACTGAGAGAGCCACAATAGGGCCTGCATGCAGAGTCTCGAGATGCCTCCCTCTTGCACTCTTACTCGTGCTAGTTTTGCTAGGTAGGCATCTCGAAGGCCATTCCCCTGGATGATCTGGTTAAGCTTTCTCCTTCTATGACTGATTGTAACCTCCTTCAACACTGCATCAATGTTCACAGAAACTAGGAGACATCCATATGCGTTTAGCCATTATCTAACCGACACGGATGGGTTGAAAAGGTTGCTTCTACATACATGGGCAAGATGTTTGTCAGAATTACATTCAAAATCTGGGCCCTGAGATTTGGATCCATCGCGCGGGGTATGGCATCTCAGTTTAACCTCCTCTTAAGATATCTCTCGATATCACCCAAAGTAGGGGTTAAGAGTATCATGATCGCCGCGCTAAAAGCCCTCTCAATCTCGGCCCGAATCTGAAGTTTCCCATTGGGAAAGAGCCGTGTAGACGGCGAAGCCAGTACAGTGTCCCGCGATGATTCAAGATGCTCTTGTCGATTTTTCGCATAACATGCGTCCAAACCACCAATCCAGATAGACACTTCTGAGACCAATGCGATCCTTGTTTTTTCAGTATTTTCCCCATGTTGGAAAGGTCCACCGCCCGTGCGCCAAACCCCCTTTTCCCATGATGAAAAGCCTGCGGCACAGGCTCAGGGATTCTATGTGTCGGTAAAGGCTGGTCAACGATTGCACCTCACAAGTTTGCCGTTGACTGCTCCTCCTGCACAAGGTAATCAGAGCTTACGCCTTCGACCGCGATATCTCTATCATGAACTTGATCGCACGGCCAGTGAATAACTAACGAGCGAATATTGCTAGCCATTAGAGATATCCACCTAATCGAGAGACCCTGCTCACCTGATATGTATTTTCCCTACAGAGGGATAACGGTAGCAAAACAGAACACCATGCCGATATGTCATTTGACTATCGGTCCACTCCCGAAACTCGTTCATTTCCAGAAACCAGCTCTCCACACCATCTACCCGACCAGCTTGCACACTTTGATGTCTATAGTGAGGCCATAGTTGCGAGAGCCACTGCTTAATCTGATTGTCTTCGTCATCTGTTTTGTTCACAGTGATATTGTTGTGGCTATTAGTGAAATTTCCACAGCCAATATTGCCAGAACCGAACGATTGCATATACCTGATTGGCTTCAGGATGCGTTTTCAGGATGTTTTGTTTTTCCTATGGATGTGGCTCGGTGATACTTTACGGGGCCCAACGAACTTATGAGCTTCCTAGTCTACAACCGCTTTTAGGTCAGGGTAATACCAGTTGGGAGAAGGAATTGAAAGGGCTGCTAAATTCACGAGTGATCATAACTCGTAAGGGAACACTGGCGCTGCAGCCAGAAGGTGGTTTTCGTTTACTTTTTTTGTTAAGTCTTAGACAAGTCCGCGTATAATGCCCTATTGTTGCAACACACACTACGGTAGAAAGTTTTTGTAATCCAACAAGGGGTTCTAGGGTGCTAATTGGAGGGTTTGATGCGGCTGGAGGGACTCGAGTATTCTGATGGCCTGATAACCACCTATCCGCTGATCTGACCACTCAAAGATAGAGGTCCGCTTGTCCACTAGTTATTATCAACCCACAGCAAAATTTGAATCTTTTTTTTTCTTTTTTCTCAAAGCTGAAATTGACATCCCGCGTATCAGACAACCCTACCACTCCGGGAGTAAGAGTAAAATAATTGACTCACCCCCACCCACACCTCCCTGATTTCCCCAAATTGGTGATCCAAATGCAGCGCTTACAGGACCCTGGTGCCTTGTACCACCCTCCCTCATCAAGGGTAAGTGAACATTCCAGTAGATCAGGACCAGTATTTTTGGTTCTAGTCTCTGAGGTTGCAAGGAGGACCAGATGAGCAGGGCCATAATAAGTTATAGTTTTTACCAGAGTCATGGCAAAACTGGTGGGCGACAAAGAGTAATTAATTACAACTAACTTTTGTAACCCCAACCTTGACAATTGCTCTTTTTGCCCACAAAACATCCCTATTCGTCACCTGCCCATTTTTGTTGCCACTTCCGGGAAAGGCTGTAGAAGCTAACCGAGCAGTCGACGTTTCCTCTCCTTTCACCCTTTCCTATCCATACCACTTATTGCCCAACATTGTGCCTGACAGACTACTACTAGGTTACTGCAGTACATCTCTGTCTACGGAGTTCTAAATGTTCAGAATAAGCCTAGACTTTGTTTCTCTCAATCCGTTTTGATTAACCCAAAAACCACTTAGATGTCCCCGCATATTTACTTGTCACGAGGATTTCATAAAACCCCTTAGGTCCACCACAGTAACAGCAAGCTTCGGTATTTCAACGCCCGACCTCTGGCTGAATACATAGTACCAGAAAATCTCACTTTTAAATAAGCTGCTCCAGACTAGAACATTTTGAAATCCCAGTGCCAAGAAAACCAAGGACTGAGAATTTTAGAAGCTAGAAGATATTTAGCCTATCATTGATTCACAGAATCTTGCCCCTAGTTCATTAAAAGCTAGGTTTTAAGGCATTTGTACTAATAGTACGCAATTACCTGACCCTTACCCGGAAAGACAACATAAAGCTTCCCCGACCCCCATTTCCAAACACCTTGGACCCCACCATTCCCAAAAACACAAAAACAAATCACATTGCTATTTACTCAGTACTTAATCTAAGCAACTCAACAACTAATACACGGGACCTCATCATCAAAATCTAAAACCTAGTCCTGGGACATTAAGGGGGGTGTTGGTCCCTCTCGTCCTCTTGGTCCACCATGATCCATCCTGGTACACATTTTTGATACAATTTGAAAAGGTCTGGCTCAGAGTGGATCGAAGTGGACCAGGTGGACAACGTGGACCACGACCCCCTGTGGTGGACCAGGAGCGTTGAGGACCTTTTGGACCCTGCTCCGACACTTGCCCGATGCTGGCACGGCTGAGTTAAAATCAGGGAATAACTTCTGTCGGTAAACAGGAATGTCATAAAGGCAGGGATGATTTTTTGCAGCCTTTAAGACCAGTAACTCCCCCCGTACTACCGTACAGTGCAGAGCAGCGAGCCCAAAATCCCTGGCCTACTGGCAGCCCCCACTACTAGAGAAACCAGCATGCTTATTGCACAACCCCAATTGATACCATCATAGATCCATCCAACACGTTTGGCATTTCACTATCTCCGGACCACGGTAGGAGAACCTCTTGCGCATCGCAAAACTTTCCAAAAAGTGTGGAGACCAGGCTTGGCACATTTCAGAAGGTAGAGACACTTAAGTTAGCGCCCAGCAAAGTCCAGATTTCTTGACTTTTGCAATATGCAAGTAATTACTACTCTGTCTAAATAATCATGTCATTATTTCTCCATCCATGCTGGACTAGCCATTCCAGCGCTTTATCCATCTATCGTCCCCCCTCCTATTAACACGACTCATAACTTAGTGAATTACCCCTGTTACTACCAAGATCTCTGGCCCTTCTAGTCACCCGCTTCTCGCAACTATCACTAGTGATGTCTGAATAGCGATGCCACTGACTGCTCTTTTACCTCCCCCTAAAGCTGAGCCCTTACACACTTCTTTAAACCTTTAATATGCTTCACTCTAGAATAATTATATACTGGCCCGCAAACACACTGGGGGGCAGGGTCAGTCTTGCCACAACCGGGCTCGTCCACGTATTAGAAAATACGAATTAACCATCTAGTTTATGTTCCGATCTTTTAGTGATTAAGGGAGAGCAGGGTGATCATCCGGTATCACTGGAATTCATTATTTTCTTCCTGCAACCCAATTGTCGACCATTATTGAGAACGGTGCTCATTGGTCCTGTCACGCTTGCCTTTATGATCCTGACAGATAATAGACAGTAAAAGCCAATAAATACAAACTCCGAAGCCTGTTGCAGCCATCAAGATTTTATCGATCCCCATACCAGTGCTATATCTCTAGCTCACGGCGATAGCAAACTCTGTCTGAGGTACAGCGAGAAATGGCACCTTAGCACTCCCAATGAAAGAACTTTGGCATATATCACTCACGCCGCCAAAAGACTGCACAATTTGAGCTTGCGTACAAGAAAAAGTAGCCATTGTGATGGCCCCGACTAGATGGCTCTTAGTGTTATGATGCTCACGGAAATGGTAAGAACACGCCCGGGTACTATTATGAACCACCCACCGGGAAGGACCGATAGGGAAGAGGGAGGTTGACGAAGGCGAAGGCTTGTGCCTAAGAGGCCAGAGTAGGAAGTAAGTAGTGCTGGCTTCGCCACCGCCTCGGAATTGAAGAAGAGATGGACTATGGATAATAATTGGGCTAGCTGTTCGGATCGTGAATATTCGCAAGTGACCGTACCTGTTTGTGACATTATGGCTTTACTGGATTGAAGGATATGATGGGTACTCAGACAAACGGTACTTGATATCTGCAAGCAACCCTATCAGAGTATTCATGTCGAAGTCCTTGTAGTCGAGAGGTGTTTGCTAGCACAACTTCTATTGCGTGATACGCAGATGGAAGAGATTACTAAAATGGTGATTTTTTGTTCATGAATACTGTATAATTACTAGGAATGTCATAGCTTGTATACCTCAAGTTCATCTCCCAATCTCTTCCACCGCCTCTTACCTGCTTCCACCAATCCAAGCCTAAAATGACCTTCCGTGCACTTGGCAATCAATTGGTTTTTCAAAATATGCACTTCCCCTATGTTGGAAATACCTGATATTTCTTCCCTCCTCCGAACATGCCGTCATCTCACAATCTTCTCCACCCTGTTCACATCTATTTTAGGGCATTTTTCCAAAAATGATCGCCCTATGGCCTCGTCCTCAGTCCGGACGGCTAGGTTAATAGCTATGAAATCAGGGTAGAGGCAAAAGCGACTCTTGTCTAGCCTAGAATGGCGCAATAGCCCGCTTACTATACCCCAGAAGAGGCCCCATTTTTGCGCAGGTAAGGAACAAAACAAGAGCAAATACGGGACCGCATGAGCAACTGTCGCAGGGCGGACAATGATATTGACCAACATAGCTCTATTCCTTGCGTACTTGTCATACTCACTAGACTGATGGAGATAACAGCAGTATATATGGAAATCATAAGGCTATTCAGAAACTTCCCAAAATCACCGCAGCTTTCCACTTCCATTGCCCCATGTCTCCTCATCGTTTTGTGTATCCCGGAAAGAAATAAAAGAAAAATTCAGCGTTATAGCTGGAACAGAAGGGATATACCACGAAACCTTGCTTTCATTCCTATAGCCTTCATATCTAGGCATCAATGAAATATCTTTGATACCCCCAGTGCTTTCATGAAACAAGAGAAACTCAATCATGCAAAGTAGCATTTCAAACACTTAAGCAGTATGCAGCCTCGCTCATCAAGGCTATTTGCGTCAATTCCACTATATAATAGCGTATCGACCCTGGGCCCCTCTTAGTTCATATTGCCTAATGCAGGTTTTGAGAAGTACTTGGCCAGTCTTGATGATTTCCAAGATTCCATCTTCTAGTACAAGCCGAACGGTAAAGTAGTCATAATTTTAAGCCACAAAGCCCCCGTAGTGCTTGTAGTATTTGTCACTTCCCCGTTCCAATACCTGGCTAATAAGAGTTGACTTGGAGATGATTTGAAAAGAGCGGCATGTTCCGAGGAGCGAGGAAATATGCGGTATCTCCGTCTAAAAAGTGCCTCTCAGAGTGGTATAACAGTTTGGTTATCCATTCAAAACCCATCAGCATGGGCACCCATATCCGCGCTTCGCCACCCTAGCGAGTTGATCGCTGGCTTAGTAATTCTCCCATAGAATTGAGAATAAGGCAAAGCTTGTTATCAGTAGTGGAGCAGATACGGCACGAAGATTAATTCTTGATCAGAAGGAGTGTCCGCCAATTGGCCCCAGATATTCCTACCAAGGTTATTAATTCCCTTTAGTTGACCAGATTTCCCAGTAGAGATAGGCAGGCTTAGAGGCCAAATCATGAAACATCACCCACCCGGTCCCACGGGCCCCAGGTGAAAATAATCGATGTGGAGGTAATGATTGGCGATCAGAGCTTTACGCAGCGGAGTGGAACATCCTAAGTTAATACACAGTGTATGTTTTAAGAACTTAAGGTATAATGGATAATGCTGAGTAGATGGAAAAGACAGACTCAAAGATATTTTAGAGCAAGAAAGTAAGAAAGAAGCGAAGGAAAAATAAGAAAGAAGGAAAAGCAACAGAAAACCTTTCGTAGGTTGCAGGTCCTTCCGCAAGTGCATACACATACCCCTAGCGCTAGAGCCCCAGTATATGAGAATCTCCTGGATCAAGTAGAGCTATTTCAAACAGCTCTTAGTATAGGAAATTCCAGTGCCCAGAGGGCTTAGTAGTACGCTTATGCAGGGGGGGAGCAACACCCAAGCAATACAAATATTTCTGCTATTTAGTTTTCTTTTCTTCTGGTCCTTTCCTTGCTCTGGTTATCCTTTGTCATGGCTTCCTTTCACAACTCGCTCTTCTACATACTCCATGGAAGAAATTATAAACTCTCTCATCGCCCAGAAGCATCAAGTTTTGGGTGCTGCCCGGCATGTTCTGCGTAGGTACAGCCTACACCTTAATCTTTCGGCAAAGTACCGAATATGTGCTTGTGATTGGTGAAGAACGAATTGTATGTGAGTAGACTACGGAACCTTGAGAGTTTTCTTGGTAACTGTCATGCTTTCCTTTGCTAGCCTCATGTTTATAATGCGGATGGATATGGGCAATATTCATGAAAGGAGACCAGCATAGAAGCGGGGGTGTGCGTGGAAGAGTATAGATCTAAGTAGCGATCCATGGAAGGATAGGGGAAAGGAATCGTTCCTGTCTATTTATACTCTGTCTCTGCTTGTCTCTGCTGTTAGTTCGTTAGTGAGCTAAGCATCATGAAGTTATGAGAGTGAGTGAATGAATGAAAAGTCTTTTTCCCGCTTTAAGAGGTCACTCACCTAGTGGCTCTTCGCCCCCCCCGCCGTTGTATAGCCTGGTGTTTTTCACTGTTCAGCCATAGCCGATTTCTAAAACTGGTGATCCACAGGGGTATTTGGTTGGTAAAACAGTAGATTGTGAAGGTGAAGGTTAGGGGGGTTACTGGTACAAGAACAATATCATAATTTGAACCTGATGCGTCACCCCCTAATTTCTTCGCTGGTCAGGTCAAGGCTGTATTGGAGATTGCCAGGTAACAGCTACTGAGTAACACAAATTTTGTGCATGTATAATACTAACTCAAGGGAGGTCATTAAAAATTGTAAAACACGATCCTGGCCCCAATTGTGGTTTGCATGAGATTAAAGGAAACATTTTTTGGACTGTGTAGCAACATTCTAAGTATGTCGATCTGTGTCCGATTATGCCCTGTAAGTCGGCCCTTTCGTGTCCCTTCCTATGCTCTCCTCCGGACCTCTGGGCTCCTTTCACACTCCGCAGATGATAATATTTTACTACTAGGAGTATTATACCGTCTGGGTTCAGGTGAAAAGCGAGCAAGGCCCAGCAACCATCCAGTTCAAGAGGTGGACTGGCCACGGGGCACCTTGAGGCACAGTGCGAAAAGATCAAGTATCCGGTTGCGGTTTTGCCCGGCACAGTAGGATATGATACTATATGATACTAAACTTCTTAAATGCCAAAAAATGTAAATATGTTTCCTGAGGATAGTTATGTAACTAACTAGCATGCTATCAAAGTTTATCCCTCCTCGAGAGGAGTCCTGCAAGGCAGATTGCTGTACTTAAATTATCATCGCATGAATCTCCTTCTTGGGGGATCTGTCCTGTACAAGAGGAGAAAGGTTAAGTGCGCTTGGGTACCATAGATTCCTTAAGAATAGAATCACAACTGTGGCCTTGCTGGTGGGCCGGGTAAGCAAACATATCAGGTCCCTCATCATTCCCAACTCGCACACCATCAGCAAGATGTAAAAACTAGTCCTGGTCGACCAATAGGGGTTATGGTCCCCCTGGTCCTCTTGGTCCACCCTGATCCGCCCTGGTCCGCATTTTCCGTAAAATGTCAAAAGGTGTAACTGAGAATGGATCGCAGTGGACCAGGTGGACCGCGGGGACCACCACCCCCATTGGTCGACCAGGTGCGTTGAGGACCACTGTGGACCATGCTCCGACATTTGCCTGATACAATACCTATGAGAATTTGATAAAACCTAGCCGCACATCAGTAAACCTATATATGACAAGACAAATATTACAGAACTTTTTTTCAAACATTAAATAGTCTGAGGAAAACTCATTTAGGTATCAGGCATTGGGTCCTCCCCCGTGTATCGAGCCCCATACAACAATTTAAGTCACTTTCTTGCTTGCGGATTCAATAACAAACAGTAAAGACATATTTACTCCCTTAGATTTCTTCCATGGATAGTGATTCTCTCGCTGATCGAAATATTTGAAATATTTTCATATCAAGAGTATTGGGAATCTTCTGATTCAAAATGTTCATTTTCACCAAATTGGGTGTAAAATGGCGTCGGACACAAGGTTTTGCTCTCGTATCGTATATTGTGATCATAGAAGACCTTTTTCAACACAGCAGAGTGGAAATGAGTCTCCTTGGCAGGAGGTAATGGCTAACTCAACAGGAACCTTTTTGTTGTAGGCTAATTGGTAATGCCAAGCTGACTACGTTCCCGAGGGGCCACTGCACCAAATGTTTTAAACTTTTTACTGCACATTAATTATCTCCAAAGACTATTTTATTCTTTTATTTGCGATGCTCCAGAGAGGTCATCATTACTTGCCCCTCCCACACCAGAATGTCAAGTTTCAAAACAGGAGAATAGCACTGGTTTGCCCTCAATGTATTGTTCATGACACTAATGAATTCCAGGAATTTGGGGTATCCAGTCGAAACGGACCAACTTTACAAAACTGGTAGACCAGCCTCCACCGACCGCTATTGAGGCCCATACGAGTTGCAAGCTTGGCATTACCTGATGGACACCTTAAGTTGCCCATTCCTCCACGAGGGCCAATTTACAATTAATCGCAGCTAAAAAAGTCATCTGCCAAATATAAAGGTCCCTAGATGCGAGCGGGCCAATTTTAGTGATAATTGGAGATTAGATTTTCAATGTACTACAGATTTCATTGTGGTCGGACTTTCCTAGCCTTGGTGTATTTGCATCGCTATCAAGGTACCTGACCGATGATGAACAGTGGTATCGTTCTAGAACTCTACTCGGGGGGAGCCTTAAGTAGTGCGATACCCTGGAACCCTAGGACGGATATGTGGGGTCTTGCTCCCTTCGATAATAAGCCGTCTTCCAACTAGGAGATTCCAGCATGCGGTATCCTACAACCTATGTTCTCTGGCAGGGCAAGAAAGACCTGTCCTCTAGTACACGTCAAAGGCAAAAGTATCCGGAAAAGGTGCCAACCCAAACCCTGTCACCCGAGGGAGGCAGAGCACAGAGGAAACCAACACCATGCATGACTTTACTGCCTTATCCTAAGGATTAATTTTTGGTTCTTCACTTTATTCCTCATGTCTATCGTGCTCAAGTAGTTATAGTAGTGTCTTTGATTTCTGGATAAATCTGAAGGGTTCTGTCCTTGGGAGAGGCGAGCTGTCTCGCGCACGAACGGTGCCTTTTCCAGAGACCGGTTGGACGGCCCGTTCCGCCATGCAGGGCAATCCTTGAGACAATCGTCGCTTCCATGTTCCAATCCACCGGCAGCGACCTGCTCTCGCTTGCAAATCCCTCTACCTCCACGACATGATTCAAAACCATAAACCTCGCCAAAGTACCAACCAGGAAATTGTTCTAACTCTCTAAGCCTATCCTACACTACTGGCATATAGGGACATATTTTCAGGCTAATATATTCAGCCAGGTAGTCTTCGGCTAAGAGGTTTATGTAGTGCCGCGACACAGTTGGTGATTCTGAGGCACTTCTTGAAACCCTGCTCCCCGAGACCTCTTCCCACAGGGTTTATTGTTGATTGACGGTTAAGAAGCGAAGCGTGACTTCCCCTGATAGCCCTAGAACAAGCGAACATTTGCAGAAACTTGAAAATAACATGTGACAATCTTGACGGTTCCGGCATCGAAACTACGATACCAGGTCATTGACAGCTAATTTTCGCAACATTAACATTGATTATATACTTTTTTACCCATCAAATACGGTGCCCCTGTTCATGATCCCTATTCGTCAGCTACCCAGTTTCGTCACGCTTCGTGCAACGCGAGGAGGTCGAGGGTTAGGGCTGGAGTCTCACTTAAGATATGCCGGGCGCTCATCAAAAGTAGTATTAAGGGAAATGCCAGAGCTCCGAAGTTGCAGGGGTACTGGTATGGACCAGAATGAGGGCCTTCAAGGTATTAAAAATTTTGTCTTATTTGTTTTTCCTTCCTTCTCGTCCTTTCCTTGGCTTCATCTTGCTTCGTGATAGTCACTTTCCTCACAACTCTTTTCGACATACTAAATGGGACAAATGATAAACCCCTTCATCGCATAATAGAAACTCAATCTATTTACTTAAGCCGCTCCACTCCCCTGCGTCAAACTCGCAACAAAGATCATCGCCTCGGCCTCAATCATTTTGAACTATCCTTGTTCGAAGTGCCACCACTCATTGGCAGCAGTACGTGTATGCTCAGCTGGGACAAGCAAAAGTTGAAATTTCTTCAACTATAAATCCCCTTTTCCCAACTTCTCTTTCCTTTCCAATATCTTACTTTATCAAGCGCTCTTGGACCTCGTCACCCGCTTCTCTACAAATTACTCTTCTGCTCCTAACCCACTTCCTTTCACACGGTATAATCATTCGGTCCGATCATTACCCCCGTTGCTAACAACATCACGATATCGGCGAGGTCGCACATTACTCATCTGTTAAAATATAAGCCGCTTTTAGGGTGTAGTAGGGACACCATTGCGTGACCCTAGGGTGGACATTAGACCTGATTCGCTAGTCCTATGCCCAGATTTCACCTCGTTTCATTTAGCCGTCTTCACTGGGACTCGGAATTAGTGCGAATCTTCTTGGAAGGGGGCACTAAGATCGATGTAAACCGAGTGGACAACATTCGATGTACTGAATCAGAGACCATCGAATATGACATTAATAAGTTAGTGGTTGTATGCCAAATTTCCTCACTAATGTGTTACCGGTGGAGTGCGCGTCGATATGGGGTTTCGATCTACTCTCACCTGAGTTCAAATCCTATCATCACTGGGTCTTGGACCAGTATGGTTTCGGAGTGAGAATGATAGGGTGCTACACTGCATATCGACAGAAGGGGGCTAAATGGAACTGATGGAATTAAAGACCATCGCAGATAACATTACGGAAAGGATCGAGCAGACTTTCCTCGTTGACAGGATAACCAACAGGAGCGCCCCTTGGCGACGGGGCTGGGCACCGCTAGCCAGAGCAGTTGTCCAGGATTATTGATTGATATTTGCAATTTTGCTTGCGGAGCTGACGTCAAGGTTTTGTCCTATTCTTTTTTTCTTTTTTTATATGAATTTATCTTGTCTTCGAGCTTGTCCTAGGACATGGAAATACCGCTTTTGCCTTGTATCTCCACGCCAAGAAAAGACATCTGTTTTGGAACAGCCACCGCGGGCCTGGATGGACAATAGCATTGAGGCCACTTTTCTAGAGAAACGCGATGTGTATATATATCAGACTTGGAATGAGAAGAGAGAAACAAAGAAAATCAAAGGACAAATGAAGAAGAATGAAAAACAAATGCCACTTGGGGAATGACTTGCCTGCTCTTATTTCTCAGGCCCAAGGGGTTATCCCACAACATCCATGAAAAACAGCCTAGTGTAGTAGCACATAATACAAGTACAACTCGATGAGCTTTTTGACACGGTGAACTTTATTCAGCATGCTTGCTAAGAAAGTTAGGGAAAAAAATTGGTTGCTGGGGTAAGGGATGCGTACTTTTCATTCTCCGATGTACTGTACGTTTTCCTCCAAGCGCTTCTCTCGACCTGGGTTACATCTTAACTTGTGCTTCTGTTGTTAAAATATCAAAAATCCTGAAATCTTCACCAGTACCACCGAGGTCTGCCTTCTCAGCTTGAGTCCAAGTGAAGGTGAATCAGTACCATATTGTACATCCCGTTGCAACTGTACTCATATTGAGTCGTTAGCAATAATCTTCATAGTAGTGGACTTCTACATGTTGTGTCTCTGCCGTAGTCAACATATTCTTGAGCAGGAGTTTTTGGAAATATAGGCTGTATTGATCTAATAATATGTGCTTCGGTTCCTCTAACCCCGTGTCATAGGGGGAAGCTCCGTAGACTACTACCAGGTGGTGGTTTAATCCCAAAATTTGTAAACACTGAAAATTGAAGTGAGTGGTGAAGAGGTTACCTGTGTGATGGAATTGTGTAGCGATAGGGCATGCACATTCAAATGGCTTCAATGGGTTGTGCCGATAATAGATATGTAAAGCAGATGCAATGTTAGAAGGCTTAGGGAAGGGATAAAATGCATACGTAGAGAAGAAGAAAAGTAAAGAAAATTTAACACTAGGGTCATCGTGGTAAGATACGAGTTGCAACTCTTGATATTACTATGAGAATAATACATGAATCAGAATGATTTCGCAGATTTCCGGTTTAGGGAAGACAAGGCATAAAATGCGACAGGGAGAGAATATTTTCGACCGGTTCCCATGATCTAACGGCCAAGGAAGTGGTCTACCTCAATCCGCAAACATCAACTTGGGCGAGTTCGAACCACCCGTGAGAACGAGGTGATGTAGCCCAGCATAAAGGAATGCTCAGGGCACCTCTTGTGTTGCTGGTCAGGGCAGAGAGTGGTAAGTGCCACCACATCTACTGGTGTCTCCACCTTGAGAATCAGCATCTCTTGTGGAATAGCCACAGTTGGCTCAGATGGAGGATAGCGTTGAGGATAGCGTTGAGGCTCCTTTTCTGGAGAAGGACTATACGTGTAAACCCTGACCTTGTTGCAAAAGTCAAGGAGTGATATTAATGTCTTTTGGTCCCATAGCTTCGGTATGAATTTAACTCTGGAGTTCTAATATTCTGTGAAATGCTAAATACCTACCTCCAAAGAAAAATCGAAACCACCTCACGGCTGTCCACAAAATGTCTAATACCCTGGTGAATCACGACGTCCTTTGCATATATGACTTTCACCCTGTACTCGCAGATTTGGCAAGACTTTCAAAGAGCTAAAATACGATACTTTTTGCAGGTTGGTGGTCTTGTCACGAACAGACGAGTACGAGCCTAGGGTTAGGCAACTTGTTTGCAATACTCCTTTTATTAGCTGGCCGAGATGCACTATCTCCTCTAGCGGGTGAATCGATCCCCCCACTTGGTTTGCACTTGTGCTTTACGAGATTTTTCTGGAGTAGAAAATGATCCCTGTTCATTTTCCCAATGCCAATGGGAACACTCCACTGCATATCGCCGTGTATTGTGGGAAGCGAGATGTATTCAATTACTACAAGCTCGCGATGATACCAAAATCGAAAAGTTGGATGGGGAGGGCGTTTTCGGACAGAGAATTGACGCTTTCAAGTTCACCGGAGGCTGCATGTGGCTTGGCCGTCCTGGAGATTACAGGGAAGCATGGAGACACACTACTTTAACCTCCCGAGTGAGTTCGCAATGGATACTATACCATGGAGTCTTACGGCAAGAGCTAGGATGGATGACCCCTCTACCTTCGTCCAGCTCTCTGCTAGGGATTTGATATCAGTAAAATTGTTTTTTCTACCAATGGGGTATAAGTTAATTTGATGAATTTATCCAGAGAAATTGGAGTTGTATGAGATGCATGGCTACAACCGACCTCCCCAGATGTTTAGTTTTTGTTCTATACTTCTTTATTCAGAGTTGTTTATCAGTTGATTTTCATTACTGACGTCTTGGACAGAAATTTATAATCTACTGATTGAATTTCTCTGAAAAGCCACTCTTCATATTATAATACTACTCGGAGAGTCCAATTTGCCCTGGTTTGAGAATGTTTCTTGCTAGTACTATTGTAGAAACGATACAGAGCAGGCAGCTTAACCTATGCCATACCGCAAAATTGGGGTGGCGCTAAGGTATTTGCCTCCACAATCACAAGTGAAGCGAGGTTACCACCTGTGGCACTGGTGACTAGTGATCAGTCATTAGGCTGAAAATATCCATTTAGGGCCTCAGCCTATAAAGGGAGGAGCACGACCGATATCACCTCTCCGGTTAAGCGGAAAAAAGCGGAGTTTTAACCCGCCATGGGGTGGAGGTTTATACTTGTTGCTTTCCTTTCAAGCTTAAGGCCAGCTCAATAATATTTCATTGTGGCTTAAGTTGCCACCCAGGCGGGGACACCATACTCAAATTTGGCAGTAATCGAGTCTGTGTCTCCTCTCAACCAGGCCCCAGTCAAAGGTGGGAGTCACCAAATTATTTATTGATGGCAAAGTTTTTTCAACAAAAATTATTACTCAAACCAAGTTCAAGCTTCCATCGCTCCTAAGGCCACAATTTACACACTTCCCGAGATATATCTCCTGATAACCGGTAGTATTGATTGCTTGGTCCCGCACCCGCTCTCCATCTCCCCGGTGCTGACCTGATTAAAAGAGCAAGCGACTGTTTTCAAACACTACCACCGGTGACACACCTACCATCATCATATGATCATGTCCCTTGGAAAAAATCAAAAAAAAAACACCCCACAATTGCATCTCCGAATATTTCTACCAGCATGCCTATCCCAGCCCTCAGGTCGCACCTAAGCGTAATCTCTGACTGGACGCAGCGTATCAAATCCACCATCAAAAGTACCGGGATTACTGCTCAGTTTGGCGCTTCACCAGCGGTTGGGTCCGCGATAAGCTCCTGTGGCTTGAAAGCACTGACCTCCACGTTGGGAGAAACAATATGAGTGGTTACGATTTCGCAAATCGACTGTTCCACTTCAGCAAGGTAAACCTGGATCAGTATAGCCTTGAACCGGCCGAAGTTACCAAGATCGAGAGCAACCCAGAAAAGTCTAAACCTCTAGAAACTGCGAGAATGCACATTGGTGGATTGGATATCGATTGTGTTAATTGGAGGAGTGAGTCATATTCTGGGTATGCCCGGAACCCACACATGGTTTGCTCCTCTTTTGCCTCAACTCTTTTTTCGGCGTGGGACCTTGACTTAATGGCCTTTGGAATTCGAAAGGCCAGAACAAGATGCCGTCCGCTGCGACGGCACCATCAACGCCCTCTGTTACAACCTAGACAGTAGACTAGTAGAGGATTTAACAGGTGTTGGCCAGCAGGACTTGGCTGCCGGTCTAGTCCGCACAGCACTCCATCTGGAAGAAACCTTCGGCGACGACCCCCTCCCTCTCTCCTGCGTACTCCGCTTTGCTTTACAACTCGGCTTTGCCATAGTTCCTGACTCCAAGGCCGCTAGGAAACTTGCGGAAATCCTGGCATTTGACTTCTCCTCCACTCTAACACAGCATATCACTCACACCAGCCAACCACTTCCACTCGTTTCAGAGTCACCTCTTAAAAAGTGAATTTCCTGTGACCACATTGGCGTAGAGATCAAAAAAAGTGGTGAAAGGCTGCAATCCCCATGCCTCCCTAAGGCGAATTCACGAAGTGGACCTCTACCACGAGATATTTGCGCTACCAAGGCAAGACCTTCCTGTCCTCCCTCGCAGGATATAATCATAGGCATCGACATTCTGTACCCGTGACTATTCGGGTTCACCTCTTTCTACCTGCGTATTTTACTCTCTTGATGACCAATAGTGAGTGGTCCCTCGCTTGGCTTATCACCACCATGAGTCCTTGAAAAAACCACCCCTGTTCATGGCCGCCCATAATACGCCTGAGGTTCTAACAGCCGCAAAAAAGGGGTTAAGGTGTCCCAACACGGCGAGCAGGATAATAGGGAAAGCTTTTGCAAACTCGGATGTCATCGAGAACATTGTCATTAAGGCGGAGCCTTGGGGGAGAGGAAAAACGCGTTTGGGAATGCGCATTTGAGGAACCCACTGGCAACACCAGGTTGCCGCTGGCTTGATGTTCGAACTGGTAGACTTGAAAAAGAATACCAACAATGATGAAATTGAAGAAAGAGCTATAGATAAATACGAAACCTCTGTAGAAATAATTGGTGAGAAAGGCTTGCAAGCGGCTTCGACTTTAACGAGGTTGTTGAAGTGATCATCTCCGTCTTCACTCGCAAAATAGTAGAACACCTGCTAATAGTCGGTGTGATTAGGGTGAGGAAGTAGCAGCAGAGTACTGCCTCGCCACAGGAGCTTGGGTAGGGCCCACCATTGAGAAATCCCTCCAATACCAACTCTATCATCTCCACAAAAGCAAGAATGGGTTACTGCAGTGGGTTCGGGAGAACGGGCAGGCCCTATAGAATGGGCGGGAGTATTTTGGTTCTGGCCAGGGGAAGGGGAACGGGAAGAAAATAAGAGCAAAGAAGCAGAAATGGGAAAGGAGTACTTGAAGGCCACCTCACGCCCCTGCTATATACTAAGAGATGAGTGAAAGCTCTGCAAATGCACAATTCCGTTAGGGTTACAACTTGGAGAAATAGGTGTTGTTACCTACCACATAAATCACAATCAATTATAAATTTCTCTATAGATACCGATCGCATACCGGAGGGTTAGTTTCAAAAGACGAGAAAAGTGTATCAAAATTTGACAATGTTCAGTGACTTGCGGTTCCATAATTCAGCATGAAGGAAACTCTTAAGTTCACAAAAAGCTAACTACTCGTACAGAAGTATCACGGCATTTCCCCTTCCTCTGAGGCCATTCCTCTACCCCGCAGAGCCCACTCTTCTTCCCCCCTTTGCTACGTGTCCAACCCCACTTCTCGCTCCCTGCAGCGAGTTTAAACTCCTCCCTGAATCCACAGATATCCTTCTAACATCTCCTGTCTTCAAAATTGATTGTTGAAATTGTGGCCCAATCCTCTCTGCAAGTAGAACAATAGAAGCTTCGCAGAACTGCTGCTCACTATGTATTTGTTACTTGTTCAAATCAAGGGTCAAAAGACCGAACATATCTAGCAAGTATAATTGACCTCATCCGTCACTAGCGGGACCCGGTTTCCCGTCCGCAGCCCAAACGCACTCTAAGTTCTGAGAAAGTTTACGCCTCCAAAGCTAGTGAGCACATTGAGGCCTAACCGATACGAGATTGCTGCCTAATAATTATCACACAACTTGTGATTTCTCAATACCACAAAGCCACCGCTCTCTAAGGCGGAATGATATAGGCAGAAAAAGGTTTTAGAAAAAGTTGACTTTTGATATTCTGGATAGTGGAAGATAGTAATATGAAATTCAACACATATTACCAACACCGTGCGAGTGATATCCTTTGAGGGCTGTGAGCGCCGGTAATTAACAATACAATCTTGGCTTTTGACCAATTACCCTGACTCTAACGCAAAAGGACATTATCGTTGAGATTGACTTTGTGTTCCCGCTGGTTATAATGGAAAGTCTCGTTGGGAAAATCAGATCTTGACGGAGTTGGGGAGAATGAGGAGGTCAATGGAAGGGGAGGGCTAGATTGAGCTAGAGGTTGTGTTCAC
>Ga0307507_10001235_pt1 | contig 57066 bp, 67 predicted proteins | sample 7_EM_MG_FD_207223 | JGI IMG/M metagenome (GOLD analysis project Ga0307507, IMG submission 207223) | Populus trichocarpa ectomycorrhiza microbial communities from riparian zone in the Pacific Northwest, United States - 7_EM | ecosystem: Host-associated > Plants > Roots > Unclassified | place... | reverse complement strand
TCTCCTCGGCCCACCCCCCCCCCGCCCCCTGTAAAATTTGTAGCTTTCTTACCCTTTTTCTTTTTGTACCATAGAGTAGAAGCCCCCCTCACTGCTCCCTAGTCCTCCTATAGGAGAATGGGAGAAACCCTTGGTCGGGAGGAATTAATGTTTATACTTTCTAAATGTATCATACCAGAAAAGGTCGAAATCTGGGTTTATCTTCTTTCAGTTTCTTATTTTTCTATCGTGGTATTATATTATCGTGCCTCATACTCGAGTAAATTTCTGTCGCTATCCCCCTTTTCAGCCCCAGTTTCGTTGAACTTTGAGTGATGTCACTTCGGAACTTAGGGGGAGTTCAATGAATGCACATTTCGGACATTCTGTTTTATCTCCTAGTTACATGAGACATGGCAAAATCTCTCTCATGCATTAGCGCGAAAAGTTTAGCCCCTTATGGCTAAATAGTCACGTGGCTCGTAACTTCTAATAGCTGACTGCTGACTCACCACCTCAGTTTCCCAGCCAAATATTATAAATCACGTGACTATCTAGCCATAAGAGGCTAAACTTTTCGCGCTAATGCATGAGAGAGATTTTGCCATGTCTCATGTAACTAGGAGATAATACGATACTTGTAGCATTACCGGAAGTGGTGGTACTGTGCCCAGCCTCTCTAGAAAAATCATCAAAAATAAAGAAACATGGAAGATCCAATCACTTCTCTAGCTCGATTATGGGTCCCAGAATTTATGTTGATCACTTAACGTGATTCGCCTGGGAAATGATCACCAAATCGCCACTGGACTGACACTGAACATGGCAACAAAAATCTATTGTAGTATGAAAGTTGTTTTGTATTAGACAAACACCAACAAGTTACTGCGGAGCCCAAAGCAAAAGACCTAAAAATCAAGCAAACTTTAGCCTAAAATGCAAAAATAAAATAAAAATTTGGGCTAAAAATAAAAATTCATGATAATGTTGTTATAGATAGAACCTGAAAATAATGAAAATAGGACAATTCCGAGAATTGAGGTTGACATGGGTACAATGCCAGTATAACGGGCTGCATTTCCTTTGACATCTGGACAACTGGCAGATATCTTAAAGGTATTATAGAGAACTAGAGTATAGTGTTTCTCGATTGCTTTCCGCTTAAATTAGCATCTAAGCTCTTTTAAACATCCTTTCCCCCGATACCTCACATCATGGTAGTAACTGCTGTGCCGGATATAGATCATATGTTGATACCAGTTCCGCATTCTCCTAAAAGACTCTTGCCGGGAGTCTCCCACCACCACCTTTACTTCTACCTGCAACCAGAGATCATGTATCCAAACACCCTCTATCACAGTTTACCTCATCTTCACCATCTCAACCTCTATCACAAGCAGCATTTGCAGACAGCCAATATACAGTCCGGCCAGGCCCAGTTATGGTGAAAGCGCCGTTGGCTCAGTAGGCCAGGTCTTTGGAATGCCTACGGGCTTCCTAAATGCCTAGCAGTGCTAGGAGGCTTTCGGAATATGCTATTTGATTAGTAAAAAGTTTATCTTTGTGCAGCTGATAAACAGAATAAGAACAAATACAACACCGAAAGGGCAACAGTGGGAGAGAGGATAATGATAGCGAGCAAGATAGGTCTATTCGTCGTACTTGGCTTACTCGCTAAACTAAGGAAAACAACAGGTCTATATATGAAAATCAAAACGCTCTCCTCAGTCATCCAACAATCACCACACATTTCCACTCCCTTCCACACATGTCTCCTCCTCACTTTATCTACCTCTCAAAGAAACAGAAGAGAGGAAACATCCTGCGCTATTCTTGAACAAAAGAAATGCATCACAAAGACTTCCCTCATTCCCATAGCCTCCATGCTTTTCATTCTCATATCCGTCCGTCAATGAAACATCTCTCTTAACCTCCGTACTTTCATGAAACAAAAGAAACTCTAGCATGCCGAACAACATTTCAAACCTTATAATCGCTGCAAATATTTTCCCATGCTAGAACATATCTTCCAGTACTCGCTAATATTCACATAATATGAGAAGATCTCCTCCTAGCACAATCCCCATATCGAGCGATCGCCTTAATAGTCCCCCAATAATGCCAGCAAAAAGAAAGCAAAAACAAGAAGGAAAGAGTTTTCATTGGAGAAAAACTATCAATGCTTGCAGGTCTCACAAGGGCATACCCGTACTGCGGGCTACAAGTGCGGGCATTGTGAATTATGGTAGTGGAGAGGATAAGTCATCCTCCATGATGTTATCTTTACCAATCTCTGTTCCCAAACCTGGCCAAACAAATGCTATCAACGCCCCATATAGGAAACCCGAAGTTGAATTCGTGGATATGCCATTTTCTCGAGAATGAATCTTTAGGTTTTATCTTTGCCTATATTGATAACAAGTTCAGGGGAGCCCTGCGATCCAGGGGAGCATCACAGGGCTAGTAGCCAGTAACCGTATTCGCAGCTCTCTACGATGATGAAGCACATATCGATACGGAATGCCCATGTTGGGTGGTTTTACGAGGGATGGATAATTAAAGTGGTGTGCGGCAATGAGATGTTTTAGTTGGAAAATATAAAGGACGGCGCAGGTAGAACATGAGCAACTGCACTGTTGAAAACACTAGTTCATTCTTCCTCAAGTGGTGGTGTTTAGCGTATATAATATGAAGGGGTGCCGTACTGTACAAGCCATGGAGAAATTCGTTGTTTTAGACGATCGGGTTAGGTTTCCTCCGTAGCATAGGCTGTGTACTTGTAGGTATAATAGTTTTTTGGTTGATTCGTACTGAACGTGCGGTTGTTTTAATGCCAACCGCCCCTGCAGGTGCCTCCTTGCCAAGAGCCCCGGTCCATTTCTTGACTACTTGGCGAAGCTTGCGTTCCACCATTTGGCTGACTGACGCCCTCCGCCATTGGTGCTAGAATACCGGCATGAGGCTCTGCTCGAAAGGCTGTCAGGCTTGAGCGTGTCTCGAGCTTATCAGCCCCACGAGCTAAACCGCCTAGTAAGTAGATAGCTAGTAACGCTGTATTTTGTTAATAGGCTGGGAAGATTAAATTTTTGAAGAATTCGAAATCCCGCTGTTCAATCCGTTGGGAAAACAAACGGTATTAACTACACGAGGTGTCTCTATAGGCAACTGTTTGACTTAGTGGGAAAGTCTCTTTTTCAATACGTTTCCTAATTAATTAGGGTATCCATAGTCCTCTTTTTAAGTCGCTTTAAGTATCATAGGATCAGTTTAAACTTGGGAAAGCACCCCAGTGTCTTGTGCTGCTACAAAGGGTATTGTGGTTAGGTCATCTCAAAGTTAGCCGAGATCCTTGAGCTAAGGGTGCTACAGGGCCGTGTTGGCCTAGGATGGTGGGAAAATAGAGCGCTTATGAAACGTCAAAGCCTTATCCCATTCAAAGCCTTAAATTCCTCTAGATCCCCCGCAAGCTCAACAATACAACATTCCTAATCACACTGCCGGAACTCGCCCAGGGCGTTTCAAGGAACATGGCACAAATATCATCGCAAAACCTAGCCATCACCGACAATATCAATTCTTTCAACACTATCAGCGTCAATACAGTGATATCCGATGAGGATAATCAAATCCGGGAGTGGCTATCGCCTCTAAAACCTCACGAGCGGCACCAAGACGTGGCGGCCGAGCGCCTTGATGGCGTGGGGGATTGGTTTCTAGAAACTAGCGGGTTTCGGAAATGGAGTAAGGGAGAGGACGGGTCGACTGATCGGGTGTTATTTTGTTCCGGGGGTCCAGGTGTGGGAAAGACATATTTGTGGTAACATCCAGCATTCGGAAAAGGAAAAGAAGCCCGATGTCACTGACAAGTATAAAATATTAGTTCCCTAGTTATTGACAACCTGTGTGACCAAGCTGAGGAAAAATATCTGGCTGTCGCTTGGCTATATTGTGATTTCCTTGCCCATCAAGAGCAGTCAGCAACGGCCATGCTGGGAGCTATACTAAGGCAGCTTGTGAGCATTGGTGAGATTCCGGAAAATATACGACAGAGGTTTCGAAAGCGATTTTCTGACCGAGGTCTACGGTCACTCGATATGATGAAAATGCTAAAGACGGCTATCTCATTGCTACCCACGGTTTATATTTGCATCGACGCCTTAGATGAATGCACTCCGAAGAGTCGACAAGAGCTACTTGGCTCACTGCGAGAGATCGTTCGGGAGTCACCAAGTACGCGGGTTTTATTTACCGGGAGATCCCACGTCGCGGAAGAAGTGGAGAAATACTTCGTGGAGTCTATTATTGTACCAGTCAGTCCTACCGAAGATGACATTAGGGTATATTTGGATGTGAGGTTGGACAGGGACACGGAGCCCCATGCGATGGACGATGATTTGCGGAGGGATATTATGAGAGTAATTCCCGAAACCATCTCCGAAGTGTGAGTAGAAATATCTGAAACTTCCACAATACATGCAGGGGCAGTTCGCTAACACTAGTAACTAGATTCCTTCTAGTTTCACTGAATATTGACGCAATTCTAGAGGAAGTGACCATCTACAAAAGAAGGAAGAGGCTTGAGGAGATGACAAAAGGGAAGGGGCTAGGAGATGCATACACGGCAACACTCACGCGGATAAAGTCGCAGAATGGGAGCAAATCTCGGCTCGGTATGGAAGCCCTCATGTGGATATCACATTCCGAGCGACCATTGAAGACTCTTGAGTTATGCCAGGCACTAGGTGTAGAGAGAGGAGATACAGACCAGAATGTCGGAAACGTGCCTGCAATAGAAACTATACTGCGCTGCTCGCTCGGGCTCATTACCATTGAAGCATCATCATCTACCTTTCGGCTTATTCATTTTACCCTCCAAGAGCATCTATCCACTACTTGCTCCCTATTCCATAGTCCCCACTCCATGATGGCTGAGATTTGTTTGACCTTCCTCAATTTTCGATTCATCAGGAACCTATCAATTATTGCTCTTGATCCGCCACCAGCAGCACCCTTCGTTGGCTATGCCTCTTGTTTCTGGGGAAAACATGCAAGAAAAGAGCTGAGCGAAAGAGGGAAATTACTAGCATTGAAAATTCTTGACGTCTACGATAAGCATATATCATCCAAGCTGCTCTTAATTCATGAAGGGGATCGGTGGTGGCACCGTCCTGAACAAGAAGGAAGTAATGTCCTTGAGGGATTCACAGGGCTTCATGCTGCAGCTTACCTCGGGGTCGTGGAGATAGCAAGTGCTTTATTAGATATGAGGGAATGGGATCTTAATTCAACCGATATCGAAGGTAATACGGCATTTAGTTGGGCTGCTAGAAAGGGACATGACGATGTAGTAAAGATACTACTGGGACGGCGGGGTGTTGATCCTGATACGACGAACGCAGACGGTAGGACACCTCTATGGTGGGCTGCATGTGGACATGAGAGCGTGGTGGAGATGCTCTTAAAACGGACGGATGTCGATCCAAATAGGAAGGATAAATATGGTCAAACACCACTTTTGAGAGCGGCCTGGTCCGGAGATGAGGGAGTCACCAAGATGCTGCTGGAACGAGGAAATGTCAACCCTAACATTGCGAATAATTCTCGCGAAGCACCGCTCCACATAGCCACCTGGGAGGGACATGAAGGAGTCGTGAAGATGCTGCTAGACCGGAACGATGTCAACCCAAACAACATTAACCAACTTGGTCAAACACCACTCTTCATAGCCGCTTGGAAAGGACGTGAGGGAGTGGTGAAGACGCTGCTAGAGCGAGTGGATGTCAACCCCAACACTGTGGATGAATGTGGCCGGGTACCGCTCTACATAGCCGCCCGCCAGGGACATGGAGGAGTCGTGAAGATGCTACTTGACCGGAACGATGTCAACCCAAACACTATGAACCGATATGGCCAAACACCACTCTTTGTAGCCGTCAGGGATGGGCATGAGGGAGTGGTGAAGACGATGCTAGAGCGAGTTGATGTCAACCCCAACACTGTGGATGAATATGGCCGGGTGCCGCTCTACATAGCCGCCTGCCAGGGACATGAAGGAGTCGTGAAGATGCTACTTGACCGGAACGATGTCAACCCAAACACTATGAACCGATATGGCCAAACACCACTCTTTGCGGCCGCCAGGGATGGGAATGAAGGAGTGGTGAGGACGCTACTAGAGCGGGGGGATGTCAACCCCAACACTATGGATGAATATGGCCAAACGCCACTCGACATAGCCGCCTATAGGGGACATGAAGGAGTCGTGAAGATGCTGCCAAAACCAGTGGACGTCAGCCCCAACACTGCAAACAATGATGGCCAACCGCCTTCTTTCGGAGTCGCCTGCAAGGGACAAAAGGAATTTGTTGAGATGCCGCTGGACAGGAACGATATCAACCCTCATACAGCGAACCAATATCGCCAAACGCTGCTCTTCACAGCCGCCCGAGAGGGAGATAAACGGGCCATGAAGATGCTTCTGAATCGGAACGATATCAACCCCAACACACCGAACCAACATGGCCAAACACCACTCTTTGTCGCCGCTTGGCAAGGATATGATGAAGTGGTGAAGACGCTGCTAGAGCGAGTGGATGTCAACCCCAACACTGCGGATAACTATGGCCAGGTGCCGCTCATCATAGCTTCCTTCGGGGGAAATGAAGGAGTCGTGAAGATGCTTCTGAATCGCAGCGATATCAATCCCAACACTATGAACCAATATGGCGATACCCCACTTTTTACAGCCGCCCAGAAAGGGCATGAGGGAGTGGTGAGGATGCTACTAGAGCGGGTAGGCGTCAATCCCAATACTACGAATATCGATGGCTCACCGCTCTGCATAGCTGTCCAGGAGAGACACGAAGGGATCGTGAAGATGCTGCTGGACCGGAACGATGTCAACCCAAACACCGTGAACCAACATGGCCAAACCCCACTCTTCTTAGCCGCCCGGGACGGACATGAGAGTGTCGTTAAAACACTGCTAGAGCGAGCAGATATCAACTCCGGTGTGATAGACCTCGCTGGTCAAACAGCACTTTTGCAGGCCCAGAAATATGGACATGATGCCATTGTGAAATTACTCTCCGAATATAGAAATTCAATCCCCTCGTTAAATGGCAATGGATTTGCAGCGCTTTCCTCACCCGAGCTGCCCGATCCCAATCAGCGCCCATCGAAAAGGATCCGCAGGTTTTGATCTTCAAAGCCAAAGCTCAGCTTATTTTCCTCTTCTCCAAATTTCCATTTGATCAACAGCTACTTAGCCCTTTGACATTCCTACCGTGTGTCCTCCGCCACTTTTCTCCGTCTGTTAGTTCTATAATATCTTCATTTTCCCTATTCCCTTTCCCTTTTTTCTGCTGCCTTCTCCTTCTGGCCCATTTGCAACTCCATCCCCTCAGGGAAGCAGTTGGACGGTTTCTCATAGACTTTAATTGTGCGCGGTGTGCGGGGGGGGGAGGTCACTGGGGGTGAGTTAGCGCTACTTGTTTCCTTGATTTGCGCAGCCATCCAGCATGGTTGTGATAGCATTAGCATTGTATCATACTTTTTCCTCTCTTTCCTCTTTTTTCCTATAGACTATTGTTTTCTCCCCGCTATATTTAAGATTTACATCTCTTATTGCCCACCCCCCCTCTGTAAAATTTGTAGCTTTCTTACCCTTTTTCTTTTTGTACCATAGAGTAGAAGTCTCCCCCTCACTACTTCCCAGTCCTCCGATAGGAAAATGGGAGAAAACCTTGGTCGGCAGGAATTAACATTTATACTTCCTAATGTTTCATACCAGAAAAGGTCGGAATATGAGTTTATCTTCTTTCCATTTCTTATTTTTCTATCATGGTACTAGTATCGTATTACCATAACGCAAGTCCCTCTGCATAAATCCCTGTCGCGACCCCCTTTCTCGGCCCTAGTTTCGTTGAAATTTGAGTGATGTCACTTTGGCACCTGGGGGGTCCAATGAATGCACACTTCAGACTTTCTGCTTATCAAATATCATCCTAACAGCACTACCGGCACCAGTGGTATTCTTCTGAGCCTGACCTGGAAAAATAAAGAAAAAAAGAATCCAAGCATGTAGAATCCACTCTCCGCTCCAGATCGATAGATTATAGGTCCCAGAATTTATGTTGATCGCTTAACATGTTTCACCTGGGAAATGATCACAGCGGGTACGCCGGCCGATAGCGAACAAATCGCCGCCCAACTGAAACTCCACATAGCAATAAAAATGCCAGCATAAAAATTGTTTTGCATTACAAAAACACCAACAAGTAGCCGAGAAGCCCAAAACAAAAGGCCCAAAAATTAAACAAAACTTTAGGGTAAAATGCAAAAATATTAAAAAAAGTCAGGTTAAATATTCAAATTCAAATGATAATAATTATTATAGATAAAACCTTGAAAATTAACAACGAAACAAGACAATCCCAAGGGTTGAGGTGGACATGGGAAAAGTGCCTATATAGCCGTAGCATTTCTTTTGACATCTGGACAACCGGCAGATATCTTAAAGGCAGAGAACTAGAGTATACTGTTTCTCGATTTGTTTCCGCTTAAATTAGCATCTAAGTTCTTTTAAATATCATTTTCCCAAACACCTCGTTTTATAAAGTACGGGTGCAAAAATCGTCGTCCACTGCCCTTTTTACACCAAAAATGGGGATTTCCGAACAAACAACTCCCAGCTCTGCTTGTATAAAAACACTTGAAATCTTTCTATCAGCCAGGTAATCACTATCTATTCAAACCTCTACAAGTAGAAATGTAAGGAATCAAAGCCGTCTTCAGTGTTCGTGATTTTGTCAACTAGTGTAAAAGTAACTTAAGATTTTGTACGATATAGTGTTCGTTACGGGGCGGGGTGGGTTTTCACCCCCGAGGGCCTGCCCTTACACGGGCTGGGGAGGGTTTTTTTTATTGTAATCACCGCCTCCTCCCCCGTCCAGGGCGAGTCTCCGCTCATTCCCTGGATGGGGCCCCGTTTCACACCACCTAATTTAACGGGGACCCTTCTAGGAAATACGCGGGGTCGGAGGTGGGGGTAGGGAATCCCAAAAAAACATGCCCCGCCCCAGGCCTTTCAGCGGGGTGGGGCGGGGAACAGGGCCAGGGGCCCGCTGTTTTTGGGGCCCCAGAGGCCCTTAACGAACTCTAATCTTGTATGGGGCTCCATACAAAAAAGTACATGGCAACTGCTACCCGAAACTTAAACAACCTTTTCTCCATCACTTGGTAATATTTAAGGATTCTGTAACTTTCTTGATGTTATCTATGGATTTGCTAATGCAAGGATAAATTTTCGCTGATTCTCATAGGCATTGCGCAATGAGAGAGGGTGGTGAAGATGGGCACTTTTGGTGTAAAAAGGGCATCAGACGAATACTTTTCCCCTAGTACTATAGTAACTGCGGTGCTAGATCCAAATCATATGATGATACCAGTTCCGCATTCTCCTAAAAAACTCTTGCCGGGAGTCTCCCACCACCACATTTATTTCCACATGCAAGCAGTGATCATGTATCCAAATACCCTTCCTCTCGGTTTACATCATCTTCATCATCTCAACCTCTATCACAAGCAACGTTAGCAGAGGGCCGATATACAGTCCTGCGAGGGCCGGTTAAGGTGAAACTGCCGTTGGCTTGGTAGGCTAGGCCTTTGGAATCCCTGCACGCTTCCTAAATGCCTAGCCGTGCTGGGAGGCTCTCGGAATAGGCTATCTGATTTAGTAAAATCTTTATCTATGTGCAGCTGATACCTGAATATCGCTGCAAATCTTTTCCCATGCTGGAACACATCTTCCAATACTCGCTAATATTCGCACAATATGTGAAGGTGTCCTCCTGAGACCTCTCCACATCGAGTGATAGTTTTAATATTCTCCCAATAATACTAGCAAAGAGCAAGGAACGACAGGAAAGAATGATTTTATAGGAGAAAACTTTCAACACTTACGCGTCTCACAAGAGCATACATGTATTGCTGGCTACAAGTACGGGCATTACTAATAATCGTAGTAGATAGGGTAAGCGATGTTTCATGATTTTCCCTCTGCCAATCTCCGCTCAGAAATCTGGTTAAACAAATGAAATGAATGACGCGGATAGGAAACTCGAAGTTGGATTGGTCGATGCCATTTTCTCGGAAATGAACATTTATGTTTTATCTGGTGCCTATATTGATAAGTTTAGGGGAATTTTGTTATCCAGGAAAGAATTACCTGGCTAGTGGCTAGTAACTATATTTACAACTCTCCAGGACAGAGAAGCACGCATCGATAAGGGGTGCCCATGTTGGTTGATTTTACGAGGGATGGATAATTAAAGTGGTGTGCGGCAATGAGAAGTACGTTTTAGTTGGAAGATATAAAGGACGGTGCAGGTGGGACATGAGGAACTGCGCTGTTGAGAATACTAGTTGGTTCTTCCTCAAGTTGTGGTGTTTAGCGTATACATATGAAGGGGTGTCAGCCAAATGTGCGAGACTGCAGCTTCAAATGCTGCAGCGAGGTGGGCGCCTAGTCAGGAAAATACGCAGATGGGTATTTTCTAACTCAGCACCCACCAAGGAGGAAATCATGCTTGATCACTCAGAAGCCTCCCGATATCGATTGTCAAGCCAGCCTAGTCCCTGCAAAAAGCCCCGGCCGGCCCGGTCATCCCAAAACCTAACCGAACTACAGTAGCCGATTGCGAACATTGATCACAAGCGTCTCTGGAGTAGACTCGATCCCAACAGGAGCTCTGCATTCTAGTGCACTCGAGTATAATTCAATTTAAATTATCGACGGAGAAGCCCAGCTCTCTAGTATTTATTTATTTATATTTTTATTTTTTTCACTTTTTCCATTTACTTTTCCTTTTCCTAAATGCTTTATTCTGTGTAAAATCGCCATCGGCCCCATTTCATTTTTATCATCTTTATTCATCGAGCCGCTCAATTTTTGTTGTTAATCCAAATTGATTTTCGTGTTTTCGTTGTGATTTTCGTAGTTTCAGTGTGACGATTTGGTCTTTGCAAGTATCGGTCTTCGTATGGTGGATCCCGGAGCCTAAGTGGGAGGAGAATTGTATCGCAGCGCCCAGAAGCTGCTCGAGTACAAGCCATGGAGAAACCATCGTTATACTGGACTGGGTAAGGTTGCCTCCGTGTCATAGTCTGCTTAGACCGGCGGAGCCTTCAGTCAGGCTTAGTAAATATTGGCGGGTAGTTTGTTGGTTGATTCGTACTGAACGTGTGCTTGTTTTAATGCCAACTCCCTCTGAGGGAGTCTGTCTCGCCCAGGCTCCCCCGGTTTATATCTTGGCTACTAGGCGAAGTTGGCGTTCCACCACCAGGCTGACTGACACCCTCCGCTATGGGTGCTAGAATACCGGTATGAGGCTCTGCTCGAAATGCTGTCAGTCTTGAGCGTGTCTCCAGCTTGCCGACTCCACATGCAGAGCCATCTCGTAGCTAAACCCGCTTGGTAAGTAGATAGCTGGTAGCGCTGTCTTGGTCAATCGGTTGGAAGTATTAAATTTTTGAAGAATTCCAAGTCCCGCCCTATTTAAGCTGTTAGGAAAACAAACGGTATTAACTACATGAGGCACCTCTATAGGCAACTGCTTGACTTAGTTGGAAAGTCTCTTTTTCAATCCCTTTCCTAATTGATTAGGGTATCTAGAAGTCCTCCTTTCAAGTGGCCTCGGGTAGGATAAGTTTGAGTTTGTGAAAGCGCCCCAGTGTCTTGTGCGGCTACAAGGGGTACCGTATTATCTTGAATAAGAGAGAATCGCGCTAAGAGGTCATATTAAAGCTAAGACATCTCTTTGCATGATTTTATCATATTTCTTCTCTCCAGCCATCTCAGTTTACAGAGGGGAGGACCGTGAGGTCCAAATTTTCTCCCTATTTTCTATCTTTGAAAATCATCGACAACATAACATACCCAATACTGATGTGAGGCGGTGTCTAAACCTTAACACAGACATAACCTCTTAGCGCGATTCTCTCTTATTCAAGATAATACGGTATGGTGGTTAGGTAATCTCTGGGTTAGCCAGAGAGATCCTTGAGGCAGGGTGCTGCAGGGTTTCGTTGGCCTGGGATGGTGGGATGATCGAGCGCTTGTGAAACGTCAAAGCCTTATCCCACTCAAGCCCCGAAAGTCCTCCAGATCCCCGCAAACTGCACAATACAACATTCCTAAATTACACTACCGGAACTCGCCCAAGGCGTTTCAAGGAACATGGCACAAATATCATCACAAAACCTAACCATCACCGACAATATCAACTCTTTCAACACTATCAACGTCAACACGGTGATATCCGATGAGGATAATCAGGTCCGGGAGTGGCTATCACCTCTAAAACCTCACCAGCGCCACCAAGACGTGGCGTCCGAGCGACTTGATGGCGTGGGGGATTGGTTTCTAGAAACCAGCGAGTTTCAGAAATGGAGTAAGGGAGAGGATAGATCCCGAGAGGGGGTGTTATTTTGTTCCGGGGGTCCAGGTGTGGGAAAGACATATCTATGGTAAGAATACCAGGCCTCCGGAAAAGGAAAAGAAACCCGATGTCACTAACAAGCATAAAACATTAGCTCTCTAATCATTGATAACCTATGTGACCAAACTGAGGAAAAGGATCTGGCTGTCGCTTGGCTATATTGTGATTTCATTGCCCACCAAGAGCAGTCAGAAACGCCATGCTAGGAGCTACTTTAAGGCAGCTTGTGAGCAAGCGATTCCGGAGAATATAAGAAAGAGGTTTCGAAAGTGATTTTCCGACCGAAGTCTACGATCACTCGATATGGTAAGAATGCTAAAGACGGCTATCTCATTGCTACCCACGGTTTATATCTGCATCGACGCCTTAGATGAATGCACTCCGAAGAACCGACAGGAGCTGCTTGGGTCATTGCGAGATATTTTTCGGGGGTCGCCAAGTACGCGGGTGTTGTTTACCGGGAGATTTCATGTTGTGGATGAAGTGAAGAAAAACTTCGCGGAGTGTATTATCGTACCGGTCAGTCCACAGCCGTCTGGGAGGGAGATGCAAGAGCCGTGAAGTTGCTGCTGGACCGGAACGATGTTAACCCAAACACCACGAACCAGTTTGGCCAAACTCCACTCTTCATGGCCGCCTGGCAAGGATATGAGGGAGTGGTGAAGACGCTGCTAGAGAGAGTAGATGTCAACCCCAACCCTGCGGATAAAGATGGCCAAGCGCCACTCACCATAGCCGCCCGCAGGCCACATGAAGGAGTCGTTAAGACGCTGCTAGAGCGTGTGGATGTTAACCCTAACACTGCGAATAAATATGGCCAAACGCCGCTCTGCGTGGCCGCCTGAGAGGGACATGAAGGGGTCGTGAAGATGCTTCTGAATAGGAATGATGCCAACCCCAACACTACGAACCAACTTGGCCAAACACCACTCTTTGTGGCCGCCTACAAAGGACGTGAGAGAGTGGTGAAGATGCTACTAGAACGGGTGGATGTCAACCCCAACACTGCGAATCAATATGGCCAAGCTCCGCTCCACACAGCCGCCCGCAAAGGACATGAAGGGGTCGTGAAGATGCTGCTTAACCGGAAAGATGTCAACCCCAACACTGTGGACCAACATGGCCAAACGCCACTCTTCGTAGCCGCTCGGAATGGACATGAGGGAGTGGTGAAGACGCTGCTAGAGCGAGTGGATGTCAACTCCGATAGGATAGATCTCACCGGTCAAACAGCACTCTCGCATGCCCAGATTCGCGGACATGATGCCATTGTGAAATTACTATCCGAGCATAGGAATTCGATCCCCCATTAAATGGCGATGGCTCTACAGCACTTTCCTCACCCGAGCTGTCCGATCCCAACGATCGCCCCTCCAAAAGGATCACCAAAGTTTGATCTTCAAAGCCCAAGCTCTGCACACCTCCCTCCCCCTCCAATTTCCATCTGATCGGCCGCTGGTTGGCGGCCACTCAGCCCTTTAACACTCTTTCTACGTTTCCTCCACCACCTTGCTCCGTCTCTTAGTTTTCTATCATCCCCATTTCTTCCCATTTTCCCTTCCATTTTTCCCCAGTGCTTTCTCTTTTTGATCTATTTGCGGCTCCGATATCCCCTCAGAAAAGCAGTTCGACAATTTCCCGTTGACTTAAATCGTGCGCAGTCTGCAGGGGGGTGACCAGGGATGAATTAGCGCGGACTGTTTCTCTGATTTGCGCAGCCATTAGACTTGATTGCAGTAGCATAACTATTGTATCATACTTTCTTTTCTCTTTAATTTTTTTCTATATACCCCCGTTTTTCTTCCTCGCTTACTTCAACATATATATCTCATTGTTCACGCCCTCCCTGTCTAACTAGACGCTTTCTTATCCTTTTTCTTTTATTATCATAGAGTAGAAGCTCCCCCCCCCCCCCCACTTCCCCACGGCTCTACGATAGAAGGATGGGAAACAAGCCTGGTTGGGAAATAGTGTTCATACTTCCTAAACGTGCATATCATATTACATACATCCCCTTCGTTATCTCTTTTTTCAGCGCCAGTTTCGTTGAACTTTGCACAATGTCGCTTTAGCACTTGAGGGGTTCAACGAATGTACAGTACAATTCAAGCATTCTATCTCATCAAATATTATATTTTAACTCTACCGGTAGTAGTGGTATTGAGCTCGGCCTCCCCAGCAAAATAAACAAAAAAAAGAGAAGAACATCGCAGATCCAATGATTCTACTAGATACTTCCAGACACCCAAACTCCCGGCATCAAGATATCCCTTCTCGCAAGTAAGCCTTTCAGCCTCCAGTACCAAACCCACCTATCAGCCCCATCTTGCCTCCTTCAAAAAAGCAATATTTCGAAACCCCACGCCCTACCTTTGCTACTCACAACGTCTCACTCGAATAAAAAGCTGCCAAGCTAAAATAAAAGTTACGCAGAGGCAGGGGCGTGCCATGGGCTGCCGAGAAGGGAAAACTAAGTATGAAAGCATGACTTCATTTAGATCCGCCATTGTACCGTTAGTCAGAGATTGTGCCGGTATGTCTTAGAGGCATGCGGTCCAGGGGTTAGGGAAAGGCTTTGGTGTGTGTAGCGACCTCTTACGCGCAACATCGATATATCAACTAGAAATTTGGCACTCGAAAAACTGTTTTTTAACACAAGGACTGGGTGCCTCTATTAGGAGATTTTTGGGGTGAGGTGAGGTAAGCTAAGCCGACCTGCTTCATTGCAGTAGATGCTATGTGGTGAGCAGGGTAATGAAGGTCTGCCGTGTTTCGCTCTGGACGCCATCACCGTCGGCGAAGAAAAGAAGAATCCAGGCGAATTATTTTAAACCGCTAGAAAACTAGGATGTCCGTATCGGCACACCGGCTGTGCGAACGCCCCGTCGTGACATAACATATCAAAATTTAATTACAATAAATTAACTAAATTTTAACAGTCTAGTCAACCACGGGGATGACCTCAAACCCCGCGAGTAGCCTTCGCGGGGAGGCCCCCCAAGCTATCTCCGCCTCCCTGGCTATCCTTATCACACATTTTTGCACTGTTGCTCTCAACGGAGGCCCTGTGGTATGGCTTCCGGCGCGCTTCCCCCGCCCCCCTCTATAGTGTCCTGGCTTTCTGGACCGGGTCCCCCGATTGTTGAGAGTGGGTAGACACTAGAGTTGTTGGGACTCTTGCTGGGGCGCACGGGATTGTAGGCCCCGGCCCCGCTGCTGCTGTAATCTGCCGATCTGTTGGTGCCCAGCATTTGTGGGAAGTAGTAGTGGAGGAGCGGGCGCAGAGCAGGGACGGAGGCAGTAGCGATGCCAACGTCGGTTTCAACGGCGCTCCAGACTAGCGCTAGAGCGCCGTGCCCTGTGATCGTTAGCCTTGCGTAGAGTGGAACTGAAGGAGGGAAAGGGAGAAGTACAAGTGACGTCGTAGGTTTCAAACATGGCTTCGTAGAGTGTCAAAGTGCGGAAGATTCCCGCTATGCAGACTCTGTATCAGGCCTATCAGTGACCCTGCTCTCGTAAGTAAGATATGGGTAGCGCAAACAATCCTGCAAATCCAAACAAAAAGACTAATATAATCTTCTGCCGGAGCGGCAACCAGACTCTCATCAGCATTGGCGCAGGCAGAAATGCAATCCAGAAGTCGGTACATGTGTTGATTATCGACCCTGTGAGTAGCATAATACTGTCCTTGACGCATTTCGATTTTACGGTACGGTCCCAGTAGCCGTGAACAGGGCTGCCACTAAATTAGTTTATGGTGCCACCGGGTGCAGGCACTAAATTCAACAGGCGGGATGAAATTTACCTGCATGTAAAAACAATGGCTATTCCGACACCAAAGGTAAAACCGGCAACAACAAATAAAGATACATACACCGAGTATCGGAAACTTTTGTTAGGGGCAATTCGTAGATATGAGAGCAGAATCGAAGACTTGATGAGGCCGGAGTTGGCCACGAACATGATCTGACTGAGCCAGCTGAACTACTATATCGTTAGAATCATGTATTTCTGTGAGTGCCCTCAGGCAGACAATGGGGAAAGCTTACCAGTCGTGAACCCGCATACCACTCTGGCCGATTATCCCAAATGTGGAGTCCCCACCCGTATCGTGTTGCTATCGCAGTCCACCAATAGCCTTAGTACCCCATCCTTCCACCCTCCATATTCTTCCGAACAATCGTAACGAAAGAGTTAAAGAGAACGAACCATGAATAGTCAACGCCGCTAGTGTAATTGACGTACACTATCTCACCATTCAGAATCAGCCTCCCCATTCCCCAATCTTAATTCCCTCCACTAGTCTCCACCCGACCAGCTAGCGGAATAAGCGAACAAAAAAAAATTTAGACTTACTGTAGAGGCACCAATCAACCAATCATCCGCTCCGACGGATTTGATAAGTACAACCCGGGTATAGAGCCTCAATGCCACAATTAGAAAGGAAATAATGACTAGAACAACAGGAACAACAACTAGCATCGGACCGCGTGTCTCCGGGTCGACATAATTCGGTGCGGGCCATGATAGATACACCTCCGGGGGAGGATTCCTCATTGTTTCTTGGAGGAGGTCGTCGGGAAGCGGGAATGGTGGTGTATATATCCGTCGTTGGAGGTGTTATTAGTGAGAGGATACGGGACGAAGAGGAATAGCGGTGGCTAAAGCCCGGAAGGTGGGAGGAATATCCATGAATGGTTCTGTCCCTAGGGTTGAGGTATAGTTAGGGCTTGTACTATAATAATAATATTATAGTGTTCGTGCCTAACGAAAGCACAAAAGAAGGAGCGAAAAAAAGTGCAATCACGATAGACTCTGAATGGGAAAAATGCGGAGATGAAGGATCGATACTCTCCGACTCTCTCTCGTGCGCTAAACTAGCTAAGGACAGGCTAGGAGATATATATCTCCGTCTAAACAACCAAACAACCAAACGCTCCCGAAATTAAACAAACTCCAAGGAAACAAATGCTGCTGACAAACCTGATCTCCAGCACTCTAGAACTATCCCATGATGATCCTCCGTGATCCCTAGAACCTGAGCCTCAACAATGCACAAACTCCCATACGCGTAATTGCATAGAGTGTGAAAGAAACCATGGAACTGATACCCTATGCCTACCAGCATAGGGTGTGAAAACAACAAAGCCTCATGCCCTATACCCGTCCGTCTCCTAGCCGCATAGCCGCAACCCTGCATATCCCCAAACCTGCATAACCTCATCTGTGCAACTGCACAACCCCATGCCCTATAGGCCACTATCCAACATATAGCATCTCTATAGATTCCCGAAATCATACATTTCAAATTTTCGTAGCAGACAGCAAGGTGTAGGGCGCAAATCGCCGTGATCTCGGGGGTCCCATACTCCTAATGCAGGCCGTGAGATACGGGGATCACAGGGCGGCGGAGATATTTCAAAGCAGGGAGGCACCAATCTCAATGTATCATAGCCAAAAAGCTGGCCTAACAGCACCCTCATCCCAAGCCGCATAGAGATGCGAGGGTGTAGATAAAATCCTCCGTAATGATATGATATCCACGACTTACCGAGTGGCTGCGTCCCATGCAGACGTCTCTCGGAACTACCTACCACCGCAATAAGTCTAGCTAGATTGGATAGATATGCCGTACCAGCAGTAAAAGCAGTAAAAGCAAGAGTAGTAGATATATTGTAATCTATTATACAAACATTTTTCATCACAACCAAACGTCAACCCCGCGTCCTCGCAGCACACCAATTTACCACCTAAGTTAAACAGCAACTCCACACAAAACAAAACAAAACAAAACAAAATCACAACCGACTCAACTTGCTACATTATGCTTTCCTCCCCAACCCATTCCAAACCTATACATCGGGGAAATCTAGAGCAAGGATGATATACACCATGGCCAACTCGGGCAAGAAGGAAGAATATCTCAAGCACCATCTTACATAAAAAATTCCAAGCCAATTATTTTCCAAAGACTGCAAACAACATACATCACCTAAGGGCACACCAGGTCCAGTTTTTTTCGTTTTCTCACCTAAGACATCAAACAGTCCACCACCAAACCACAGCTACCCCCACACGGACCACATCCCCCTGATCCGTTTCCCGCCCCTACGATAACAATCTATCTACCCCTCCACACTCAATACTCATTCAGGAACTTCCCAACCCTATCAAGCCTCCTCCCCAAAAACACCCTCCCTCCCCAACAAAACCTCTTGATCCGCTTCCTCATAGAGCTCGAATCACCCTCCTCCTCTTCCTCCAACCCAGCGTGGAAAGCTTCGATTATAGAAGGAGCTCCGTCCTTCAATCTTCCGGATCTCCCCCCGACTCGATGTTTGGAAGCTTTGTTTCTGGTCGGTGTCTTCTCCTGAGGTCTGGTATAAGGGGCGGAATATTTAGCACGATCCTCCCGAGGCGTTTTGGGGACTTTGCCTCTGGCCGGTGTCTTCTTGTAGGGTGCCGGATAAGGTGCGTAACGTTTGGCGCGATCTTTCCGGGGTGTTTTAGAAGGCCCGGGGTCGGTTGTGGCGGTGGCGGTGGCGGTGGCGTGTGAAGGAATATTTCCCTGGCCGCGGGAAGTTCTAGGTGATTGGAAACTCTTCGGGTGTTGGCGAGTGGCCGGGCAACCCCTCCTCGCCGGTTTGGAATTCTCCATGGAGGCTGTTGCGTTGACTGGTAAGGTTCTTTACAGTACGTGGAGTGGAAGCGAAGGAATCAAAAGGTGTTTTATATAGGTGAGACGGTGATTGGATGCCAAGACTGCTTTCATAGGGTTCCAATTGAATCCCGATCCGGAAGCGTAAGATGTTGGATTCATAGCGATGACCGGCCTATAGCACTCCCGAAAGAAAAAAAACGATCGCAGAATGATCAAAACCTAGGAATTTTCCGATTAGGACTAGTACACTCTCTACCTGTTAGTCACAAGAAATACCCAGATGCAGCCTCGTTACACCTCAGTACGAAGAAGACCCCCAAGTTTCCTTATCCAGCAAAGTCTGGGCGAATGACAATCCATGACTCAGCGAAACAAGTACCATGCCCGAGCATCTAGTTCAGCCCCTAGAAATGACTTGCTTCCAAATTCCTAGCGAAGTTCTAGAAAATATAGTGTAGAAAAAAATAATTCAGAGTGCCGCGACAGCACAGGTCCTCCATAACAAAACATCAACGGGTAAACCATCTTAGATTTCCATAGCTTGAGTTACACACTGGCCAGCAACAGTAGACCCAATCCGGGACTACGGCAGTTAATAGACTCCTCAGCACGGCGGAAGGCGATCCAAACGCAAGGATACTCGGGATACAGGTATTTCCCTTCAGAGGCTATCGAACGAAGGTAAATTCCTCACCAAAAACGGTGTGATTATTGCTAAGTGCTCACTTTCCTTTCCTATTGTGCAGCTACCATCCGCAGTGACCATGAAATCTAATTTCCCTGAGAATCAGGTAAACGCTCATAATTCCAACTATTTCCTTGAGGATGACAAGATGCAGGTGAGATATCATGATCCTGTCCTTACCATAAAAGACCCCCGCAAATTCATATATGATGACCTCCTGTCAGCATATAGTCCTAACGAGCACTTTAGACCAGATAGGGAACCCACACTTTATTGCATGATATACACAAACTTCAATTACGATGCTTGCAGACCTTTTTCCTCCAATGCTAGATACAAGACAAAGAAGCGGTAAGATCAAAAGGCTACGATACCATATAAGAGTTTCCTACGTGGATATATTATCCATTTCAAAATCCCCTATGTCGAACCCCTGCCGAATAAAACTTAGAATCATCTCCTTTTACCGGAAAACTTCCATACGAAATTTTACAGTTTAGTACCCCTCTATCATTTTTCAAATCTAACCAGAATTGAATTTAAACACAAGGACTTGCCAAAATTTTGTAAAAAAAGATGAAAGGGAAATATGCGAGAACCAGCTTTAATTTATTGTTCCATCTCAAATTTCCAATTATTTATTGGCAAACACTAACCTGAAGCAAATGCCGGAGGATCCATTTTTAGGGCTAGGGGGACAGGCAGCTCAGAAATATACAGGTTATTAAGAAGTCCTTCATTAGCTCTGATTCAAGTATTCAAAGAAAAATAAGTATGCAATTCCAGGTATTTCCCACCACCGCGACCAGCCAAGCCCAAAATCCCCCAGAACCGAGCTAAATCCGTATCACCAACCGTTTTAGTAGCGGAATAGAGGAAGTCCACCACTTCCATGGCTTCTACACAAGCGAAAATTAGCCCTAGGGTTCCGATGATAGTGTAAACAGCGGGGACTATAGTAATCGGCAGCGGATACAACGTACTCCCCTTCCCCAGGCACCTTCCCCGTACCATCAGACGAAACCGCTGGAAAAAGGAAAAAATTAAAACGGGCTTGACCGAGAAGGCCTGCGCGATGGGAGGGTGAAGGAGCCTGGCAAAATATTGCCTCACAACCAACACCTCCGATAAAAATGGGGCACTTTGAATGAACAAAGGGGGAAAAAGAGAACAAGAATAACAAAAGGGACGACTTCAATTGCTTGATCGTTTTTCCACAACTCTATGCTCTACTCGACTTGAATCCTGTGGTAAAGAAGGAGGACAAATAGTGAACTATTTGAGTGATCTAGAAGAAACCCCCCCCCCCCTGTACCGCTTTCATCATCATCATCATCATCATCATCATCGCCGCCACAATCTCGTAGGGAAAATACACAGAGCACACAATAAAGACAACAACAAATGCGCAATATAGTCCATCCTTGCTTCATCATTTACAAAGACCCTCGACAGAATAAGCCGTCACCACCGCTGCCATAGCTTCAGAAACAAATTTTCACCCCGTGCAATATAGTCCCGCGACGGTACAATATTTGATAAGCAAACAGCCCCTATAGCACCAGATTCAACTTACTGTAGGGGATCATTGGTCAAAACTAAAGCGCAGTCCTGTATCGCAAGCTATGTGAACAGCCTCCCCCCCAAGACCCCCGAGAAAAGCCAGAGCGAATGATAATATGTGATTACGAGTGCCATTTATAAGATATCCCATCCTACTTATGTGCATGGTGCGATTTTGAGACGTGCGATCTGATCATCTAATAGCGCAATCAGATGCTGAGGTGGCAAGTTAGTGCGAGCCTGGCGACAAAAGAAACTGACCCTCCCCCCGTTTTACACCAAAAGTGGCTGATTTTGGACATTCATAACTCATCCCAAAGCTGTGTAGATTTAATGAAACCAAGGCATAGTGCAGGCAATTATTCAGACTTTCTAAGTAAAAATTATGAGAATTTTCCCATTCTTACACAGGGGTTGAGGGCTCGGGATTGTCATTGGATGTGGTTGCAATGTATCTTTTGTATGGGACTCTCATACAAAATTTGAGGTATCTTTTGGCCACCATGATTATTTCTGGTGTTGTACTATGGGCATTAAATAACAGAGTTTGCCACATATAAATGATAATATCTAGAGGGGTCCAAAGACTCTGAGGAATTTTAATATTTTTTTCCAAAGCAACTGGGTGTGATTTTATGAGGCGAAAAGGCCCCTTTTTGGTGTCAAATGAGGGGGGGGTCAGTTTCTTTTGTCGCCAAGATCGTATAGTATCGCGGGGATCTTATCTTTCACTAGGCACTAGCAGATTCTCTGCCCGCCTTTCTAGAAAAAATTACGCTCACAAGGGAATAAATAGGGAGAGCGTAGCTTACCGAAGCGAAAATAGAAAAAACGTCAATAGGTTTCAGGACCCAGTTGCCTTTCTCCAAGACAAAGCAAACAAAAGAAATTTTTTCATTCCATTCTACTACCCCGCCGATCGCCAACCTTAAGGTCTAGAGCCGGATTTCTACCACCTAGTAGCAGGATTTGTAAGCGCCACAGCCCTATTGATGAAGGCTAAGTTCTCCAATTTCCCAGTCCCATAGGGCAGAATTTTTTAGTTCTCCTGCCCTACATGGCGGATCGTTCAATTTTAACGGAAAGGGTGGCGTATCTCTTCCCAAGTTTTTAGTAGATCTGAATGATTCCCCCCCCCCGCTCCCTGGATGTTTTAGTAAGAGATTCTCTATAATTTTAAACGGAAGCGGCACCTCGGGCGCCCACTACCTCCATACGGTAGGATATGAAAATCACACAGCCCGAGGGATACTAGCCATACCATCCCACGAACAATCCCGACCGCTCCTTGCCCGCGACCGACACCAACTTCAGCGGCTGCCGCAACCCACATCATCCACGCCTAGTATATCTCCACAGAGCCCACAACGGCCAAAAACTGCTTTCCGTAGGGCACTAAACTAAAGGAAGTTAGTGCCCAGGCTTCGCGCCGCCGACATTTTCGGGATTCCCTGTCTATTCCGGAAGAGTTTCTGGATTATTTCCCATAAACCATGTTGATCGATCATTGCCGCAGCCCAAGATGTCTAAACCATGCAAAATCCACGACCAGAATAGCGTGATTAGTCAAGAGTGTACAACAAACTTCCTTAGTATCTTGGGCGGTTTTGGTGACTAGGACCTGCTCGCGATACCGGTATATTGGCAGCCTTGCAACCCCGGGAGGAATTCCGAAAGAGAACGAGACGCTTGGCCAACAGTCCCAAACCCTTGATCTCCGAGAATCAACGCTAAATTTGTAGAAAGATAGCAGGTGTAGCCCCACTAGCAATTCCCCCGCTAGCAATTTCCCGCGAAGCACTATGCCTCCTCGCCTCCCCCACTTTATTTATAGTCTGCGTGGGAGACCGCAAGGCCCCCTCCTCCTTCTTTTTATCCCCCCGCATTTTCCCATCCCCCCATATGTACCTTCATCACCAAAGGCTCTCCATTCGCTCCCGTCGGCCTGCACATTAAGTGAGTCACCCTCTTCCCCCTCGAATTTCTCCTCGTCCGGCTAGGCTATTTTAGGAATTGAGGACCTCTCTCCGGAAGGTTTTTGGACTCAATGGCGTGTATATATAGAGCATCGGCCGCTGCGTGTGAAGTTTCGGCACACTCGGCCTCCAAGCTAGTCTCTGAAAAGACCCTGGCCTTGGAAGCGTGTGGATCCAGGAGTCGGGAAAGGAACCTTTCAAGCTCGGCCGCAAGACGCATAGCCTTTCCAGTAGCCCCCCGGAGGTGCTGTCAGTGAAAGCCATGGCCTATCTGCAACGCTCGGGGGAGCGGGAATCTATCTGGTTTTGTAGTCGAGGTGGGATTTTTGAGATGTTGCTTCTTTGAGTGCAACTGAGGGCTTATATTCGATTTGGGCTAACCCAGCAGATTGGATATCCCGAGTACTTGGGTAGCACATTTAATCACAAAGGGGATTTCTCGCCTATCTTTCCAAGAATTGCTCCCACATATCACACTATGTCCAACAAAAAACTCTGCCCTGGACAGTGGTGGTAGTAGTAGCAATCTCCTGCTACCTTCCCACGCTTCCCATCCAAACACCAAGTTGGTTTTTTTAATAACTCGTTGGCTCCAATATAACAGCAAGAGCCCAGTCCTGGCTCTCCTCAAGAAGTATCATTAAACAATGTCACACCTCAAGTCGGACGCGAGCTGAAATTCCGCGCCAGACCGGTAATTTGACAAAGGCCGAGGGGGTATTTGGCTCGGCTGCGAATGTATTGCATAATTCGCCCTCGGGAGAGAAAGGGGCACAATGTACTAGCACAACGGCGAGATGTCTAATTACAGGCGACAAACATAACCGAAATCGAAACAAACAAACGGCAGAAAACAGACATCGGAAAGAAACACCGTGAAAAAAGACTCTTATCTTCTCTCAAGTTACATTCGTGCGGATATCTAAATTGTCTCAAAGGCCTGAAAATCCCCCAGTTTCTCCGACACAGGAAATATTAAATCGGCATACTGAATGGTAATGATAAATTTATTTATGATACTTGGCCATTTATAAAGCGCCCAGACTCCTCGGCGCCAAGATAGGTATTGATCAACATCAATGCTTAATGCGTCCAGATACTTCATTGTTGGCCAAGCCTCTACCAGCGAAGTTATGTTCAGCTCATTAGACTCTCTTAGGAATCACACACCCACCCGAAATCGAAAAACAATTTCCAACACGCAACCGGCAAAAAGATATGCTATCACCTCGCTAGCCTGAAAATTTTCTTTCTTTCCGTTGTTCCCATCGCATACCCTCATACGGTTCAGTAACTCTCAATCTCCCAGAAGATTCACATATGGCACTAAGGAATATCGTAAGCTATGCCTTGCCCAGAAAGACTGAAAAAACTAATAGTCCGGAATATACACAGACACTCAAATGTTCCCCGCGCCGGTATGGTGCCACCTCTATTGCACAAAGATAGTTAAACTTCAGCCACTCCTCAAACTCTCACGACAGATAACCCTCATAGCGCCTGTTGGATTGCCTATGGGGCATGCGGTTATAGGGCATATGAGGATGCTATGAAATAATCATCGGAACAAAAACCAGCCCGCTCTGCACTCCCGGGATTGCTTCCTTGTGCTGAAGACTTCATATCTACAGCTTTATGCTCCCTAGGGAAACGTATTCTACGTCTACCGGCATTGCGAGGGCGGGTCTCGATAGCAGCAAACATATACTTCTAAAGCCGTTAGTACATCAGCTCTAAAGGCAAGACAGACCTAGGGCTCGGGGGTCCTGTTTCTTCTGAGATTTCCCCGTGTCAGTTAGGGAGAACTATGTGTTTACTCTGTTTACCCATTGCCCTCGTCGAGTAGCTGGGATTCCCGAAAACATCGGTAGTGTCCAATAAAAGAGCCCATAGAAAGAAGTAAAGGATGGAGCAGTGAGAGTGAGACCGCCGTGAGTCAAGCACAACTGAATTTGAAGAGATGGTGAACCAAATGATCGACCGAAATGTTATCATAGCTAGGAACAGACCAAAATATATATCTCCCCCGAAAAACCAACATCCATCGAAACTAAAGGCAGCCCCATAAGCCATAATGAGTGAACGGAAGTCATGGAAGCATTCCAGTAATGGTGGGAACCCACGAGAAACTCTGAGAAAGCACCCAAGCAATCCACCCTTTCTGCGCACGCTCAACAACTACCTGAGAAACCTACCGCTAAGGTGAAAACCAATCCCTAAGCCCAATTCTCTCCGCCGAATGACATAGAGCAAAGACTAAACCAAACACCTTATGCCTAATGACAGCGGATATAACACAACACCGCTTCCCTATACCTCTCGCTAGAATATGCGAAAACAACAATCTATCACTCTGTACCTAATCACCACACTTCATACCTGCATGCCTGCAGGGCGATATTCCATAACCTAATACCCGGAGAATCCAACACTCAAGAGGGGCTGCCCGGCTCTTAATTCCAAACAGGATATTCATCCACCTACTCCACTAGAGCTTCTTTTGTATCTTACAGCATAGATCTGCACTCCTCGGAGTCAGAAAATAGAAAGAACAGCATTCCAGCAACTCCCGGTGGAAACTCAAGTATAGATACCGTATTATCACATTTCCGCCCCCTGAATGATTGCCACTGTGTTTCTACGTATGTCCTCGAGAAAAGGTACTCAGACAATGAGGCTTGCAAAATGGGGGTACAGGATTGCCGGCTCCCAGCGAGCCTTCTAGAATAATAATGGTCAGTCTTCCGGAGCGACGTGGTATACCCCCTTAATCCTCAGCAGAATAACCAGCTCAGCAGCTACTACAAGCACCCAACCCCCAGTTTCTAGTAGGAATTCCCCGTATCCCTCCCCTTTAGCTCTCCCAGACGAGAACCAAACCCTCCATATTGTAAGGATCATAGGGGTGATAGCATAGCAGGTATTAGTCCCAATAAAAGCCTGAGCGCAGAGTGCAAAATCGAGTGACTACAGGTGAGAATATCCGACATGCCAACAACGGGACAACTGGTCACGTTGTGAGGAAATACCTTCAGAGATAGCAGTATACTTCATCACTGTCAGCGTTATTTGCGTCCTGACCTCCGGACGACGTCCACTTGACAATCTTGTTGTCGCCATTATATCTGTCCCTGAATCTCTTGTTTGTTTCCCCTCATCCATTCCACCCAAAATCCCGCCATCCATCTTGAATTCGGCTTCTTTTCACTCTGCTCCTCAAACAACCAATTCTCAGTATTACGATAACATAACAGAGAGCTTTTTCTCTCGACCCGCCTCCCTCTCCCCATCATCCGGCACCCTCAGTGCCCTCCTCCCAGACTCCCGCCTTATCCCGCCCCTGACTCCTCATACCCCACTACGGAACGGAATATACCATCAAGTAATAGTGGGATGAGCTGGCTCCTGTAAGCGGAGTCAGTCAGAGCGATTGCCGCCGCTAGTTCACGAGGCCGAGGCTCAGGGGTGCCTCATCTGATGCACTTTTCTATGCTACGTGCTCACCCCTCTGTGCCCCTCAGCGCTTCTGCACGAAGAGAATGCATGTTCTATGCAGATTCTATCTTGGCTAATGTTGGGGAAGAGGGATACTAGAAGGTTTTGCCCCCGAAGCTAGTCCCAAGGAAGGAAGGAAATAAAACACGGGATATGTGGTGGTTCACAAGGTGCCGACCAGTACGATGCTGATATACGACACGCGGGAAACATGCGAACGACACATGGGAGGCAAAAAGCAGGGGCAACAACGCAGTAGGCGCTACAGAAGCACCTCGGGCACCTTGTACCCCAGATGTATTCAATTCACCAACAAATATCCCAAAAGGCCCATTCGGTTTTTTCACAATTACCGTCCCTCACTATTATATCCGGCAAAGCGGCTTGTTGGTGTCGCGAGTGATTGGGCATGAGCTTATGTGCCCGCCCTCGCAACAACAAATGAAACGACAGGAATTGGCTATGGAATCCATGGAAAAATGCGGGTAAGAAGGGTGCTGAGCACGTTTCTTGGCAATAGATAAGTTCGTATGGCCAACTTATTCCGGGCGACAGTTGGTTCTGATAAGGCTTACCCCAAAGTTCATCGCCATATTGCTACAGGGCCCATGACTGGAATAAGAAATGGTCACGATGATTTTTGAAGGCTGACAACGACTTGAATGTCATGTGCAAAAGATATTGACTTGAGATCAATAAGCGCTATGCCTCATTCTCTATGGGTGTATCATCTTGACTTGGTTGAGAAACAACCTCCCGCGGATCAAAGAATGCTCTACCAGGTATGAATGTTTCTATCTAAGCCTATCCTGTACGGTACCTGCCAGCATCACTAACCGTTTTTCTCAGACCCGAATCCCCCATCCTCTCAGATGCATTCATCTCCGCCACGAATTTATAACAACTCCACACCGTGCCCACCATATCTAAGAACCAACAAACCCCCAATTGGACCAATCAAAGTGTTTCCACAAGGCCCCCACAAACCATCCTTCAAACAAAGCCGCAACATAACTCAAAAAGAAAAAAGGAAAAAAGATCAACATTTCCGAGTGAGATGGTGTGACGCCGGGTTCCCCCCGCGTCTCGTTGTCAGGGTGGTGGGCAGTGGGCACGCAACTGAGATTTGTCTCACAAGTGGTAAAACGGCATTGATTCAGTCCGCCCGCGCCCCGTCCACCACCACCACCACCACCACCACCACCCTCCCTCCCGTTCGGCAATCCCAGAAGCAATTGCCGGAGGAAAGCGAAAAGGAAACAAACCATGTTCAAGCTGAAAATGCAAAATCAAACTCATGACCGGGTTAACCGCAAGGAAAGAGGGAAAAAAAAAAATTTCCCCCCAAATCGCGTGACGGATGAACGAGGTGGGCGAAGTCCGGTTCATAATACAAAAAGTAGGCGAAAAAGCATAGATTAAATGAACCGGACCAATTAAAACGGTAACTGTACTAGGTTTTATTTTTTAAGCTTTTTTTTAATTTAATTTTTTCATCAATAAGTTAATTATCTTGGTGATTTACACAGCAAGCGATGCGAGTTAGTAAAGCACAATTGCGGCGGCACGGTACTGAACCCTCTCTCAACGGCGAAGCTTAAAACTTTTAGCGCTCAAAAGAGCCAGGAAGCCGATACCGTGACTTATGCTCGAGGCTACGCATCGCATCGCAACGCATCGCAAATCAATGGCCGGCATCGTTTCGTTTCGGCACCTACTTTTCACAATCTTAATCCCGCCACGCTTCGTATTCATCTGCATCTCAACGAACGGAGCATTAGGAGACCGGTGCGCTTTGTGGCGCCCCTCCAATGCCTGTCAGCAACTGCCATCAGAAACCACTACCACAACCAACAAGATGGCAAGAAAGAAAAGAAAGGAAAAAAAGGAAAATCAAACTTAATCGACAACATACATGAACAAAAATAAGAAAAAATAAAACACAACAAGATAAAAATAAAAATCAAGGACCACACACTGATCTAAGGAATTCGATTCCCCGTCGAAACGATATGATATGATATGATACTGGAGTAACGATATGATATGGGGGATCTTCCTCCCTACGAACAAAACTAACGAAATCACTAACGAACTAACTAACTAACGAGGATCATTCAAAACTCTTTTTTTATTTTTATTTTTTTTATTTTTTTTCGTCCTCCTCGAGACGAGGAAGCGAACGGGATTGAAACGTGTGAGCAAGCGTGGGCGCAAGCGTGGGCATTGCATCACGTCCTTCCCGGCATGTTCGTGGAGGGATGGTTGAGCGAGTGAGGATCTGGAAAACCAACTTATTCCATGCTAGCTAGCATAAGCACAAGCATCAACACGGCCATAACACACCCTCCGTCCATCACATACCGTCCATGCTTTGCATAACGAAGTGATCGGTCAACTACCGTACCGGGCCAGAATGATATTTACCTCAAGGCGGACAAGGGGAAGAAGAGAAGGGCATAAAAACGCAGTTCAAAACGAAACCAACAAAACCCGCTATTTTCGAGTGAGGGAACATGAACAATCGAACGAACACGTTACCTACTTTTTAGTCAAGATTACGAAAACTGCCAGGCAGGAGGTGGCCGATTCCCGGTCGGTGTATGGCCCGGAATCCCCGAGTGGCCCGGCCGATATCGGAGAATCTGTGATGCAGATGGTTTATTTCATTTCTCGCCCTCATATTCTCTCCTTTGATGAGCCATGCGCGATAGGAGGAGGCTTGGACCCTCTTTGGCCTTTTTTTTTTTTTTTTTTTTCGTCCTGCTCCGGTTTTTTTTTTTTTATTTGTGTTTTTTTGTCCCATTCCATTTTAATTTTGCGGTAACGGAGTTATGATAGTTTTGGATCATGGGCACAGTTATTGTATCATAAGGTTACAGTGCCACAGGTTGTATCGTCCTATCATAGATGCGCAGGGCTGGTCTGGTTAGAGCGGAGGGGAAATTAGGCGAGGAGGAGGAAAGCGTAAGGGTACGGTAGAGAAAATTCTGAATCAGTAAGAGAGAGATACGATGCCGTATAAACGAGGTTTATAACTTTTATAATTTTATTTTCCCTCCCCATCCGCCATGTTCCGTCTCGAAAGTCTGATGGATTGACCAATGGCTGGTACCGAGCTACAATCGTAAACAGCATGGTACAATACCGCACGATAGCGCGCCGTAGATGTAGATGTTATGCGCTGGGCGGGCGAGGTACAGTAAAAAAGTACGATATGGTCACGATGAGACGAGACGAAAGAGAAAGTAAAGAAGGGTAAAAAATGAAAAAAAACGAGATTTTGTCGCGGAGTTCCAAATGTCTCACTAAGCTAAGCCTCCATCAAGCTCCCTCCCTCCATGCATTCATCCATACAGAAAGAAGAGAGAGAGGGAAAGAGACTTGCCGACAACGCCCTATGACGAAACCCTCAATCTCATCTACCGCCCATCCATCCATCCATCAGCATCAGCATCATCATCATCATCACCGTCCATCCACCATCCACCATTCACGCCCCATCGCCGAAGAGAAACCAAGCGAGCAAGCAAGCAAAGCAAGATCAGGCCACGCGCTCCATCTCCTAATCCCCTCCTCGCCAATCACTTGACGAGACATAAACCCTCACTCGTAAAAGGCATCCGGCACGTGAGGTAGGCGGACAAAGAGGAACCTTAAGATATGCCAGGCATACCCCTGCTATCTCACGTCGAAAGGGCAAAAAAAAGAGTGTAAAAAAGAAAAAGAAAAAAGGTGAAGAAAAAAAAAAAAAAAGGAGGAGTAGGAGAGGAGGCAGGATATGTACGATAGGGAGGAAGGCGAAAACACACACACCGCCACATGGGAGAGGTAGGTTTTACGGTAGATAGATGGATAGGGTAGGAGGTAGGTAGGTAAGGTAGGGCATTGATCACGGGGTTGGTTTAAAATTATTTTTTTCTTCTCTTTCCTATGATAGATTTATTTATTTTAGATTATGTCATTGGTTGAATGAAATGGAGGTTAATGCGGGAGCTCTCTCTCTCTCCCTCCTCTCCTTGTCCGTGCCCGTGCCCTGGTCCTTGTCCATGTGTTTTTTTATTTGTTTTTTTTATTTCTACTTTCAATTGCTCGCAGCTCTCCCTCCTCCTCCACCACCACCTACCTCCACTTCCATCCTCGTGAGAGGATGAGAGCGAGTGGAAAGAGAGGGCATCTCAGTCAGTCAGCCGGTGGCTCACTCACTCACTCAACTTACTCGCTCGCTCCGTCTTTGTCGCTCGGTCGCTCGGTCGGTCGGTCTGGCGATCATATTGCAACCCCGGTTAAAAAAAACCACCGTTTTTATCCAATCATAGCTTTAGCTTTCCGATTTCCGGGATTCCCTTTTTTTTTCTTTTCATTCCTTTTGTTTTTTTTTTGTTTCTTTTTTGTTTTTTTGTTTTTTGTTTTTAAAACTCCCTTGTTTTTGAGGTGGATAGATGAAAGAGGGACTTCGGCAGATGAGCGAGACGTGTATCGAGGATTTTGGAGGAGGAGGAGGAGAAGGGAAAGGTGAAACGAGGTCAACTGCCATGGGAAGATGGTGGTTTTTGGAGAAACGAATTCATGGTGGTCGTCGTAGTCTCTAATAGTGCTATGAGATTCCATGAAACGGGAAGGCTAGCTAGCTAGCTAGCAAGTAGCTCCCTTTGAACCCTCAATCTATCTACCCATCTACGCTACGCTAATTCATTCATCTACCTACTTACCATACCGACCGGTACATGAAATCAAGCAAAGCCAGAAAGACAAGGGAAGTAGATTACGGTACTGCACAGTACCGTAGCGCATCGTATCGAATCGAGATGGCAACTCGAGTATCGTAGTTCACGGTGGAATATCCGTGCGCGATATGCTAATTGTGTTGTGCACGTGTGACCTTTTTTTTTTTTCCTTTTTCTTTTCTTTCCTTTTTTTAGACTGACTGACTTGCGTTTCTTCATCCTCGTGAAGATTGATTGATTGATTGATTGACTGGTGGATTGGTTGATGAATGGATGGATAGAGACGGAGCGAGTGAGCGAGCGAGCGATGGCAGTGAATGGATGGACTTGTATAGTTTAGTTCTAGTACTATATCGTATATACATACCCTCCGGCAAAAGAGGAAGGAAAGGATAGGATGAAGAAAGCTCCGGCGGGTTTTAGCTTGGTCGTTTAGTGCTCTTCCTCGGTGGATAGACCGGACCAGATTGGATAGGATTGGATGAGATGACGAGATGAGATGAGATTTCATAGCGGGGATCAACCAAGCTAATTGATTAGTTACCGTAGTTAGTCTGTTGATTGATTGATTGATTGATTGATTGATTGACATCAGTCCGAGTGACCATCTTTCAACCCAGGTACGTCTACCTGCGCTAGTACTAGTGCTAGGTACGAACGATGTCATACTATCACGTCTCCAGCTACACATAGCACGTGTGCAAAATTCCAATCCGGAACTAAACAAAGCAAGACCGAATAGGAGGAGGAGGAGGAAGAGGGGAATATCATTCTTGATCATTTGGACCGAATCGGATACCTTTCTCTACAATTGCCGCATCGTAGCAGTGACATACGGCTAAGCCCGACTCGAGGGGACTTATCCGCACTTTTGTCGATAGATAGGACGGGGAAGAAAGAAAGATATCATACATACCTACCAGGGACAATTTTTCCGAAAGTGTTTTGGTTTTCCGGGTCCGGGTCCGAGTCTGGGAGGGAGGGAGATCCACTTGTCGATGGGTGTATGGAATGCGGCGGTCAGTCAGTCGGTCACTCGGTCACTCGGTCAGCAAAGGTACGTATGGGGCGTGCTTACTCGAGTACTTTACTTCTCATTAGTAAATAAAATCTATTATACGGTGGACTACAATGGTAGTTCCAGCCAGAGTTACCCTTATGAGGAACTATTGTAAAGCACGAGGTTCGTTTTCGGATACCCGTTTTTTTTTTCTTTGCTACTTACGATACCTAGGAGTAGTAAGTCAAGTACCAGTGCCACGAGCAGGTACGTCAGTAAGTAAGTCAATAAGCACCCAGCACGGCAAAGCACAATACTGATACTAGTCATCACATGTCCATCCAGTAGAAACACCTCACCACGGAATTGAGAATTCGGAATCGCCGCTGAGGCACGGGCACGGAGGAGGGAGGAAGAAAATTTAAAAGCGGAAGTTACAGTATACGAGCACAGCACAGCGGCGAGGTAGGTTTTGTTTTGTCTTGTCTCGTTTTGTTTCGTTCCGTTTTACATACCTACATACCGTATCCATTTCCCACCGAGACTGTACGTGTGCAAAACCGATAAGAAACGGACGGAACGGAATACGGTACACTACAAGTACCTCCCGTGTTTTTTGCAAAGTGAGTGAGAAACAATTAATTAATTAATTAATTACGGCAACTGTTCTTGATGACCGTACGGTTAGAAATGGGTTAGAACGGGATGGATAACTGTAGGACCGAATGGGCGAATAGGGATTAGTCTGGCCCAAATCGATCCCGTGGCGTTCGATATTTCTGCTGCAGAGTGCTGTGCTGTGGCCGTTTAACTTAACTCGTGGCTAGCATGCCATGCCATGCCACGCCGTGGTACAGTATGAATAAACGGTACGGTAAGTAAGTTCTTCACGGTACTTTTTTAGTGAGGAAAAAAAAAGGGAAAACCATTCCTGATGATGACGATGAAAATCTTTTACAATACGTGGGGTGAGTGTGAAGAACATGGGATTGACTTATTTTCTACCGTGCCCGAGTACTACCTAATTTCAAAAGTATTCGGACACCTTGGCGCCAAGACACATACAAATCCGCGCCAAGCCGTCCGAATACCTTTGAAATCGGTTAGTACCGTACGGTACCTACCGTTACATGCCTGCCGGAAGGAAAGGAAAGAAGGAAAACGTCCCTGCTTGTCTTGTCTTTGTTCCGTTGCATGCCCGCCCGCGGGCCTTCGGTGCGGTGAGGTAGGGTGGTCTTTGCGCGGTAGGGATAATGGATGGGGCTCTTACTTCTTCCTTTTCCTCCTCACATGCAGGCAGGCTAGGGCGAAGCGTGACGAACAATCAATCTACCGCTCAGAAAGATCTGAGCAGGCAGATAGATACTCGAGTACGTAATTTGGAAACAGAGCTAAATAAATGATCACTCGATCAAAAATTAATTAATTAATTGGCGAATTAATTAATCAATCATCTTGAAACCCGGTAAACTAGAGACAGGACGAGACGAAGGTAAGGCAAGGCTGGCAAGGCGAGGAAAGGAAAGGAAAGGCGGGATGGGACAAGACAAGACCAGACGAACGCCGTCAGAATATTGAACTTTTTCGTGTTCATCACCCTTCTACACACACGATACAATAAAATACAATACGTTCAAGGTATTGGCCCTATTCCATTCATCCCATGTCCGACATCTCAAGTGTATGTAAAGTGTGAGTGACAAACAATCCCTCGCTAAACGAACAAACAAAACAAGCAAACAAAACAAACAAAACAAACATGCATCGGAAGATACGATACGATACGATACGATAACACAAACTGTCAGGCCTACCCTATCTATCCATCCATCTACGCCTTGCCTTACATTACCTACTCCGCCTACATACGCGCTCCCTCCCTTCCTCCCTCCCTTCCTCCCTCTCATCGAGATTTCAACTTCACTAGGGTAGGTAGGAAGTGAAAGTGAAGTGAAGTGATATACGTCAACTTACCTAACCACCCACTTACACCGCCCGCACTTGCCGCGCGACACACACAACCTAGAGACCTAACCTCACTTTTTCATCATCATTTCTTCTAGACGGCGCCAAAACATACAGAACAGACAGGGCTGAAACAACGCGTCCAATTGGTCCGAACGAACCGAAAGGCCGAAAAGCAAGCTAGTGAAACCTCGACGAGCCACATGGCACAGTAAGCGAGTTTCTTGTTAGGTTAGGTTTGGTTTAAGGGGTTGGTGGTAGGTGGGTGTGGATGTGGATGTGTGGTGGATGTGTGTGTGTGGTGTGTGGTGTGGATGATGAAGTGTGTGTGGTGCAGATCTTGATCAGCCGGTTAAACCCGTTTGTAAAAACTTTCTTTTTCTGCCTTTTTTTCTTTTTTCTCTTTCTTATTTTTTGATTCGTCCCCTTTTGGACAAGGCATTAAAAGGTTAGGGAGTGGAGGGGAAGGGCAGGGAAGGGCAGACAAGACAAGAGCATTGTGAGTGGTTGGTTCCCGTTGTAGGATGTGTGGTTGTGGGGGTTGGCGGTAGGGTAGGGCAGTTCTACCGTAGCTAGGGTGGCTGGTGGTGGTGGTGGTGATGAGTTAGGTATACGAGTACTTTGTCAGAAGTGGATAATGTTATTGTTCGATTTGACCTGAATGATTGATTGTGTGGGTGGGGAGCCCGTAAGGAGTGGAGGGAGGAGGAAATGTCGGATTGGGTAAAATGGTAGCACAGGCGCGCGGTTGCGTTGCACAAGTCCTGGCTGGATGAATGGGTGAGCGCTCCTTTTGCGCAGGCGTTTTTGCTTTTTTTCCTTTTCGGGGGGATGATGGATTGAAAATGGAGGAGAGAGAAGAGGGAGGGAGGTGGTGGTGGGGTTTGTTTCCACGTGCCGTGCCTGGATTGATGGTTCATTCGCTACTGTAGTCTGTGTATCATAACTGTTGCGACCTGTCAGTGGTGTATGATACTAGTATGGTGATATGTGAATGAGGCTGGAGAGAGGAAGTCAGCAAGAAAGTCTAATGCTTGGTGTGTTATTGGAACTTTTGAAAGCGGCTTCACCGGTGTGTTGCTTACTTACCGTACTTACTAAGTAGCTTGCTTTGCTTGATTGCTTGATCTTCTACTCTGGGGGGGAGGGAGGGAAGCACGACACCGGTACTTTATGCAGTTTCTCTCATAACGTGAGAGTCTTATGATTTCTAGTATTATACCGGTGACCGTTTTGGATGTTTTCTTCTTCTTCTTCCCCTTCTTTCTTTGCGCCTATGATGGATTGTATTGTATTATGGTTACCGTGATTTGCCTACGGTGCTTACAGTAATTCGCTGCATCGCTATTGTGCAGAATCACGGATGAATGAAATTAGCTACCGGTAGAAGCAGTGGGGCGGAGGTATGGTACCATATGATTTCTCCCTCCCTCCCTCCTCTTTCTTCCTTTCCCTTCCCTTTTCTTCCTCGCTCGCTCGCCTGTAGAGCTGATATATCTAACTTGTATGGAATGTTGATACTGTACTAGCGATTGATCCCTGCAAGTGTGTGTTCGCATGTCTGCGCGAATCATGATGGAGATATTTTTGAGGCTACTCTGCCGTATCTTTGGCCAGTCCAGTTGGTATCGCAATCTGTCTGCCTACTCGTACTGTACAGTACTGTACTAACGGGAATCTAGTTTTAGCGTAGATATCGGATTTGTAGGGATTCAATTGGATTTTTATTTATTTTTATGTCCATATTTCTTCTGTTTGGATAGGCGTTGGATGGATGGTGGATGGATGGATGGTATGAAATGTGAGGCTATTTCTATTTATCGCAGAGTGGGAAGGTTATTATTATTTGACGATTGATCGACAGATTGTTCGTAAGTTTAAGTTAGATAGGTGGATGGCGTTGCATCGCACAACTCTCACCCGCTCTCGCGCGCCCAGTGGTCCTGTTTATGGTATTCACTCATCGGTCCTGGCCTTTTCAACGATCAAGTCCAACTATCATACTCAGCAATCACGAGTGTTATGTTTCTCATCTTTTTTTTCTTTTTTTCCTCCTCTTGCTATTCTCTTGTTATTTTCCTGTTTTTCCCGTTTTTTCAAGAACCATCGCTTTGTGACATACCGGTACTCCTCCCTCTCTCGCTCTCCTCCTTTCTTATCCTTCCCCCGTGATTTGATAGGTTGCGGTAACTAGCTGCTGCGGTAGGTTATGTGCGGGCTGGCATTTATTTCTCCGGAAACGGGGATTCGCGGGCTGCATGCATGAGTCTTTGGTCAGGTGAGTGGTTTTTCAACAAGGTGTGGGTGCGTTCTTTTAGAGGAAAAAAAAAAAAAAAAGTGGTGTGGGGGAGATGAGAGAGTGTTTTTCGAGATTCGCTTTTTATTTTCGGGGGCGAAATGCGAGTGGACGGGGACGGGGTAAGTAAGTATCAGTACTCAAGTATAGTGCCGTACCGGATGTATGAAGGAAGCAGGCAGGTAGACAGGATGGGGTAGTACCGCACTGTATGTACCGAGTCCAATCGAGGATTTTGCTAGTGGGGGGAGGAGGATTGGAAACTGTATCATTGGTAAGGGGATGGATGATGTCTAGGGAGGGATAGGTTTAGTACTGTATAGGGAGGCATAATGTGGGATTGACCGATTGACCGATTGAATGGAGCGCGGTGGGTATTTCTTTCTTAGTGAGCAAGGGAAAGAGAGAAGAATCGAGTTTAGGGGAACTAGGAATCATGAACCTGTCGTACCCTATTCCACTCCATGACGTGGGCTTAAGCGAAAGAATAGGGGGATTGTTCTTTTCGAACAATGCCATTGAGTTAGCCGCGCGAATACAATGGGAGATTGTTCTTCACGCTCTCCTTTTTTTTTTTACATATTTTTCTACCCTTTTTCATAATTAATTGTCTCGTTCGCGGATCACGGTGTTTCTGCCTGCGAAAGAGGAGGAGGAGGGCAGGGAAAAGGGAAAAGAAAAGAAAAAGAAAAAAAAGGAAAAAGGAAAAAAGCCCCATCTTCATCCTTCCTTTTGTCATTCATCTCCATCTCGTACCTGCGTAACACAAAACGAGAACCGAGACAAGAAACCGTCCCTGTCCCTCAGTCATGCTAAGCTAAACTACAAACGCTCGCTGCCCTAGCCTTCCCTCCCTTCTTGCTCTTTCTCCACCCCCCCCCCCCCCGCTTCCCCCCATTCGCGATAAGCCGCCAATCCCTTCCTGCCGCCGCTTTCGTTTTCCCGAACTCAGATCGTGCCTAGACTGGACTATCTTTCCAGCTAGCGCTTAGCGACTTATTGGACGTGGACGGCGGTGGCGGTGGGGAAAGGGAGGCAGGGGGGGGGATAAAAGCCTAAAATATGGTTTGAAAAAATGGGATGAATTTTATTGCATCGCAAGTCAAATAATGTCTTGGCTGCATTTCTTGAAAACCTCGCTTCATGATTTCCTGTATGATACGTACCTTCTTGAAACGAGAGAGCGTTAAACGAGCGGTGTGGGAAGCGTGGGAAGTGTGGGAATGGTGGAGATGGGGAATAGGAATGGAGAATATGGACAAGGCAGGACAGGCAGGGTAAGAAAGAAGAAAACACGAGGAAAAAAGAAAAATAGGAGGAAAAAAACAAAAATAATAATAATAATTCGATTTGACAGGGAAACGACGAAAAAAGCGAGGTCGGGGAAAGGAAGAAGTCAAAAGGGTAAGATGGGTACTCGTAGCGCGGGAAAAAGAGACCGAGATAGGCGGATAGATAGATGGATAGATAGAAAAAGAGAGAGAATGATAGAAAGAGGGAAATAAGTAATTGGGGGTGGTGATTTCCATCCTGTTTTGGAGTGAGGCTTTGAATGACGGACGAGACAGAGACAGAATGCTACAAACACTGGTACTGGTATCATCATACCACTATGGTACGGGTACCATATTGAGTGCCTGGGGAATAATTGAATGTCTTGTCCTTCATGCTGTGGCAACGGGTAGGGAAAGGAAGAAAATTGACGAAATCAAAAGTGGTAATGGTGCTTCGTGGTTTAGACTACCGTACCGATATGCGTTGCGTGCAGTACTCTTGAGTTCCCACTATGATAGACTCGGCTAGCCTCATCCCATCAGTTAATCCTTACCCTAAACCAGCCTCGGGCGAGACGCCAGGCACAGCACGCAGCAGCAGCAGCAGCAGCAGCCAGGGAGATAAATCAGCCAAAGGACCATACGAGTGCGGAGGCGGAATCAGAATCAGGATCGGAACAGTCAGAACAGGAGCAATTCATTCACTTTACCCCCCTCCCCCCTCCAGAAAGACATTCGATCCGTTCAAAAAGTATTTCAATTTCTCCTCAAAGGAGGCGTTTTGCGCCGCAGCGGCCCCTGCGCTGTCCCTCCCCTGGCCGGAAATACTACTCGAGTAGACAAAGGTTCTACAGTGTCGTATTGTATGATAGCACAAGAGATTGATGCTGCTCCTACTCCTGCTGCTGCTGCCCCTGCTGTATGATACTCTTACTCCCGCAACGATACCGGTATTGTAGCAATAGCGAAAGAGTGCAAGCCCAGTCACTTGCTCATTCACTCACCCAGTTCACACTACAGTGACATATTTCAAGACAAGACATGCATGCATTTGACTTGCAGGAACAGAACAGCTTCAAGACAGACATGGTTCTCGAAAAAAAAGCAAAAGAGCTAGAGGGAAAAAGGAAGAAAATAAAAGGGACATTTTTTGTTTTCTTTTTTTTACTTTCTTTTTTTCAGAAAGAGAGACAAGACAGGGAAAACGAATTAGGTCCATACTTGGAGAATAAGAAAAGAAAAGAAAGAAGAAAAAAAGGACATCACACCTTTCTGTCTTTCTTTGCTTTTTGCTAAATAGCTGTTCTGCTAACCGCACAGCAGCGCAACCACAGACTCATCATGTCGCGCCTGGCAATGAGGTTCAGTTCTTGCCTTTCCGAACAGGGGTAGTTTGGGGGGTGAGGTGAAGTGGAGCAGGAGGAGGTGGTAAGTAACGGGAGTAAATTGGCACAGTGTGGTAGTGGTGGTGGTGGATAGGGACTTGTTCCGAATTTGAAGATTTTACTTCAATGGGATTTACATATAATCTACCACTCCCACTTCCCTTCCACACCCCCTCCCTTCCTCAATGCGGTGTCACCGATCACTGAACTACAAAGTCCAAGCTTAAATGAACGAGAAAGACAGGCTCTCAAAAAGCAAATAAGGTCCTCCATAACTACTACCTATCTCCTCCTCCACCTAACCACTGCCTCCCCGATACATATACCGACGGTACATAGAGTACGGTAGTCTTCGACTATTTTTCTTTCTTTCCTTTTTCTACGACCACATCACTATCTTCTTCATAAGGCTTCCTGGTTCCACCTTCCTCCACCCCCCTTCGTCATCCGTCATCCGTCGTCGGCTCACTACTGCCACAACCACTACACAATTTGCCTTTTTCTCTCTTTCACATTCCAGCTCCCAACGGAAATCATTTGGACTCCCTTTTTCGGCATCATAGAACAAAAGCCTGTTGGATTGATTATTGATTGATTGAAAGAAAAAGAAAAAGAAAAAGAAAAAAAAGCCATCTTGTATATCGCGATACTGCACAACTATCAATAAGCTCCGGGCTTATTGATTATAGTCGGTGTTTTCTTCTGCAGTCTTCAAAATTCAGGAATTAGAGGTCATTCCGCGGTGTTTACCGTGGTCTTCACTCGTGGCGTCCCAAGGAGTTTACTCGGCATACTCGCCGCCGTCAACGACGACGACGTTCGGAGAGTACTCACAGTACGGTAGAATGAACCAGTATGGGGATGAGGAGGATTGGAGTCAATTCCCAGTGGGATGTTATAGTGTAGGTTTTGCGAATCTTTCTTCTATTTTCGGTCCCTTTTCACGTAGCGACGACGAAGACGACAGTCATGTGAGGGGGAGGAAAGAAGGAGAAAAAAGAAAAATGGAAACAATAAAATAATATGGAAAGCTAATTGAATAGTGGGAAACACAGAACTCATTAAGTTACCATGCAACGCTCGAGTCTCACCCATCACTAGACTACCCGCTCTCACTATCCCCAATACCACTACTCTCCTCCCCATCTTACACAGCGCCCACAACAACTAGCTCACCACCACCCCCAACCCTCTACACAACCGCTCAGACAAACCCGTTTAAGCGACCATACCAGCCAGACCCAACGCCAGTATCCTCTCCGCAAGCCATGCCGCCAACTAAGCGACGAAAGTCGACGAGCAAAGAAGCATGGACGATGACGGAAGACGACAACCTCCTACTGCAGCTCAAAGACGAGGAAGGGCTTCCATGGAAAGCGATAGCCGGGAAATTCCGCGACATGGGTCGAGGCGAGTTTCGGGTTCCTACGTTGCAAATGCGCTACAAAAGGCTTAAGGAGAAGATGCGGGTTTGGGATATCGAAGATGTATGTGTACATCACGCCCTTTCTTATCACTATATTTAAACTAAGTTAAGGGGCTCACGTGCTGACGAAAAGACGACTACAACAGATACAATTCCTAAAGGAGGCAAAAGAACAGGTCGAGAAGCAAAAGTGGGAACTCATCTCGCAAAAGATGCTAGAGCTCGGTTGCAAAAAGAAGATTCCGGCCGTTACTTGTGAGAAAAAGTGGAAGGAGATCTCACCCCAGGCCGGCCCTCCCACCCCGCAACCTTCGCAGACGTCGAGCGTTTGCGGGACCGAAATGAAGAGGGAGCTATCTCAGATATCTGACGACGGATGCTGCTAAAGACTCGGCCTGGGTTGTTTATTTATTTAATAACTGTGATTAACGAGCTAGAGACTGGATCCTCTCTATCTAGCCTTTCTTCTTCTTCTCCCTTCTGTTTATTGCCCTTTTATTCATTTGTCGGTGAAGTGGGAGTTTCTCTTTCACATTTTTTTCATTTACTTCTTCGAGTCTCGGTGGGTAGGTTTGAATATGGGAATTGTTTCTTCTGTTTTCTTTGTAGGAGGGCGCGGGTTGGTCGGTCGGTCGGTTTTGGGGGTTTGTAGGGGATTCTTTTCTATCTATTCACATTCTATTACTTCCATTTCCTCTTTTTGTTTCTTTCATTTCTTATATCGGATGGGTTGGGCTTTCACGGGGTTAATAAGATGGGTTCTCTTTTGTCTTCTCTTCTTCTACTTGCTACTTCCTTAACTTACTCACCTATTCCTATTCCTTAGTATCATCATATCCCTTTTTATACAGTGTCGGCTTCGGTGTTTTTTGGATTTTCTTTTTTTTTTACCTGGGTGTTTTTTTGTTTTTCCAACCTTTTCTTTTACTCCACCTTTCTTCTATCCATATCTGTCTATCTCTTTCTTTCTTTCTGACTACTCTCAACCTTGAGCAAAAAAGGAAAAAGGGAAGAAAAAACGGGGAAAAAAAAAGGCAAGGGGAAATGGGGAAAAAAAAGACAGGAAAATTGTTAGTTTGTATTATTTATTTTTTTACTTACTACCTTTTACATCATCGTCATCATCATTATCATCATCATCATAAACCGGCATTCATCTCTTCTCTTCTCTTTTTTTTTAAACCGTCCTTCCTTTCCTTCTCTTCCCTTCTCCTTCCCCCTTCCTCCTTTTTCTCCATTAGTTCGTCAAGCTCCACTCCACCCCTTTTCAAATGATTGGATCATGTCATTTCCATTCCATTCCATTTTCCGTTTCTTTCTCGTACGGTACATCAGGAGAAAAAAAATGGGTTAGGCTATCTGCTTTTTATTGGTTTGCTCGGTTTCGGTTTCGGTTAGTTTAGTAGTTAGTTAGTTAGTTAGTTAGCTAGTCAAGAATGGAATAAGACGAGATGAAGAAAGAGAAAAAAAAGTTTGATACAGTACAGTACAGTACAGGCAAGAAAGAAAGAAATTAAATTAAATTAGTAACTTGACGACCAGTTTACCGAGATCGTATTGATTTGTTTGGCGCTTACTTGCGGGCGAATGAATGGGATAGCGCAACGCACTGCAGTACGGCAGTTGGGTTAGCCTGTCGCACGCCTAGCTGTCCTGTCTGTCTATCTATCTATCTGGCTACCGCAGGCAGCCAGCTAGCTAGCTGCCTCACAGTACTGCACGTAAGTACGAAGAATACAGAAAAAAAACGTACAGTGCAGTACTGCACTACACTATTTACTTATTTATTTATTTATTCCTCGTACTACGACTGCCAACAAGCACTCGTCTCGTACGTACGTAGATCGCCCTATCCTATGCTATCTCACATCACATCACATCCCTATCCCATCCCCATCCTGCCAGCCAGCGAGAGAAAAAAAACCCACCTGTATCGCATTGCACTGTGCAGTGCAGTACAGTACTCGTACAGTACAGCACAGCACAGCACATAAAACCCATCACCGGGGACCATCAAACCAATAATACCAGAAATAAATAAACACCTAGCGTTCCATCTGTCCATCCGCCTACCATTGCTGCACTTTCCTTCCTTCCTCCCCCGGAGAAGGCACCAAAGGGGAAAGATGAGAGCGTGTATATCCGTTTCGCACGACTGTGCTCTATTTGAATCATGCTGACGCCACAGGCTATATCCATCCATCCAGCCATCCAGCCACACACAACCACACCACACCAAAACAACAAACGCACAGACCACACTGTCTGGATGGTCTGGATGGGCTGGATGGGCTGGATGGGCTGGCTCGCTTGCTCGCGCTCGGCCAATCTAGCGAGAGCCCACACAGCCCCATCTTACACTCCCTTCCTCCCTTTCTCTCCCCGTCCCCTCCACTCCACTCCTCCCCCTGTCTGCAGGGACTACCGGAATCGTAGATCGCTTGTTGCCGTATTGGGAAGTTTGGGGGGGGAGGGGGGTTTAGGTTTGGTGGAAAGGGGTTTGAGGAGAGGAGGGGGGGTTTTTGGTTTTTAATGTATTTTTTTATTTATTTTTGTGGTAGGGGGGGGGGGGGTAAATTTAGGTACCGTAGGTAGGTAGGGTTGAAGGAGTTTATGGATGGATTTATGGATTGGGAAGGGTTCAGTTTGGATTTGTTTCCTGGATACCGGTATTGGATGGTGCTCGTGGGAATTATTTATTTAATTTAATTTTAATTCTGTTTTGTGCTGTGCTGTGCTGTGCTGTGCTGTACCCGTCATGGCTAGCTACGGTAGCCAGGGGGTGCAATACAGTAACCGGAAACTTCCAGAGACAGTGACAAATACTGGAGCTAGTATTCATCCCGATCATCCGCGAACGTAAACTCGCCACATTTGGACACACTCCATTCCACTACACGACTCTCCAAAACCAAACCAGCGACACGTCCCCTTCCACGCCCCTGGAAAAAACGTCCCGACGAAAGACCCGTATTCTTCAATATATTCCTATCATACCGGCAGGTACTAAATGTTCCACCACCACCAAACCCAGCGATACTCGAGTATCCATCCTCGCACAAGACAGGGATTGACTTATATTACATTACCGGTACTGGTAAACTGCCATGTCTTGTCTTGCGCGGGGACTTCTCCCCGGCACTGGTATCGGTACTCGTATAAGTACTAAATTCATGAGATGGAAGGCGGTTCCGCTTCCGCTTTTCCCTTATCTTGGTTCTTGCCTTGGGAGGTGGGTTGCTGGGTCGGTAGGTACTTGTCCCAGGCAAAGGAGTATGCAGAAATACGAGTGGTGGTGAGTCGGTGATACACACGGAAATTTCCTGCCATGTACTAGTATTTTGCCTGGGACGGGTGCTTGTATGATAAAACGGATTCTAGACTTGGGCTGTGCCGGGCCGGGGGCCCGGAGGGGTGGTTGTGTTTGAGAGTTGGGATGGATGGCACGGTACGGTACCGGTGTATTGGTTTGGGGGGTGGTGATGGTGGTGGTGACGACTCTCGCTTTCCTTCCTTCCTTCTTTCTTTGCCTGTTTTTCTTCTAGTCTGCTAATTTGTTTATTTATTTAGTGGTCTGTCGAATTGTTATGTGCGCAGTAGGAAAGTACACCATTGAGAAGGAAGGGAGGAAGGAAAGAATCTTGCTCGCTCGATGGTGGGTGTCTTGTTGAGACAGGGCGGGTGAGGTAGATAGGTAGGTGTACCTGCAGCGGGGGTAATCTGCCAGGTAGAGTGGTTAATCGATGGGATTGCGGAGGTGGTGGCGGCGGCGGTTTATGATAACCCAGTTGAACAGTATCACACAATACCGGTAATCATGGCGGTAAAGCTTGGTAGCCGTGGGAAGTAAATACGCTAGTAGATAATGCCGGGAGTAAACGGTAGGATATTGGGTTGGCTACTACAAAAGGAATTATAGATATTGTGGTTGCTGTAGGCACAGATCAAGGTCTCATTACTCGCCGTACTAGTTAGCCAATCATACGTTTGAGTTGCTGACTTGAGGACTGCGATTATCGAATATTAATAGCAGGTTGGATTGTGGGATATCAGGTAATCAACGGGCTAAAGCGTTGAAATTTTATCTTACTAGGAAGGACTAAGATGTATTAGGAACGAAAGATGTGTTAGTAGGTGAAAAGAATTCCTGAATATAAACTTTCAAGTTACAGGAAGGATGGATAATTGGTAAGGGATATATCAGATATAGAGAAAAGTATGGTAAAAGAAAAATAAAGAAAAATAAAGTTAGTAGATTGAATTAGTACTAGTGAATGGTAAGAGATGGGAGAGGGTACTAATGGTACTAGACCGTACTACTATTTGTGTAAAATAAACTATGATACTAAGTTGAGCTGGTTCGATTTTAAATTTGTATTAAGGAAATTAGAGGGGCTTCTATTTCAAAGGTGGTTTTTTGTAAGCCGTTAATTCTATATTATAATATATTATATTATTATTTAAGTAAGGATTATTGCCTATTCCTGATTTTCCCCAGACCTTTTGCTATTGGCAAAGAGTTATCAGAGTTAGTTCATTGAGAATCTTTTAGATATTTAACCCTTTCCCAATTTAATAAATTATATACCGGGGGGTTTTTTTTTTTTAATAGTGGAATAGTATGCTCTGCTGGAGCGCCCATTTGCACCCCGAGTACGTACCTTTGTCCCGCCTTATGAGATAGCCACCCATAATAATGTAAGCTCGTTTGGACGACCTAGGTGAAATGGATAGGTAGGTAGGTACTAGGGGCAGGGGTGAAGTATTGGGACAAGCAGGGGTAGCAGAGGCTTGCGCATATACTTCGGAAAGAGTATCAAAGAACCATAAAAGTAAGATGACTACTAATTCGAGTAATTCCGCCACCTCCTGCCTGTCCCAATATTTTCCCCCTCATCCGAGTACTCCGCTCCACTCTGCTCTACTATTCTTCTACCCTAGCAGAAGAACCAGGGATGGAGGAATAAAAGGATCGGTAATTAGACTCAAGATACCGTGGGCAAGGTCCACCGGCTGCGGGACTTTATCCATACTTCCCTGGAGCTTAATTACTGTGGCGTCGTCGTCGTCGTCGTCGTCGTCGCCCCCGCCATCTATATTACTAGAATCGGGAACACACAAGAAGTACGGTACCCGAAACAAGGATCCACATGATATATTGGGTCAGAAATCCGTGCATTTATGAGCCCTCACTGCAATTCACGATCCCTGTTTTTGGGTAATGAGTACAATACGGGTACTTCATGCTTGCCACGAGCGTCCATAGTATGATAAGTCTATGTCTATAATACTCTACAATTATATGTGGTTGCAGAAAGGAGAAACCAAATGGCTGGCCTTTCTTTTCCCATTTTCTTTTTTTTCCTCCCACCTTGCTTTTTTTTCTTCCTTTCTCATTTTTCCTTATTTTATTTCATAAAAAAAATAATATTATGTGTCGTGGCTACATGTACGGGTAATGATGGCCCGGATTGATGGATGGATGAGTTGCTTCATCGTAGAAGTGCCATTCGTCCTCGCGATTCCGGGGGGATGCAGTAATGTTACCCATTTCACGTCTGGCTTGCTTTTCTACTCCGTCCTAGCATATGCATTATTGATAGTCCACGGGTATGCTACCTCACTTGTATATCCACCCATGCATACATACAGGGTTAGGCCGAGCTGACCTAAGCTTTTATTGTAAGCCTATTCAACTATCAGAACTATGATACAGGCACTATCGACTATAACGATACGATGATGGCGGACACTTTTCTCTTAACTTACTGCCGAAGCCCGATGCGTTTTCCTTTCTTTTCTTTTTCATTTTTTTTTTCACTTGCTAGTCAGTAGGTGAGCTAGTGAATCAGCAAGCTGCCGAAAGCTATTACGAGTAGAATTGATTGATTAAAATTAATGATTAATTGATTCGCCAGTCCGTTTCTTCCCTTATGGCCTCCTTACCTCCCAGACAAACAAACCAAATAAACACACAATCAAAGTGTCATATTTTTTATTTTTATTTTTTTGACCATGATACTACACTAGAACTTCTGGTTTTCGCCCCCTCCTCCCCCTCGGCCGTGCTCAAACCTTGTCTGAAAGCCCAAACAAAAAAAGAGAGTTGTCAAAATAGATATGACATTTTCCCACTCCAAGCTTACACTTTATCTTATTTTATTTTTCTGGTAAAACATCCAAGAAATGTCAGTTTAAGAAACGCCATGCAATGTATTGTAAACTTCCCTGGAAGAACCCCTGTTCTTGCGCCCTCTTTGCCCACCAAATTCACACGCTTTTTTTTTCTTTTCTTCTTTCTTTCTTTCCTTCTTTCCCAACGCTTGTGTTACATCGCATGGGCCACCGTGGCAGGACAACTCAGAGGAGATACGGTACGGTACTCTACCTCAGGTAGCTACCGGTATGTTGAATTGAATTTCCCGACCTCCTGCCCCTCTTCGACTATTGCTTGGCCGATGGATAGGTGAATGAATGGATGCCTAGAGAGAGAGGAAGGGATGTCTGATCTGAGTCTCTCGTCAAAAAGTTACTTTTTTCCCCCTTCTTTTCTTTTTTCCCCACTCCATTTCCCGTCAGGCTTGACGAACTGAAAGAAGGGATGAAAAGAGCCTTCCCCCAAAAGTCATTGGTCTTTCCTCTTTGGGGTAGGCATCTAGGTATTTTTTTTCGATTTTCTTTTAAATCAAATCGAAATTCTCGCCTCATCCGGTTCCCCGGATACTGTAGTTCTACCGGGGAAATTGAACTTTCGTCCTCGGATCGTAAGCCACTTCCCTTTCCCTTCCTCCCTTCCTCCCTCCCTCCCTTCCCACTCTGTGGTGTACCGGTGGCATTTATGAAGAATATTTCTCCTTTTTCCTCATTTCTTTCCTCATTCCTCCACTCACCCCTCCCCCCACCTTTAGCGCCATCTCCGATACTCACGGAGAATCACTCGTAATAGATGGAAACTATTGAAACCGCTATCATGGGAAAAGCCGGCAATCATAGACTGAAAACCCGCCCCCCCGCACGGCACCTCCGAGAGAGCGTGTCCTCCCTCATGCTCCGCTCAACGAATCGTCAACGAATCATCCGTGGTGATTGGCTTGCGCCGCTTCTGTTTTAAGCTGGCACTCGAGCACCTGTATCCACCGCCCCCTTCTCCCGCTCCCTTGACTCAACCGTCGAGCACTTGTCCTCTCTCCCACGCGACCACGTTGATAGAGCTCATAGCATTGAACGCCATATTCCGTGTTCAGCCGCAGTTTCTTTTCTTTTTCTGTTCTTCCGACATTGCCATAGGGGCCGCCTCCTCGAGTGACGCACAGTGACTATGATGCCCCCTTGCGCATTTGAGGATATATATAAAGAAAGACGATGAATCGAGTTTTGTATTGATGAGACAATTGTCCATGTCGCGAACAAGATCTTGATTTGCTTTCATATTTCCGTTCCCCTAGCCCCTGCTTACTTTGTTTTATCTTTTTCCCTTTCCCCTTCAGTAAGTGATGTGCGTGTGTTTGCTGTTTGATGATTTTAGGATTTGGCCTTGGCTTTTTTGTGGTCGGCTGTCCTTGTCTCATGTTCGAAACTTGCCGGATGGGAGGGGGAGAGTTGATCTCGTTCAACCCCCGTCTCTAACTTCGATTATTATTATTATTATTTTCCCCCTCCTTTCTTTTTTTTTTTCAAATTCATTTCTGCTCTTGAAAACAATATCCGAGGACCCCATACCTGCAATAGCGCATAATAGCATAGTGGCAGGTTGACATTATGGGGAAGTGTCCCAATACCGGTACCATCCCAGTCGAAATTGGCTGGGATCCTTGGATTCTTTTTTCGGTCTTGTCCCACCAAAAAACATGACGGGTGGTGCTCTGGCCCCGCACCGCTCTGGACTGTGTCTCCTTTGAGAACACGGATTATTATTCAGCTCGCATAACGCGTGCCGAGAGGGAAGAAAAAGGCGGAGAAAGAAAATAATGATATCGGTTCCTTGTTAATGGTTCAAGCAATATCGCAAGGGGGGCCGGCTGAGCCAAAAAATGTCGAGGCTCTTCAAGCGTTTTGCTCGCTACTCGTGTCGCACAACTTTTCTTCCTACGAGGTGATTGTATTGTGTTCGTAATAGTTCCCCCAAATGGGGGAAATTCGACTTCGGTGCGGTAATGCACTCATCAGAGGGCACAAACGACCAGCGGATGCCACATGGGGGAAAGAGGGAGCATGCACCTTGATGCATATCACGCTCGAGGATTCGAGCAAGAAGCATGAGCCTGGCTCAAGTGCTCGAGTACTGCCCAGCAGCTGATCACTTGCTCGGTCCTGGTAGACCCGATACCGGCATCTTATTCTGTCGTGATATGATAGCCCAGTTTGAAATCTCTAATCTGCATGAATAAAAACCCATTAAAATGGCTCTTTTGCTTTTCCTACCCCGCTATTGGAAGGGCGCGCTGTCTCTGGGAAGAGGAGCAGAGGTTTGGTTTCGCCCCGAGCAATAGTGTAAACTCCTCGCTTCTCCCATTGATACCCTTTTATTGCTAGTTTTGTTAACGATCAACAGCATACGTATCGAATGCGCTGGAGAAGGTCAGGCCACGCTGCTTCTCCACGACAGACAATCGCACCAACTGCCGGATTTTTCGCCCCCTTCCGGATCATCGAGGGGCATAAAAATAGTGTGCTATGTCCTGGGTGGCCTTGAACAGTTGTCCACAGGGAGTTGTCCCAAAAGCAAGTTAGGCTACTGCGGTTGACATGAAATTGGTCGCTCCGAATCTGGTTTGCGCCACCTCCGGTTGCCCTCTTCGCCATCCCTGGCTGTTTTTCGCCCTTGTTGGCCGTCGGCCCTGCTCTCAACTTGTAGCCCGGACCAGCCTTGGTTCAGTTCAGCGTGTTCATGATGCTGTGGAGGAAGCTAAAGGGGGCGATCAATTGAAATGCGAGTGACTGCGCATGATGGCCAATTGGTGCAGCATCCTCGCCCAGGCAAGAAGTACCCGAAAACAGGAGGGTGAATTTTGTATGGGCGCTCAGACACACACAGATTACCATATATTTCTTTAATCCTTGTTTTCGGGTACCGGTGCTTCTTCTCTGGGACGGGCACAAGGCTGTGAACCTAAAAACCTAACCAGACAGGGATATATTTGGGTGGTTAGCCTTTGAATAACTGTTCTATAACTTCTTACCGGATCCTGTAGTATATTGGGTCTAACCTTCGTTTTGCGTTGTATCAAACACGATAGTGATTTTGTCCATAACCTTCTTGACATTGGGTATTAGGGTGCTTCTGGGGTCCCAATCCGGTTGCTCGAGGGAATTTTTTTAAGTTGGCCAAGATAGAGACATCATTCCCTTAGAAGTATCGCCTGGAGAGCTGGGTTGGTCGGATTCCAATATTTTCCTCCTTCAGGGGCTCGGGTTTCGAGGATTCTTGAGAACACAGACCCATTTTTGCTTGGAGATTGCTTAGGTGGAGAAGCCCCTGGACCGTGCTTAACTCAAAAAAACCGTATTTCCTCGGGTAATCCACTATCGATAAGCAACAGGGCTAAGCTGTAATAGGCTTAGCTGGGCAAGTTAGCGAGATTACGAGTACCAGTTAATGAGATCCAACAAGTTCAACCTGCTCGAGCTATACCGTATAGAGCATACACTACTCCTTCTCGAGATGTTTTGTGCTGAATGCGGAGATTAGAGTCCTGGTGGAGATAGTGGATTGTCCGAGTAAATACGGAGCTTTCTTTAGGGTAACCCGAATGGGGCCCCAGAAGCACTCTATTGAGATTGTGAAGTAAATTTACAATCAATTGTAGAGTCAACTCATACCTCTTGAACACCCTTGTGCTTGGCGGTCGATTGCCGAAGGAAAAGCGAGGGAAGCCGGGGAGGGGGAGGAGGAAAAAAAAGAAAAGAGTTCCCTTCCTGAACAGATCGACACACCACACAGCCTCAACCATCGCAAGCATAACAGTCGCACTTTGGCTCCTCGTTTCCCTTCTGGCGGTGTTAATCCTCTACAACTCCAGCAGTTGCTCGGCGTCGCGGGAATGAAACTACAAGTCTGCTGGAAAACTCGGTTTACCGGTCAAGTTCGGTCTGGATAGCGCGTTTAGGGGTAATAAGGCCGTGGAGGAGATGTGAGGTTAGGCGCGGGGTATGCGGTTGCTATGTTCAGGGCACCGCCATTTCGACTCTTATGCAGATTTTCGGGTCACTTCTACTGATAGAATCGTGGGGGATAAACTCAATTTTGTCCTTTGTATTCCCACTTCTATGCGATTGGGTGAAAAACGGTTTTCTAACTAGTGTTGCAGAAGTCTAACGAAGCGAGCGAGATGGGGAATGCCTTCGGCCTCGGTGTGCGGGAAATCTTGTCGGAAGTATTGCTCTAGCGCAACGGGAGCATGTACAGCTCAGACAAAGTGGACTCATATCACTACATATAGGTAGCCCTTGTACGGGTGTAAGTAAGGCGGTTTCTGGCGCATGCGGCAAGCCCGGCCTGGGGCTTCGGGCTGGGCGATGGCCCAGACTTATTCAACACAGAGGCGGACTTGTCTCTGTGGAAAAACAGTAAGGGAGGGAGGGAGGGAACTGGTTGGAGGGTTTTCCTCTTTTGTTATCGAAAGTATGGCGAATTTTCCTGTGAGATTGGAGGTTTTCCTTTTACGGGAGGGTCAAATTTAGGATCATAAATTGTTTTTACTAGTGTAGTTATGATGATTGATGGCTTTGATAACGCTGGTACTGTTTATTTTTTCCAAATAGGGCGCTTGTTAGGGTTTTCCTGTATTTACGAACAAATCCACTTTCCGGGAAGTAAAAGTGGCCCTCCTAGCAAGAGAAGGACGTGGGATATAACACTCTTTGCCGCCCATCTACTGCCTCTCTATATCTCCCCGCTCCTCCACCTTTACTTTGTCATCGGTCTCTCGCTTCGTATATGTGACCTCTGACGCCAGGATAATAAATGATTGAGCCAACATATCTCTAATGGTATTAAGTGAGTGATGGATTGTGATGGTGGTTAGCCGGAATACCGGTATATGGTGCCTAAGACCAGGACTCCAGGAGCACTTACCGTACTGCATCGAGCGAATGACCATCGGGACACAGTATTGGATTTATGGATAAATTAAACTTGTAGCACTCCCGGTAAAAAGAGCCTTGTCTGCCCACCAAGGTGCCATCTTCTCAATAAATCAGGTCTAAAGCCCGAAGGTTGTAATTATTCGTCTCCGAGACATGCATGGTCCGGTGTTGAAGGAATATTTGATGCAATGTTTGTTAACCCATTTAGCTCGCCGGTTATAATATCATACTTAAATAGCATAGCACGTTCCAGCTAGCCCGATACTTTACCTTATCCCAGTACCGTAAAATCTCTTGAAATCCACCATCTCCGTCAGCCCTGTGATCCCCGGATTCTAAGGCAAAAAGCTCCTGGGAAGGATTAGCGTTATCCTGACACGGTATGAAATTAGCCCGTTGGGTGTATTAGATCTCATTAACCGGTATTCTCAATTCTGCTAACTTGCCAAACTAAACCCATCTTGGGCTGACGGAGATGGTGAATGTTGAGAGATTTTACGGTACCCCTAAAACCCTCCTTATTCCATCCCATTCATATACCCCTCGATCCTTCTACTCAAGATACAGTTCCCCGCCTCCTTAGGACCTGCTCTCAGGTCTTTGCAAAAATTAGGCTTGGAGAAAGATATCAAGATCTGGAATCTCGCTCCTACAACCTTATTCAAAACCGCGTATAAAATATCAAGGGAACTGATGCCTATGCTGATACTTCGTATGAGAGTTCTGAGCTTCTCCGGAACGGTTTAGGTAACCACATCCCCTCTCGCTGCCTCCTTCGGTCGGCTAGGCGCCTAAGAGATAATATTATTATGCGTATATCATAGCAAAAGCTTTGTTAAATCCACTATCGGGTTGCGTAGCGTAGCGGAAATCTATATACTAAACCGCAATAGGTTAATAAAATCGCGCATGGAATTTACTGGTTGAGTTGATGAGTGGGCGGGCTCAACCGAAATAAACTATACCCCATCTAGAAAACACTACCGGTATTCCTTCTCCGGGCGCCCCCCTTCGGATTGCGGAGGCTAACTTGGGGCCCCGACTGCCGAGACTGGATTTTAACGGGTTTTTATGGTAGGCTAGGAGGGGGTCAACGAACAGGGGGCTCAGCGAACACTAGACTAAAAGGGACTTGGTAAGTGTTAATTCAAGCGGCGATTTTGTTTGGTCTGTTCGTTGACCCCCCCTCCGATGCTACTTGAATAATATTTGGAATAATTAGGTTAGAAGAATATAAGCAAATATAATACGTTCTTTCCCACACCGTCCAGATCGAGAGCTCCAGTGATATTTTGAAGTGCCCACTTACCAAGTACAGGGGTGGGAACCTATTAACCGGGCAGACAGAGATATATTTGTCTGGTTAAGCCTGAATAACTGTTCCGTAGCTTCTTACAAAAACCCTGTATAAGCCTCATCTAGTCTAGGACGCATCTAGAATGTCCTAGGGGTGGTCATGATCAAGGTTACCTGTACCGCGCTCCGCTCCGGAACCTAGATCACTGGAATTAATAGCGATTTAAGTTTTGCTTTCGTAACCTTGTCCGACGATGCCTAGGTTGCCAACCTCAGAGTATCGGGATTGCGCTACCAGGATACACTACTCGAGATAATAAATAACCCTCCCAGAAAGGGCTCAAGTCAGGTGGAGATGGGAAAATGGAAGAGCAGGCGTAGCGCAAAGAGGGTCCAATACGGTCCAGATGCGGGGGACATATACCGATGCGGTAGAGTACTATGGTACACAACTCCATTCTCGATCAATACGTTTTTAGACGCAAACGGTGTCACGCGTCGGAAGACCCTGCACCACCCCATGTACGGAAGTGCTATGCCTTCTCCCGGGCTCGTACTACATGCCTATTTGCCGTTTAACACTGTACTAATAACCTCACCCACCCTAAATCAACCCTCTACTGGTACCCACCCCGGCGCCCGAGCTAGCGCGAGCGGTGAAAATTTAGTCACGAGGGTGAAATATTTTCGGCTGTGGTGGCCGGTTCGTCGGGTACATGTGTGGGCTGCATGATAAAGGTGTTTTCAGGACATGAGGAATCGATGGTGTCTTGCGGGGATTAAACCACTGCTGGGAATCAAGTGCTCGTGGGCAACGTTGATATTGTATGCTAGTAGATTGGTACAAGTAGAAGAAAAAAAAAGGTAGCTATGGTGGTGGTGGTATGGTAGTGGTGGGGGGATAGGGCGGTTTACTGTGCGGAACACAGGATTGTTAAAGTTTAGTCTAACTTGGTGTATGATACTGGCTCACTCTCTGTTGAGGTCACAAAGTACTTGATATGATTTCTGTATGTTCATCAGGTGGGATGGAAATGCGAAAAATATGGAAAGAGGAAGAGTTCGATAACATCCTATTGCCCCTCCGGCTACAGTACTATATCTAGTTCCAACAGGCTCTTTGGCCCTCAGACCCCCGGGTCGAGTGATACTTCATGCCTATTGCGGCTTCTGTCCATATGCAACATAACTATCCACCCGCTGCGTTAGCGTACGAATAATAAGGGGATATAGGAGAGGGTGGATAGTTGGAAAAGAAGTGAGGAAGGAAGCTTACAAATTGACATAAGAATGAATATTCCTATTCTTAATATCCTTCCGAACATCCACTAGGAAGGCGTCCACCTCAGGTAGTGTCCAGCCAAGTGCCCGTGTGAATAGCGCCACCGTGAGGGCCTGTAAACCATCCAGGAAGTTCACCATTTGGTACATTCCTACTTCTTTCATTTTCGGGTCCTGTTTTTTTTGTCAGTTCGCTCCTCCATAGCAGATATGAAAACGAAAATGGAGATTGAAGGCTGAGACAGTTGATTTAGAGTAGAAAGATATGAAGGGAGGAAGGAATGACTTTAGGCCAAGGATTGTTCGGGAGTTTGAAACATCGGTTGGTAACGTTCACGTATCCTGCATCCTCCATCCAATCCGCCAATCCAACTGCTGCCACAACGCTCCGTCCATAAGATTCTGCTGCTTGGTGGAAAAGTCGGCTCCACTTCGCCAGGGCTGAGTCCGGTAGAAGGGTTGCATCGTCGGAGCGGATTGTTGCTTCAACCTCTTGGCACTCAAGCCATCCCCCGGGCTTTGTAGCGCTGTGGTATGTTAGGTCACGAATAGAGAGACGTGGAGCAGGGAGGGGGAGAGAAACGTGAATGATCTTCTTATGAATTTTGGCCAGTCCTTAAATGTCCCTGCTAGGTAGCGGGTATGAATAAGGTCGAAAGAATCGTGCTTGTATGTCCATTCACTTTCTGCGTCATCAATTTCATAGACTAGGTTCGGTGGAACCCAGTTGCTTTGGATAGGGCTTAAGTCTGTTCCGATGACCTTTTGGATCAATATTGTTAGTTGTCCGATTTTTCCATTCTGAAAATAAATTTGTTCCTATTTCCAGAGGAGTGCTATGGGGCACATACGTGAGCTGAAGGATACATATCAGCAATATCTACTGCCCAAGATCCGGTGCCAGTACCAATATCCAGGATGTTTTGTGGATTGGGATCAATGGGGGCCCAGTGCAACCTTCCGCCGAATAGAATAGATATCATATGGTGCTGTAGGTGGAGCCGGTCAATTTCTTGCTGTATACCCGTTAACATCTGGAACGGATTGGCAACAGGGACTGCGACGTGCCTGGTCATTTGGGAAGAAATAGCCTGTAGGGTCAATACGATTGAAAACTGCTCGAATTCAAAAGGGAAACTTACTCCCCCGGCGATATCCGTTATACCTGCGACCGTTTTCGTATTGATAATTCGAGACGCTAGAGGCAAGACTGGCGGTATAGGTGGATCTGTTATGTTCGTTATGAGGTAGTGTTTCTAAAGAGGACAGAAGATCCGTACAAATCGTCACCAATACCTTGATCGTCTGAGAGATCTGAAGTAGAACTCTGAACTTATTAGTACGCATAAATTCAATATTACTATAACTTGGAGAGCTAGCATAAGGGAGATTTCCCGAAGGGCCCCATCCCAACTATGCACTATCAGCTAGTTATAGCTGGGGCTTCGAGAATGATTCCAGATACTTTTTTAGTTTTTAGTTGGACGCGTAATACCGTTCAGTGAGGCCATTGTAGTGAAGGAGGAGATTTTAGGGGGCTATAGAAGTATGAATGATGCTAATGGGAGAGAAATGGAGAAAAGGGCGGCCTACATCAGCCTCTATAAGGTAATTTTGCAGCCCTTCTTGATTTGAGCTGTCTGTTGGAAGTCCCGTCTCAATGGAAGGTGATGAAGACATGTGAGCCCCAGCACTTGTAGAACTTTGACCGTAGTTGAAAGCCATCTCTCTGAAATTAGATATATAAAACCTGCGAGGCGAGTTGTCGATGGTGGAAAAACAAGTCTTGTAGGCATTCGGGGTTGGATCAAGGGAGTCTTCAAGGGTGCTTATTAACGCATTCAACGCACAACCCACCAAAATATATATGCTTATCCCAAGACCGCGCAAGTGCGGTTTGAAATGAGGTGCTAGAATGCAAGAGCACAGATTAAGTAGGACAGGCCGCGAATTGTATGAAAGGTTCTTATCGCGTAAAGGTAATGAGGGAGCGGAACATTTGCCAAAGCATGCGAACTCAAAATGTCGAAGCAACTCGGGGAACAAAAAAGAAAAAGAAAAGAGCGTGAAAACAGCAACACCGCTAGCAGAAAGCCCGTAAAGCGGATCTGCCGAATGGCTGCCTCGAATTGGGGGGAGCTGAGGTGGATCCAGGTCCGTGCGAGGACCCAATGCCGATGCGTTGGAAACAATGATCTGAGGAACCGGGGAGAACGTCGCTCTAGCCCCTTCTAATGAGTAAACCCAATCTTATCAGATTTTTCACGCAATTGGTAAGACCTTAATTTAGGACTAGAGTCACTAAACAGCTTGGGTTGCTGGACGAAGACGAAGAAAGGAATCAACCCAACCACTACAGTCTCTCATGGGGTCGTGACGAATATCAGGAGGTGACGAACAGGGGTATTTGGCAACAAAAAATCGAATTCGTCAAAGTAGGGTAACAAAAAAATACCTGCGCTTGATCCCTGT
>Ga0307507_10001234_pt1 | contig 57085 bp, 15 predicted proteins | sample 7_EM_MG_FD_207223 | JGI IMG/M metagenome (GOLD analysis project Ga0307507, IMG submission 207223) | Populus trichocarpa ectomycorrhiza microbial communities from riparian zone in the Pacific Northwest, United States - 7_EM | ecosystem: Host-associated > Plants > Roots > Unclassified | place... | reverse complement strand
TAACTTAATTAGGGGGTCCTAGGTAGATATTAATCTAGTATAATTAAAGAGTATCCTATGCGTTCCTAGCTAATATATCCTTTAGGAAACGTGCGGCTTAGAAGGAGGTTAAGAGGTTAATAACTTAAAGTACTAGCTTGCCGCTAAGATATATAATGTTAATAATAATACAGAAGTTAAAGTCGTAGTTATCTTTAAGGGTAAACTTAAATCGGCTAGGGGACTTCTGGTTTATTTAGTAGTAATAGCAGTACTTTATAAGATGCTTAATTGTCTTAGCCTTAACTTTATAACCTGCTTGCTGAAGAACCCTAAGCAATCTATAAACTAATAGGTAACTAAAGTGATGGTATAGTTAATATAACTCCGACTTAGTTAAATGGCTCTAAGTAACGCTCCTTTCTGGCTATTAAAGGAGCAACTAAGGGTGACCCTACTTGCGTATAATGGGCACCTGATTATCTCCCTAAATAAGTATATTCTTAAGGTTATTGAGCTTAACGCCTAACTTATCTATATCTTAGATGCAGAATAGAAACGGGGTGTTTATGGGAATAATATAGAAAGTAATATATCCTAACAAAGTTTAGACCTTAATTGTGCTAAGAGAGATTATAGTACCCTTGCTAAAGCGAATTGTATATTGGCCTGCCGTTAATTAGTTAATCTAAATAGAGCTATTAAGCTACTAAAGAGCTTAAACTTAAGGTTCTCCTACTATAGATACTCCTACAGCTCTAGTATCTGGCATAATACTATAGAAGACGTTCGCCAAGTATTTATTATTAAAGGAGAATGCGGAACTTTCTTTTAGCTTATTAAAGATATCTAACTTTGTAACAGAATAGAGCGTAGATTGGTTGTTAAGGACAGTAACAGTTTATGTGCCATTTACCTCACTATACTCGGTAAAGTATTGGTTAGGAGAGTAGTCCTCAATTTCTATATCTATAAGGAGCTGTTTGGCCTTGTTAACCTTACCTTTAAGATCTTCTTCGCCTTTATATTAAACCAAGAAGCTTTAGAAGTAAGCTATAGTAACCTTATAATTTCCAATATTTTATGCGCTCTGGCGAAACTTATTATATACCTCTTTTTATCTGTTAAAAGGGTGCCTAGTTAACTAGCAATTTAGCTTCTTATAAACATAGCATTTCTTCTATTAATTATTTTAAGATAAACTTCTATAAGGACCTCCACGATTTCTTTATGGTTAATGTTGATTGTACCCTCTACTATATCCCCTACCCCGGCCACCATATGTTTAATTAGTCTAGTTATAATTGTGTTAGTTAGTTGGGTTAATTAAAGTAGGTTAAGGTTAGGTATTAAATTGCTATACTTTTTAAAAGTGTAGAGCGGTGCTAATAGAGGATCTTAATTAAGCACACACTCCTTTATAAGTATTTGCAGGATTAAAGAGGGTAAGGTTATATTCTTTAATACCTTAGTATACGCTAATAACTTAATCACGTAGGCTAAAGTTCTCTTAATATAATTTGGATAAACTACGCTAAATTATCTAAAGTTAATTAAAGAGCTTTTGAAGATAGTTAAGTTAAGAGGCATCTGGGTTTATAGTAATAATTCTTAAAAAGGTAGTCTCTCTCTACTCCAATATATACTGCTGCTTATTCTCTTTTGTTTTAAAGTGGCATCTTGTCTTATATATTATTTGGTTAAAATATATCCTTTTCCTACCAAACGATTATAATAGAAGGTACTGGCGCGGCCCTTAAGCATGACGGAATAAGCGTTATAATATTAGTTAGGTTCCAGTCTAACCTTCTAGCAATAGTTATAGAAGATGCGTAGCTTTAAATTAAGGATATTATATAGTTCCCTGCCAAACCTCTTCTTCTGGTCTAAATAGAGTTTTGTAAGCTCTGTAAGCATTTTTAAGGTGCCTCTAAGCGGTGTTAGGCCATGTTAAAATTATATTAGAGATTAAGGTGGGGATTGCTTTATAGGCTGCAGTAAAGATGCAGAGCTTAATAGAACACGGTATGGTACCTAATCTTCCTATGGTAGAGTTTAAAGGTTATTAAATCGCGAAGTAAGGGGGTCTTGCGCTTGCTCTTAGGGGGTAGTAGTTAAAGTTGCGGGTTAAATTGGTAGAAGTAATAGATACGGCATGTAAGAACTTATGCCTGGAACAATAGAATTAGAACATGTCTCTATTGGTGTATTATTTAGATTCTATTGTAAGTTAAGCTTCTTTATATTGCGTAGTTGGTGCTTAATCTCTTATAGAGTCCATTTGTACTCTTCTTTTACGTTAATAACTTGCTCCTAAATATTGTCTCTAATAGTGTCTCTATCCATAGGGACAAATACTCCGTTTTCCTAAAGGAAGTTATGGAAGTCTTATATGATATTCTTCTTCGCGAGGGCCTATGTTTTCTTTATCCATCTAATAAAGTCCTCCTTTATGCAATACTATAGCATAGTATCGTTGTATTCGCTATCTGTGTATTATGCTATATAGTATAGTAAGAATCCGTTTAGGTCCTGTTGCTTGGCATTTATAGGGTTAATGTCTTTGTCCTATATTTCTGGGTTAATGTCGTTCTTATACTTCTTTGAGTAGGTCAACGCCATAATAGGAGTAGAATTAATAGGGTGTCGTACGTCGAAGGTAGGTAGGATTTTCGGCTTTATAGGATCTCGTAGGTTTGCTGTCAAAAGGTAGGCAATTTAAGGCGTAGTTGACGCGTTTCAGACGTTAACTTGAGACCCTAGGTTTAGTAACACTTCTGACCTAAAGTACTTAACCAAATCTTTGTAAACGCGATTGTTCTACGTAATAGACGCAACTTGGTATCTCCTAGTACTTAGTAACACTTCTATTACTAGTTTTCCGCAAGCCTAAGGTAGCACAGTATCGCCGGGAACCCCTACACAAGACTATCTCTTCTATTGATAACCTAGCTGCTCTATAGTTGACTGTGTGTTCAACCACTGATCAGTGTTGGTTATATAGGGTGACTCACCAATAACGACTACTCGAGTAGGTTATAGTGATGTTGGTTAATATGCTTCTTAATTGGAATAAGGAAGGGCGAGGAGCTTAAGACTCCTCGCTACGCTAGTGCTGCGGCGTTACGTGACGACCGCTTGCCTAATTCCCGACAGTAATAATAAACAAGTATTTAGATAAATGGAAGACACCCTATAAGTATAGTATATAGACGAGGGCATTACCTTTAAATGCTAAGCACTATATATTAAAGAATAGAATGGTAGAGTAGAACAATCTAGACAAACCCTTATAGAATAATTAAGGTCTATATAGCTAGAAGCATTCTTACCCCTATTTCTAGGACTAGAGGCTTTCCTTACTACTAGCTATGCCCTTAATTAAACGCCGAATAAGCAACTAGGGTGGAAAACTCTATATAAGGTCGCCTATAGCAAGCCGCCATCACTTACCTATATATATAAATACGGTTGTAAGACCTATACGCTAAATAAATAAGTTAGAAAGGGAAACAAGCTAGCTCCTTATGTATTAATTAGACACCTAGTTGGCTATAATTTAACCAATATCTACTAAATCTAGATTCTAAGCCTTTACAAAGTTATTTAAACTAGAGACGTCATATTTAATAAGACCTTATTCTATAACCCCAAGGGTTAGAATATTGACTACCTACTAAGAAAAGCATTGGAAGACACTATTTAGACAATTAGTCTACCAGAACCTCTTAAAGATAAATCTAAGAACAAATCTATCTTATATAGACCTACATTAAATACAGATTAAATAACTATATTAAATAACTTAGCAGAGCTTCCTATAAAGGACATTGAATAGCTACTAACACCTAGCAGAACAGTATCTCCGGATCTACCAGAAACAAACACCATACTAGAAGGACTTTAAGACAATATCTTAGATATAATTAAAACAGGTTCTACCCAGTTAAGCAGTTTACTAGAACCGTTAAATACAGCTCTATGAGCTAATAAGGTCTCGGCCAATCCTTCTACCAACCTTATCCTACTAGAAGGCTCTAAACGAATTTAATATCAAGTGTACGCAGCAGCACTAGCTAATATATCTACCCTATTTAGTTACTACGCTGGCTTTGCCATAGGACTAGTAAAGGACATTAACTAAACTAGATCCTCCCTATATTAAGACAATCTTCTACCAGAACTAAAGAATCTAAAAAAGCTAAGAAAGCACCCTTTAACTACTAGCTTTTAAAAGGTAATAGAAAAAGAATACAACAACCTAAAACGCTAAAGGATATTTAAGACTGTCCTAAAGGAAGAAGTAACTAACGACTAGATCCTTCTACTAAAATAGGTCTTTAAATATAAATTTAATAGCGACGGCTACCTACAAAAGCTAAAAGCTTAACTGTGCGTCCGTAGAGACCTATAGATTACTAAGGAAGAGACCTATACAGCAACCCTAGCTACTCGAATATTCCGTGCCCTTATGGCTATAGCAGCCGCATTCAATTTGGAGATTTAATAGTATAACGCTGTAAACGCATTTATAAATGCAAGACTAGATAAGCTAGTCTACTATTACTACCTAGAAGGCTTTAATTAAAATGGACATATCTTAAAGCTATTTATAGCGCTATACGGATTAAAAGTCTCACCACTACTTTGGTATAAAGAGCTTACTAATATACTAGCCGAATTTAGGTTAAAGCCTATCTTAGGTACCAACTGCCTTTACACCAATAGACGACTTATTATCTTCTTCTATATAGACAATATTGCTATTCTATTTGCCAAAAAGGACCTTTAAAGACTACAGGAATTTAAAGCCAAATTACTGCACCAATACAAGATCCGTGCACTAGGAGACCTACAGTAGTTCCTAGGAATTTAAATTAAACAAGATTAACTGTCGGGAACGAGGCATATTGCCATTACGTGTTGATGTGGCCCTAGCGTGGTGAGGAACCTTAAGTTCCTCACCCCTTTCCTCATTCCTATCAAGAATCAAGAATCAACAATTATCATACTATCTACGAACCGTAGCTACGTGATATCACCTTGTGTAACCAACACTGATCAGTGGTTAACTTCACTATTATACTATAGAGCAGCTAGGTATTCTACCAAGAAGAGACGAGCCACTATACCAGTGCTACTCGTGCTAGAGGAAGCTGTCTTTTAAGGTCAGAACTGGTCCTAAACCTTAAATAGAACTCTTCCACAAATCTAAGGATCTAAAAGGCCAGAACTAGTCCTGAGCCTTTCTGAGATTACGGATTCTTGCGTCCATCACGCAGAACAACACGCTTTACGAGTCTTCGCGATTTAAGGCCAGAACTGGTCCTAAGCCCTATAATCGCAAATACACGTCCAAACGCGTACCAAATGACAATCCCTACACTAATAACACTTCCCTCCCTCTAAAAATATGGCTACGCCTACTTTAAATAACTGGAAAGACTCCTTACCACTAGGAGTAGCTAAGCACGCGAAACTTATTAATAAAGATTGGGATGAATTCGCCTTTAATACAACAACTTATACCATAAAATAAGTTAACGGCTTTCTCCTACACCATATTATATTCTACCGAAATAGATGCTACGCCGATTTACAACTATAGGAGTATTTCAGGGAGGATTTTATAGGATGGACTGCTAATACCTAGGCACTTAGCAACATTAATATTGTTTAGGATTTTCAAGATTTCCTCTATAGAAATAGGGTATATATTGCTAAGAATAGTAACCCAATTGCTAGTAATATTTAGGCCGTTATTACTAGTATAGAAGAACCAATATGGACGGAAGCTAAGATTATATATCAACTACAGAAACCTAAAAACAACCCATATTCTTTAGAAGGCAACTTTAATTCGTATTAAAACCCCTAGAACGCTAACCCCCTACCTAAAGCTGCTCTCCCACCTAAAGGTGCCCTCCTACTTAGAGTTGCTCCGCCTCTACCTCCTCCACTCTAGCCAACCGGTAAGCCTTTACTACAAGAAGTCACGAATCTGATAAAGGTATATTTAGACAAAGAAAAGAAGTTTAGAGGAGAACTATACGATATACTTAGAGTAAAACTATAGGTCTTCTATAACTGTTGCAACAAGGTTAGAATTTAACGCCACTAGTACCACCACGCTTTCTCTATTATGTTAAAGGGACGGGCAGCGACATTCTATTATAACTATATTGCGGGTAAAAACTATAGCTTTAACATAATACTTTAGCTTACTAGAGCTTACTTTAAGACCAATAAGAATTGCCAACTTTATATATCTAAATAGCGGGAGATTATATTCTAGAGAGTTATTACTTCTAACCCAACAAAGACTTGTTTAGAGTGCCTTTAATTACTCTTTAATAAACTCCAGAAAATCTAATATGGCCTTACTAAAACTTACTAAAACAAGAACAGCCTAAGGGACTAGGTTATCTTAGCATGCTATAGCGTTCCTAAGTGCAACTTGGCGCTATACAAACCTATAAATACGTTTAAAGGAGTATATACTAAGCTACGCTCCGCTATAGGTACTACAATGCAAATATAAGAATCTTAATAGTTCTATACCAAAAACCCTACCCAACTAAGTATTCCCAACTAATACGATCACAACTAGACTAATTAAACATATAGTGGCCGTAGTAGGGAATACGGAAGAGGGTACAATTAATATTAACTATAAGGCAACCGTGGAGGTCCTAGTAGAGGTTCATTTTAAAGTAATTACTAGAAGAAGTGCTATGTTTATAAGAAGCCAAATTACTAGTCAACTAGACACTCCCTTAATAAGTAAAAAGAGGCATATAATAAGTTCCATCAGAGTGCAAGAAACGTTAGAAATTATAAGGTCACTATAGCCTACTTCCAAAGCTTCCTAGTTTAATACAAAGGCGTAGAAGATCTTAAGGGTAAGGTTAATAAGGTCAAACAGCTTCTTATAGATATGGAAATTAAGGACTACTCCCCTAACCAATACTTCACTAAGTATGGTAAGGTAGATAGTATATAAACCATTACTATTCTTAATAATCAATCTACGCTCCATTCTATTACAAAATTAGATATCTTTAATAAGCCAAAGGAGAGTTCCGTGTTTTCCTTTAACAATAGATACTCGGCGTACATCTTCCATAGTATTATGCCGGATATAGGAGCCGTAGAAGTATCTATAGCAGGAGAACCTTAAGTTTAAGCTCTTTAGTAGCTTAATAGCTCTATTTAGATTAACCAATTAACGGCAGGCCAATATACAATTCGCTTTAGTAAAGGTACTGCAATCTCTCTTAGCACAATTAGGGTCCAAACCCCCTTAAGATATATTACTTTCTATATTATTTCTACGAACACTCCGTTTCTATTTTGCATTAAAGATATAGATAAGTTAGGCGTTAGGCTTAATAACCTTAAAAATATACTTATTTAGGGAGACAATTAGGTGCCTATTATACGCAAGTAGGGTCACCCCTAGTTGCTCCTTTATTAACTAGAAAAGAGTGTTACTTAAAGCCACTTAACTAAGTTAGAATTACGCCAACTATACTATTGTTTTAGCCACCTATCCGTTTATTAATTGCTTAGGGTTCTTTAGCGAGTAGGCTATAAAGTTAAGGTTAAGGCAATTAAGCATCTTATAAAGTACTACTATTACTACTAAATAAACTAGAAGTCCCCTAGCCGATTTAAGTTCACCCTTAAAGATAACTATAACTTTAACTTCTATATTATCGTCAACGTTATATATCTTAGCGGCAAGCTAGTACTCTAAATTGTTAATTTCTTAACCTCCTTCTAAGCCGCACGATTCTTAAAGGATATATTAGCTAGGAACGCATAGGATACCCTTTAATTATACTAAATTAATATCTACCTAAGACCCCCTAATTAAATCATCTATAACGTAAAAAAGAACTTCTTATCTATAGAGTTTCGACAACAAATAAAGGTAATAGTAATTAAGGTCAAGAAAGTCCCTATTAAGGCACATAATAGTGTTGGAAAAGTGGAGCAATATTACGCGCCATTACACTATATATATAAGATTATCTCTTTAGAACTAGAGGATGCTAGTAAAGAACTTACCTTATAAATAGCTGTTAAAGCTATTAATGATTCTACTGGCCTAAATAGACTTATACCCATGTTGCTAGTCTTTGGCGCCTACCCTTAAATAACTAATAATTCTCCACTATCTCCCTCCATTATATAACGAGCTGAGGCTATTCGCAAGGCAATAAAGGAGGTACAATGTCTCTATACTATACGCCAAGTCAACAACGCACTAGGAATAAGAAATGGCCCAAATACCTTAACTATACTTAATCTGCCACTCTAGTCTAAGGTACGCGTATGGCGTAAAAAGGGAGGATAGTTAGGCCTACATTAACTCATTGCAATTAATGGCCAGACTTGCACTATTTAAATACCTTACGGACCCACTTAATTCTATTTAACTATTATTAAGCCTTATTACAAAGATAACAGTTCTAAGCCTTTATAGGATGCCCTAGAAGATGCCTTAGAAAAGAACCACAATTAACATACTCTAAAAGGCGACTATAATCCCAATATAATATTAGTAGATACGCCACAACTATAACGCGGTAGAGGTCGCCTAAAGGGATTATAAAATCGCTAACATCTTGTTAATTTTAAAGAGCAATTTATTGCCGCCATTAAAAATAGAGTTAAGTTATTAATGGCCTTTATAACAGCTAAGGAGAAGAATAACTTTAAACTCGCAAAACAGCTCTAAAAGGAAGGTTATATTATAATTCTAGGAGCTCCTTTCCAAGCATCTAATAAGTAGGAGATTGAGGGTCTTATTATAAGAGGAGTTTTTAAATTTAAGAAGTATAACCCTACTAAGTTTAATAGAGTTCGCATCTTTAAGTTAAGAATAGTTAATAAAATTAAGGGCAAAGCTACTAACGCCCTATTTAAGAAATCAAGGCTTGTTATCTAAGGCTATAATAACAATAGTAAGGAGGTAATTCTTACGCAATCTCCTATAATTTAACAAGCTAGTTAGCGAGTTATTATTACGCTAGCTCCCTCCTTAATAAAGAATAGAATAGCGGTTTATTTATAAGATATTACTCAAGCCTATACCTAATTAGAGACGCACCTTTAGCGCTTAATATTAGCATACCTTCCAGAGCAAATTCGCCACTAGTATCCTAAAGATACAATCATGGTTATTCTTAAGCCATTATATAGGATTGCAGAGGCAGGAACTTACTAGTAGGCTACCTACAGCAAGCACTATAAAGAGAAGCTTTTAATAACTACTTCTATATTCAATCCCTGCTTCCTTATTATAACTACGGGAACTCCATTTAGAATCGTTAGCATATAAACTAACAATATAATTATCTTAGGAGACGACTAATTCTTAGCTCTTAAAGAAGACGAGCTAGTAAAGGCAAATCTTATAGCAAAGCTAAAGGAAAAGCTTAGTTTAATAACACTATTACTCTTTAACAGATGCATTCTCTCCCTAAATAAGGATTCTATTGCTCTGCGCCAGAAGGGTTAAGGTAAGAAGATTAATGTTATTAACGCTAATTCTCCAAAGCAAGGATACGTGGAGCAATGCGCTTGCGAAGCTTATATTACTTCTATCTATTAACCTAAGGCTTTATTTAATCTCTCTATTACCGCCTAACACTAGGAACTAACTAAGGACGACGTTCTTGCCCTAAATAAACGCCTTTTCTGGCAAATAAACTATCTTAACTAGGGCCTATACTATGTGCCTATTAATCTTCCCACCGCTAAGCTCTTTATATTTGTTAATGGATTGTTTACAAACAATAAAGATTTTAGCTCTTAGCTAGGATATAAAATTATTATTACAAACAAGTTTACTAGAGAGAATAACTTTATAATCTATAGCAACCTTATCTATTAGAGCTTAACTAAGAGCAAGCACATTACCCAAAGTGTTTTAGCGTTAGAGATATATAGAATAGTTAGCGGAGTTAATATAGTAATTACAATTAGAACTACCCTAAAGATAATTATAGATCGACTTAAACTTCCTATTATCCCTATAATTGTATATACCGACTTATATTCCCTCTACAAGTGTTTAGTCAAGCTTAGTACTACAAAGAAGAAGCGCCTTATAATCAATATTATAGCACTTTAGTAATCCTATAAGCGTTAAGAACTCTTTAAGATTTAATAAATTAATAGCCAAGATAACCCAGTAGATATAATAACAAAGGCGAACCCAAACAAGGCACTAAAGATGTTTGTTAACACAAATACTCTACATATATAAGTTAAAGGTTAGGTTAAAAGGGAGTAGGAGTATAACATTCTATAAACCCTAACTTAAACCAGCCAATCAGGATTTTCCATCCCTAGGATAGAAAATCGCTATTAGCTCACTTACTACTAGCGCCTTAGCGGCCTACCCGTCTTTACGTCATCCGCCAAATTCTGCTAACTGCCGCATTGTCGCATATTGTCGCATATTGTTTGGTATTGTTGTATACTGTCTAGTATTATCGCATCCTATCTGTTTATATATATGTAGATAGCAACCACAAAAAGAAGAGTTGCCAGTGTTGGGAACGAGGCATGTTGCCATCACGTATTAATATGGCCCTAGCGTGGTAAGGAACCTTAAGTTCCTTACCCCTTTCCTCATTCCTATTAAGAATTAAAAATCAACAATTATTATACTATTTACGAACCGTAGCTACGTGATATCACTTTGTGTAACCAATATTAACTAAGCAGAAAGCTCTAGCTCTGCCAAGATTCCTATATTAAAAAGATAGCCAATCAATTTAATATTTAGCCAGGAAGATTTCCTAAGTCACTACTTCCTGCCAAAGAACTAACTCTGTCCGACCAGCGGACGAACCCTCAAAGAACTCTAGCCTATTAGCAACGAGTCGGTTCCCTTACGCACCTTGCCGTATTTAGAAGACCTAATATTGCCAAGACGCATTCTAAGCTAGCCAAATTCCTCACCAATCCAAATTAAAAGCACCTTAATATATTAAACCAAGCCATTGCCTATTGCCTTGGAACAAAATCTACAGCTATTAAATACTTTAGCGAAGTATTCGGAGCATATATCTACTTTAGAAACCCTAAAGGAGAAGACGTCACCTTTTACGGAGCATCCGACGCAGCATTTGCGGACTATAAAGACACCAGACAGAGCTCTTAAGGATACCTATTTATGCTATTCAGAGGACTAATTAACTGGAAGGCAACCCTACAGCAATTAGTAACTTGCTTAACTACTAAAGCAGAGCTTCTCTCCCTATCTATAGCTGCTATTAAGATTATCTGGTGGCAGCGTTTCTTTAAGGCAATCGGCTTTAGTTTAGAACGCGAGTTTACCCTACTATGCAATAATATGCAGACCGTACGGCTCCTAAGACAGGATACACCAAAGCTTAACACTAAGCTTCAATATATCAACGTCTATCAGCACTAGCTTAGACAAGAGGTCCAAGACAAAAAGATTAACATACAATGGATCCCTACAGGCAAGATGCCTGCTAATGGCCTTACTAAAATTCTACCCCATTAAAGGTACAAGGCGTAGATAAAGAAATTAAATTTAGTGGATATTTGACATTAAATTGCTACTACATCATTTAATAAAGATTCTTAAACATTACCCTACTTCTAAATTGTATCTAAATTTCCTATTTTAGTATAGTTTTAACCTTTATTTTTTCTATAGCTTTAACTACACCGTCAAATCTAGGGGTGTGTGTAACCGACTACGGTACTCTGCCAAACCACTACTGTTTTGCCTGCGTATTGCCTACGTATTGTCTGCGTATCGCCTACGTATCACTTACGTATCACGCTGTTTTAGTTACGTATTAGCCTCCCCTTTCATTTATTTCCATACCTTTCTTGTGTATATAGAGAGGCTCTAGAGCTACATTTTACAATTAAGTCGTTCACTCAATTCTCCTACACTGCACTGTTATACAATCTAATACCTATATTGAACCCACAACGCCAATTAATCCTAGGAGGATTTAATTTACCAGCCCTAGCCTTAACCCCTAAAGGGAAGCATAGTAGCTTAAAAGACTATAACAACCTTAATAAGGTGGACATTAATAATGTTTTATCTTTTATTAACTACACAACTACAGATAAATAAGCTAAAGGGCTACCACCTATTAAGATCAAGATATGAGACGCCAAGATTTTTATAAAAATGGTAGCACGAGAACCCAATAAGTACTACCGCTGTTAGCGACTCAGTTAATCGAGGCAAGAGCACGGCAAGAGGGACGCGCAAGCCTGTATAATTGGTAGTCTATAAATGAGGATCTAAAGCTAGAGAAAGGAAAGGGGAAGAACGGAAGCACTGCTTGAAGTTATATACAATTCTCTGGTCACGTAATGGTACTTTGCCATTACGTAACGGCAATTTGCGGCAATCTGCGGCAATATGCTAGCGTTATAATATTACCCCCCCCTTCAAAAAAGCCTGCCCTTAGGCTTTATATATCCGTATTATGTCCATAGGGTGTTCTTATCTATATGCTTAATAGGTAGCTTATTATCTTTGCTATACTAGCACTCTATCTACTTATCTAGATACTTTAGAGGTCTTGGCTTATTAGGGTATTAGTTATAAAACTCTTTAGGCTTCTAGGGGCAACCTATAAAGTTCTAGGCAGGGTACTAGGTTAGGTCTAGATTATAACCTTTCTATTAGACACGGTATTTTAGCATTTCTTATACTAGTTTATAGGCTAGTATTTTATTAACTTCCTATTTATTGTCGCCATTAACTTAAATTGGCAGTGGAGGCTTATTTTTTTGTCTAGGTAGTGGGTTATTTATAGCTTTCCATAGCTTATCTAGTAAGAAAATAGGGTAGACTTTAATTAAGTCTAGGAGTTTAACCTTATATAAGTTACCTTTTTTATTAAGGATCTTATATAGTCCTACTATTTTATAGTCTAGCTTATAGCTAGGCTATTCTGTCTTTTAGTTCTTTATTATAACCTAAACCTTATTGCCTATAGTAAAGTCAGGCTTGCGCCTATACTTATTTACCTACTGTTCTATTAATTTCTAGGCCTTCTCTAGGTTCTTATAGGCTACCGCTTATACTTCTTCTAAGTATCTAGTATACTGCTGTGCTTCTTTATAAGATAGTTTTTTATGTATAGTTTATAGTCCTTCTAGTCTCTTCTAGTTAAAGCTTATATAGGGTAAGTATTCTATTTTTAGCTAAATAGGTATAAACCCTATAGAGTTATAGGATAGGGTTGCCTGGGCGTAGTCTATTATAGGTAGTAGTTCGCCCTAGTTATCCTAAAAGTAGTTAATAAAGGGCCGGAGTCTCTAGTTTAAGTATTAATTTATAATCTCCGTCTAACCGTTTATTTGGGGGTAGTATACTATAGAGAGCTTTAGCCTAATACCTAGAATCTGGGTAAACTTATTCTAGAAGGCTGATATAAACTACGGCTTATAGTTGGATATAATAGTATCTAGTAGTCCGTAAATTTGGTAGATATAGTAGATATATAGTTAGGCCACCTCTTTAGCATTAATATTCTTATAATAGGGGATTAAAAATAGGCGCTTGCTAAAGCGGTTAACTAAAATTATAACTATATTATATCTATCGCGGTCTGTAGGTAACTTATAGAAGTCTATAAAGATATGCTGCTAGGGGCGTTTTAGTATTAGGAGTGGCTTTAATAGCCCTAGGGTCTTATCTTGTGGAATTATAGACCTATAGTAGTTATTGCAGTTCTGTATATAGCGGTTAATATCTATAACCATTCCGGGCTAGTAGTAGCGATTGCTAATAATCCTATAGGTTTTATTTTTTCTGGGGTAGGCTGTAGAGGCCTAGGTATATACTTCGGTAATAAGCTAAGTCCGTAGGTTCTATTTCTTTACTACTACTAGCTATTCCTAATGCTTAAGTAATCCATTTTTAAGAGACTATGGGCTGGTAACATTCTCTGCCGTTTTATAGTATTCCTATAGGGAAGAGGCTGTATAGTTTGCCTGTAACAATTTATTAATAAAGTTAAATCCTAAGGGGTTAATAGGATACATCTTAGTACCTAAGGAGTCTGTACTTAGTTCTGCCTATATTTAGGGGTTAGGGTGCTCTAATTATAGTAGTGTCTAGGTCTATAATAAGATCTTTACAGCTGCCTAGTTACCTAGGTCTTGTTTATACCTTATAAGAGCATCCGCACGGTTTATAGCGCTTAGTCTATATATAATTAAGAAGTTAAACTAAGATAGAATATCTACCTAGCGTGCCTACTAGGCTATAAGGGCCTTAGTTATTATAAAGTATTTTAGGGCCTTATAATTTAAAACTACCTTAATAGGCTTAGGGGTCCCCTCTAGCTATATACGCCAGTACTAAAAGCTAGAGATAATAGCTAGCATTTCTTTATTATAGATGTGGTAGTTTAGCTTAGCATCTATTATAGTCTTTAAATAGTATGCAATAGGGTGCTATTCTCTGTCTAGTTGCTTCTAGAAGAAAATACCAGCTATTGCGCTGTTTAAGGTATTAGTTTCTAGTATTAAGGGGTATTCTGGGTTAAAGTGGGCAAGTAAGGGAGCTAATACTAGCCATTTTTTAAGCTTATTAAAGGCCTGCATATATATGGCGTTAAAGTAAAATGGCTGGTCTTTTCTAGTAAGGCGGTTAAGAGGCCAGGCAATCCTGCTATAGTTCTTAATAAAGCGTTAATAGGAGTTACAGAAACCTAAAAATAATTATACCCCATTTATAGTCCGTGGGGGTGTTTACTGGTTAATTATGGCTGTTTTTTCCGGGTCTGCCTTAATTCCATCTATACTAATAATAAACCCTAGGTATTTAGTGCGCTTAATACTAAATTCTAACTTCCTAATATTGGCCTGGAGACTAGCTTTACGGAGCCGTTATAGGACTTTACGGACATGCTCCTTATATTTTAGTTTATTCTTAGAGTAAATTATAATATTATCTAGGTAGGCTGTGTAGAAGTTATTAAGGTAGTTAAAGAGTATATTATTTATATACCGTTGGTATATAGCCAGTCTGTTAGTTAGTCTAAAAGGTAGTACTTTGTATTTATATAATCCGTAGCGGGTCTGAAATATAGTAAGATCTTTAAATTTAGGGTCCATTCTAATCTGGTAAAAGGCCTAGCGGATATTAAGCTTTATAAAGATCTTAGCCTTATTTATATAGGCTAGTGTTTCTTTAAGTAAGGGTAGCGGATATTGGTCTTTATAGGTTATATAATTTAGTTTATAGTAGTTAATATAGAAACAGAGTCCGCCGTTAGGCTTTTTTATAAAGAGAATAGGTACGGTAAAGGGGGCTTAGCTAGGCTTAATAAAGCCCTTATTAAGGTTGTTAATAAGGTACTACTTAGTGGCCTATAGTTTATTAGTAGATTGCTAGCGGAGGGGGCTATAGCTAAGGGTGTTTTCTTTATCTGGCTTAATCTTAATCTTATAGTTATATGGTTAGTAAGACGGGAGTATATTAGATGCTGCCTTGGAGAATACGTCCTTAAATTCCTAGTATTAGTAGAGTAGTTTCTGTTCTACTAGCTCCTTATCTATAAGCTTACTTTCTATACTAAGCTGGTTATAGGCTAGAGCTTCCTGTCTTTAATAATCTGATTAATTTTGTATAAGCTAGTTATAAAGATAACGGTATTGGGCCGTATTAAGTTCTGGTAGAATCCTATGGCGCCAATACAGCAGATATTAACTAGTGGGAGGCCTATAGGTTTTTTTACAGACGTTTTACGGACCGTATTCTGCGGCTAAGAGTTTATAACCCTTCTTAGCTCCTATTCTATTTTCCATAAGTTATTTTTCTGGTCTATATGTTTAGTATAGCGTCCGATATTCCTTGCTGTTCTTTATAGCTATATAGGGCCTAAGCCAGCTGGCTTATTACTAACTTCCTAGGTTTTTAGTGTTGGCGGCGCGACATTAGTAGTTTAGGGGCAGTATAGTATGCGGACCTATTATGGATTAAGCTGTATATCTTTCTTAAAGGCCTGGTCTCTACGCATAGCATTAGCTTAGTAAATGGTGTCTACCTATAGCTGTATAAGGTTTTCTATTATAATGCTAATTTCTTTTATAAAGGAAGGGGTTAGGGGTAGGGTTTTAGGCCAAATAAGCCGTCTGCTCCGTACGTTAAGCTATAAGCCTAAATAGGCTAGCCATTTTCTTCCTAAAATTATATTGTGGCTTTTTAGGTCTATAATAAGCAAGGGGATATTATATTACCTTCGTCCGTTAACACGGAGGTAAATCCGCAAAATTGTTATAATAGGTGGCCCTATTTATCCGTTATACCCGCAAATAGGAATTGGTTTGGGCAGTTCTTTAAGGGGTGCATTTAGAAAATTAGCTAGCTTTATAGCATACTAGGTGTCTATTAAGGCGAAGGCATTTGCTCTAGAGTTAGCTAAAGTAGAGGTTAAAACTTAATATCCATTACGGAATAAAGTATAAGGGATAGTATAGCTTCTTCCACCGACTAGCCGACCCAGATTAATATATAACATATTAATCCCTTTTAACCCTAGAGAGAAGTCTTTCTCTAGGGTTCCTCTTTTTCCAACTCTATACTATCCTCCTAGATTAATAAAACCTTGCCCACTTTTACATTTATTAGGTAATCCTTTGTAATATAGCCCTTCTAGCCGTAAGAGAAGCAAGCTCCCTAATTACTAAGGGCCTATATATAGGGGTTGCTATATATAGGCCAAGCATTCGCTGGACCTATAGTAGGACTAGCTGTATAACTAGCTGCTAAATTAGCAGTAGGCTATACGGCCGGTACTATAGGGGTTGCAGATCTTACTAGGGCGCTACGGCCCATTCTAGTAGTACTTATATTCTGGTTGGCAAAGCTTCTAGTCTTATACCGCTTAGCATATGCCTTAATTTAACAAAGGCCCTAGTTAATAGCTAGGCATTAGTCTATAAGTTCCTTAAGCATCTATATAGTAGTATAAACTAGCAGTATAGCGCGCTATAGGTTTAGGGTAAGCTTATTAAAGAGGTCTGGCATTAGATCTTTTTAGGGGATTTAAGCCTGTCCAACTAAGTGTAGGAAGTGGGTCTAAAAGGCTAAGAAGGTCTCTATTGTTTTTATATTTAGGCTTTTATAATTAAGCTGGGCGTTCTGTACTTTAAAGGGGTCCTTATAAATAGAAGATAAGTGTTACAGGACACCTCCATAACACCTTACACACGTCTACCTGTTTCCACCGTCTCGACCTCCATGTTAACGACTTAGTCAATTAAGACACATGACGGCAATCCAAGGCAATTTGCCATCACGTAACGGCAATCTACGGCAGTTTACCGTCCTCTACCATATTCCGCCACATTCTGCTAAGTTCCGCTAAGACTATAACCCAAAGCCTATTCTACCCTGTGCACGTGTTAACTAAGCAACTAAGTTAACGATATATACCCCTTTCCTCCCATTTCCTTACCTTCTTTCCTTATATAACGTTTTAACCTTATTACACAGTTTATATATATAGCTTAATAATATCTACTTCGCTATATATTATTACCGCTTATACTTACTCCGTGATACTATATTGCGTTAACCCTATATACCACCCTCTAAAATGTAAAACGACCCCAAAGCCCCTATAACAGCCGCTAATATTATATCCGTACTCTAAAAATAATTAGTAAATATATAGAAGTCTTTTATAGACGCCCTTGTATAGAACTAGGCCGCTATAGCTAAATAAAAAGCTAAATAAAAAGCACGGCACTAGGAATTAATTAAAGCACTTTAAGAAAAAGTCTGTGCCCTAAAGACACTCGCGTTAGGGTCCTAAAACCAAATACTAGCCCAAGAGGCTGCTAACACGCCACCTATAAACAAGATAAAATAACTGAATCTAGACCTGGCTCGTTGGGTGTAAACCCTAAGCTAGCTGTGGATATTCATCCTATAAATCCGTCTACTGCACTACAACAATCTAAACAACTACTAGACCCCCTAATATTTACTAGTAAACAATAAGAACTCTAATTATTTCTAAGCCAGCTTAAAAATAAGCTAACTGGTAATACTAACCGCTACCTAACTAAAGTTAATTAACTCTACTACGCCCTAAGTTAACTAGAAGGAGATATAGCTGACCTTATTAAACCCCTTTAACTAAACTTAGTATAAAGTCTAGTTATACTTCTTAAAGCTATATATAGTAACCTAAACCGCCAAGCTACTACTTAGAGAAAGATAAACTATATAACTTAAGGAATGAAAAGCTTTCTAGTATACTTCTCTAAATTTAACCGTTACGCAAAGGAAACAGGCTAGAATGACTCCGCACTAGTTAATAGCCTTATTAAATCCCTAAGTCCTAAACTAAAAACCTCCCTAATAGGTGTAGACCTACTAGGAGCCCTTAACGCCTATATAAATGTTATTAATAAACGGTACAATGATATATTACGCCTAACACCAAAGTCCGCTCCTTAATATAATATAACAACTCTATAAACGTCTACTAAGTTATTGTCTCAGCCTAACCACCTAGACGCCATAGACATTAACACTAGAACCCTCTCCTATGCCCTAAAAGGATCTATTAAATAAGAACGACGCATTAAATATGGCCTTTGCTTTAAGTGCGGAAGCAACACTTACCTCTTAAGTTACTGCTCTATCCCGTTGCCCTAAATGTATATATAAATAACTGGTATAGGCGGTGTCCCGCTATCCTAAATGTATAAACAGATAAGTAGTAGATTGTCTTAATTAAGCTCTAGCCACTAACCCCAATTTTTACCTGGTTCTAGCCCTGTATCTAGGAAATACCATTTATAAGGATAAAGCTCCAACTGACACTCTATAAGAACCCTGCCCTAGTTACCTCTAAAAGGAAGGTCCTAGAGCTAAGTTGCTCTCCAGGACAGCGCTGCCTTAGGATTTCATTAAATGCTCTAGATGTTACGAACTCTAACTCTTAGGATCGCAGCATAACTGTTAACTATTATCTTTGGTAGAACAATTAATAGGCTAGTGCTTAAGTCCTAGTTAACACAGAAGCTAGTGGTATAGGATTTATTAACAAGATCTTCGCATAAGATAATAGGTTTACCCTAACATCCCTTAACCGGCATATTAACGTATTTGGATTTAATGGCAAACGCACTATCTTGGGCCGTATTACTTATATAGCGGCCTTAAGACTCTAATACCTAAACCATAAAGAATTAATTAAGCTCTTTGTGACTACCCTAGGTTACCTAGTAATTCTTAGACAACCCTAGATAAAGCTATATAAGGTAACCATTAATTAAGACAACCTTAAAGCTTCTATTTACCGCCTCCCGTTGCAAGTAGAAGTGCCTTATAACTTGCTGCTTAGACTCTAAACCAAAATCTAAAAAATCCACTAGGATCCACCAGTCTAAAATTTCTACCAACGTCTACCTTATACCTAAAAAGTCCACCTAATTCCACCTACCTGAGAATTCTATTAAATTCCATTTACCTAAGAATTCCACCAAATTCCACCAACATGACATTTCTACTAACGTTTACTAAGAACCTAGAAATAATATATAACTATATAAACCAACTCTAACTACTGCATCCCAAACTAAGTAGAAGCTTAAGCTTAATATATAAAAGTATTAGAAGAACTGGTATTCTACTATAAAAAGGATACTTAAAGAACCTAAACCTAAATCTAATACTAACTCCGTACCTAATACTAAACCTAAACCTAAACAAGAAACCACACAAGAAACTAAGGACAATTTAAGCTCGCTTAATACCTTAGATATCCATATAATTGGAGCTACTTCGCTGGCACAACTTGCCAGGAAACTAGAATACATAATCTTCGCTGTTATAATGGCCAATATTAAGAAGGCCTTAGCACTAAAGAAGCACACTAACCCCGCCATAAAAGTACTAGTAGAATACTATAATTATCTAGATATATTTTTATAAAAGGAAGCTAATAAGCTACCGGAACGCCGTCCATATAATTATAAGATTATAGTTAAAGAAGGAAAACATCCTGGATTTAGACCCTTATATAGAATGTCCTAAAATAACTCTAGGTACTACGGAAGTACTTAGACAAATATCTAGATAAAGGATTTATTAGAGCAAGTTCTTCACCCATAGCTATACCAGTAATCTTTGTTAAGAAACCTGGCGGCGGTTTACGCTTCTGTGTAGACTACCAAGCTCTTAATACTATTACTGTTAAGAACTAATACTTAATCCCATTAATCCAAGAGACACTAAACTAATTAAGTAAGGCTTGCTTCTATACAAAGCTTAATATTATCTATATATTTAACCGCCTCCGTATCGCGAAGGGAGATAAATAGCTTATTATATTTCGTACTCGATACGGACTATTTAAATACTTAGTAATGCTATTTGGCCTCATAAACGCCCTAAGTTTATTCCAACACTTTATAAATAATACCCTATGTCCATACCTAGACGTCTTTTATACTGCTTATATTAATAACATCTTAATATATAGTAATAGTCTAGCTAAATACCAAAAATATATTAAACTGGTCCTGCAAGCCTTGCGCGGAGCCGGCCTACAATTAGATATAGATAAATGCAAGTTCTATAAAACAGAAGTCCTATACCTTAAACTTATTATTTCCATAAATGGCATATAAATAGACCCTAAGAAAGTTGAAGCAATTGTAAACTAGTAAGAACCTGAGAATGTTAAGGACGTAAGGGCCTTTATAGGCTTCGCCAACTTCTACTAACAGTTTATTAATAACTTCTCCGCCTTAGTCTTACCACTTATAGCCTTAACCCAAAAGGACAAAGCCTTTATCTTTAATAAGGAATATAAGAAGGCCTTTGCTTATCTAAAGGTTATATTTACTACTGCACCTATGCTTTAATACTTCAACCTAGACCAAATAAGTGTTGTGGAAGCTAACTTATCTAATTATATTACTGGAGGTATTCTGTCTCAATATAACAAGGAAGGAGTATTATACCCCATAGCATACTTTTTAAAATAACTAAGCCTAGCTGAATGCAATTACAAGATCTATAATAAAGAATTGCTGGCTATTATCAGATGCTTTAAGCAATGGCGACTAGAACTAGAAGGAGCTAGATTCCTAATTAAGGTTCTTAGCGATTATAAGAACCTATAGTACTTTATAACTACAAAATAGCTAAGCCACCGTTAAGCCCGCTAGTTAAAATATCTGTCCCAATTCCAATTCTTAATTACATACTATTTAGGCGTTTAAGGTTAAAAACCTAATGCCCTAACTTGACGTTTATAAGACACAATAGCATAGGAAGAAGCGCGCGCCTACTGCAATTAAACCCTACTTCGTCCTAAATTATTTAATCCTCTAGCTAAAGACCTTACGGTATACGTCCTTAAAATGACTAATCAATTAATTGAAAAGATTATAATTAATAAATAACTAAATAATAAGTTTATCTAAGAGACACTTAAGCTAATTTAAGATGGCGTTAGACGCTCTAAAAAGATCTCTCTAAGTAAATGTAAAGCTTATAGAGACCGCTTGTACTACCAGAACCGCCTAATTGTCCCTAATTATAATAAACTTAAGCTTAAGCTCCTTAAACACATATATAACCTACTAGTAGCCGGCTACCTAGGCTAAGGAAAAACCCTGGAACTACTCTAATGGGAGTACTACTGGCCAAATATGCATAATATGACACGAAGGTACGTCTCTAGCTACCACACCTACTGACGAGCCAAAGCTTCGCATAAGACGTATAACGGCTTTCTAAAGCCACTGCCTGTTCCGGACCAAAGATAAAAGGATATCTTAATTAACTTTGTTATTAATCTCTCCTTAAGTAAAGGCTGTATAAATATTATAGTAGTTATAAACCAACTATCTAAAATAAGACACTTAATCGCCTGTCCTAATATGTTAACGCCTGCCGTTGCCTAACTGTTCCTAGATTATATATAGAAACTCTACAAACTCTCTAAAACGATTGTCTCCAATAGAGGTAGATAGTTTATCTCTGCGTTTTAGAAAGAACTAACTACCTAACTCCGCATTAAAGTACTATTGTCTATAGTATACCACCTAGAAACGGATGGTTAAATAGAATGTATAAATGCTATAATGGAACAATATATTTGGATATACACGTTATATCTATAGAACGACTAGATAGACTGACTTGCATTTACCAAGTTTATAGTAAATAACTCCGTCTTAGAAACTATAAAGGTCTCCCCATTTCTAGCTAACTACGGCTAGTACCCACAAATGGGTTTTAAACCCTTTAGTAATGTTCCTTACCTAGCTTATTAAGCCTTATAAGTTACAGAAGTAAACAAATTTATAAAGAAGATAGAAGAACTATAGGAGTTCCTTACTAATAAAATAACATAGGCCCAGTCTATCTATAAAGCTGTAGCAAATAAGAACCAAACCCCAGCACCGGCTTACCAAATTAGTAACTTTATTTGGCTAGAAGTAAGAAATCTAAACATAAAACAACCTACTAAGAAACTTAATTAGAAGAACGCCAGCCCTTATAAGGTTAAAAAAGTTGTCTCTCTTTATACCTACTAACTAAAGCTCCCTAATACGGTTAAAATCCACCCTATATTCCATACGTTAGTCCTCTACCCTACCGCCCTATATTAGACGCCCTGCCTAGACAGATCTAAGACCCTCCCCCACTAGTCGAAGTGGATGGCAAGGATAAGTACCTTATTAAAAGAGTTAATGATATTAAGTATAACAAACAGAAACGTAAATATATATACCTTATAAAATAGAGAGGCTTTACTAAGCCCTTATAGGAACCTATTGACTCTATAGGACTTACACAAGCTATAGAAGACTTTTATAAACTCTACCTAGAACTACTACAGCCCTATCTTATAAAAGCTCGAGTTTAAAGGGGGGGTACTATTATGGGACACTTTTGTAACACCTTACACACGTCTACCTATTTCTACTATCTTAACCTTTATGTTAACGACTTAGTTAATTAAGACATATAACGGCAATCCAAGGCAATTTGCTATCACGTAACGGCAATCTACGGCAGTTTACCGTCCTCCACTATATTCCACCACATTCCGCTAAGTTCCGCTAGGACTATAACCTAAAGCCTATTCCGCCTTGTGCACGTGTTAACTAAGCAACCAAGTTAACAATATATACCCCTTTCCTCCCGTTTCCTTACCTTCTTTCCTTACGCAACGTCTTAACCTTATTACACAGTTTATGTACATAGCTTAATAATATCTACTTCGCTATATATTATCACCGCCTATGCTCACTCCGTGACAATAGGTAATTAACTATCTCTTTTTTAGAGAGGAAGGGGTCTACTAAGTCCTAGGCATATTACGGATGTAGGTATATCTATGCGTTACTGCTAGTGCGGCCAAAGACATATACCATTTTAGCTTGGGTATTAGGAAAGTAGTCTGCATTAACTTTAAGCTTATCCTGTAGTTAAAGCTTCTAGTTATTAAATATAGGGTTAGTTCTATCCATAAGCAACAAGGGGTCTGCGATCTTTGCGGATCACAATAATGCTAATACTATATATTAGGCTAGGGCCTTAAGGACTATAGCAAGCCTCTAGGTGTTTAATAATTTATTGCTAGGTATAGAGGTATCTCTAGTTTTAAGCAGCTCTTAGAGCTGTTTAATTTTAGCATTGGCTACTATAAGCTCTTCTTAGGGGGTTAAGACAGCGACTGTTTCACTATTAGAGGTATTTACAGGTCTTATAGCGGCTTTACCAGCTGCTGTGTTTCTTAGCATAGTAGTAGGGGTACTAGGTAATTTCCGGTGTTTATTTATTTTCTAGGGTTCTGGTCCATACGTGTCCTATTCTTTAGGTTTTACGTTCTATTCGTGTTCTTTTAGTTTTAGTGATGTCCTTAGGGTCCTATTCTGTTCGTGGTTTTATAGATATATTTAAGTTCCTTCTTAGGAAGAGAGAGTGGTGACGAGCTTTGGATAATATTAGCAACTTAGTTAATTAAGGCATAAGCACAGCAAGAGGGACGCGCAAGCCTATATAATTGGTAGTCTATAAATAAGGATCTAAAGCTAGAGAAAGGAAAGGGGAAGAATAGAAGCACCGCTTAAAGTTATATACAATTCTCTGGTTACGTAATGGCACTTTGCCATTATATAACGGCAATTTTGCGGCAATCTATGGCAATATGCTAGCGCCGTAACAACCGCCTTCTATAGAACTACTATCTAAAGCTTATATAAGCTAAGATGCGTACTGCCTAAGATTACAATATTATCTAAGACCTATAAGCTTGTAAGGCGCTCGCTAATAATATACATTAAGAGATTAAAGATAACCTCTATATGTCTAAAACGCGACGTCCAACAATTAAAGAAGGCCAAGATTATACTTATTACTACAGTTACTAAAAAAAAGGTATAATTAAATACCTATAATCTCAGCTTAATGAGCACATTAATAATAATACTAGATACCCTTTTACTGCATATAACGCCACCTAAGTCTCTATGCCCCTGGCAACCTTACCTACTTAACTCTTAATGGAGGGCTAGCGCTAAGCAGCTTTACCTAACGGGAACCCCTACTACAGCAGTAATAATAAAAGCCATAATAACTAAACCAAAACTGCTACCGTAGGGTCTAATATATGCTACCCTAATCCCCTAATCTTTTGGGGTAACCGCAAGGAATACAGCTACTAGAAGATATAAATCCGCAAGAAACTAACCTAAAGAGCCTGCCTTTTTCCTATAGAAGATGCTAAGATTGGCTATATTATTAGGCGAATAAAGGGCATTCTGTTTAATAGGCTCTTCACTTAATAGGAGACTAGCAGTCCCTAGAAGTGGCAGTTTTATATAGGGGCGCGAAGAGGCTTTAGGGAAGATTTAAAGAAACAATATAAATTCTATCTAAATCTAAGGGTATATAACTCTTGCAGAGTACAAGACGTTGCGTAAAGAAGAGAAAGGAATATAGGAAACTTGTAACTAAATATTTAAGGTCTTAGCAGCAGACGCGTGGGCACAAGCCCACGCGGATTTTAATAGGTTTTAACCAAATTCCATTACATTAGTAGAATTTGGTGGAATTTAATTAAGTTAGCAGAATTTGGCGGAATTTAATTAACTTAGTAGAATTTGGCAGAATTTAATTAAAGCGTTGGAATTTATCTATTAAGTGTTTTACTAAGACATTTCTACTATAACTGGGCTAGTCCCGTTATAGTACCCCCCCTTTAGCCAAAGGTCTAAAACAATTTAAATTAGTTAAGAATTTATAACTTATTGCGTTATAAGCGTTGTAATATATTTTAAGTTCTTTTTAATTTTAAGTTTCCTGCTATTATGTTTCATGTCTTTATGTTAGGTGGCAGTTGTTTACCTTTATATTATATCCATCTAGCCAAAGCAGGCTGCGAAGGATGGTCTTTATGGAATTCTTTTACTAGGGAAGGCGCGTCGGCCTTAATCTGTTTATAGGTTTCCTAGGTTTATGTTTTATATCCTTTCCACTTAATAAGAAGTTTAAATTGTTTAGATTATATTTTCTATTATATATTATTAATTAAGTTAATAAAGTAAGAACCGTTACTGTTGGGAATATAGGCAAGTTGCCGTCACGTATCGCCGCGACACTAGCGTGGCGAGGAGCCTTAAGCTCCTCACCCTTCCTTAAGCAAAAGAAAACAACAATAACATTATACTAGCTACAAACTGTAACTACGTAATATTACCTTGTGTCACGGCACTGACCTGACGCGTTGTTATGGCTACGCGTATGTATGAGCATGGACCTGACCCCTAAGCAACACGTATATATACCTGCCTTGTCTCCTGTACATAGATCCTTACACGATATCGTTTGTCAATGATACACAGTCACAGTTACCTCGTTGACCCTCTGCACGTACTGTGACAGTATATTATGTCATCACCTACGCCCCTGGTAGGGCTTTGTTTCCACCGTTTTAAAGCTACGTTCTAAAGCTACGACCCTACCCTAGGCGGGATTCTTACCCTTATTCCACGTTAATACTAACCCAGTAAAATCTCTGTTAAATCCATTTGAGTTCCTAAGCTGATATCCTCCTCCCTATATCTACACGTCCCAAGTTTCCAAGCCGGCTGCAGGGAGACACCCTGCGGGCTATATTTCTTGTGTTTTAACTATAGTGTCCTCCAAGTTTATTTCTAGCTATGCTACTGCTTCACGTCCCAAGTTCTTAGGCCGGCTACAGGGAGTTTACCCTACGGGCTATGTTCCTCGTGTCCTAATTATAGTGTAAGCCTATAGGTTACCGATCTCTCCGTCTTATATAATAGGCCCTAGAGTTCTCTGTTTCTAGCTATGCTTCTACTTTATATCCCAAGTTTCCTAGGCCGGCTGCAGGGAGTATACCCTGTGGGCTATATTCCTCGTGTCTTGATTACAGTGTAAGACTATAGGTTGCTGATCTCTTCCCTTTGTATCTCTATTTTAGTCTACCCTCGCCTCGTATCTTAGTTAAAGATTTATACTACCTCGAGTTTACTGTGATAAGAATTTACGTCTTAACCTCGATCTCCGTACTCTAAGCCTTTTAAGTCTATACCTTAACCTCAATCTCCGCAACCCCGAGCTATTTAAGAGTCAATATCCGCAATACGCCCCGTGGTTACATTTTTTTTCTTCATCTCCTCCGTTTTCTATATTAGTTTCGCTCCTTCGCCTTAGCTTTACATTGTATCTAGCACTCGAGACGAGTGCTAGCGGAGAGCGATATAGTAGGGATATAGGTAGGAGGGTCTGAGGACTATAAGGATAAGGACCTTTAAGGACTAGAAGGACAAGGACCGTAAGGACTAGAAGGACAAGGATATATATATCTGTTTTTTTTTTTACTTCTGTGTTTTTACTGCCGTCACTTAGCTCACAGGAGCTCGCCTTAGGAAGGGGGATATACTATTACAGCACTGACCTGACGCGTTGTTATGGCTACGCGTATGCATGAGCACGGACCTAACCCCTAAGCAACACGTATATATACCTGCCTCGTCTCCTGTACATAGATCCTCACACGATATCGTTTGTCAATGATACACAGTCACAGTTACCTCGTTGACCCTCTGCACGTACTGTGACACCTTGTGTTACCAACACTGATTAGTGGTTAACTTCACTGTTATACCATAGAATAGCTAGGTATTCCACCAAGAAGAGACAAGCCACTGTACCAGTACTACTCATACTAGAGAAAGCTGTCTTTTAAGGTTAGAACTAGTCCTAAACCTTAAATAGAACTCTTCTACAAATCTAAGGATTTAAAGGCTAGAACTAGTCCTAAGCCTTTCCTAGATTATAGATTCTTACGTCCATTACGCAGAATAATATGCTTTATAAGTCTTTGTAATTTAAGGCCAGAACTAGTCCTAAGCCCTATAATCGCAAATATATATTACGAACGCGTATTAAATAACAAACGCGTACTAAACGACAATCCCTATACTAATAATACTTCCCTCCCTCCAAAAACATGGCTACGCCTACCTTAAACAACTAGGAAGACTCCTTACCACTAGGGGTAGCTTCGTACGCAAAACTTATTAATAAAGATTGGGACGAATTTACTATTAACACAATAACTTATACCATAAAATAAGTTAACGGCTTTCTCCTATACCGTATTATATTCTACCAAAGTAGATACTACGCCGATTTATAGCTATGGGAATATTTTAGGAAGGATTTTATAGGATAGACCGCCAACACCTAGGTACTTAGTAATGTTAATATTATTTAGGATTTTTAAGACTTCCTCTATAGGAATGGGGTATATATTACTAAAAATGGTAACCTAATTACTAGTAATATCTAGGCCGTTATTATTAGTATAGAAGAACCAGTATAGACGGAAGCTAAGATTATATATTAACTACGGAAACCTAGAACCAACCCGTATTCTTTAAAAGGCAACTTTAATTTGGAATAAAACCCCTAGAACGCTACTATCCCACCTAGAGGTGCTCTCCCACCTAGGGGTGCTCTCCTACCTAGAGGTACTCTTCCTCTACCTCTGCCGCCTCTAGCTTCTCTACCCTAGCCAACCGGTAAGCCTCTACTACGAGAAGTCACGAATCTAATAAAGGTATATTTGGATAAGAAGAAGAAGTTTAGAGGAGAATTGTATAATATACTTAGAACAAAACTATAGGTCTTTTATAACTGCTATAGCAAGGTTAGAATCTAATACCACCAGTTTTATTATGCTTTCTCAGTTATATTAAAGGGACAGGCAGCAACATTTTATTACAACCATATTGCGGGTAGAAACTATAGCTTTAATATAATACTTTAGCTTACTAGAGCCTACTTTAAGACCAACAAGAATTGCTAGCTTTATATATCCAAATAGTAGGAGACTATATTCTAAAGAGTTATTACTTCTAACTTAACAAAGACTTGTTTAGAGTGCCTTTAACTACTCTTTAATAAACTCTAGAAAATCTAATATAGCCTTATTAAAACTTACTAAAATAAGAACAGTCTAAGGGACCAGGTTATCTCAGCCTACCATAGCGTTCCTAAGTGAAATTTGGCGCTATATAAACCTACGGATACGTTTAAAGGAGTATATACCAAGCTACGCTCCGCCGTAGGTACTATAATATAAACATAAGAATCTTAACAGTTCTATGCTAAAAACCCTACCTAACTAAGTATTCCTAACTAATATAATTATAACTAAACTAACCAAATATATAGTGGCCGTGGTAGGGAATACGGCAAAGGGTACAATCAATGTCAACTATAAGGCAATTATGGAGGTACTTATAGAGGTTTATTTTAAAGTAATCGCCAGAAGAAGTGCTATATTTATAAAAAGCCAAATTACTAGTTAACTAGACACTCCCTTAATAAGCAAAAGGAGGCATATAATAAGTTCCGTTAAAGTGCAAGAAACATTAGAAATTATAAGGTTACTACGGCCTACTTCTAAAGCTTCCTAGTTTAATATAAAGGCGTAGAAGACCTTAAGGGTAAGGTTAATAAGACCAAACAGCTCCTTATAGATATGGAAATTAAGGACTACTCTCCTAACTAATACTTTACTAAGTATAGTAAGGTAGATAGTATATAAACCATCACTGTTCTTAATAACTAATCTACGCTCTATTCTATTACAAAGTTAGATATCTTTAATAAGCTAAAGGAGAGCTCCGCGTTCTCCTTTAATAATAGATACTTAGCAAATGTCTTCTATAGTATTATGCCAGATACTAGAGCCGTAGGAGTATCTATAGTAGGAGAACCTTAAGTTCAAGCCCTTTAACAGCTTAATAGCTCTATTTAGATTAACTATTTAACGGCAGGCCAACACATAATTTGTTTTAGCAAGGGTACTACAACCTCTCTTAGCACAATTAGGGTCCAAACCCCCTTAGGGTATATTACCTTCTATATTATTCCTACAAACACTCCGTTTCTATTTTGTATTAAAGATATAGATAAATTAGGCGTTAGGCTTAATAACCTTAAGAATATACTTATTTAGGGAGACAATCAGGTGCCCGTTATACGCAAGTAGGGTCACCCCTAGTTACTCCTTTATTAACTAGAAAAGAGTATTACTTAAAGCTACTTAATTAAGTCAGAATTACGCCAACTACACTATCGTTTTGGCCACCTATCCGTTTACCAATTACTTAAGGTTCTTCAGCAAGCAGGCTATAAAGTTAAGGTTAAGGCAATTAAGCACCTTATAAAATACTACTATTACTGCCAAATAAACCAGAAGTCCCCTAGCCAATTTAAGTTCACCCTTAAAGATAACTACAACTTCAACTTCTATATTATTATCGACATTATATATCTTAGCGGCAAGCTAGTACTCTAAGTTATTAACTTTTTAACCTCCTTCTAAGCCGCACGTTTCTTAAAGGATATATTAGCTAAAAACGTATAGGATATCCTTTAATTATGCTAGATTAATATCTACCTAGGACCCCTTAACCAAATCGTCTATAACATAGAAAAGAACTTCTTATCTATAGAGTTTTAATAATAGATAAAGGTAATAGTAATTAAGGTTAAGAAAGTTCCTGTTAAGGCATATAATAGCGTTAGAAAAGTGGAGCTATATTATACGCCATTACGCCGCGTATATAAGATTATTTCTTTAGAACTAGAGGACGCTAGTAAAGAACTTACCTTACAAATAGCTATTAAAGCCGTTAACAATTCTACTAGCCCAAATAGACTTGTACCTACATTGCTAGTCTTTAGCGCCTACCCTTAAATAACTAACGATTCTCCGCTATCTCCCTCTATTATATAATAAGCTAAGGCTATTCGCAAGGCAATGAAGGAGGTGCGACGTCTCTACGCTATATACCAGGTCAATAACGTATTAGGAATAAGAAATAGCCTAAATACCTTAACTACGCTTAATCTACTACTCTAGTCTAAGGTACGCGTATAGCGTAAAAAGGGAGGATATTTAGGCCTACATTAACTTATTGCAATTAATAGTTAAACTTATACTATTTAGATGCCTTATAGACCCACTTAATTCCATCTAACTGTTATTAAGCCTTACTACAAAGATAACAGTTTTAAGCCTTTATAGGATGCCCTAAAAGATGCCCTAAAGAAGAACCATGATTAATATACTCTAGAAGACGACTACAATCCTAATATAATTATAGTAGATATACCGCAACCATAACGCGGTAGAGGTTGCCTAAAGGGATTATAAAATCGCTAATATCTTATTAATTTTAAAGAGCAATTTATTGCCGCTATTAAGAATAGAATTAAGTTATTAATAGCCTTTATAATAACCAAGGAGAAGGCTAACTTTAAGCTCGTAAAACAGCTTTAAAAGGAAGGTTATATTATAACTCCTAGAGCTCCTTTCCAAGCATCTAACAAGTAGGAGATTAACGGTTTTATTATAAAAGAAGTCTTTAAATTTAAGAAGTATAACCCTACTAAATTTAATGGAGTTCGCATCTTTAAGTTAAGAATAGTTAATAAGATTAAGGGCAAAGCTACTAACGCCCTATTTAAGAAATTAAGGCTTATTATCTAAGGCTATAACAATAATAGTAAGGAGGTAATTCTTACGTAATCTCCTATAATTTAATAAGCTAGTTAGCGAGTTATTATTACGCTAGCTCCCTCCTTAATAAAGAATAAAATAGTGGTTTATTTATAAGATATCACTTAGGCCTACACCCAATTAGAGACGCACCTTTAATGCTTAATATTAGCATACCTTCTAGAGCAAATTCGTTACCAATATCCCGAAGATATAATTATAGCTATGCTTAAGCCATTATATAGAATCGCAGAGGCAGGAACCTATTAGTAGGCTACCTATAGTAAGCACTATAAAGAGAAGCTTTTAATAACTACTTCTATATTTAATCTATGCTTCCTAATTACAACCATAGAAACTCTATTTGGAATTATCGGCATGCAAACTAATAATATAATTATCTTAGGAGATGACTAATTCTCAGCTCTTAAAGAAGATAAGTTAGTAAAGGCAAATCTTATAGCAAAGCTAAAGAAAAGGCTTAATTTAATAATACTATTACTCTTTAATAGATGCACCCTCTCCCTAAACAAGGATTCTATTGCTTTACGCCAGAAGGGTTAAGGTAAGAAGATTAATATTATTAACGCTAATTCTCTAAAGTAAGGATACGTAGAGTAACGCGCTTATAAAGCTTATATTACTTCTATTTGTTAACCTAAGGCTTTATTTAATCTCTCTGTTACTATCTAATACTAGGAACTAACTAAGGACGACGTTTTTGCCCTAAATAAATGTCTTTCCTGGCAAATAAACTATCTTAATTGGGGACTACTCTATATGCTTATTAATCTTCCTACCGCTAAGCTCTTTATATTTATTAATAGATCGTTCATAAATAATAAAGATTTTAGCTCCTAGTTGGGATATAAGATTATTATTACAAATAAATTTACTAGAGAGAATAACTTTATAATCTATAGTAATCTTATCTATTAAAGCTTAATTAAGAGTAAGCGTGTTACTTAAAGCGTTCTAGCGTTAGAGATATACGGAATAGTTAGCGGAGTTAACATAGTAATTACAATTAGAACTACCCTAAAGATAATTATAGATTAACTCAAACTTCTTGTTATCCCTATAATTATATGCATCGATTTATACTCCCTTTATAAGTGCTTAGTTAAGCTTAGTACTATAAAGAAAAAGCGCCTTATAATTAATATTATAGCACTTTGTTAATCCTATAAACGGCGAGAACTCTTTAAGATTTAATAGATTAACGGTTAAGATAATCTAGCAGACGTAATAATAAAGGCAAACCTAAATAAGGCTCTAGAAACGTTTGTTAATATAAACACTCTATATATATAAGTTAAAGGTTAGGTTAAAAGGGAGTAGGAGTATAATATTCTACAGACCCTAACTTAAACCAGCTAATTAGGATTTTCTATCCCTAGAATGGAAAATTGCTATTAGCTCACTTACTACTAGCGCTTTAGCAGCCCTCCTAACAAGATGTCTACCTATAACTCCTAAGTAAGAAAGCACTACGTGCTAAGAGGCAAATTTTAGGACAGCAAGACTTATATTATAATAGCAATAGTAAGTAAGGAGGATTGATATTTGTTACGCTAGTCGAGCGGTGTATATATATAGATGGCAACCGCAAAAGAAGAGTTGCCAGTGTTAGGAATACAGGCAAGTTGCCGTCACGCAAGGCAAGTTGCCGTCATGTAAGGCAAGTTGCCGTCACGTGTCGCCACGGCACTAGCGTGGCGAGGAGCCTTAAGCTCCTTACCCTTCCTTAAGCAAGAGAAAACAACAACAACATCATACTAGCTATAAACTGTAACTACGTAATATCACCTTGTGTTACCAACAGTTACCATTATTAATAATTATAGGAGGTGGTAGCGGCACTTTATAAGTTATAGAATTATCTTTTAAAGGTTATGTCTGATCAAGGTTGCGTCCTTGCAGTTATATAACCGCAAATTGCCATCACGTGACAGCAATCTAGGGCAATTTGCGGCAACTTGCCTATAAACGCGAGTCAAAAGGGGTTAATTACGTAAGCTAAGCAAGCTTAAGAAATCCACTAAATTCCACCTATAGAATAGGAGAATAATAAGCATCAATTAAAATCAGTTACCACCTATACTATTGCAATAGCATTACGTATTACCGGAAGTGATACTAACACTGATTAGTAATTACAGATTAGGAGACGTATTATTTACAAAGAGAGACGAGCTTAATCAGTCCCTACTAAAGGCCTCTACCGATCTCGCCTGCTAAGGAGCATTAGTTAATATATATTTGAAAAGTTAACCCCTATCTAATAGGCCCTTAATTTTTTATATACGGCCCTTAGGTATTTAAGGAACCAACCCCTTTTAATAGGCCTTTGGTTCGCGTCTATTACGCATTTTATACTACCCAGATCACGTCAAGGAGTATTAGTTAACGTGTACTTAAAAAGTCAACCCCTATATAATAGGCCCTTAATTTTTTATATACAGCCTTTAGGTACTTAAAGAACCGACCCCTATCTAATAGGCCCTTGGTTTGCGTCTATTACGCATTTTAAACGCATTAGGTACTTAAGGAACCAACCCTTTTAATAGGCCCTTGGTTTGCGTCTATTACGCGTTTTTTATCTAGAACCTAAAATTAAACTTAACAGGAGTCACGAGATAAGAATTAACATGTTAGATATTAGGGCACAAGTTAACGTAGGACAGGAGAAATGGCCTAAAGGCATTAACTTACAGTCCAACAAAACCACTATAAAGGATATTAATAAATTTGTGAAGTTTAAGATTCTAGAATATAAAGCGTATAATCTTAAGAACGATAAACTATAAAAGGTCTATAAGGAAGATTTCCAAAACTTTATAATATAAATCTTTAAGGATTGCAACTAAATTGGTATCTAAAAGCTCCGAACGTTCCTACAGACTAATAGCGTATAGATAAGGAAGTATAGAAATGCTATAGTCCCCAAATTACTATTTAACACCTTACAAGAGGAAAACCCTATAAAATGGACCGAGCCTAAGATTAAGGAGTATATAGCAACTAGAGAAAAGTTTACCTTAGGACGAATTAACTACCTCCTTAAAAATAACTTCGCCAGTACTAGTACTATTAAAACCCCAATCTTAATCTTACTAGCCACGAACCCTACCCTACTTATAATACCACCCACTATATCCTAACCTACCCCTATACTACCCTTATAACAGGAACCTAATTATATTAACTTAACCCTATAACCAGAACTACCTAGGGGATAAAGTTAAAACTAGGGTTTTAGCAAGGAGTTAACAAACCTTATAAAGATATACACGGAAGACAATAAGTACAGCGGAGAAGATAATAACTTTAACTTTAAACTTACCATCTTCTATAACCTCTGTAGCAGAGCCGACGTTCCCTAAGAAGCCAAGGTCAAAGCCTACCCTATAATACTACGCAGTCTAGCACTTAACTACTACTATACTAACCTTAAAAACGTCACCCTAACCCTTTTGTTTAACTAAATCTGCAACACTACACGCAATTACTTTAAGGGACCTAAATACAAACGTAGTATATTAGGACAATGGAACTCAACAACTCTAAAGTCTATAATAGGCAAGAGCGAGAATGCTAGAAAATCAACCTTAAACTGCCTATAGTTACTTATTAAAGAACTAAGATACCTCCAGTATAGTCTTAACCCAGATTTACACATAGATAAGTTCCTTTATAACAAGCTTATTAACGCCTGCCAGGAGTTACTAGCGTGTTAATATACCTGCTTTAAACCTTCTAATAGCTTAACTAGCCTAATTAATAACTTACAATACTCCATTATAACATTTAAAAAGTTAAATAGTGAGAACCCCTAAGCCTTCTTCACTAACCGCCGCTACTATAGATAATACCCTTAATTACCTTATAGAACACAATCATCCTTATCCGGCTAATATATATTACTAAAGAAGCGCTGCTTTATCTGCAATAAAGAAGGTTATTAATTATCTAAACACTCTAGAGAAGAATATAATAAATTAAAGAAGAAGTTTAAGGACAGATTTAACCGCCGCTTTAATAAATATGTCTAATAGTACATTACTAAGTACAAAGGAACAGATAATAATAGTAATAAACTTAACTCAGAATCTATTAACGAGGTAATGGAAGCTCTTATAATTAATATTAAGTTATTAACAGCATCTCTAACCTAAGAATAGACTGAACTGTTCCTTACCTCTTTTAGAACGATATAGCATAAAGGAGCTATTAATACTGTAACTAACTTAGCAGACTGATCCTTTACCTATATAATTACCGGCACCAATTTAATTGCTTACTATAATAACCCAGATCTATTTGCCTATATTACTACCAGCTAGTATATATCCAACAAGTTCTATAGAGTAATGATTAATACCAGAGCTTTAAAGAGATTAATAGTAGGTTACAGACAATACCTTGCATATAGAAAGACCCATAATACTATTATTAATACCTTAAAGGCTGGCGCTATTAACGTCTAGTTTGGCATCGGTTCTACCTCTTCTATTAGCTCCGTTATAGTTAATACACCAGTTAGCAACGTTGAGTTTTATATTATAAAGGCTGATATACCCTTTCTACTATGCCTCGCAGATATGGACATACTAAAGGTCTATTATAATAACCTTAAGAACATCCTAGTCACCCTAATAAAATTGGTGCCAGTAGTTCGCTGATTCGGTTACCCCTTCCTATTATAGGAAGAGTTACTACAGTTATTTATAACCTACTTATTTAATTAAAACCCTTACTACCTAACTACTACTAAACTCCGCCAACTCTACCGTCGCTTCAGACATCCATCGGCAGATAAGCTATATAAGGTACTAAAACGCTCTAGCCATAATAATATTAATAAGCAGGCCATCGACTACCTTACTAAGTACTATTCCTACTGCCAAAAACACGGTAAGTCTCCTAGATGGTTTAAATTCATACTATAAGAAAACCAAGATTCCGATTTTAACTATTCTATTTTTATTAATATTATATATATTAACAGGAGTCCTATTCTCCACGTAATTAATAAAGCTACCAGATTTTAAGCTATAAGATAACTATATAATATCTCTATAAAACATACCTAGGACATCCTATAAATATATTAGATTAATACCTATATTGGACTACCTAACTATATTACCTATAACGCTAGGAAGAACTTCGCAAGCAAGGAGTTTTGATAGCACGCTATAGCAATAGCCATATTAACTAAGAGCGTCCTAGTAGAAGCTTACTAGTCTATTAGAATAGTAGAAAGAGCTTATTTAACACTATACCGAGCATACTAGATAATTACGGAGGAGCTATAGAACTTAGGAATAACCAAAGAACTAGCCTTATAAATAGCGGTAAAGGCCGCTAATAATATAGCTGGCCTAGATAGCTTAGTCCTAATACTTCTTATTTTTAGTGCCTACCCTTATATAAGCGAACTTAACCTACTAGCACCCTCTATTACACAGCGAGCGGCAGCTATAAAGAAGGCAATGGAGGAGATCGCAAGAATTAAGGTAAAGAAGTAAGTTAATAATGCACTAAACCAACAAAATGGTTTATCTGTTACCACAATCCACAACCTCCTCCTTAACTTAGACATGCTTATATGGCGTAAAGGCAATACTGGACAAAGCGGTAGATAGACTAGCCTATTTAAGTTGCTTAGAATTAACGGAGAAATATATAAGGTATAACTCCCTAGTAAACCTACTAACTTTAGGACTATAATAGTAAAGCTATACCTATAACCTAAACTAGAAGAACCCAATAAGGAACCAGAGAAGGAGCTATCTAAAAAACTAACTAAGGAACTAACTAAGGAACTAACCAAGAAACTAACTAAGGAATTAACTAAGGAACTAATAACTACTACACCCCTCTAAAGATTAAAACGGATATAATGATTGCCGATAAAGTCCTAGTAAAACATTGCGGACGTATTAATATTTATTAACAATGGCCTAATAAAACCTAATATTATAACCCTTAAGTGCACCTTACCGTTATTTACAGAGTCTTGACGTAAGGAGATAAACGGTTTACTTAAGAAAGGCGTCTTTGAGTTTATTAATATAGTAGACGTCCTAAAGGGAGTTAGAATCTTTAACTCCCAGTTTGTTAATAAGATTAAAAACGCTAGAATAGACAAGGCCTTTAAAAAGTCTAGACTAGTTATATAAGCCTATAATAACTATAGCAAAGATCTGGTCTTAATACAATTACCAACTATTTAATGTGTCAGCCAGAGAATTATCCTAGTACTTATAGCAACCCTATAAGGAAACGAAAGAAGACCAGCCTCTTTATACCTATACAATATCTTACAAGCTTATGTATAGTCCAGTACCCACCTAAACAGAGACTTCTTTATACGTCCACCACTAGAACTTAAACTAAAGAATAGATTAATTCTAAGAGTTATTAAACCACTCTATAGTGTCCCAGAAGCCGGTAACTATTAGTTTAATATATACTACCACCACTACCTTAACAAGCTATAGATGAACTAGTTAATATATAACCCCTACTTATTATACACAAATAGCAACGGCTTTGGAATTGTAGGACTATAGACTAATAACACACTATTTCTTACTAATAAAACCTTTGCGGAGGCTAAAGAAGCTAGGCTTTAGGAAGTAAAGTTTCTAGTAAAGAAGAGAGAGAAGCTTATGCCAAATACCCCAATTAAGTTTAACGGAGGCTATATTAGGCAAGAAAAGGACTTAATAGCCCTTACCTAGGAATATTAATGCTAGAACCTAAAGTTAGTTACTATAAAGGCTACAGACCTAACCAGCTCTAGAGGGGAAGTCCGTAAGGCAGTTATACTAAAGGACTAGTACGTTGCCTAGAGAGTAAGAGGAGCCTATATCGCCATAGTCTATTAACTAGAAGCTACCTTTAACCTCTCCTTTATAGCATAAGTTATTAATCCAAAGGAAGAATATGCGAAGTAGCTTAACAAGCGGCTGTAATGGCAAATCGATAATCCCTCCCAAGGACTTCGCTTCGTACGACTTGATACAAGCACTCTTAAACTAATAATATTTACGGACTCGTCCTTTGCTAATAACTACAACCTCTCTTCTTAGATCGGCTTTGTTATTACACTTACGGACAAGGACAATAGGGCTAATATTCTTTATTGGTTATCTATTAAATGTAAGCGAGTTATACGAAGCGTCTTAGCATCTAAACTATATAGTATGGCCCACGGATTTAATACCGGAGCTGTAATTAAAGCAACTATTAAAAAGATCCTATAACTTAAACAACTACCGCTTACCCTTTATACTAATTTAAAATCTCTATATAACTGCCTAGTCAAACTTGGGACAATATAAGAGAAACGACTTATGGTTAACCTAATGTGTTTACAACAATTATACGAGAGAAGAGAAATAGCAGAGATTAAATAGATTGACGGAGGCAGTAACCCTATAGACGCTATAACAAAATTAAAATCTTGCTAAGCATTAAAGGACCTAATTAATATAAATATAATTAAGCTATAGGTCACCAAGTGGGTAAAGAGAGGAGAAGATGGAAAGACAGGAATAGAGAGTGTAAAGATGTTAAGCTAGTAGCTAAGGCGCTAGTACTAAGCGAGCTAATAGTGATTTTCCATGCTGGGCATAGAAAATCGTGATTGGTTACTTTAGCCATTTGGCAGAATTTGGTGGAATTTAATAGGTGGAAAGTAGTGGAATTTAATAAGTGGAAAGTAGTGGAATTTGGTAGGCGGCGTGCTTAAGCACTATTAAAAACTAAATACTCCTAGTGTCTGATTAAGGTTGCGTCCTTATAGTTATGTAACCGTAAATTGCCATTATATAACGGCAATCTAGGGCAATTTGCGGCAACTTGCCTACAAACGTAAGTTAAAAGGGGTTGATTATGTGAGCTAAGCGAGCTTAAGAAATCCACCAAATTCCACCTGTAGAATAGGAGAATAATAAGCATTAATCAAAATCAGTTACCACCTATACTATTGCAATAGCATTACGTATCACCGGAAGTGATACCAATAGGTTATAATAAGCTTACATAAAATATTAGGTATATTTTTATCTTAGTAGTTTAAGCTTATAGGCGTATAGGCTCAGTTTCTTCTTAATTTAGTACGGGCCTATAAACTTCTAATTAAGTTTCTTTAAGGGCCGTTAAGTCTTTAGGTTTTGTATATTTAGGTAGGCTATATTACCTTTCTTAAAGTCCTATACGGGAGCTTATTCTTTATTTATATGCCATTCCTATAACATTTAAGCATACGTTAATTTACTTTATAATAGTTCCGTTAACTGCTTTATTTAATTAGTAAAGTTAAACATGTCCAGGATCGTCAATTCTACATAGGGTCCATGCTTCCAGAGGTCACGCCTACTATACACAGCAGTTGTCCGGCTAACCATAACGTATGGATCTAGCATTTGGGCCACTAGAGAAACTAAAAAAGGCCCCCCTAAATCACTCCTTAAACCACTCCAAAAGGTCCAAACAGCCTGCCTTAGGAGTATAACAGGCGGGTATAAGCGAACGGCCACAGCACTGCTCAAGAAGGAAGCCAATATTCCCCCCCTATAACTATATATTAAAGCCGATGCAATGCAAAGGGTGCAAAAGGAACGCAACTCTAACGTCATAAAGTATATCAAGACACGCCTAAACAAACTATAGAGGGACCCTAGGGTGCCCTATAGGAGAAGAAACCAACAACCCCAAAGTAGGGAAGATATATTAGGAAAACAGGTAGAGAAAGCAGAAAAAGAATAGTGCGGCGCTAGGGCCCAGGCCCATATAGAGAAGGAAGGGAGACGCGTAAGAGGCTAGCAAAGACAACAGTAAGGGAGAGAAAGGAGCTAAAGTAGAGCATAAAAGAGTACTGGAAAACCATCTACCGCAACACAATACTGGTTGGACCGACGCTAGAGAGACAAATAGGAGTTAAAGGTACAGAGGCAGACTCAGGCAAGGGGAACCTAAGCCGTAGCATAAGTAACGCCATAGGGGGTAAATACTTAAGGGCTCCAAGAGGGCCTAACAAAGGCAGAAAATACAATAGCAACACTCTTAAGGATAGGAATAATAGGACTAAAAGATTAGCTTTACTGGGTAGGTATCTTAATAGGTAGCCTAAGGTGCGAATATGGCTGGCCAAGACAGACACCAAAACACGTAATACTGTTATGCCCCTTATGCACCAGCCAAGAAGCAATGCTCTTAGCAGCTAGCACAGAAAACTATAATACACTACTCTTAACATAGAAAGGCCTCAAGGCGGCTACCCGGTGGCTTATTGGCCAAAATATACTAGACCAGTTCTAGGTTGCAAAGGAAATAGTAATAGAAAGCAAAGGGGCGAGTAACAGGCGCCCCCTAATAACTCTACAGGAGTAGAGTACAGTGTGTAATACTAGCGCGTCCGTAGGTTTATTACGGCAGCAGTGGTTCCCAAGGAGGTCAAAAAGTAAAGTAGTAGAGCACCACTGGTGACTTGTAGGTAACTCGCAAGCGAGCCCCAAAAGGCAGGGAGACGGATCACGGGGTTTTCTCAAATAGAGTTTTCTCCCTATATGTATATAAGGAGTAGTCCGCGTGGGCCTAATAGGGATCCGAATCGGACGTTAAGCAATGAATAATAATAATAATTAGTAAAGTTATATATATTAATTAACTAGATCCGTTTAATCGTGGGTCCTATTATATTAATATTAGGTTATAGTTTAATCTAAGTTAAGGGTCTTGTCTATAGGTTATATAGAATAGTGTCACGCCTATTAATACGTTTATTATATTATTCGCAGTAAACCTAGCTAAAGGCAGCCATTTTTCCTAGTCATTTTGTAGGTAGGAGCAGTATATTTATAAGTATTATTCTATAATCACATTCGCAATTTTAGTTTAGCTATCTATCTTTAGATAAAATATAGTTAAGAGTTATATTTAAATACTTAATTGTTTATATAGAGCTTACCAGAAGTCCGAAACGAACTAGCTTCTATAGTTAGATATTATTAAGTTAAAAAGTCCGTATAGCTTAAAGACGTGTTTAATAAAATATTCGGCTACTAATATTGTATTAATTAAGTCTATAGGAATTATATGTTATATTTTTATAAGGCAGTTAACGATTACTATAATATTTGTGAACCCATTACTGTTAGGCAAGTTAACTATAAAGTTAATTAAGATATCGCGCTATCTTTGTATTGGAATTGGTAGCGGTTAAAGTATTCCTTACTTCTTTATATAAGAGGTCTTTCCACGTACGCACATCCTGTATACTCAAACGTATTTTTATATATAGTTATGTATTATAGGCCAGTAGTATACTCATTAAATAATTTTATAAGTCTTTATATAGCCAGGGTGCCCTACTATAGAGAAGTCGTGTATAAATTTAAGTATCTTAAATTATAAAGGTTTGGAATTTGGAACTACTATCTTTTATTAATAGTATAATCGGTTGTTTTAAATCTCGTATTTAATAAGTATAATATCCTTATGCTGTCGTTTTCCTATTTAAATCACTTTTATTATATCTATTATCTATATATTGTTCTTATATTTGTATTCTATTAGCTTGTTAATTTCTATTTCCTATTTATTAACTTCTAATTTATTTCTATTAAGTTCTATATCTAGGAATATAGGATGTAGTTTTTTAAAATATTTAGGAGGTAATAAGATCCATAATTAATTTATAATCTATTTATCTATAGCGTTTGCAGGTAGGTTCTATAATTATTATATTAATATATTAGGCTTCTAATTAAGTTTGCCCAGTTAGTACGTAATCTTAAAGTTAAATTATAAGAGGTATTCAGCCTAATGAATTTAGCGCTATATTAATTGCTTTATAGTTATAAAGTATTGCAGGTTCTTATAGTCCGTTAATACGCGTATTAAAAACAACAATCCTTCTAGCTTAGGACGCCATTATTTAAAGCATCTAATAATTGTAAGTAGTTTCTTATTATATATCTTATAGTTTAATTCGGCAGGGGCGAGTTTCCAGAAGAGAAGGGCTACTGGATATAGTTCGCCATTCTCATTATATTATAACAACACTCCCCCTAGCGTATAATTAGACAAGTTAGTTTTAACAGTATATTTAAGGTTAGGGTTAAAGTAAGTAAGAATTAGAGTAGTTATAAAGCGATATTTTAAATTATTAAATGCTTGTTTATATCTAGCGGTCTATTTAAATTTTATATTCTTCCTTATTAAGTTTACTAATAGCTAGGCAATTTCTAAGAAGTGGTTAATAAATTAGTAATAGAAATTTACAAATCCTAAAAATCCTTAAATATCTTATACGTTGCTAGGGCTTTCCTAGTTTATAATTATAGCAACTTTCTTAGGGTCCATTTTAATTCCGTTATAGGATATAATTAAGCCTAAGTATATAACCTTAGACGCGTGGAACTTGCATTTCTTAATATCACATTATAAGCCCGCGTCTTATAAGCGTTTAAGGACCATTTTAATGTGTTTCTAATGTTTAGAAAGCAAGGACGAGTAAATTAAGATATTATTAATATACGCGGTAACAAATATATTAAGGAATTCACAAAGCGTATTGTTAATATATTACTAAAACGTACTAGGACCGTTTTTTATGCTAAATGGCATTATTAGGTATTTAAAGAGTCCCCATTATATATAAAAGGCTATATACTTCTTATCTCCTTTATATATACAGATTTTATTAAAGGCGGCAACTATATTAAGCTTTATAAAGTACTGTGCCTTTACTAAACAGTTAAGCGTCTCTTAAATTAAAGGAATTGGATATTAGTTTTAAATTGTAATTACGTTTAGAGCTTAATAATTAATATAGAATCTTAAGCCTCCTCCTGGCTTTTTAATAAATAGTACAGGTAAGGCAAATAGAGATTAACTAGGGTAAATAAATCCTTTTTCTAGATACTTGTTAAGGTATTGCCGCATTATAAGCAGTTCTTCTTATAATATACCGTATAGCGGACTAAACTTTGGTGTTATACTAGGCTTAAGTTTTATCTTAAAATTGTGTTTTTTTTAATATAGGGCTAGTTAGTCTATAACCCATTTTTTAAACTCGTTAATTAGGTTGTGGTACTCTTTAGGCATAAAAGGTTAAGGATTAGGATATTATTTCGGTTCTAGTGCTTTTTTAATATCTTCTATGGTTATAGCAAAGATTTTATAATCTTGTCTTTTTGCTAATAAGATAAAAGGCGCGGCCTATATTATACGAATTTTAAGAGGTTTTGGCGTAAGATCTTTATATTTTTTACTATAATCAGCAGTCGTGGCTTTATTATATTGGCTTAAGGTTTATAGCAAGGGTAATTTATATTATATTGAATTTGAATAGTTATGTGCATGTTTGTAAGGTAAATGGTTTTTTAAGTAATAACTTTAGCAGTAAGTTATATAGAATTTGAGTGTTTCTTTAACCCAGCTAATTAAAGGGTTATGTTATTTTAGCTATCTATGTCTAAGTATAACTTTGTATTGCTTTAAGGGTATTATAAATAGGGAGATGTGTTTAAGGTATTCGCCTATCTACATTTTTACTAGGGCGTAGTACGTTATTTCGCTATATATTAAGGGTTTGCCATTAAAGCTTTATAGACCTTAAGGCTTATTAAGTTTCTTTAAATTTAGGTGTTAAGTTTTTGTATAGTTTGTATTAACAAGCCCATGCTAGTAGCTCTGCTGTCTATTAGGATTTATACCTTCTTCTATTTTCTAAGTATTTAAATTTTACTAAGTATATTAAGGGAGTTGTGCCATATATTAGCGCTAGAAGAGCCTAGATACTTATACTCTTCCACTTTTTATCCTAAGGCGCGACTTGGCCTTAGGATGATTTATTTTCCAAGTTAACTAAAGGCGAGATGCTTTATAGCGTTTAAGTACAATTTATAGAGCGGGTATAATTTAAGGAATAAGTATAAGTTAAGGAATGGGTATAATTTAAGGAATAGGAGGAACTACGGCGGACCTTTTTAAAGGGGTAAGTTTGGCAATGCTTTTAAATATATCCTTTTTTACCACATCTAAAGCATTTTCTATTTATGGCTTAAGTTCTTTGTTTATTAGTTCCTAAGGGTATATAGAATTGGGTGGCATTAAGGTCCATAGGGTTGTATATAAGGCTTTTAGGTCTTGGAGAAGGATTGCGCCTTAAAGCATATACCGGTTTTATAGAGGTTTAAATATAAGTGTCTGAATAAGGTTCTGTAATATAGTAGACACAGTTGCTTGTAACCAATTGGGTTGACCACGTGAGCTAAGCGAGCTTAGGAGATCCATCAAATTCCACCTGTAGAAGTAGAAAGGAGAAAAAGAAGAAATCGATTGAAACCAAAACCCCCCCTACCGTGGTTCCAACAATAAGGTATAGTTAACTTTAGAGAATAAGTCTGTTTATTATATTAAAGGTCTTTATTAATTTGTTAACATATTATAGTAAATTTGGATAGGTTTTTTGGTAGTTCTTTACCTACTAACTAGGCTCTAATCTTATCTAAAATAGCTTATTAAAGGGCGGTAACTCTAGCGGCTTTATTCTAATCTAGCTCGCCAATAAGGCCTAAAAATTCCGGAAAGAAGCTAGTAAAGTCTTGGTTCCGTTATTATAGGTTTTTAAGTTTGGTAACAGCTATATATTTATAGCTAGTGTTATTATACATTTATTCTAGCAAAGAGATAAAGGTTTTAAAATTAACGAAAGTGCTATTACAAAAGAATAGATCTATAGTTTATGCAGCGTCCTTACTTAAATAAGACATTCTATAGCTAACCTTACTAGCCTTAGTAGGGTATTAATTATAGTTTGTTAAGAGTTTAAGACAGAGCTTAGTTATAAAGGGATGTAGGTTATTTTAGTTTCTATTAAATATTAGAGGATTAGGGAGCTTTTTAGATTTTATAGTAGATACTAGGTTCGCTATAGGTATAGGTTAAGCTACTATTACTAGTTTAATGTTTGCATTTAATGGGTTAGGTTTAGGTACTATTATTTTAATCTTGTTTATAGGTGTTGCTATTAGGGTCTATAACGTAAATGCCTTAATATTATAGAGTTCTTTATGGAGTGCTTCCATTAATTACTAGTGCTGGGGTTCTAGTGCAGCCTGCTACTAAGCTAAGGCGTCTATAAAGGACTATTGTATTATAGTTAACTGTTCCCTAACTAGGGTTATAATACTCATGGTTATTAAAAGGGATTTGGGTTTGTTTGCTATTTTAATAGTAGTTGTTTTAACACAATATAATATAAGGGCATAAAGAGGCTTTAGGGAAGATTTAAAGAAATAATATAAATTTTATCTAAATCTAAGGGTATATAACTCTTGCAGAGTATAAGACGTTGCGTAAAGAAGAGAAAGGAATATAGGAAACTTGTAATTAAATATTTGAGGTCTTGGCAGCAGATGCGTAGGCATAAGCCTATGCGGATTTTGATAGGTTTCAACCAAATTCCATTATATTAGTGGAATTTGGTGGAATTTGATTAAGTTAGCAGAATTTAGCGGAATTTAATTGACTTGGCAGAATTTGGCAGAATTTGATTAAAGCGTCGGAATTTATCTATTAAGTGTTTCACCTAGACATTCCTACTGTAACTAGGCTAGTCCCGTTACATTTTACTAGGAAGTCCTTAAGGACCTTAACTAAATATACCGCGACCATAACCTAGTGGCTACTAGCTAAGCCAAACTACATGCTCTAAAGATAAGTCCCACTAAATTATTTAATAAGTTCTATATTAAATTCCAGAAATATACCGGAGTTCTTACCTAAGATAATGCTAAAGACCAGGAAGATCTTCTTAAAAAAGTTACTTATTGCCTTAGTTATATAGCCGCCAGCCATAATTACAACGACGTTTATAATATGGTAGCAGCCCTATAGAAAATTAAACAACGGCTAAACTAGATTACTACTATAAATCCCTACCTAAAGACCTCCTTATAAAAGCCCCCCGGACCTACTAAACTACTAATATCTACTACTCTAAGCAACACTACTAGTTCTAATATTAACCTCTTTATATTAACCTTCCCATAGAAGCTACTAGATAGAGAACGCGAGCTACTCTAGAAGCTAAGGCGTTACTATAGATGCCGTTAAGAAGGCTATTATAGCTATAGCCCAAACTGCCTAATGGCTAGGTTTAGTGGCTGCCGCCTAATACCTAACCTAGTACCTTAAACACTAAATATGTTGCTATATGCCACTACCATACAAGACAAAGACGCAGTAATAGTAGTAGAGTTAAATATGGAAATGAAAAACGCCAAGTCCCAGCCCTAAGTTATAGGTTGGGACGCCTTAATAATAAGGGGATCTATATATCGGCCTACTTAATAGATAATTTAGTAAAGATAAATAGACGGAAATAGATAGTTTTACCTATATTAGGAATTACTGCTAAAAAATAATATAAAAGCTATTTTATAATTAATTGTGGAGCTATTAATAAATTTATAGATACCTAATTTATGCGCACTTATAACCTACCTACTTTACCCCTTACCAAAGCCCGCGTCCTATAACTCGCTAATGGTAGTTATATCGCATAGAAGATTGCCTATATAGCACAACTCCACCTAGATATAAATGGGCACTAGGAAGAGCTCTAGGCCTATATTATACTACTTACTAACTACCCTATTATCTTTAGAATAAACTAGCTTAAATAATACAACCCCGCCATTAACTAGAAAAAGAGAGAAATAACCTTTAACTCTAAATACTGCAGAGAGACTTGCCTAGGGCATAGCTTAGCCGCCTCTACCTACTCCCTAGGATATCAACCTAAGGAACCCCTTATTACCCTACCTATAACTAACTACTATTATGTAAGTACCGCGGCCTTCTACCATATAGTATATAGGAAAGGCTGGACCGTTTCCGCAGCCTCCTAATCACGACTATATAAGCTTAATAAAGAACAGGACTACGTCCTCTATAGTAATAGAATAGACATAGTTAACCTCCTAGAAAATAATACCCCTATAAAACTCTATAGACTTTTACCTTTAGACTTTAAGAAGTTTATAAAGCTTAAAAAAGGACTTATTAACAAGGACCTCCGCAAGCTCCTCCCTAAGAGGTACTATAGCTTTATTAATATATGCTTATAAAAGAGCGCAGATACACTCCCCCCACATTAACCTAATAACTATGCTATTAATATTAAATAAGGAAAAACGCCACCCTATAAGAGACCCTACCTAATATTAAAAGATAAACTTTTAGTTGTTAAAAAGTATATCAACAAGCATCTTAATAAAGGGTTTATTCGTTCTAGTATATCCCTAGTAGCCGCCCCTATCCTCCTTACTAAAAAGCTAGGAGGAGGTATTTAATTCTATATTAACTATAGAGGACTTAACGCTATTACAATTAAGAACTAATACCCTATACTGCTTATACATAAGACTTTTAAGCGGCTTAGCTAAGCCAAAATCTATACTAAGCTTGATATTATTGCCGCCTTTAACCGCCTCTAAATATAAGAAGGTGATAAATAGAAAACCGCATTTATATCACGCTTTGGCCAATTTAAATATACCATTATGCCCTTTAGCGTATATAACGGCCCAGGCAGTTTCTAAAGCTATATTAATAACGCCTTACGGGACTACCTTAACGACTTCTGCTCTACGTACCTAGACAATATACTTATTTATAGCAACGACCCCTCTAAGCATATTAAACGCATTTAAAAGGTCCTATAGCGCCTTAGGGACGCAGGACTTTATATTAATTTAAAAAAAGTGCGAATTCTCAGTCACAGAAGTAAAATACCTTAAACTAATTATTATTACTAAGGGTGTCCATATAGACCCTAAAAAAGTATATATAATTACCAAATAGTAAATCCCTAACTGCATTAAGGATATATAAGCCTTTTTTAGTTTTGCCAACTTCTATTAGAAATTTATATACAACTTCTTAAGTGTTATAGCACCACTTATAGCAATAATATAAATAAAGAGCCTTTTCGTAAAAGGAAGAAAAATATATCTATATTTCATCTAGACGCCTAAATATAAAAAGGCGTTTTAAGACCTTAAAGATACCTTTACCAAACCACCTATCCTAGCTCACTTTATACTAGGATAATAACTCTATCTTAAGACTAACTCCTTAGACCACATTAATGCGGGTATCCTTTCCTAGATAGGCGACGACGGCTTTCTCTACCTAATTGCATTCTACTTGTCTAAGCTCACACCATAAGAATATAACTATAAGATCTATAATAAAGAACTTCTTGCAATTATATAAGCGTTTAAGGAATTCTAATTAGAACTCTCCTTAGCAGAACCTAACCAGCTAACCAAAGTCCTTATAGATTATTGTAACCTTAAATACTTTATAACTATAAAGCAACTAAATTAACGCTAAGCACGCTAGAATAAGTTCCTCTCTAGTTTTAACTTCAAAATTACATATAAGCTAGAAGTACAAGGTACTAAGCCTAATAGCCTAACACGTCGTTTGTAAGACCTTTCTTAGTTAGAAGATAACCCCTAAAATTAATTCTAATAATAGACAATCCTAAAAGCATAAAACTTAGCCCTAGGTATACTACCTAAGACAGAACCAACCGCACCTTAGCTTTATACTATAGAACTAGAGTTACCCCCCAAAATCAACAAGCTTATTACCGCAGCATATAACACCTCTGTTAACCTATTACTGCATTAACTAATTACCGCAAAGACCGCTAGCACCCATACGCTGCCTACTAACCTTTAAAGCTTAGGCCAGATTAATATAGCAGCCTTAGAAGTAAAAGAAAACAGGCTTTATTATAGAGGCTATTTATTTATCCCCAACTTAGAAAATCTATAACAGCAACTAATCCAAATAGCCTATAACCTCCGGTTAAGCAGCCACCTAGGCAAAGGAGGAACCTGTAAGCTCCTTAGCCGATACTACTTCTGGCCCAAAATAATAGACTTAGTTAAACACTTTATAGGCGCCTGCTATAGTTATAAGCGTGCTAAAGTATTTTATATAAAGTACTAAGAACTACTACACTCTCTACTAGTACCTATACGCCAATAGGCAGATATAGCTATAGATTTTATTATTAACCTACTACCTTATAATAATATACCGACTTATAAAAGAACGCCACTACGTCCCAATTAAAGGCGTAGCTATTAGTGACGTTACCAACACCTTCCTCTATAAAGTCTACCGACTATACGGGTTACCTAACTCTATTACGTCTAACTAAGGCACGCAATTTAACTCTAATATATAGAGGCGGATCTGCCAACGCCTTAGTATCTCTATTAAGATATCTATATCCTTTTACCATAAAACCACTAGATAACCGGAAAACGCTAACGCTAGTATAAAGGCGTACTTATAATAGGTAGTCGCCTATAGTTAGGACAACTAGGTAGACTACCTTCTGCTAGGTAAATTTGCAGTAAATAACTGTAACAGGCTCGTACAAATGCTTCTGAACCGAAGCTTGTAGATTGCTACCATACAAGAATACTAAGCTAAGGAGAAGAAGGAGAAGAAGACTGTCGGAGACTAATAAGATACAAGGGGTCGCCAAGGCGCTAGTGGCAAGAGAGCCAATGGTAGGCGAGTTAACAGTAAGAAACAGTAAGAAACAATACCAGACAGTATGTGACAATATGATAGGTGGCAGAATATGGCAGAACTTGGTAGGTGACGCGCTCTAGCACCGTTACATCACCCCCCCTCCTAAAAAAGCCTGCCCTTAGGCTTTGTTTAAGTTCTTTATTGTTGTTTAAATTATTATAGTTATCTAACCCCTCTTCCTAGTATTTAATCCAGCTGTCTAATTTGCATAGTGGTCTAGGGAGGTCTGGGTAGGTTAGGTAGAAATCTCGTAGCTTATAGGGAGAGTACTTAAAATTGGATACGGGGTACTATTCTAGGTCTTCGTTATAACCTACCTAGCTCGCACGGTATTTTAAGGTACTACGGTCCTTTTTAACTGCTAAGATCTCTTTAACTTCCTATTCCTCATCCTCTGCAATCTGGATTGGCGGTAGGGGGTCGTTGTAATGGGTTGTCCGCGGCCTTCCGCAGTCGGTTTAGAGAGAAGATAAGGTGGATCTTCATTAACTCTGGTAGCTTAATTTTAAAAAAGTGCCCTACCTTCTTAGGGATCTTGTAGGGGCTAGCCATTTAGTGGTCTAGCTTGCGGCTCGGCCTCTAGGTCTTCTAGTTTTTCGTTAACACCTATACCTTATCTCCTATGTAGAAGTCTACCTCGCAACAATATTGGTTCACGTCGGCCTTTTTTTTCTCTTATGCTTTTTTTATAATTGCTTAGGCAGTCTCCTAGGCTCTGTGCATTCTCTTAGCAAATATCTAGGCCTCTTTATAGCTAAGGCGTTCGCGGGCCGTTATAGGTCCTATAGGTCTATCCCAATTAAAGAATATTCGTGGCTTATATCTATAGATTAACTTAAATAGTGATATTCCTATACTATTATGAGGGAGTATAAGCTGTGCATAGTCCATTATAGGCAGTAGTTCCAACCAGTTGTCCTAGTAGTAATTAATAAAGGGGCGAAGTTGTTGGTTAAGGTACTGGTTTATAATCTTGGTTTAGCCGTTGGTCTAAGGGTAGAATGCGGTAGAGAGCTTAATCTTAATCCTAAGGATACGGTAGAATTCGTCCTAGAAGTCTAATATAAATTAGGGTCCACGGTTAGAGATAATTAACTTAGGAGCGCTATGGATCCGGTAAATGTTGTTAATATATATACGGGCTATATCTTTTGTAGTTATAGTCTTAAAGCAGGGGAGGGAAATAGCTTACTTACTTAGTTAGTTAGCTACTATAAAGGCTATATTATAGCCATATTTGTCCTTTAGGAATAATTTAAAGTCTATTATAATATACTGCTAAGGGCGTTTGGGAACTGGCAGTGGTTATAACCATCTAGGGGTTTAATCCCTAGGGGTATCTACCCGTTTATAAGCATAACAATTCCTAATAAATCGTTCTATATTGGATAGGAGTCCTTACTAGTAGTAGCGAGATGCTAGTAGTTAGTGGGTCTTATCTTAACTAGGGTGCGCCGTAGAGACTTAACAGTGGGCTTCACGGATTAGCTCCGTTCGTAGGTTGTTAACGTTTGGAACTATAAGCCGTTCTTAGTATAAGAGTAGTCCGTCTTCTATTTCCAAATTAGGGTTACCTTCTATAGCTTAGTTGCGGAGGGCTTTTAGGGATTTGGCTGTGTGGTTCGCGATTAGGATGCGGTTAATTAGTCCTATTAGTTTATCTAGGATCTCTCCTTCTATAGGCGCTAGCTTATTCTGTTTAGAGCTTAGTTCCTTAAGGATACATAGGTTAAGCTGTTTAGGGCGGAGGAGGGCACATGTCCAGTGCTAAGCCTTTAGCTTATTCTATAGTTCCAGTCCTATTCTCTCTAGGTAAGGGTATTAGCTTTAGAATTTTGCCTACTATGGCGGTATATAATTGTAAAAAAGAATTAGGAGAGTATTTTAGCCCACCTAGCCTATTAACTAGTAAGCTGCTTTGTTATTATAAAATACTTAAGGGCTTTATAATTAGTATAGACCTTAATCTAAGAGTCTATACTTTTAAGCTCTATACGCCACTAGGATAATAATTATACAATAGCTAGTATTTCCTTATTATGTACCTTATAGTTATACTCAGCTAGGGCCATTATCTTTAAGAAAAACGCTATAGGGTACTACTCGCCATCTAGGTGTAACTATAAGACGACTCCCGCTATTACTCTATTAGAGGCGTCCGTTTCTAGTATTAATTTAAGGTTTAGGTTATAGTGACGGAGAATTAAGGAGGAGGTAAGTTGGTTCTTTAACTCCTTAAAAGCTTCTATATAATTATCATTAAAAATAAAAGGCGTATTATTCTTTGTTAGTTGTATAAGAGGTTTAGCTATAACCCTATAGTCCTAGACAAACTAACGGTAGAAGTTATAGAAGCCTAGAAAGGACTAGATGCCTTTTATAGTATAAGGGAGTTTCTAGTTATGTATTGCCTTAACCTTTTTAGGGTTAACTTTAATTCCTTCTATACTAACGATAAACCTAAGGTACTTTATTTATTTTACTCCGAATTCGTATTTCTTAATATTGACTTATAGGCCTATATTCCACAGCCTCTTTAGAACCTTTTTAACGTAAGCTTGGTACTTAAGTTTGTTGTCTAAGTATATAAGAATGTTATCTAGGTATGCTGTGTAGAATTTGTTAAGGTAGTTAAAAAGAACGTTATTTATATACCGTTGGTATGTGGCTGGCCTATTTATTAGTCTAAAAGGAAAAACTTTATATTTATAAGAACCGTAGCGGGTACAGAACGTTATTAGATTCTCTAATATAGGGTCTATCCTAATTTAGTAGAAAGCTTAGCGGACATTAAGCTTAGTAAAGATTTTAGCTCGGCTTAGACGTATAAGGGTCTCATTAATTAGGGGAAGAAGGTAACAATCTTTTTAAGTAATGGCGTTTAGTTTCTAATAGTTAATACAGAAGCAGAGGCCTTTATTGGGTTTCTTTATAAAGAGAATAGGGGAAGTAAAAGGGGCCTAACTTAGCTTAATAAACCCCTTATAGAGGTTATTGATTAGGTACTACTTAGTTGTTTTTAGTTTCTCTATAGTTTGCTAGTAAAGGGGGCTGTAGCCTAGAGAGTTATTGGCCTCTAGTTGAATTTTATAATTGTAGGTTTAGTAGGGGGGCAGTATGTCTAAGGCTGCTTTTGAGAACGCGTTTCTATGGTCTAAGAGGTATATAGGGAGGAGGCACTTAACTAGCTCCTTATTAGTTTCCTCTACTAGCCCTTCTTCCTTCTTATTAATAATCTAGTTAATTTCGTATAAGCTAGTTGTAAAGACCTTGTTTTCCTTCTAATATATATTAAAGTGGAAACCTATAGCGCTAATTACCACGATATTTACTATAGGGGGGTTGTGTAATAGTAGGGGTGTCCGTGGCCTTAGGGGCTTTTAATATATTAGTGTTGTCTTTACTCCTTTCAGCTCTTATTATATCTTCTAAAGGTTATCCTTTACATCCTATTAGTATGTCCTCTTCCCTATTAGCCAGATCTCCGCAATTTAGAAGTTGTCTATATCACTATTTATTCTACTTCTATAAGTAGAGTCCTCCTTAACTGTAGTTCTTTAGGGGAGTATTCTTGTTGGTACGGAGTTCTTACCGGCCTTGCGGCGGGTATTTTCTTAAATAAAGGCTAGGTCGCGGTCCCTAATATCCTACTAGTGGATAGGGTTGGCCTTTGCAGCTAATATCTTATAGTTGGTACGGATTTCTCTAACAAAGGAGGGTAACCTTGGTCTATTCTCTAGCTAGACAAACTGTCTTTATCAAACGTTTAGCTAAATATTAAAGTAGGACATCTATTTTTGGCTAAGGATTATGTTATAGGACCCTAGGTCTAGGATATAGAAGGGAATACTAAACTGGCGTTGTCCATTAATAGCAATATATAGCTTTAAGATATAGGTAACCAGCTTACCGGCTTAGCCGTTATAGCCTTTTACTTAAATAGGCTTCTTTAGTTAGGTAGCATTTATATTTAAGAACTTAGCAACGTTATTTATATAAGCAGTATTTATAAAGGCAAAGCTATTTACTCCAGTGTTAATAAGGGCAGTTATATTAACTCTATATCTATTTTAAAATACTATATATAGAACCATAAAGTGTTTTTCACCTATTAGCTGACTTAAATTAATCTCTTTAAGATTAATAGGATACCCTAGAGGGGAGTCTTTCCCTAGGACTCTTCTTTTCCTAACTTGTTGGATAACTCTTCTTCCTCTATTTCCTTAATATTACCTATATCCTTTGGCTTTAGGCAGGACGTGGTAAAGTAACTATTCTTTCCGCAATTAAAACACGTAACCGTAGTAGGGTTAATTAGGATATTGCAATAAGTATTGGCTGGATATATAGTATGTGGTGATTTAGACGAGGTTTATAGGTAGGATATTATGACCGCTTTTGGTATAAGGGTGGTCGTGGTTTGTCTTCCGACGCTAGCTCCTATTGGCGTAGCGGATAGGTTCCGGTCGCTACGGGACCTCTTTAGTTAGTTAGAACGAGCATTAATTCGTTTTAGTTCTGAATCTAGTGATAAATATTAGGCTGCTAGTCTTTCGTAGGTTAGTAGGTTATCTAAGGCTACTGCGATCTTCTTTTATAGTTAGACTATTAGTTTGTTATATAGGTCTAAATAGTAGTTCCTAGGGGGAACCTGGCCTTTGCCTGCTAGGTATAAGAACTAAGTCTAGAACTTAGTAAAGGATTGGTTTAATTTTATTATTAGGCAATTATAGTTATAACGGGCATCCTGTACTTTATTTGGATTAATATAGATAGTAGCTAGGTGCTATATTATCTCGTTAATAGATATAAACCAAACGGGTAACTTGTCCTTAAATTTAGCCTAGAGGTGTCACTAGGCGTCCCTAATAGTTTGACTAAAGAGGTAGAGTATTTTAGCTTCTTTAGAGGGGAAATGGTTATAGTTAACACAAAGCTTTCCTCGCACCTAGATTCTCTAGTTCTTAAAGGTCGGGTCTATGCCGTTTAATAATAGTGGGGGGTTAGGGAGCTTAATAAACTTTAATTGTTTTATTATTATGTCCGTACTCTCTGGTATATTATATTTGGTTAAGTAAATAGGTTAACCAAGGCTTTATAAAGGGGAGGCTAGGCTGTTTTATAAGGCAGTAAGGCTTTTTAGGATCTCCTTTAGAGTCTCTTATATACTTTGGGCTTAAAGACGGTTGACCTTCTAATTGGCTATAAGGGCACAAATCTGCTTATATATATTTATAACGTTGTTATTGTCTTTAATTTCTGATCCTAATTGGATCTCGTGTTCCTCTTAGGTAGAGGCAGGTCTTTTAAATAAGCTCGCTTTAGGTGCTATTATCGGCTTCCTAAGGTTCGTTAGAATTATACAATTTGGTTTTAATTCTGGGGTTCTTTTAGGGGTGCAGGTTAAGTACAGTCTGGCCCATAAAGTAGGATATTGTTAGGGCCTTCTTAGGCGTAGTAGTATGGCGTTTTTTGATGTCTAAATATAACGCGTCGACGCGTCGTTGTAGACGAAGGTCTTCTTTTAGGGTGGGATATTATTAAGGCCTTCCTAGGTAATGTAGGGAGAGCTTAGTATAATATAACGGGCTTGTATAAATGCTTCTAAACTGAAGCTTATAGATTGCTACTATATAAGAATACTAAGCTAAGGAGAAGAAGGAGGAGAAGACTGTTAGAGACTAATAAGATACAAGGGGTCGCTAAGGCGCTAGTGGCAAGCGAGCTAATGGTAGGCGAGTTAACAGTAAGAAACAGTAAGAAACAATACCAAACAGTATGCGATAATATAATAGGTAGCAGAATATGGCAGAACTTAGTAGGTAACGCGCTCTAGCACCGTCATAATAACTATATCTTAGCTACTATAAGACTTACCCCATTTTTTATAAATAAAGGTTATTACCTATAATCTAGTATAGAGCCACTAGAGCCTATTAATAAGAAACTGCCATATAAAAAACGCCTTAAGACGCTACTTGCCAATTAGTATATAGACTATATAAAAGATCTACTTAACTACTACAAAGGAGAGATGGCCTGGGCCTAAGTAAAGCAGGCTTACTTTGCTAACCGCCACAGAATACTACCACCTAAGATACGTATTGGTAACTGGGTATAGTTAGATACACCTAATATCTCTATATAGAGGCCTATAAAGTCACTTAATTATAAGAACCTTAGCCCCTACTAAATTAAACAAGTTATTAATAGGGGAGCCGTATATGAACTAGAGCTCCCGCCTACCTTAGCCACCTGTGGGGTGTGGCCTGTATTCTACCTATAGCTACTATACCTTTATTAGCCTAACCCTCTACTAGGATAAACACAGCCTAAACCCCTATTAGTACTAATTTAAGATGAGAACAAAGACAAGAACTATAAGGAGTGGACCGTTAAACAAATTATTAACTCCAAATACTTTAGCAAAGGCAGAGGACGGCGGCTCTACTACAAAGCTACCTATATAGGATTTGACATAAATCAGCCAGAATGGCAACTATGGGAAGATTTTAAAAATATAAAAGATCTAATTAGCAATTTCCACTATATAAACCCATAGAAACTAGGCCTAAGCAGAGATTTTATACCTAATCCCTTATAGGAGCTGTTACAGCTAAATTATTATATATTACCGTTATGTAACTACTCTAATAAGATATCTAGGAACTTTAACTGCCGGTTAAAGTTGTCTAATTAGTCAGATTCTAGACGCTAAGGAGAAACTAGCTAATTAGGATTTTCCATCCCTAGGATGGAAAATCGCCATTGGCTCGCTTACTACTAGCGCCTTAGCGACCCCCTCGCATCTTACCAAGTCTTTAACAGTCTCCTTCCCCTCTACAGCTTAGTACCTTCGCATAGTAGCAACCTACAAGCTTTAAGTCAGAAGCATCTATATAAGCCCGTTACACCTATAATGATATCTCTTCTTCTTCTCTATACCCTAAGCGTCCCCCCTATATGTATATAGTAACCACAGTGTCGCCGGAGCTCCGCCCTAATAGGAGGGGGGGTAGTGTCACGGAACCCAACCACAGGGGCCTCCATAGGAGAGCTCCGTGCTCTCGCGTACACCTCGCGTACAGCTTACGTCAGCTACGCGTAGGTATATTACCTCCTTACGCCCTTGACCCTTACGATCGATTGCGTAACGTCTTGTAGCATCGGGAAAATATTCGCAGGATAAGATTCAAGTAACGTAGTTAATGGGGTTTTGACCGCTACCCTAGTTATAACCGCGCTAGCAGACCGCTTTCTTCTTATGGCTAGCCTATTGCCTAAAGAAGTATACTGCCGCTCCTTGTGTCAACAATTAACTTTCTTAGCTACTTTTC
>Ga0307507_10001233_pt1 | contig 57096 bp, 57 predicted proteins | sample 7_EM_MG_FD_207223 | JGI IMG/M metagenome (GOLD analysis project Ga0307507, IMG submission 207223) | Populus trichocarpa ectomycorrhiza microbial communities from riparian zone in the Pacific Northwest, United States - 7_EM | ecosystem: Host-associated > Plants > Roots > Unclassified | place... | reverse complement strand
TATGAATCGTCGATAGAAGTTGCAGAAACCTAGGAAGCATTGCATTTCCTTTATTTTCTGAGGGGTCGTCCAGTCCCAGATGGCTTGTGTCTTGACTGGGTCTGTCTTGACCCCTTCTTGTCCAATGATAAATCCTAGATATTCTGTCTGGCTTTGGTGGAATTCGCACTTGGACGGTTTGACCTTCATCCCCGATTTTCGTATTGCTTCAAGGATATTGCTGACGTCTTTTCGGTGTTGTTGTAGAGTATTTGAATATATTTGTACGTCATCCAGGTAGACGATGCAACACATGTCGATGTGTTCCATAAGGACCTCATTGATCCATCGTTGGAACGCTGCCGGTGCGTTGCATAGTCCAAATGGCATGACTAGATATTCATAGGTTCCCAGTTTTGTTGAAAAGGTTGTCTTCCATTCGTCTCCTTCCCTGATTCGAATATTGTGGTAAGCGTCCGTGATATCGAGCTTTGTGAAGTATTTGGCTCCTCCTAGTCTGTCTAGGGCTTCGGTAATGAGTGGTAGTGGATGTCGATCTCTTTTGGTAACTTCGTTGAGGGCCCGGTAATCGGCACATAGTCTGAATTTGCCGTCCTTCTTCTTGACAAACATGATTAGTGAAGCCCTTCCTGACTTCACCCTTCGAATCCATCCTCGGTCCTCGTTTTGTTTGATGTTTCGATGAAGTTCTTGCAGTTAGTCGTAACTGAGGGCGTATATCTTTTTGATGGGTACTCTTTTTCCTTCTTCCAGATCGATTCCTAAATCAATCCCTGGTCGGTCTGGCGGTACTGTCGTCTTGTCCCCCTTTTCTAACACATCCACCAGGTGGTGATATTCTTGGGGGACCGTGTCCCTTATGTCCTGGTCTTCGTTGTTCTTCTTGTTTTTTATCGCCAGCTCAGTGCTAATATTGATAGCTTCCAGCTGAATTTCGTTGTCGACTTCATCCCATCTTAGGATGCCTGTTGTTTCTCCTCTTCGGTAAAATTGTCCGAAGGCACTTGCTGATATCTCATTGATTTCCATTTTTTGTTTGGCCTCCTGGCCCTTGACCCTTTGGTCCATGGTGGTGTCGGAGCTCCCGAATCCCTGATCCCCTCTCTCGGTATCTTCCAACTGAGTTACTTCTTGTAGTTCCCTGTTGTCAATTTGTTCGATGATCAATTGTGCGATCCGGTCCCCTTTTTCCACTCGGTGTGGTTGGTCTCCTAGGTTGACTAAGACCACCTTCACTTCTCCTCTGTAGTCGGAGTCTATCACACCTGCATTTGTTGTGAGTCGATATTTGACTGCTAGACTGCTCCGTGGTGCGATTCGTCCATAGGTGTTGTGAGGTAATCCAATAACTATCCCCGTCCCAACAATTGCTTGCCCTCTGGCAGGAATGTCGGTTCCTTCGTTAGCGTACAGGTCGTGTCCTGCCGCTCTTGCTGTTCCCTTCATAGGCACTCTGGCCTCAGCGGATAGCTTCTTAACTCTGACGCTCTGGTCATTGGCTGTCGGGCCATTCTTGGTCGTCGGACCTTTCTTGGCCTGGACCTTGGAGAATCTGGTGATGAGATTCTCTTCCAGGGGTTTATCTTCGGGTACCGCATATGCAACAGGCGAACTTGTGAGACACCAAGTCGTACATCGTTCGCTGTTGAATGTGATCCTTTTGTCATTCCAATCGATTGTCGGATTGTGTTCTCTCAACCAGGGCATCCCGCGGATGACCTCATGGTTTTGGAGATTCGTCACTTGGAAGGTTGCCAATTCCCTATGGCTACTAATGTCCATAGGTACTTTCGTCATATGGGTAAAGGGGCCCATAGCGCTTGGCTTTCCGTCCGCCAGGTAAATCTCCCTAGGGTATTTTGCTTTGATCATCTTGATCCCGTGTTTGTTGCAGACTTCTCTGTCTATGAAGTTTTTTGTTGCTCCTCAGTCAATCATGGCGTTGATAGTGACTGACTCTTTTTCGCCGTGTAGTTGTATTTTGACCATAATGTGGTCCTTGTCGTTTTCGAGTGTATCTGTGTAGTTGAGTGCCGTGTAGTAGTTTTCCATGATGATGGGTTTTCGTTCGGGTCTGTCCCTCAGACCATCTCTTACTGGGGACAGTCGTTGTTTCCCGACTGTTCGGGTTCTTGTTCAACCTCTATTTCCCTAATCTTTGGTCTGCTTTGCCACGGGGCGGTTTTCTTCACTGGTTGCCAGTTTCTAGCTTGTGCGTTGAATGGTTTGGGTCGATCCTTTTTCGGGCAATTTCTGGCTAAGTGTCCAGGCTGTGCGCATTTGAGGCATAGTTGTTCTCGTATCCTTCTTTGGAATTCTTCCCTCGAGATATTGAATCTTGGTCGTTTTCGGGTCGCGTCCAGTTCCATAGGGTCGCCGTAGTTCTGATTGCCGTTATTTGTAGGTCGGTATGTCCCATCTGGGTTTCGTGGTGCGATCGTCTCTCGTTGGACGCTTTTTGTTGATGGCGATCCTTGGATATGCTTGACCGTTGCCAACTTGGTCTCCTTCCTGATTGCCCATTTGGCTAAGGTTTCGAGGTCTTCGTATTCTTCACTGCTAGTTCCTCAGGGGTTTTGCAATTCCGCGATCATTCCGCCTAGGAGCAGTTCCCCTGCGGTTGAGTCGTCCAGCTCGGCTTCGCTAGCCACTAGACGGAATTCGTTCCAGTATTCAGTAACTGATCGTTTGCCTTGCTTCCTGCTCTTTAGTCTGATCCTTGCCTGTCCTTTGGCGTCGATTACGCCAAATTGTCTTTGTAATTCTGCTTTGAATCCTGCCCAATTGTCCCATGTGGGGGTGATTCGTTCTTCGGTGTAGGGTGTGATTCAGGTTCCCGCATCGTCCCTTAGGAGGCTTGTCGCATAGAGGATTTTTTCCTCATTGTGGTCGTTTTGCCACCCTACTGTCCTGTAGTACACTACGAGTTGGGCTAGCCATCCTCGTAGTTTGTGTCGTTCTCCTCGGTAAACGTCAGGTTCTTTGGCTTTGGGTTTCCTGGTCCCCCCGCTTAGGGATGTGATGATTTGTCTCATCTCTTCCGGGCTTAGGATCAGGGTTGTGTCCGAGGATGTAGTCCCTCCTTGTTCTGCTGTAGCCGCCATCGTGTTTCGTCGTGTCCTTCCTGGTTCTTCTGTTTCTTCTGTTCCAATTGGTGATTGTGGCTCTGGTGTGGTAGGGCATGGCGCTCTCTCTTCCGTTAAGGGCCTTTCTAGTTCTTCTCCTAGTGATGAAAGGTGGAGATTTTCCGCTAGGGGGTCGATCTCGTTTTCGTTGTTGGTCTCCGTTTTGTCTGTTTGTTAGGTGCTGCTGGTTGACGCAACCCAATGTTACAATCCTCTCCTCTCTGGGTGATACTTGCAGCAGGTAACCGATAGTCTTCTAACGATCACTTCTCTTAGCCCAATAGCTGTTGCGATAGCTAAGTCCGTTGACTCCTATCTAGCAACGTCGATCGCTAGGCTTGTATAAGACAGTCGTCTCTTGATTCCCGAAAGCATGATAGATAAAGATCTTTGTATAGAAAGTAAATAGTATGAAAGAACTTAGATGGTTGCATGAAGAACCCGAATCTCATGCCCCGAGGGTGCCCTTATATAGGGGTTCTTCCCTCTACCCTAACCCTGCGTGACTCATTCCCTCGCGTCACGCGACTCATGACTGATAGTGAGTCATAGTGTGAAATCCCTCAGCTGACTCGTCCGAGTCAGCTGCGCCCTATCTCGCAACCAATCAAAAACTCATAAAACAAGTCATGTGCCCTAACGGGGTCACATGCCCGAAACCTATGACTCATAACTATGAGTCATGTGCGAAATACATAAACCACATGACCACAATCGTGCGTCATGTCAAATATCAACCAATAACAATAAACCAATGACACACTATTGTGTCGTCATGTGAAAACCTATGAGTCAACTAATCTCATAGTGTGAAAGATAACAAACTGATGACTAATAATTATTAGTCATGTGAAAGTCTGCCTTGCTGAGTCACCGTTTGTGACAATATATCAAACATATACAACTTGACAATGTGCAAAATGCTGTCTAGCGAATTGTGGCGAGGAGGTTAGAAAAACCTCACCACAATTCGCCAGACGGCGTTATTTGTTACCGCAAATCCGGGCGAGTACTAGGATACGCACGCACAGCCAGCCTTCCCTCCCCCCCTGTATTCCAATTCCTTAGTATACTTCGTTGAACGTTCTCAAATCAATCCGGCTATTAACCAGCCAGTGCCGTTCCCCCTCGGGGATCAAGTGCGCCAGGCTGTGAATTATCCCTACGTCAACTATCGTAAACTCTTGAGCATCCTCCCTCATCTGCACTGTAACAAGGCCATGTATCTCCGAGGGGAATCCCTAGTTGACTGCAACAAACATGCGAATAGCCGCGACCCGACCCACAGCATTCTCACAGGTGTAGTCCCTGATTTCGAAGAGCACCACGACCTTTGCCGGCAGAAGGCCCCTCGGCGCACCATAGATCTCTTCAAAACCAGCGTGGACCCAAAGCCAATCATTGCGACTCCTCTGGTTCGTGAAGTGTAGGGCGCCCATGCATCACGCACAGTGGATGTCGTAAAGGTCACTTTCTTGGAACGCCACAACTGGTATTTCGAGTTGCGTTACTAGTTCAACCGGGACTGATTGAAGTATTGCATGATCTTTAGGAAGCTGGCGCTCTGTAGGCAGGTTATGCCGGCTATATCGGATCAATTCGCGACATATACTCGCGAGGGAGACCCCCGACACCTTACTAAAATCCCCGAGGTTGGACACCTCGTCCCGACCCGCTTCCAGGATTCTGCTACGGACAACCGGCGCAGTTACGGAACTCGTTGTACTCGCTAAATGTTGCATGACATCTGTAGAGAGATCGGCGCCGCGGTGTCGAAGACATTCGAGGTTCAATAACCTCCTTCGGATGGCATGCTGACGACTGTAGCTGTGCACGATTTGGCGCTGGGCATCGTTCTTATTCGATCGTCGCCATCCCTCCTTGATTTGTTCCTTGCGTGCGAGCTCTCCAAACTCTGTTGAATACATCGGTATATTGCCAAACTGGCGTATATGATCACCAAAATGACTTAGTAGATGTATCTTGATAAAGTTGAAATGCGATTCGCGAGGGATCAAGTCCATACATCACTGGTGCTCTTCTTCGCGATCGTCGTCACGGATCCGGCGCCGTTTAGAGGGCGCCACGGGCTGGCTCATCTGCGTTCTCTGATGTCGTATCTCCCTCCGTTGCTCGTCAACCTTGGCCAGTGTACGCTTAGTTACTCGAACCTTCAAGAAGATACCTTTCATTCTGTGAAATTGGTCTAGATAATGTTCCATATAAGCTATGGTGTCAGACGTGTGGCTTCTGTATTGTGCCATCATACTGAAGTCGACGAGCGCTCCGACGCATCCGAGAGGATGTTTCAAAGGCATCACTTGTGAACTCTGTGGCTGACGCGGTGCCACCGCAAGAACTCCCCAAATACAGCGCCCCTGATTCCTCATCTTGTTCCCTTGCCACTGCTCAACCTTGCGGTAGGCTTTTTTGGGTACAAAACACCCAGGGTACGGTGGTAAGGCCTTCAAAACGTCGTCAAAAGCTTGCAGTCGCCCGTGTTTCTTGAGAAAGGCATGGATCCAGTCCATATTGTGCTTAAATAATCCGACATAAACCGTATCGAGCATGTCCAGAGTGTGCAAGTCAGGCGCCGAGACCCGTTGAAGTCCATGAAAAACCTTTTTGCCCAAATTGATACCAAGGCTGCGGAACTTGATCTGGGTGCCATCTGACTTCCAGCCTGGGAACCAGTTTTGATATCCATATCATTCGTATCTTGCGTAATCTCTAGCTCGATAGTTCTTGATGTTGGTTCCTAATTCCCCGGCAGGCACCTCACATGTAGGACAGGCGTTGGATTTTAACCCGTGCAGTGTCACGTTTTCCATATGGTCCGCAACCCATGCAGACAAGATTGGGAAACACCTCTGAACCTTCCCGTCAGCACAATCAATTGGGATGCCATCAAGTGCCGCGTGCTGCAGTGGCGCAAAAATGAATTCGAATACGTCTTGCAGTATGTCGGCATGCACTTGTCTTGGCTCTTGATCTGTTTTAGTGGACTTTGAGAGTTTGGGGGGAACAGGCAATAGTGCGAGAAGCAGAAAAGCCATTGATCCAGGGCTGTTGCGCCGGGCTGACAGAAGATTTCCGAGCGTAATATAGCCAGGCCACGCTTTGTTGTCACCAGAGAAGTTGCTAAAATGGGTCTGATCGGATGTCCCAATAATGGGAAGTACAGGCGCACCAGGTGGAAGTGTCTTCTATAATTAGTCAGCTAACGTTACCGTAAAGGAGGTCAGGGCGCTGTACTTGAACATCCCACCAACAGTCAGCGGTGTGCATATCCGCATAGATCGTTTCACCATTAGGATCAAATTCACCCCGCGGCACGTAGACCAAGTCATCCTGGTATGCGATCTAGCGAAGGAGCTATCTGACACAATCCAGTACGTTACGATAAAAGAATGGCAGAGTTCTTTTGCTATCCTCAACTTGTCCTTCAAACCATTGCAAATACAAACTGTGCGAATCCAACAACCGGCGGTGATTATCGAGTAGATGCATAGAGCTATAGCCGACTAACACAGATCTACCGAGGCCACTCGAGAAGTATTGATTGATTTGTGATTTAGGTACTTTACTCTGAAGGAACCAAGACGCCCGTTTTAAACCCTGCGCAAAACGGAACGGTGCCCACGGATCCTCACAGAAAGTGCTGTTTGCTTGCTCAAATTCGTCGACGTCTCCAATTGCTTCTCCGGCGCGTGGCTAATGCTCCTTCCTGCCGGGTAACGAAGACGTGGAGTTGTCCGGTATCTCAGTATCAGACTCGTGAGCAGTAAATGCGTCGAGCTCGTCTCCGGTGGGATCCGGATCGGATTCATAGTCGGAATCCTGGAGCTCGCTCGCCTCCTGGTTGTGCAATATCCTTGTTTCCACGTGGTCGATAATATCTCTGGATGATGGATATCCTACGGTGGAGGCGAGAACAATGTCTAGATTTGCATGCACTATTGGCAAGTGTTTCTCATATGCGCCTGACGGGATGTATTTTCGTCGTCAGAATGGACATTTGCTGGGCATGGTGGGAGTCCGCTCACTCTATATCGTGAGTTATGTGTAGATTAGGGGGTACTTGTACTGCTATGTTTAGTCTTGAGCCCGACGCGTGTGGTTCGCACACAGGGTCAAGGAGCTCAGACGCTCCGAAGAGGAACTAGTCGTCCATGGGTTTAGTGCAGACGTCACGTGGCGTCAGCTATAGTATCTTGCAAGACGAGAGCCGTTCTTGAGCAAATGCGCGTATCATCCCTTATTCAAGTTGAATCGGATAATGGCAGAGTCCTGTCTTTGAGGGTCAGGTTTTACCCATTTTTAGCCAACTTGAAACGACAGCCTGATTCATTCAAACTCCCTAGACCCTGTGGGAGTTATATATATAACATGGATAGAGCGCCATAGAAGGGACTGCATACCAAAGACCATCTAACATTCACAACGTCCACAACTGACACCATATTCAGTCCACTAGTTCCAATACTCTCATCTAGATACACCAAGAATCAACCAATATGGCCTACAATATCATCCATGTACGATAGGTCTACATGCATAATCGAGGAGCACAGCAGGCTCCGGCGGGGCAGACGTACCAACTTCCGCCTAATTCTCTCCTAGGGGTGATCAGCGCAACACGCCCTAATCCTGGGGGTCAGTCAATTACTCACAATAAGGGAGCCATGGGCTTCCCAGCTAATAATGCAGGCGCGGTGGTGTATAAAGAATGGCGGCAACTTGTGAAAGATCAGCTGGTAGCAAGGAACTTTACGCCATCCGCTAATTTTGCTATCGGCGAATTCCAGCAAATGGTCGCAGGAATGAGGAGATTGCGCCCTGCGTGGGATCAGCTCGCCACAGAATCAGCTGCGAATAACGTGGCTCCTATGCGGGAGGCCGATGAGGCAATCGTTTAACCTGTTCAGGACAGTATGAGTAAGTTGACAACGAGCATGAACAAGCAGCTTCAGGTTGTGGCTAAGGGCCAGCCTGCACCTACACTGGGCCAGCCAGGAGTCCCCACTGTGCAGGTGAGTGTTCCCCCGCTACTACTACCCCTGGGCGCCCCAATTCAATGGGGTCTTGCTACCGCTGATCCGAACCCAGCTCCTGTTCCCCAAAACACTCTCCCGGTGATTAACCAACCGCAAGCGCAAGGGTAAGTAATTTTAAATAGCGTTCTGGCGCAAGCAGAACTCGTTCCTGGTGTCGTTCCGGGTGAACCTCAACCGCAAGCGCAAGGACAAGTCGTTCCTAACGTTCTGGCACCAGTACAAGTCGATTCAGGTATCGTTCCGGGTCAACCTCAACGGCAATCGCAAGGGCAAGTCGTTCCTATCGTTCCGGCGCCAGGACAAGTCGCTCCAGGTGTCGTTCCTGGGCAACGTCAACCACAAGCCCAAGGACAAGTCGTTCCTATCGTTCCGGCGCCAGGACAAGTCGCTCCAGGTATCGATTCAGGTCAACCTCAACCTCAAGCCCAAGGACAAGTTGTTCCAGGCGTTCCAGCGCCAGGAAAGGTCGCTGCAGGTGTCGTTCCGGGTCAACCTCAACCGCAAGCGCACCGACAAGTTGTTCCTATGGTTCCGGCCCCAGGACAAGTCACTCAATGTGTCATTCTGGGTTAACCTCAACCGCAAGCGCAAGAACAAGTCGTTCCTATCGTTCCGGCGCCAGGACACGTCGGTCCAGGTGTCGTTCCGGGTCAACCTCAACCGCAAGCGCAAGGACAAGTCATTCCTATCCTTTCGGCGCCAGGACAGGTCGGTCCAGGTGTCGTTCGGGGTCCACCTCAACCGCAAGCACAAGGTCAACTCATTCCTGTCGTTCTGGTGCCAGGACAACTCGCTCCAGGTGTCGTTCCAGGTCAACCTCAACCGCAAGCGCAAGGACAAGTCGTTCCTGTCGTTCTGGCGCAAGCACAAGTCGCTCCAGGTGTTGCGCCGGGTCAACCTCAACCACCGATTAACCAACCGCAAGCGCAAAGACAAGTCACTCAAGCTGCTCACCCGATGCAAGGAGAAGGAATACCTGCTCCACAAAACGCTCCCCCAGTGGCTGGGTCGCCGCAAGCACCAATTCTACTCGATACCCCACTCAGCCGCAGAGGCAGCAGCCCAGGCAGTAGCCAAGCCAACAGTCCAGCAAACAGTCCAGCAAACAGCCCAGCAAACAGCCCAGCAAACAGCCCAGCAAACAGCCCAGCAAACAGCCCAGCAAACAGCCCAGCAAACAGCCCAGCAACCAGCCCAGCAATCAGCCCAGCAAACAACCCACCTAACAGCCCACCTAACAGCCCACCTGAGAGCCCTGCGCCGGTACCAATCATAACTGATCTCCCGCTAAATCGCCGGGCGCCAACAGGTGAGTCCTTTTCAAAATAATCTGCGTGTTTGGGTTTTTCACTTTGTGAATAAGGAGTTGCAGTTTGGAGCGCTCTACTGGGACGTCCACGCGCAGTACGTATTGTTCGGATCCACCACGCAGCTGATTGCCCCGCAGACTACCCTAATTATCGCCGGCTCAATTGGCGCCCTATCAACGGGGTACAGTTTGCTGAGTTGGATTCCTATGACATCCGTGAACTGTCAGCGATGATTACCAGATCCATACGACATGAGACGATTCGGTACATACTTGGCGCTACAGGCAAAGGACGCCGACTCCTCCAAGACTATCCCAACACGCCGCTCTCGTGAATCAATTATGTCTTCATCGATGACGATGAAGCGGTAAGGGCCTGGGTCCTGTTGAATCCAGTTCTTGAAGACCTGCTTGATCTCTTCATCTATTGTCATCCTCTGAATAACGTAAGTAGGGAACCCACACCCACGTTCAGGGGGCACAACTATCTTGTACCAGGCGCTGTGACCAATTGGGCGAATGGAGCGATAGCACGAGACCAATTGCGTGGAGGTTCATTTGATCCGGAGGCCAGACGAGTGGTGCCCAGAGCTAATCCCGGGCCAGCTAATGAAGCACGTGAACCGGAAGAGGGAGATGGCTATGACGCTTTACTTGTAGCATTATCCGGCGTGTCATGGGATGTCTCCGGCCCCGGGAATGGACGCGAGGGTAGCGTTTGGATGTCATCATCCGCCGGTGGAGAGAGAAGGGAATCCCCCGCAAAAGGTATAGCACTCGCCCCCAAATCGTCGAGCCGGTTGAATATACAACACTCGCCGGAACTGGGACGGCATCCTACTCAAGACGACATGACACAGAAGCGCAGGGGTCTGTTTGACGACGAAAGTTGTGCTGAGCGTAAGTCCAAGTGATTTCGTTTGGCTTCTATGGCTAGGGAATTTTTGGAAAGCGAGGTGGTACGGAAGCGCAGTGCTTCCTTCGATGACGAGGATGGTCACGAGCGTAAGCCCAAGACATACTACCGTTCGAGTCTCTCAGAGTTTGATTTGACACCGCGTCTATCGTTCGCTGTGTCTACCTAGACCTATAGTGTATTACTGATATTGTTTAGCATTAGAGTTCTTAGGGGTTTCAAATATATTTCTTATAGCCTGCCTGCCTGCCTCCCTACCTGCTTGCCTGACGATCTCCATCTGATCAGTTCACTTTCGTCTGGCTTCGCTCGTGTGTGGTCTTGCGCTTGATGGATGAAAAATTCAGGTGATGTCGATGGTGCCTTGGCAGACGCCAAGAGACGTCGCGTCCCTTACGTCTCTTGGCATCTCTATCCTTGTGAGGCTTAAAACCTCATTTCATCACATGTGGTGGAAATCTCTGAGACTCAGAAGTGTTCACGATCATTGAATTCTCTATGTTCTATATCTTTATCAATCCCAATTCGTAGATCCGCTATGTGACTAGTTCATCTGGCCCACGATACCGGTATCCACTTCGTTGTGCGACGTGGTTGTACTAGCACACCCTCCTTCGCGTTCCGTGCTCGTACGGTGCACCCCCCCCAGGGCTAACCGTCAGGAAATGTACACCCGGCATCGACGAGGTGTATATATTGACCCCTCCTACCCCTCCTTCCACTTTGGCGTTCCCACTCTCCATACGTTCCTCTTCGCTCTTCACCACACGTCTGGCGCCAGATTCCGACCTACCTGCCTCAACCTCCCTCCAAGATCCTCGTCTTTGAGTTGACGTATCAAGAATTTTTCTCATCTTTTTCATTGAGTTCTATTCAATGTAAACATGGCAAACGTCCCCATGGCACCTCTGAGCTCACGGAAACAGCAGTTAGAGAAGGGAAAGTAAGTAAACTACCTCTATATATTCGTGAGCAATTTTAATGTTTCCATTCGCCTTAGACACCCCGCTGCGCAGCCCGGAAGGATTGACGCTGACAGTGGAAAACGAAGAAAGACTCTTTAGCCTATAGTGGCCAGTCGCCTTGCTGAGGAGAGAGCGTAAGTAATCACGGAAAGCACCAGATTCGTATTGCAGGATAGAGCGTTCACAACATACCTTCTTTTGAACAGACACCGGGCGGAGCGCGCGCACTTCGAGCCAGCCGTCGAAGACTCGGGCACTGGGTAGGTCAAAGAAAACCCCCACCCACGTATTAGAATCTGTCACGCTAACAATTGAGCACAAATTATGAAGAAGTATGGCGACATCGCATATGCTAAATCGTGTTGCGGGTTCTTCGATCCCAGCGTCAGATCTGGTCCCTACTTCCATTGGCGTGAGCAGCTGGAGGCCTATATGACAGCCCGCAACCTTGACCCCGGTCACTTGACAAACGCCCAAGTGGAAGCAATCACTGTCTTCACTCACGCGCTTCCGCCCGTGAAAGATCGCATCACCCACATTAAAAAAAACCACCACCCAGATGACTTCGTGGAACTCACCCATCACCTGAGGATGCTAGTTAAAGATTCGGCTAGGAAACTCCACACGTCTAACCTGCGTCAAATCGTGGAGCGCGCCGGTTGTAGAGAAGTCACAGAATCCCCGAGTAAGTGATTATTCCCATCTATCTCCCGTCAGCCTCGCACTAACTTATTTTGACAGAGTCTCAATCGTCACATTATTGCCCACGGGCAGTAAGAATCCATATCGTTCGCCGAAAGGGAGCCCTCGAAGCGGGACATCCGTTCCTCGACCATCCCTGGTGTGCTAGCGACTCGGACCGGGGAATCACATGGGGTGTGTTGACAACACCGTGCATGAAAAATCTGGTCGGGGTGGTTAGAGGGCAGCGTGTGGAGGAGGAAATCGAATGCCCACGATATCTGATCGGGGCAACTGCTGAGGCTGCTGTCAGGCTACTTCAAGAGCCTGAAAAACCTCTCCCCCTGCGACAGCTCATCTTTCTCCATAGCAATAATGACATTCTAGTGTGGCTCCTTGCAAACCATGCCCAAGATCCCCTCGGTCTCTTGGTCGTCGAGTCACGTCGCAACAATAGAGAGGATAGACCCCGACGCCCGAGCCTGCCAAAGGGAGATACCCGTTTCTAAATCGAAACGTTGGGGAAGATGCCGTGGGGATCATGCAAGCGGATGAGGATGAGGATGAGGATGAGGAGCAGGAGGAATGGCTAGAGGGCGAGAGCGAGGGGGAACGGCAGGCGCCTCCTGATGGGGGGGCGATTGTTTTGGACGACGTAAGTATCGACACCTAACGTTAACATGAAGATCAAAATATGATGGCTAATTGACGACGTAGGATGAGGAATTGGGAGCCCCGGGCCCCTCGACACGATGGAGGGCTACCCCACGAGAAATAGAGAACACCCTCAGCGATAAGCGGTTCGCTCCGCTCTCGCGGGAGTCGGCCTTTAGGCCTTCTGCGCCATCTACGCAAACCAAACTCCAACACGTCCGGAATTTTCTATGGGAGATGCCCTGGATGGCAGACTACATTACAGATACCGGGCTGGCAGCTGTGCTGTGTTCAGGACTCGATGGTGCCCAGGACACCCCTCCTTCTAGCCTACCCGGATTCCGCGACGAACGTCTAGTCTTCCCCTCCCTTGCTCCGATTGATGCGCAGGTTAACACAACTCCAGTCAGAGCGACCGAACAAGCAGCTCGCACAATGGAACCGGCAGCCACGCTGCGTTCAGACCATGGTGGTGCCCAGGACAGCCCTCCTACCAGCCTGCCCGTAATCCATGACAAACATCCGGCCTCCCCCGCCGTTGCTCCGATTGATGCGCTGGTTCACACAACTCCAGTGAGAGCGACAGAACAAGCAGCTCTCACAACTGAACAGCCCCCCACCACGCTCCCAGCCCCGACAGAACCAGCAGCCCCCGTGCCATCCCTGGAGTCCAGGGCTTTTTCAACGTCCAGTTCGAGTAGTGCCCCAAACAACACCAAATCATCATCACCCCAACCACGCCGTTCAAAAGGACCCGGGGCTGGACGAAAATGATTTTTGGATTTCCTAGTTTCTCGGGAACTTCTTTTTTCTTTTTCTTTTTTTCCCTAGATCTTAGTTCGCTTTAGTCACAATTCTTAGTTTGTCGTTCGTTGGCTGGTATGTGATAGTAAACATATCATTGGGCGCCCTTACTTCAGCTTCTCGTATCCTGTATTGCTAGTCCTTACGCCTCCTTGCATTAAGATACAAACTTTCTTTTTCCTCGATCAAGCACACCGCGCATTCTGTCCTTAACTGCATCAGCAAAATGTAAAAACCACCCCTGGTCCACCAAGGGGGGTTATGGTCCCCCTTGTCCTCCTGGTCCACCTTGATCCACCCTGGTCCACATTTTCGGTAAAATTTGAAAAAGTGTGGATCAGAATGGATTGGAGTGGACCAGGTGGACCATGGGGACCACAACCCCCGTTGCTGGACCAGGAGCGTTCAGGACCACCATGGACCACCCTCCGACATTTTCCGGATGTGGGCTGGCGTCCGCCGACTAAACTAGTTAAACACATGAGAGCATGGCGTGAATACTGAATTCTAGAGGTTTAGTGGTCTTGATTCGAGATTAGGAGATGAGATTCGATAATCCTAATCTGCTTTAGGCATGGTGAGTGTCTTGCTAGAATTACTGACGCTAACCGATACTCGTTGTCGCTCGATTTTGCTAAGCCTCCTACATTAGCGTCACCCATTTTGTCAAACCTTTTTAACCAGAGTCGGGACGACCATGATACCTGAGGAAGTCGAGAGCATGGCGTGAATACAGAATCCCAGACGTTCAGTGATGTTGATTCGACGTTAGGAGATGAGGTTCAATAATCCTAATCTGCTTTAGGCGTGGCGAGTGTCTGGCTGGAATTAGTGTCGCTAACCGATACTCATTGTGGGTAGATGTTGCTTAGCCTCCTACATTAGCGAGGCCCATCTCGCCGAATCTTTTCAACTAGAGTCGGGACGATCACGATACCTGAGGACGTCGAGATCAAGATCATAATGTTGAACCAGTAGAAAACCCCTTCTTACAGGCGAATAGTTTCTTTCAATAGCGAGTGATAGTGTGTGATTCTCCCAACCCCCCCCCTAAGTCCTAGCGTATAAGACCTGACGCCTCCATTGAACATAACCACAGATTCCTCATCCTCGCGACAGGAAAGATACATTCCATTGTTCTACGTCCTAATTCCTATTTTGCCTAACGTTGATCAACTGTTCAGCATTCCACCATGTCTAGACAAGGGCAAGCAAAGTCACGCAGCCAGCCAACCCCCGGAGTAGGTAATCTGAACGGACGTAGATGCCAAGTCGTACCCGATGGCATACTATAAGCGCGATCGAGGTCGAGAACGCAACAAAACCAATCCAGCAGCTCGCCGAGCACACTACCGAAAGACCTGCCATCGCATGTGCGCCCTACACCACCAAACGCAACCGGAGCACTCGAAAGACCCCCAAAGCGCCCCCTGAGAAGGACGATACAGAGCACGACATATACCGATATTGAGACAGAACCTGACGCACAAGTACCAACAGAAACAGTTCCTCTAAGCGATGATAGCAGTGATGACTTAGAAGACTCTCCCAGATCGAATCAGACTGAATGGGACACTGAGTCAGACGCGGAAGACGATGATATTCCATATGCTACTGGAGCAGGTCTGCATCACCGGGCACGAACAGCGGACAAACAAACAAACAAACAATCGGGTATCGACTCTACGAGTTTCATCCCCCTCTGGATCACAGGAGGAAGCACTCATTAGGCGGACGCCCACAGCGCGAGGACGTATAACGCCCGGCAGAGGGTATACTCCGCCAGTGCTCCCATCATCCAGTGTAGCCCGATATTCATCCCTACTGGCCACTTACAGTGACACTACGTCGGGAGTTAGAAGTTCGAGTCCAGCCGGCCATTCGAGTACGCCACACTCTGAGGACATCTGGCCGGGTACCCAGTCACGGCGAAATACAGCGAGAGGAATAGAGGCGGCTGGAGCAACGCAGGCCAAAGATCCCATTCTCAGGTACCCCGTGTTTGTTGACCCACTCCCAGGCCCAATTACTTTGACGTCTGAGGTACACTGTGCTTGGCTTGAGGCACTTGATTATATAGCTGATGCAGGAAATATATAAGCGTCGGAGGAAAACATAAATATAGTAAGTGGACACAGATACACAGGAATGACGCCCTCCTGAAGCCGGGTATAGTACTAATTCTGAAAGATACGCAATAGACACTCTGGGGTAAGATCCCAGTTTGTTTCCCATGTTAAAAATGAGATCAGAAAATTATACGATCTCCCTGAAGATCTCACGGCGAGTGGGCGCAGGGTGGACTACCTGCTGGAAAAGGATAGATTTATGTACTCCACAAACTAATATGAGGTTGGTGCGTCTTAGTTGAACAACTTTCTTCCAATAACTAACAGGTATTACACTCGGCTTAGAAATTGACATTTCGATTTGGAGCACCCCAGATTCCCAAGGCCATATGGGGTAAGTACTTCAGAGGCAGGAAAATACGTGGGATTGTCAAACCCGATTTTCTTGGGCGTATCAACGGCACGATGATTTGCTTAACGTGTGCAATCATCCGTCATACCCTACGCGCATGGCAAACAGGAGGATATAAGGAATCAGGCGAATTCAAGCCTGACCCCGTAGGAGGTCAGCCAGAACCCGAACCCACCTCGTATTCACCAGGATGCTACCATGATGTGAACCACGAAACACCTTTTGCCCGGCAAACTCAAACATGGGCCGATTGCCCAGACTGGGTACAGGCGATAATTCTGGACAAGATTCGCGGGACCATCCGGGCAAAGATGGAAAAGGAGCACGGCGTGCGACAAGACCGCCATGAAGGGTATACCGACGATTGGGCAGCGGTTGCCGCTGAGCTGCATAGTCAGGCATCCAGCCAGACTACGCGACCGCCAGCCCACCAAAGCCAAACTTCCGGTGATTGGGTTGTGGTAGCCGCCGAACTGCAGAGTCAACCATCCAGCGAGGCTACGCAACGGCCAGCCCACCGAATTCAAACTCCGAGCAGCCGGCGCCTTGGGACCACAGTGAGGCTGCAGGATAGTCAAAACAATTCGCAGGACCCTGATTTGTCTTTTGATTTCCTACAGACGTCAGCTGCTCGGGTTCTTGGATTTCTCGATTCCTCTCCGCCGAGCGCACATGGTTCACGGGAGCTGACGAGGGAACTATCGTTGGACAGCACGGTGAGTCCTACTCCATCGCGACGCCTCTCGCTGAGCCTTGACGGAATAGAGCCAGCACAACACGAGACAAGTGATAGTGAGCCGGGGGATGTGGAACTGGGGCGCAATGGGAGTGTTGGTTAGGGTAATTAAGAAATGATGTGTCGAATATGTGGCGTATGTGTTGAGTAGCTTAATTAATTAATACTATTTGTTTGACGGCGATGTGATGATATGAGAACGTAAAGGGTAATCTGGGCGTTCAGAGTACGAGTAGTTGAATCAATGAAAGGGACACGCCGCTGGGGCGTCTGGGCGATCTAATAGTAAACGTCACGATGTGACGTCAGAATGAAGAGGATAGAGCGTTCGCAAGATTGGGATTGTGTCAGGCAGAGTTGAGATAGTTCCCCACACGTCTGGGAGGTATCATGAGGGCATCTAGATATTAAGTAGGAGCGTACAGATAGAATAGAAAAAGTCAAGCTACGATCAGGACACACAGCAAGTAGAGAGGGTGAAATCAGGATAATGGTGCGCCGGCAGAGAGTGTCTGGAGGTAGAAGCCAAAGGAGGGAGATACCAGGACTAGAGAGCTCAGGATCATGGGATCCTAATGTGAGGCGTCGGAACGAGCGAAGCCCAGGTGCGGAAGATAAACATCGGACGTCAGGAGAGAAGACGCCAGGATCAGTGATGATCAGGATGGAGCGGGGGATCATCAGGCGTCGCCCTGGTGCAGTAACCGAGAATCAGAGATCTTCACTAAGCAAGAGCAGAGGACCAGGCGCAGTCAGGGGGCAGAGAACGTAGGGTCTCTGTCAGGATAGCGTCAGGGCGCTGCACGCCAGGTGACGCAAAATCAGGACGCAATGTCATATCGACGTTGCGTCCTGATTCGCAATTGAGGTTATATGCGCTAGGTGCGCCAGGCGCATGGGGCGCCCCTGGCGCAGAGTATTATTTTTGCTGATGTAGCTATGGCAAAGAAACAACCCCATCCCTTAATGTTGTATCCACCCTGGCGCCAGGGGAAAAACCATCAACCCTAGTCCCTATGGTACGAGACCAACTGCACACCAGCCACGCAAATTAGGAAATCAAACTCCAACTAAATGGGGCGGAATAAGAAAATCAAATAACTACATGGGAAGGAAACAATAGGAAAACCCTTGCCGTCGAGACCAACAAGATAAATAATTGTTATAACCACTATGAAAGCCCAAGTAAACGACAAGGAAGGAAGAACAAGGATGGTGCGGGGGCCACTGTAAACTGTAGCGGTGTTGCTAACAGTACTCAGAACCCAAGTCATTAACATCCGCCACCGAGGCAGTGCAATACGATGACTGAGCATAACCGAGGGGCCCGACCTTGGAGAAATTACAAGGTGAGACGAAAGGAGCAGTAGTGTGCCAGCCGAGTGATTGGATTGTAGCTGTAACCGAGCAACGAGACGAGACCTTGAGGGGGGAGAGAAGGGGTAGACCCAATAATCGTGGAAACTATTGGTAACCGTTTCCGTCTCTGAGTAGGCAGCCGCTAAAGGAAGTGAAGAGAACAGAGCAATCGACCGTAGCCTGTTGAAAGGTTTTCTCCTACTGCGAACTGTAGTCTGAGCCATCTGTAAAATGGGCGAGAGGGTGTTGCCGACCAAGCGAGCGCTAAGCGAGTCAGCAAAAGGCAAGCAAAAAGAGGGGGTGATGATAGAGCCAAATGACCCCTAGAAACGAGGTCACCAGGGCCAAAAGACATGATAAGGGAAGTAAGGCGAGAGCGGGGGGGAGCAGCTCACGAAGGGTATGGGTGCAGCTCACTGAGAGTGCGGGAGTGGATGTTGACGATGAATTCTCATGGTGTTGAGATTTCAATTGCTGGGTGTGTAGAGGAGATGGTTCGTGACTCAAATCTCATACCTTCTTTTTTTTTATATCATGTGCTTTGTATTAATCAACTACTGGGAACAAAGACTATATGCAGCGCTAGCTATGGTAAAGAAAAAACCCCATCCCCTATCTTTTATCCACCCCGGCGCCAGGGAAAAAGCCATCAACCCAAGTCTTTCTGGTATGAGACCAACCGCACACCAGCCACGCAAAATAAGACATCAAACTCCGACTAAAGAGGCGGAATAAGAAACATCAAATAAATACATGGGGAGGAATCAAGAGGAAAACCCTTGCCGTAGACACCAACAAAATAAATAATTGATAAACCACTAATGAAACCCTAAGTAACCGACAATAAAAGAAGCTCAAAGGGGGTGCTGCGGCCTCTAAAACCATCCTGGCGTTGCATAACATTACTCGAGAACCCAAAACGTTGACATCCGCCACCGAGACAATGCAATACGATGACTAAGTGTAACCGAGGGGCGCGACCGTGGCAATCGCTAGAGCGGCGAAGGCAGTAGGGTCCCAGCCGAGTGAATGGACAGTAGCTGTAGCCGAGCAACGGGACGAGACCTTGAAGGGAGAGAGGAGGGGTAGACCCAATAATCGTGGGAACTATCAGTAACAGTGTGCGTATCTGACTAGGCAGTCTCTAACGGAAGGGAAGAGAATGGACAAATTGACCATACCCTGTTGAAGAGTTTTCTCCTACTGCGAACTGTTGTCCCAGCCGTCTGTGGCATGGGCGAGAGGGTGTTGCCGACTATGCGAGCGCTAAGCGAGGGAGCGATGCGCAAGCGGAGAGAGGAGGGAGAAGAGTTGAATGATTTCTAGAAACAAGGACGCCATGGCCCAAGGACATGATGATGGAAGTATGGCGGGAGAGGGGGGTGCAGCTGACGGACAGTGCTGGTGCCGCTCACTGAGAGTGCGAGGGTGGTGGATGTTGACGAAAAATTCTCATGGAATGGAGATTTCAATCGCCGGAGGTGTAGAGAAGATGGTTCGTTTCCCAAATCCCATGCCTTTTTTTTCTTCTTTTTTTTTTTTCATGTGCTTTGTTTTATTCGTCATCTAGATACAAAGACTACGTGCAGCGCTAGCTATGGTAAAGAAAAACCTCCGTGAACCCACCGGCACCAGGGAAAAAGCCATCAACCCAAGTCTCTCTGGTCTGAGACCAACCGCACACCAGCCACGCAAAATAAGAAATCAAACTCTGACTAAAGGGGCGGAGTAAGAAACATCAAATAAATACATGCGGAGGAATCAACAGGAAAACCCTTGCCGTAGACACCTGACAATATGAAATAATTGATAAACCACTTATGAAACCCTAAGTAACCGACAATGAAGGAAGGACAAAGGGGGCGCGGGGGTCACTAAAACCGTTGTGACGTTGCAAAATGCTGACACTATGGACCATGTGGCGTTGTAGACATTACACAAGAACCCAAGGCATTGACATCCGCTACCGAGGCAGTGCAATACGACGACTGAGCGTAACCGCGGGGCGCGACCGTGGCAATCACTAGGGCGGCGGAGGCAGTAGGGTGCCAGCCGAGTGAATAGACTGTAGCTGTAACCGAGCAATGGGACAAGACCTGAAGGGGGAGAGGCGGGGTAGACCCAATAACCGTGGAAACTATCGGTAACCGTGTGCGTGTCTGACTAGACAGCCTCTAGCGGAGGTGAAGAGAACGGAGAAATTGACCGTGGCCTGTTGAAATGTTTTCTCCTACTGCGAACGGTATTCCCAGCCGTCTGTAACATGGGCGAAAGGGTGTTGCCGACCGTGCGAACCCTAAGCGAGGCAGCGAAGCGCAAGCGAAACGAGGGGGTGATTGAGCCAAACAACCCCTAGAAACAAGGACGCAGGGCCCAAGAACATGATAAGGGATCCCAAATCCCATGCCCTGAGGGTGCCCTTATATACAGGTTCTTCCCTCAACCCTAACCCTGCGTGACTCCTACCCTCGCATCACACAACTCATCACTCACTGTGAGTCATAGTGTGAAATCCATCAGCTGACTCGTCCAAGTCAGCTATGCCATATCTCGCAACCAATCAAAGCTCATATAACCACTCATGTGCCCCACTGGGGTCACATGCGCGAGACCCATGACTCATAACTATGAGTCATGTGCGAGATACATCAACCACATGATCACAATCGTGAGTCATGTCACTAAACAACTAATAACAATATACAAATGACACACTATTGCGTTGTCATCTGAAAGTCCATGAGTCAACTGATCCCATAGCGTGAAAGATAACAAACCGATGACTAATAACTATTCGTCATGTCAAATTCTGCCTTGCTTAGTCACCGTTTGTCACACCTCCGAACATCTGATTGTGGACGATTTTAAGCTTTCTAGCCTCTATCTTTCATCTTGTATAATACCTTAGTACTAGTAATTTACTTGTAGTTTAATAAATAAAAACATTTAAAAATAATTTACAAGCCCATGAATATGATATTATACTAGCCTGAATAGGTAGTTTTCCCCTAGATTTGTGACCTGAAACATGTCTCACTCTTATTTTTCATAGGTTAAACCTACTGAGCAAAAGGTTAATTAAGATTGTAGAAGGCCTTTCTGTATTTCTCCAGCACTTTTTCCGGTATTCCTGTATTTTTCCGTTATGGAATCTCTGCCCTGGAGGTATGTGACATGGCCTTATCACTCCTGGAAGGTCTCCTGGCGTCCCTAATCAGACACTGAGTGGCTCACTTAGCAGGTACTCACTCCAGAACTCACCTAGTATTTCCTAATACCAGTGTGCTCTCCACGATCTCATCTAACCTTGTATTTACCTACAGTAAGTCGAGTTGTATAATTTGGCCCCTTATACCCCTAGTGCCCGGGCCCATGATGTACAGGGGTCAAATTCGTACTTTTGCTAATGCACAGCATATCGAAAACCATAGGGTGAGGGTCATTGCCTCAAGAAGCTCAGCAATAGGGTCCTATGTTAGACCAGGGGTCTCCAGTGGAGTACCGGCATAGGCCCGGGGGGTAATAATCCACTCTCAGATTTCGGTCTCGACATCATTAATTTTATTCTTATGCAATACATTCTTGCATTTAAGAGCAATAGTGTACTCGTTCTCCCCACTCAGGGTATTGGGAATAACTCTGATCCAGATTACCAATCATGCCACTGTCTCAGTGGCATAGCCAATTCTCATAACATCTGTCACAGCACTGGTCCAATTTAAACCATTGGTTTCCATTGTGGCATATATCTGAGTCTCTAGGGCAATCTTCTCCTCCCATAAGTCTTGAATCTTATGTTGGCCAGAGGTGCGAATAGTATTTGACACCAGAAAGGCTTCAGGCCCTGTTAGTGGCTCTTATTCATTCATCCCTGTACACCCAACAAGAACAGGTTTCGAATGACACCCCTGGTAGTAAAGCTTATCATCAGGAAAATGTTGGAAGGTAGTCCACTCCAATCTGCTCTGATCCATACTTTTTCTAATTTTTCCAAAGAGGTGGACCAGGGTGGATCAGTGTGGATCAGGGTAGACCTGCAGGACCAGGGGGACCATAAACCCTGCCTGGTAGACCAGGAGGGCCGAAGTTCAACTTTTACATTTTGCTGATCTAGCTTCCATATCTGAAATTGTAGATCAGGGTGACGGAGTAATTGTCATATTGGTGTCAATTTCAGTAGGTGGGACATGAAGTAGACCTGCAGGTTCAGTTTTGGATGTTATGGCTATGGCGAGGTGCGGGATTCTAATTGCCAGTGTGTTGAATTTCTGCAATCCGAAATCTGGTACAGGGTGTGACGGAAAAAAAGCTGGACTTGGGGGACTCGGAGTTGCGATTTCCAGGTTAGAAAGCAAAACAAATGAAGTATCGCTTGTAGTTGATGCAGGGTTTGAGAACGTGGGGGTGTATGGAGTGGTGGGGCTCGCAGATAGGATGTCTTCCACAGTGGAGAAGTTGGTATTGCCCACTTTATGAATTAAATTCAATCTGGCCACGTCGCAAGTGTGCCCCTTCTCCTAGAAGGGAGGACTGCGCTCATGACTATTCATTACTAGTAGAAAAGGTTAGATGGAAAAAAAGGAAGATTTTCCGGGAAGCACATACAACTCATTTTATAACCAGTTTTCAATCAGAAGCTACCAGCTGAGATGTGGCAGAAGGTTGTTTGAGGGGGCTGGGGGAGTAAGTGCAATGGTTAACGATGGAATGTTATAAGAAAGGGACTTGTGTCGAAGGACTGCCTTTGGTAATGTTTCTCCTAGTCAAGATTAGGGTTCAGCACAGCAAAACCTGCCGAGTGGCTTGGTGTGGCTTAACACTCAATTTTTGTACGATACCTGTTGAATCGCAGTTACCGTTGCTCTTTTGTTATCAGCGGGAATCTGGATCATACATAATTACAATCCTTCCACGCTACGAACTCACCTTATGATCAGGATTGTGTAGGGGCATTGTGGTAGTTGAACTAGCCGCTAGTTCTAGTTGCTAACCCAGTGGGCTATTCTCGTAATCTTCTAGCTGTATTAGATTTATGGTTCTACGAAGAATCAATTTTAGTGAGTACCATAAGGTGCTCTGGCACACCTGGTGTGCCTGGCAGATCCTTGGATTAGATTTTCTGAGAATTTTAAACTTTATCCACTTTTGATGCCTCACATCTATTCCTACGCCTCATGAGGATTATGGATAACCCTGGGCGGCTGGATAGAAGGTCAGGGGGGAGATACAAAATCCTATTTAATGACTGGGATGACTTGAGGTTTTCTTGACCACACGGATATCCTAGTAGCAGAGTAGTCTGTCTCATGATAGGGATAGCGATTTGACCAAGATACCTCTTGAACTAAGTGAAGTCCTTGGACAAAGGGATGGAGCATGCACAAATCCCTACTTTGACGGGAAAGATATCGAAAAATACTAAAATCGGACGCCTCCGTGAGCTCTCTAAGGTGTTACAAACCCATCAGTTACATCTGGAGGCCTGAGAGGTCAATGATTATCCTAAAGAGACTTAAAAGCAAAGCTTCCTAATTGATGACGGCATTTTTTGCTAATAATTCTCCCCCGAACGATGGACGAGTTGAACTGCATTCAGCAGGGCTGAGTAGCGAGAAGGGCGAATGGCAGATCTATTCTGCTTAAGTACCATATCTCCGACTAGGAAGGCGATGTGCTCTATATCCTATCCTGGGCACCATATCAACAAATCTTCAGTGTAGACATTGGGAGGTTATGGGTGGCACAGTGGTGGACGATAGAGAGAGAATTCACACGGAACTTAGGCACTTTTGTTCACACTCTTGTTCTTGCTTAATCTCAAAACCAAACTAACGGTAAAGACGGGTGTATAAGTAAAACATAAGTAGCACGTCCTGATCCTTCTATGGATCACCGCACCTATCTCTGTATTTCCCTGCCTGCCCTTGTTCCTCAGTACACTTCCGTGATAACAAATGAAAGACATGTCGGTATAATCTATTCCATAAACTATGAAAAAAAATCCATTGCGCTCTCCCGATCCCTCTGCAATGCCCCTCAACTTGAACGGTCTATCACACTCCCGCAATTACCAATGCCACTCACATCCTTCTAGCATCCAGGAGGACGTGAAGCTATGATATTTGCAAAATTTTCTAACTTTACTCATACGGTACTAGGCAGCCTACGGGCTAGCCGTCATGACACATCACAGTCCTCTTAATAGGTTCTGCAGTCTTAACTCTGTATCTAACGAAGGAGTCATCTACACTAACTCATGTCTGACATGGTGGAAATTTATGTTGTGGGTTAAGGAGCGGTAACGCTGGGTAAATTAAGAGGGAGACTAGGGGTGAAGCCCAGGAACACCCAGTTAGTCGTCTCCCGGCCTCAGAGCCTTTTGTTTGCTATTAAAAACCTCTATGCAGGAAGTCGTCATAGCGCTGGGTTATGAAGCACTTTGAATCTATCCTTTACACACTCAGTCTCTTGATCTAGAATTGGCAAGGGCAAGGCTCCTCATGGAGTACTATAAAACCCTGGCGAGATATTTCACCTGAGGTCTTTTCTCCACTCTAGCAGGGGTTCAGCCTACTTTGTGTTTTACCACGGCCTATCTGACGAGAACTGACGGCTTTTACGAGGGAGGGCCTGTTTACATCTTCCAACTATAATAGAAAAAATAAAGCGAGGTCAAGTCGCTTCATTTTTCTACCGAGGACAAGTAGTAATTTTCATTTGTTGCTGCCCCACTTACGCCTACTCTACCATGGAAAGAACTTGGGTGGGAGAGCATCCAAGGCCGCTTACTCCAGTGCTTCTAGAGGGCTTGCTAAGAAGGCGTTTTGTCGGCTTTATTTCGGGGCTTCATTTCCCCCTGTTGACTATTGCTGCGGTAAGAGAAGGTACAATAGTAAGTTACCACCTATCATTCCCCATCTTATTTATCTTGTTTTGACAACTTTGTTCAGGCCCTTAACATTTATCTGCTCCGCCCCCCACTTGCGAAACTTGCAGCTGGGTTGAGATGACAAAAGTCCTAACTTAAATCGTATTGTTGCCTTATGGTAGCATGGTGCCAATGGGCTTCTTTTCATTGCCAGGTTTCAAGTGAGGATTGGGAGTCGTGAAATGTATTTTTATTCCCGAAACAATATCAGCTGATTGACTTGATAGATATCTGTAAGGGGTGGTGTCTAAAAGCCAGGGGGCTTTCTTACGAGTGAGGGGGCATGATGCACGTTACAACCCCATGGAAAGAATACCGATTCCCTGGAACGTCTCTATCCTGGATCTAGGTAGGAAATACTGTAGGCCTCCAGGTATGGTGAGATCGGAAGTGGTAGTAACGTTTCATAAACTTATGGGTCGATCTTAAAGTTAATATCAATGTACCCAAAGCTGTGGTCATACAGTACCTGTCCCCCACTCTTGGATTCTTGCACCTGGGATCCATTGGGCTATATGAACCAAACAACGCCATTGACAGAGACTGCCGCAAACTGTGAGGCGATAGGGGCATAGTGTGAGGTGATATGAACATAGGGAGCTATGGGATATGTTCCAGCAAATCTTGCATTGGCGGAGGCGGAGGGGGGAGAAGAACAGAAAAGAAAGGAAAAAAAAAAGTCTTTGTATGGAGTATAAAACGAGCAGCCTAGCGCCTTTCATCTTTCCCCCATTTTTTTAGCATGTTTCTTCTTACTGTGTCGGGAGTTGATACCCACTTGCTCGGATGCGCTTCAGATCACGCGACGGTCCCATAAGATTTCAGCCACCCCCCCCCACCCTAAATGCTTTGCACTTTGAACGCAAAAGAAAGGGTGGGGATCTTCAAAATCGTTGGTTTTACCTTACTGCTGACATCTAACCTAGGTCCATCCCAGGCGTTGGGGGTAAGGATAATCAAAACTCGTGATCGGATAGCAGCCTCCCAGAGAAATCGCGAGAGTCTTAAAGCTCTTTCGATTGCAGCAACCGAACTTTGTCAAACGTTCAATTTAAGTTTAACCTTACACCAAGTTACGCTAATCCAAAAACGGCTACATTATATTACTCGGCATTGGCTAACCGGAACAAGGGCCCAGATTGGAATCCACGGGGAAAAAAAGAAGAGAAAAAAAGGAAAGGTTCCACATGCGCGGGTTTGAGCACGTTTTTCTTTGAACTGCCCCTCCCCACCACCAATGAGCGGTCGCGGGGGTCCTTTGCTAGAGATAGTGTCTTTATCCTTGCTCAGCTTACTTGGTCTGGATGTTTTTATTTGTTAACACTATTTATCACTAAACCGGGCTTACTCTAAATCATTGACGAGGGGAATGCAAAGCAACTTCTCGAATTCTTGAAGGATGCCGGGGGATAACTTAGATTGCCGGTGGAAGTGTCGGCAAGACCGTATTAGCGCTCGATGGATCGATAGATTTGAGTTGGTTTTTTTTCTGCATCGAGGTTATGCTATACTGTAATATAGGTTTGTATGATATAGCACTGCACTGTTAGGAACTTATTTGTGACGGTAAGGAAGTTGGGCTAGGGGTCGATTGATTAATTGATTGGTAAACGGATGGTGGGGTGAGCTCTTTGAATGGGGTACTAGTACGCTAACTCAGTATCCCATGCAATTGCTGTGGACACTGACCCTACCGGTACTAAAGTGGGTATTCAAAGCCACTCATGGTATGCTATGTATCTACGGAGGAGGCTTTTATGGGAGGGTGGGGAGTCCTCGACCCCCAAACAATACAGCAGGATAGCGGTGATTTAGGTTTCAGAAACCCGCTCACGCACCGTCCAGAACATCTCCGTACATACAAAAGGCCTACACCCGCCAAGCTGTCCAAGAATCCGAATATCCGCCAATTGACCCCATCAATCAATCCCTCCTCTCTCCTTTCCCTTCACTCACCTAACCTCCACAAGCAAACAACCAGCCGCCCAATCAACCGAACAAACAAATCCACCACCACCACCACCACCACCAAGAAAAACAGCCAAGGAAAAAATGAAGACCACCTCTATCCTTCTCACCCTCCTCTCCATCCCCCTCTTCGTCAGGGCACACTTCCAGCTAACCTACCCCCCTTCCCGCGGTGACAATGACCAAACTCAAGCCACCTCACCCTGTGGCGGCCTCGACACGCCCTCCAAAACCCGCACCTCCTGGAGCTTGACGGGCGGGCAACTAAAGTTCGAAGCGGGGCATGACGAAGCAGACACAGCAGTATACCTAGGCATTGGGAACAACCCGTCAAGGAACGACTTCAACATCACACTAGCACCCAGATTCCAGCAGATTGGTCTCGGCACCTTCTGCTGGAACCAGCTGACCGTCCCGGATGGCACGCCAGGTGTTAGTGATGGGGTGAACGCCACGATTCAGGTCGTGCAAGCCGGACATACGGAAGGTGGACTTTATAACGTAGGCCCCCTTCCCTTCCCAATTAACTAGTAGGTGATTACTGACGGGTCTTCTTTCTATAGTGCGCGGATATCACCTTCGTCTCGTCTCCACCTGGAGGCATTTCGGCCTGTGCTAATTCTTCCGGTGTCTCGGCGGCAGTAGTAGGAAGTAGTAGTAATCCCGGCAATTCTTCATCCGCGTCATCGTCGGCTAAACCGTCGGGCACTTCTAAGCCGAGTGATGGGAACATGAATGCTGTCCAAGGGATTGTATTTGTGGGCGCGGGGGTAATGGCTATTGTGGGGGGTTGGGTGCTCTAGATGGGTTTAAGTTGGGCTCGTGAGCGTTTTTTATTATTACTATCTCATTATTTTTTATTCTATTGTACTTGTATTATACGGTAAATAGTGTGGCTGGTTCGTTGGCTGGCAATTGACCTGGATTGCATTGTAACCGAATGGGGTATCGGATCGAGCGGAGTGCGGGTGGTAATGATGTGCGATACCGGTGCATGTGGTTACCATGAATTCGAGCATCATAGTTAGCAAGCCTAGTAGAGAGATCCGCAATACCACTACTATTCCGTTCAGAACTGTTGTTCTATCGCACCATATTCCCGGGGGGTGACTTCAATTTGTCTAGTTGGTTGGTTAGCTGGTTAGTTGCCTATTATACTAGCCAAGGTCCATGACATATAATACCAGGCATGAATGTATGTGGGTCCTGTCCAAGCCCATATGGTAAACTTATTCACTTACTATATACAAGTAAGAAATCCATCAGCGTACTGTACTGTACGAATCCGGAGCATATAATATTATAATATAATAATCATAAGAGTATATACCCTACGGTTCTGTACCTGCGCAATCAGACCGCCGTTGTTGTACTAGGGCGAATTCGAAAGCTATTCAAGTCTAATACCTTAAGCCGTATTTAGTACAGTATAGACTATAGCGCAGATGAACAATCGTGGGATTCTGGCGGGCAAACGGACATATTGGAGGGCTTGGCCCAGGTGGAGTTGTTGATAATAATATTATAATGGTGTTGCTATGATAATACCGTGTTATTATGATGGAAGCTGTCGCTCGCATTTCCAACGTCCATGAAAACCACCGGCGGATACCCGGCTGATTAATTAAACTGGATCTTTACAGGGAGCCGATACAGCGGATTGTACTTAAGTAGTAGCGTGGCTACGGAGCGATACCCTCATGAAGGCATAAGAATATTTATCATAATATGGTGGAAGTTGGCATGAGATTTCACGGGTGGGAATCAAGGAATCAGGTTGCCGAGCTTTGTCATTGACTTAGTTATGTTGACACTATAAGCTGGTCTTTCTGCTCAAACTGTCTATTATCATATTATCTGCCTATCCCTACGTACGGTGCTACTATCGCACCAACTCCGGAATACAGTGCGCTACCGGTAGAAAGGTATCAAAAACTATCATTACTATATCATGGTGTTATAAATTTCCCTTAGTCTCTTTTGGCAACGGGTCAGGGAAAAAAACAAGAAAGGAACATAAAACATAGTCCAACCCCTCCTTCTCCCTCCCTCGCAGAAAGCAAGAAGAAGCAAGAAGAAAGAAAAAGAAGAAACAAACACCGATAGCAAAAGTACAATTCTTTCGTCCGTCTACATTGAAGATTTAATTTAATTAATTGCTAGTGTCAATGTTCGCTCCCGTGGACCCACCGGCCAAATATTAATTCCCCGAGAAATACACCGCCGAGGACGGCGAGGAAGTAGCCAACGTTGAAAGTCATTACCGCTAACATGCTGAGTATCGGTAGGGTATTAGCCAGAGCATGGAGGGGAGAATAAAGAGAGAAAACATACAGTAAATACCCAACCCCTGAAGTAACCATCTGCATCCATGCCCTCGGTAAATCAACCGACCACCTCCAAGGCTTCCCGCCCCAAGCGCCCTTCCTCCTTTCTCCTTCTCCGCTAGCGCCGTCGCTTCCATCCAGCCCCCCTGAACTACGTAGACTCCCTGCCTTCCCTGCTGCAACGAGCACGCTTTGCTCATTGTCCTTAATAGCCCATCTGTGGTCCAGCACGCTCTTCCATGCTACCAGGAATCTATACGTAAACGCCAGGAGTATCAGAAAGATGATTGTGCCAGTGTATTCTCCTGGTGTAGTTGGCGTCCACGCGGACGAGTAGAGTGAGTCTGTTATGCTTGTGTGGAAGGTCATGCTCATGCCCGAGGAGGGCATGGAGTGTGAGGAGGAGTGGTCGCTGCCCATGGAGGTCATCGAGTCGGTGCCGGAGGAACCGCCTTGGTCATCATGTCTCGTGAAGTCGGCCATTGTGCGGACTATGTGTCTTGGGTGGAGCATGTTAGGGCTTATATCCCTTTCCACCGTGTTTGCTGGAATGGATTAAGGAGGGGGGATGGGAAAGAAGGTATGATACAATATCTCGCGCAGCGAGATGATAAAATGAGTGATGGATGGGGCTTTTTTTAAAATAAAATAAAAATAGGAAAGAGAAGGAGAGGAAGAAAGAAACAAAATACTCTCTCTCTCCAAAATGAGAATGAAAATAATAACAGACACAGCGAAAGGAGGGAACGGCGGAGGGAGAAGAAGAACCTACCTAGAAATGTAGCTCCCGCCGGAAACTTATATGAAATGGTGTGCCTTTCTTCCCTCTCCTCAATTGGTGAGAGCTAAGTTTAAGCTTAACTACCTTGACCCCTTCCCTCCGCCTCTCTTCAGCCCTGTAACTTCTGTAACCCGGGCAAGGTCCTCCGAGTGGTGGAGGCAAACCTCAGCGTAAAAGCGTTGCTTGCTTGTTTGTTGCTTGCTTGCCTAACGGTCGACCACTGGCATGTCAACCAAGCGCTCCCCCTTCAAAAAGAAAAAAAAAAGATAAAAAAGGGAAAAATCCGCGACGTCCCGACCTTCAAGTAAAACCTCCGGATTTCGTGCGAAGACAGGCCCACACCAACACAAGCACACACAGATATAAAACTTTTATGATACAGTACCCTACTTTTTTGGCATCCGGGAAGGCATGAAACCGAAGGCACGCGGTGGGAGAATTATTATATTTAAACTTGGGCAAAGTGCAGTAGATCGGTGGCCCGGTAGGGTGGATGGGTAGGGGTTAACACGCTCGCTGATGCTTAGAAGGGGAGAGAGGGGCAGGGCAGGGCAGGGCAGGGCAGAGATATGATACAGTGCTCGAGCGGAGGAGGCAAAGATGGGGGGGGGAATGCGGGCTTTTGAGTGTATTATTATTAGGAGCGGTGGGGTGGGTGTTTGTTTGCCCACATTGTAGCTGCTTGACTGTCTACCCCTTTGGAAACAGATTTTGTACCACTTTGTTACCTTGTTGCTGCACCGGTACTTGTACCATACTAACGAGACAGGAGAGGCAGCAGGGTCAGAGGCGAGCCTATTCGAGTACCGATACTCAGAACAGTACCGGTACTCGTACAATACCGTGGCTCCCACTCTACGAGTATGATACTACAAGTGCTACCAACACTCGTCGCTCGGGGCCAAGTTTTATTTCGGTGAGCATATTTCGGACTAATTGGGTAAAACGCCAAGTGAGCAGGTTCTGGCCCGATCGGGGAAGTGTGTTTATCAAGGAGGCTACGGTACCCTAACGTGGGGTTATTTTCTTTTCCTTGAGTGCTTGGAGAGAGGGGGTTTCTTGGAAAAATTTGGAAAAAAGAAAAAAAAATGAGTGGTTATGCGAAGTTATTATAAAATTTATTGGGTGAATACTGTACTGGTTGGGTGGTTATTGATTGACTACCGGTAGGGTTGTACTATACTATACTTGTAATTTCATCGTGTATTCGGAATCAGGTATCACCAAAGACCTACGCTTGCGGCACTTTTATAGGAACCGCATTCCGAATACAACGATGAGAATACAAGTACCATAGTGTTAGGCGTGGTGGAGGTATTGTGCCATAACTAATTTATGGTGGTACAGTACCCATACAAGTATTGAGAAACATGATGGATGAGAAGGTTGAAGGGTGGGGAGATGAGGATGGTGATTATGAGGAGGGGGCAAGACTCGAGTGAGGGAGAAAGATAGAGGTAATTATTACGCTTCCTGTTTCCGCCTGCGCATGCGCGCCCTGTTTGATCGATATTTCGAGTAAAGAATGAATGAATGACAAAATGAAAGAATGGGGGGTGTAGATGGATGATGGTTCCAGAAAAAGATTTTGATGACATTTTCAGTTCATTATTCTTGCCTCCTTCCCCCATCCCTCCCTCCCTCCCTCCCTCCTCCTAGCTTCCAGAATCTGCGATCTACCCTAGGAAACGCCCTTGCCTTACTACCCTAACGCCTGCGTTCCTCATACATATGGAGCCGTGATTTGAGGAAAGCCGTCTACCTGCTCGTCCCCATTTCAATGTATACACCCACTTCATCTGACCTTTCTCACGCCGTCTGGTTCGGGTCTCCAGCAGTCCCTACAACTTACTTATCCACCCCGTCCCCCGTGATCTAACAATAAAATCATATTATACTCGAGGACGGTTCATCACCTCCTGGGTTTCCTCGCTTCATTCCCCCGTGATTGGTTGGGCAAGCCCCGCCATTGATACCTCAAACATGTCACATTCAATGCATGGTAGCGGAGGGGGCGAGTTTTTTCCTATCCCGGGAGACCCCTACTTTGCAAAGATCTACTGGATGTTCGTTGGCGGAGCTATAGGTGTCGGAGTATTGGTGCACCTTGGAGAATTATTGCTTTACCGTCAGAGGCTTGTTGACGCTCTGTTTGTATCGAATCTTCCTTAGCTGACTTGAATGCCTCTAGAATCTCTGCGGCTTCTAGGTCTCTTCCTGAGCCAGCCAGACCAAAGAACTTTCTTGTCAGATGGTATGCGACCCTCACTGCGACAGCCCGAGAAGCGATATACTATACCGCCCCCTTAATAGATGGTGGGAGAATACCATCAAGCGTAGGCTCAAAGGCATCGTGGAAAAAGGCCCTACCATTGAACTTGCCACAGCTTGGCCGTGTCTTGCTCATTGCTGCGAATCTCTCCCTGCTGCTATCGCTCGTTTTTTATGGCTGGGATGTGGAGAATAGATGGAATTGGGAGGCTCTGGCTGTGCATACCGGCTGGGTTACTCTCGCTCAACTGCCCTTGGTATTCCTGTTGGCTGGAAAGAGGAACCTAATTGGGTACGCTACTGGTACTTCCTACGAGCGATTGAACTGGATTCACAGATGGGTCGCACGGTGCATGTTCATCACCGCTACAATCCATTTGAGCTACTTTCTTCGGACATGGGCCCAGTATGACTATATCGAACGCAAGTTTGAGATTGATATCATATCTCGCAGAGGGCTATGTGCTTGGTGTGTCCTGCTGTGGATCGTGTTATCGAGTTTCGCACCTATCAGAGGATGGAGATACGAGCTTTTTGTTGTCCAGCATGTAATTAGCTTCACTGCCTTTGTCATCATGGTCAGGCTGCACACTCCGAGTAATGCGCATGTCTATGTTTGGGTACCGGTGGCAATTTTCTTCCTCGACCGTGCTTTGAGGATAATATATATGCTCTACACCAACCTGGCTATCTTTCACCCAGGAAAGCTGCGGAAACCCTCTGGACCTTTCACCTGCAACGCAACTTTTCATGCGCTGTCGGACAAAGCTACAAAAGTGGTGATACTCGACCCGCCGTTTGGTTGGAGCCCGGGACAGCATGCGTTTGTTTCCTGTCACTCGCTGGTGCCGCTGCAGTCCCATCCCTTCACAATTACGACCTTGCCGTCAGATAATTCCCTAGAGTTCGTAATACGGACCCAAAAGGGTGGGACCGGGAAGATTTCCGATTATGCTTGTGTGTTGCCGGTCAATAAAGATAGATCGAAGGCCGTTATTATCGATGGTCCCTATGGCCAGGTTCGTCCACTGGAGCAATTTGACACAGTTTTTCTGTTAGCAGGAGGTGCTGGCTCTACTTTCATCATACCGCTACTGAGGGACCTTGTACGGTTGAAGAGTGAGTCCAAGCCAATGGTAACAAGAAAGGTCAGACTTGTCTGGGTTGTTCGGAGTAGTACACAGATCAGTTGGTTCGCAAAGGAGATTGCGGATGCAATGGCGACACTTGGGAGGTTGGATGGACTGATTCTGGAGACGAGCGTTTATGTCACTTGTGGCGTGTTATCAGCGTTATCACCAAGCTCCCCTAGCAAGAATAGATTTCTCGATGGAGCAGATTCAAGAGCAATGTATGCCGAGAAGGCCCAAGGCGCGGCAGCAGAAGAGAGCGAACTCTGCGGCGGCGACCGCTGCTGTTGTCAGGAGGTTCTCGAAGACGAAGACGCCATCATTGAGGCCAACAAAGCCGATGGAGAGAAGAAGCAAATCTGCTGCTGCTGTTCGCAATCCACCGTGCCTCACCCAAAGATACCGAAAACTACGACAGGCACAGACCTTGTCGGGGCGCAGACTCAGGATTCTACTTCTTCGGAGAACAGCTTTGCCGCATCGCTTTACTTGCCGCCGGAGCATATATTTTCCGGCCGACCTGCTATCAAAGCTCTCTTGAACAAAGAGCTTGAGAAGGCACTTGGGGAGAGCGCGGTGGTGGTATGTGGCCCGGCTGAATTAATTCAAAAAACGAGGCAGGTTGTTGTTGCGCTCAGTGATGAGAGGGCGGTGTATAAAGGGACTGGTGCGCAAGGCGTAAGTTTACCTTCTCTCATCTTTGTATAGTTAGTTAGCTATGGGACTAACAGAGTTTAGATTTATTTGCATACCGAATCGTTTTCTTGGTAGGGTAGGCACTGCATCCAGCGGGTGGGTGGTTTTTTGTATATAATATTATCTGGAGCTATCCGGAGTTTGGGCCTCGTGCATACATAATACCTGTCTGGCTTGCTGGGAGGCAGGACTGTTCGGCATTGATCATTATAATTGTGCTGGTTATAATTTGTGGTTTGATGGGGCTTGTATGAAGTACGTCGTTGAGAGGAGGGTTTTTGGCGATGTCTGTTAGTCCTGTGAAATATTTAGAGAAGGAGGGATTGTCATCGCTGATGGTAGGAGATGGATGGATTCATGAATAGTCGGTAGAGGGAGGGATAGGAATTTTAGTTTCTTGGTGATCAATTTAGGTTAAAGAATTCTTTTGCTTGTTTTTAAACTCTCTGTATTCTCAATTATATGTGCTGATATTATAGAAGCAGCACTCCCGGACGCGTAATGGGCCTAGGGGCATATTGCGGTCAATTTCGTGGACAAATTTCGCGACATGGCTAATAAGCCTCCGCCCTATACTCATAGACCTCTTTGTACCATCCTTCACAACATCTCTCACCCTTCCCTCACGGCAGACGGCCGAAAAAATCACCTTATCACAGAGCATCACTCGCTGCCCAGTGCCCACCCCCTCGCCCCCATATACTCTACTGACTCATCAAGGGATCCAATGTTGCCGGTATATCATAGTACCGCTATCTCCGTAAAATCCACCCGCTGCTCCCCACTACCAACTCTCAACCCCAATCCCAACCCTCCTCTCAACCTCAACCTCCCCCTTCTCCCAATTTAACCCAATTCCCCTAAACTCCTCTTGCACCCGAACAAAACTCAAAAAAAAAAAAACGGAACAATGCCAGCCCGATCCGAAGACCTCTCCACCCTCCCAAAAACCACCCCGTTCAACCACCTCTTGTACGACCGCTCAGAAATCCGCACCAAAAACCCGCTCGACGAATCGGAGCCCTTCCAGAAATTGTATGATACCCTTGCCCCGACCCGACCCCGCCATCCCGCTTCGCGGGGGGGGAGCTAATAGGAATGATAATATAATAGGTGCGAAGCTTGTCGCCGTGGTGACCTGGGAGCCGTGCAAAGCTTGATCGCGTTCGGAGGCGTGAACTTGAACGCTGTTGATCGGTTTGATAATCTTCCTTTGACTTTGGTATGTATTTTGTCATTCTCATGCGCGGGAGTGGTTGGATTGCTAAAGGGGGATGTAACAAGGCTAGTCTGTGCGGGCACTACGAAGTGGTCGAGTTACTGCTCGAGAGCGGCGCTGTGTGCGAGAGGGATACGTTCCAGGGCGAGAGGATTTTGTACAATGCCTTGAATAATCGGATTAAGAGTTTGTTGTTGCGGTATGATGTATTACTCCCGTTCGCTCTGCGTGCTCTCATCCATCCCCCATGGCTGATGTTGAGGGGGGGGGGGATAGTATTCGAAAAGCGTCAATCCGGCGCAGCCGTGGGCTGCGCATATCACTTCCTTACTGTCGCGAGAACCGTTAGATACTACCGATATTGTCGTAATCGCGACTTCCACCACCGGCCTACAAACGGCCTTTCACCTGCACAAGTTCATGCTCTCAGCTCGCTCGCCGTACTGCCGGCGGAAACTCGCTCTCCCTTCCACTACCCTAACCACCACCACCACCACCACCACCACCAATGAGCACGAGCCTAAAAAGACCATCCAGCTTTCGCAAAACTTCTCCTCGCGTGCGTTCGAGACTGCGGTGAAATACATCTATCTCGGCGAGGTCTCTGCGGACCCTGATTCGGATGGGGAGGCAATGACGAATATAGAAAAGTTGAGCAAACATCTAGAGATACCGGAGTTGTATGAGTTTTTGCTGGCGGATACGCCGAAGTTGCGACGGCAGCTGCGCAGCGAGGGGCTGAAGAAGGCACAAGTAGGAATGGAAGAGTGGGTGCAGGAGAATGTGCTAGGGAAGAGAATTGTAGTAAGGAAGTCACAGGTCGGGCAGATCAAGATATTCCCTGAAAACGATAGTTTCGCGGATGTGCTCATCCGCTCCGACGAGCCGGACTGGTACGACGCAGACGCAAGCGGAAAAGCAGAACCAGAATCAGAAGGAGAGGAGGAAGATGAAGACCACCTTGTACACATCTACCCAGCCCACAAATCCCTCCTCCGCTCCGAATTCTTCACGACAATGTTCACATCCCCCTTCCTCGAGGGCCTACCCACAACCTCCACCTCTCCCCTCCCCATAATCCCCCTCCCCTTACCCGCTCCCACCCTCCCGTACCTCCTCCTACACCTCTACCTCGAAACCCCGACCCTACCCCCACTCCAACACTCCCTCTCCCTCCTCTACACCTCCGACCTCCTCCTCCTCGACCGCCTAAAGTCCAAATGCGCCCAAGTCATCGCCACCGCATCCGACGACGACCTCCCCTTCCACATCTACGACGTCATCCGCGCCGCATGGGCCACGCGCGTCCCGCGCCTAGAGGCCTTTGGTGCAAAGTACATCGCCGAACGGCTCGAGGACTTCCTCCTTGACCCGGAGTTTGCGGAATTGGTCGCTGAGAGCGCGGGGAGGATCAAGGGTCGGCAGGAGACGGATACCATCGAGCTCGTGGACGACATTAGGTATTACCTCGATGAGAGGTTCAGGATGAGGGTGGATGATAATTTGGCGTTCTGTGGGAATGGAGAGGAGGTGGTGGTGGATGTGGTGAGCGAGGTGGACCGCAGTCTGAAGACGGAGAAGGGTCATGTTTTTGAAGAGTTGTTGGGGAGGATTGATGCACTTTTGGAGGGGTTGAGGTTGGATGCTTAGATGTGCACACATACATACATATCCGCTCGATCCTTTATTTATTTGTCTGTTTTACTCTCATTTCCGCGAGGCATGATATATACCAGGGCAGATAGGTTGGGGATGAATAGAGCTGTGCGATCTCTTATGGTATGATGCTAGATTTACAGTACAGTAGGTAGGTAGGCTATCAGGCTAGTCAAGTAGTTGAAATCCTCCATCTACGTCTTTCATTCAATCCATGGGAGGGAGGGAGGAAGGAGTATAAAAATATGAAAATAAAAAAATGGAGATACGGCGAATCGAACGCCGGACCACCTCTATGCTAAAGAGGTATTATACCACTAAACCATATCCCCATACCCTTCCCATAGCGTTTAACTTTATCAAGAACTTTTTCGGAAAGTTTCGGTGGAAGATAAAGGAATAATAATACAGCCACAAGGCATGCTACACAGTTCAAACATCCCCCACCTAAAACCCATGTTCAGTACTATCCCCCCCAATCGCGCTCGTCGCCGCAGAGCTAGCCACAGCCTGCAACACCCCATCCAAATAATTCGCCCCACTCCATTTCTGATGTGTGAGCACGTCGCATCCAATCTCCTTCTCGCGCTTCTGCACCAGGTCAACGTATGCGAGCATGCCCTCATCCTTAAACCGGGTAGCGAGCTCACAAGTAGCGAGGGCGTTCGAGTGCAATCCCGCGAGGGACACGAGTTGCAGGACGAAGCCCTCCTTCGCCAGGTCCCAGATGAAGGAATCCAATTGCTCCGGCGTGAAGCCCTCCGCTAACCAATTAAAGCTGGGCGAGAGGTTGTAGACTAGGTGCTTGCCTGCGGCTGGGGAAGAAGGGGAGTACAGGAGGGTGCGGGCGAAGGAGGTTGCCTGCGTGAGTGATGGACGTTTGGTTTCAAGCCAGAGGAGGTCGGAGTAGGGTGCGAAGGCCTGTGTGCGCTTTATGGCGGCAGGGAGGCCGGCGGAGTAGTGGTAGTAGCCTTCTCGGGTGCGAGGAAGGTCCCAGGAGAAGAAGACTTCGTGGCCGAGCAGTGCGCGTGCGTGTTCCCGCGCGACAGTGTTGCTGCGGGTTGATGCATGCTGCATGTATTCTTCGATCTTGGCCTGGGCGTTGGGGAGTTTGGCGAGTTGGGACTTGACAGCGTCGTCGAAAGTTGTTAATTTGTGCTCTGCGAGCCAGGCTGCTTCCGCCTTGTTCAGGGCTTCGGTCGGGGCACCAGTGGATTCGAGGCTTTGAAGGACTTCGCTGAGAGGGGTGGTTTCGGTGGTTGTACCTAGGATGAATTGGTGATCGCGAGCGTCGACAGTGCTACTGATGAGCTTTCCACTCTCGCTGTCCGTTCGCGCGATCAAGAGGTTCTCCACGCCCATTAGGTCCCACTGGAAGCGTGTGGCGATGAGCCGGTTTATGTGCTCGCTGACAGGTACGAGGACTTTGCCCGACAGATGCCCGCACTTCTTGCCACCGTGCATTTGGTCCTCTAGATGTATCGCCGCAGCCCCATTCTCGGCGAAGAGCTTTGCTAGTTTCATTACAGCAGATAACCCCCCATGTCCGGTGTCCCCGTCTGCGATTATCGGGCGAAGGTAGTCTACCCACGGCTTCTCCTTGCGCTGCTGTGGGGTCATGCTCCGGCGTTCATCGTAGTGCTTTCGGTCGTGGAGCTGCTGGGCTTTGAATAGTCGCTGAACCTGGTTTGGTACAGTATTGTACGGGTAATCCCCAAGATCTGGTGATACTTCATTCGTAGTCGTAAGGACACTAGAGCAAGCCCACCCACTCACGTATAGCGCTTCAAGATGTGGTGCTTGCTGAGTCATTTGCACGGGATCAATAGCCCCCACTAATACCTCCTCTTCATTAGCTATCCTCCCTTCCTGTGCCATACCTCCGGAAATTGGGGGGGGATACTAGTATGCAGTGGTAACCCTTGTGCTGCCCGCTCATTCAACAACTCAAATAACTTCCTGGCCGTCTGCGAGCTTGGATAATGCTGCTTCAGCGTACCCCGCTTGCTAGCAACGTCCCCAGCAGAATACGGCCGAGTAATCCCTTTCCATCGCGGTTCCCCCCACCACCTTTTCACCCCTTCAACCTCGGTAGCAAATATCGCGTCTTCCTCTTCGGGTTTCGGAGGGTGTGTTGAGAGCATTCTCAAGGTCGACCTGGGGGTTGTTGCACACAGGATTCGCGGGAGGAGCTCGACCGGTCGCAGGACTGGACGGCGAAGAAGAAATTGGGCAGTCATTGCGTGTTTGGTGTTGGGAAGGTGGAATTGACTTTTGGAAAGTCAAGGTGGGGTGGACGGAACTGATATCTGCGGCAAGGATATCGTACGACAGGTTAATTTCTTGGCTCGGTAATGGCCCAGCACATGATTTCGGGGTAGGCCGCGGAGAAACCACGGGGCTCATTCGACGGTTTGCGTCTTGAGGGCGAGACAACGTAATTTAAGGAAAGGAAAATATAATATAGAAAGCGATAGGATCAAAGAAAGGAGAAGAAATCACACTATTTAAGGAGAGCAAGCAGTGGCTACGAATTCTCACACAAGCAAGAAGACAATAATGTACAGAAATACACAGACAGTCCACAACCCACGCATTCTCACCACAGATATACCCAACCCCACTCCCAATTAACCACCCACAACACACCAGACACCTACAGTACCTGATCCCTAGCAAAATTACCAAAGAAAGACAAGTATCAGAGGTTAGTTACGATAGGTAACTTGAGTTCACGCACCATGATACCAACTACAAGGCATCATCCCACCAACGGGGGAATAGTAAATAGGTATGCCCAGTGCGAAGAGCATAGGTTTTTTCAGCGAGTGCATCTTCTAGTCAATGGTATAATAGAGCACATACAGTATGTTATTCACAAAGTTGGAACTCCGCCGTACATGGTCCCTATATGAATAGCTGTCAGACCACTGCCTGAAGCTGCCAACATTTCTTTTACTCAACAGCCCGTAGTAGGCTTAATGATGCACAGTAAAGCAAACGCCTCAACAGGCAAGCATCCTCGACCCGCTCATTAACTTCAAACCACACATGATTCTCATAACTATAACTAGAACCCCGAGTGACATTCTATGAAGGCACTTTTATTTTATATCTCTTACTCTATTTGACCAACTTAATCTTTTACCCAACTTAACTTACAAGGTATCATATCACATCAAAGAGATATCAAGCCCCAACAGCCTTAACAATCGCCTCCATGGAAAGACTTTTAGGCCTCTCGATCGGCAAGCCAAGAGCTCTGTCCCAGATTAACTGCGCTAGGGGGCCCAAACCTCTCGACACGCCAAAGGTAACGGTGTAGTAAAGGTCTTGATTGATCCTATCGCCGCCCAGGCCATTAGCTCACACCCAAGAGAGAACTGGAGGGAGGATGAAAAAAATTACCCATAATGATGAAACAAAACGCCTGAAGCAGAATCCACGTTCGGATGCGGGTTCTTGGTTTTCCCATGCTGCGTTAAAACCCCCGGTGCGATCTCGCTATTCTTCTTGACGAGTTTGAATACAGCTCCTTCCGCGACTTCGGGGCGAGACTTGGCAAAGTCCATGAGTGCCTCGAAGCGAGGATCAGGCTTGCGAAGGACGGCGTGGCCGTAGCCGGGGATTACTTGTCCGCTGTTGAGAAGGGACCAAAGGTAGTTTTCGATATCTTTGTCCGAGTAGTTGTCGCCGACTACCTTGCGCATTGCTTGGATAAACCGAAGGACTTCCTGCGCTGCCAAGCCATGGAGGGGCCCCGCGAGACCCTGGAGACCGGCAGAGTACGAGAGGAAGGGGTCACTAAGTGCGCTGCCGACGAGGTGAGTTGCATGCGCGGATACGTTACCACCCTCGTGGTCACCATGCAACGCGAGGTAGAGTCTTAGGAGGTCTACAAAACCAGTGTTGTCGGATTTTCCGAGCATCGCAGCATAGTTATGTGACCAATCCTGTTCCAGGTCGACAGAGACCGGGAGAGGGCCGCCGCCGAGGTAGGTGTTTTGGTAGATCTTTGCGGCAATAGTGGGGAGCTTAGCTAGGAGGGTGATGGAGTCGTCGAACGTGGGCTCCCAGTAGTCGGCTTTAGACAGACCTTTCTCGTATAACTTGGCGAACTTGGAGTCGTGGTTTAGGGCAGAGACAGCGATTGCGACTATCACAATTGTAAGCTCAAATACCTAGCTGTGGGGGAAAGAGAGGACGCACATTGTGTCATAGGATGTAAAGTAGTGGGCATATTATCCAACATCTTCTCAACAAAATCCGGCAATCCCGCATTCTCGGCCAACGTCCTGCTCAACCCACGGACCTGCTCGACAGTAGGAACCTGTCCAGTCAACAGCAACCAAAACATCCCCTCAGGGAGCATCTCCTCTCCGGAAGTCCCCTTCGGCAAGACCCTCTGGCAGTCCTTGATCGTCTTTCCATGGAATCTAATCCCTTCGTCGGCATCGAGGACAGAACCTTCCCAGAGCATACCCTTAATACCCCTCATCCCACCAATAGCATTCTCAACTCTAACTTCCCCGAGCACCTTCTGTCCATGCTCCGCCTTAAGCTTCTTCAACATCTCGCGCTTCACGGGAATAACCTCTTTAAGCGTCTCCTTAAGGCCTTTATGGGCCGAAGTGGAAGCATTGCGGTGACCAACACGGACAGGGCGAATGCGAGAAGCAATTCCACCAAGGCTGCGACTCAGCGCCCTAGCAGACATTGTGAACTGAGAGAAAAGAAGGTTCGTGTGTTTGTATGTTTTCTGCAAGGAAAGAGGGGCGTGGGTGTACAGGTGTGGGAACAAATAAGAGGAAAGGAAAAGAAGGAACTCGGATAGGCCGGCGGATCTGGAAGAGAGGTGAATACTGGTATTGTTCGTGGGTCTGGCTACACTCGGTTCCCTAGCTGTCCCAAGAGCTCGCTTTGGGCTAGCTGAGTTGGGTAGGACCTCGGGCCTCCCGCCCCACACACAGCTCCGCTTATCTGATCCGAGGCTCGTTATCAAAAGCTAGCCTCCACAAGATCAGTAGAGCTTTCCACAGGGTTATCACTTGGTCTTAACAAGCCAAAATTTAATATTATTTTGGTTACCATAATAATAATAATTATTATTATAATGATCGAAGGCAAGGTATGTACGGTGCCGCAGTTCAGCCAGATCGACAGAAATAGAGGTGCCCAACACCCAAATTCATCCAATAAAATTATGAATAGCAGAGCAGTGTAAACAAACTACCACTCTCACTCTACTCCAATGCGGTCCTTTAGAGCTCACCCAATACCAGTACCGGTAGACAAGCTTTTATAAAAGCCCCCCAAACCGCTATCTCAACCTCCCTAGTGCCGTGCCTGTAGAATACGGTAATTTAGACCCCTAATTTATGATATTATACACGACAAACCATCCAATCATCCAACCCACGGCTCACCCTCTCACAGCAAAAAAATGGAGCATCTCAAGCCCAAGACCGAAAACAGATATAATCCCCCTCCCCAAAATAAAGCGCTTTTTTATTTCGCAAAAAGTGACAGAACTAGAAATACGAGGATAAACTAGAAAGAGAAGAATAAAAAAAGACATGATAGCCCAAAGGAGGAAAGAACTATCCAAACTCCGCTGCCGGCTGAAAAATTTTCTCCGAGATCAAACCCCTCTTAATCCAACGGAATACCATCGTACTCCCCATACCCGAGAGCCAAGTTCATGTTCTGAAGACATTGTGTGGCAGCTCCCTTAAGCAAATTATCGATAGTTGCGCAAACAACCACTCTCTTTCCGGAGGAGTGGACGCCGAAGCCACCGACTTCCTGTTTGATTGTTAGCTAAGCCATCCCTTGGTGGGCGGAAAAATTTATATAAACTTACTACACCATGCTTGCCAGAGATGTTCTTGACGAGAGGAGCCTCCCCAGTAACCTTGATGAGCTTCTCCCCGGCATATCTATCCTGGTACAAATTCCGGATCTCCCGAGAAGTCATCTCCTTGGCCAGGGGGATACTGATGGTGTGGTGAATCCCCTGGAACCAAACTGCGACGTGAGGAACGAAAGCAACCGGGACACCGAGTTGAGTTCCGATCTCACGTTCGTGGATATGGTCAGTCAAGCTGTAAGGCATCAAGTTGTCCTTCAACTGACTGACGTCATTCTTAGGACTTGGCTTTGTCCCAGCCCCAGAATAACCAGATACACCAAATATGGTGGGAGAACCGGTGAGATAAGGCACTAAAGGTGCGATAGCAACCTGGGCCGCAGTAGCGTAGCACCCAGGGTTGGAGATACGAGAAGCCTTGGTCAGGGTCTCCCGAGGCACAAGCTCTAAATTCCCAATTTATCAACACAATCGCCCAATTCCATTACTACAAGAATATACATACCAGGCAATCCATAAATCCACTTGCTATCAAATCTGAAATCAGCACTCAAGTCGACAATTACGCTCTTGCCCTTTTTAACATCCTCAATAGCATCCACAAATGGTTTGCAAACGCCATTGGGAAGAGCCATAACCCAACAGTCAACCTCATCATTTTCCTCCATCCTTCTGATATCCTCAACAACCAAGTTCTGGTAGACGATTTCCTTCCCATCCTTGGTATATCCCTCAAGCTTCTTTCCAGCCAGCTCTCGAGATGAAACATGAGTAAGATCGAAATGTGGGTGAGAATTGATGAGACTTATCAAAGCTTGTCCGGTGTAGCCCCTAGCACCAATGAGCGCTACCTTAGAAGGCTTACCGTTGGTTGCGTTGCTTGAGCCTAATGGTGGGTTGGGGTTTGTAGAGGCAAACCCCCGCCGTTGTTGACGAAGAGCAGATCCCATTGAAGCAGCCCATCGTGAGCCCGGCCTTGTGGATGTAGAGAAATTCCTGGCCTGTTGCTTGATACCAGTAACAGCTCCCTCAGACCTTCCGGACTCACGGCTACCAGCATCAGCCAAGAAGCCCCCAATCAAAGATTTGACCTCTTCAGGTCCTTCACATCCGTACCAAAAGTGAACCTGGCCCCCATGGCTGAAGCTTCCCTGAGATTTGTCGAAATGCCAGCCCAACTGTCCATCACCCTGCCTGACAGACCAAATCAACCTGGGGTATTCCTTCTTGATCGAGTTGAAGACGTTATCGGCTACGTTGCCTAACCACCCAGCCTTGGTCGACGAGAAGAAATCCAGCCTTGCAGGCTCGTCGGGGCTCTCGCCCGGGAGGACAATAGCCAGAACCTCAAGAGGCTCATCGGCGTATGCCTTGAAGTTAGTTGTCTGTAAAAAGCTCAAATATTCTGAAACGTTGTTTTTCTCTCTGCTCAAAACCTCTTCCAGCCGTGTTCGATCTTCGAACCCCTCGATACCAGATATAGTGGTGAGCTTGTTGCCTCTCCTTATGAGAGTCCCAGCACCGGTATCGGTGAAGAGCTCCTTCTGGAGATCTTCTGTAGCAATAATAGCAACACTGGAGGTCCTGGGTAGCCCATCCAACAACTCCTTAATCTCCTTGATCTTCAGCCTTGTCCCGTACCGGCACCACCACTGCTCCATCAAGCCAGCGTACTCCTCGTCCAAGTTGATAGTGGAAATCTTCTCATTAGTCTCGCCATTAAACAAGCCACCATTCTCGGACAAATACACGATCTTCAAGGGCTGGAGGGCCCGTGCGAGTTCACCAGCCGCGATATCCGCATTGACGTTCAGCAGCTGCCCCTCGGCAGTTTCTGCTGTTGACGTCAAAATCGGAAGACATCCCGCCTTGATAGCGGCCTCGATGGGACGTTTGTCGACGCTAGTGATCTTTCCTACAAGGTCGTACTTCTTGCGGTCTAGGTAGTCAGCTTGAAAAACACCGCCGGTGATGGGCCTAGCCCGAACTCCGAGCCTCTCCAACGCTTCGACAAGCTTCAAGTTCTCGTCGAGGAACAATTGTCTTGCCAGGGCAAGGGTCTTTCCATCCGTAACTCTGATCCCGTCCTCAAATTGGGGCACCACGCCTGCTGCTTCCAGCATCTTGTTAAGCTGTGGGCCCGCACCGTGAACAACGACGGGGAATAATCCGACATGGTTAAGGAAAGACAACGAGTTTGATAGCGAATCCAAGTGCTCTGTAATGATTGCCCCGCCCACCTTAATAACGGCGAATTGCTGAGATTGAACAGATGTGAAGTGTGACAAGTACTGCTCCACTTCCCTCTTAGACCCAATGTTATTAAGCAGCTGGATAACTGTGGACCGTGTGGATAACGGCGACGGGGAGAGACTGGCGGTAGCGTATGGTGAAGCAATTATTCGGAGTGGGGAGGATGAAGAGGTTGAGGGAATTGCAGCAGCGGGGCGAATCACACGCAATTTCCTAGAAGCGGGTAGGCGAACAGCCCGCCTGGATGAGCTGCGGAGTCCGGACAACATAATTGTCGGGAGCAATTGATGAGAGGAGAGTGGGGAACAGAAGTGGTACGGAAAGGAAAAAGTTTATCAACGAAAAAAAGAGAAGAAAAAAGGGAAGGAGGAAGGGGGGAAGAAGCAACAAAAAATTGAGAAAAGAAAAGAAAAAAAGTTCCCAGATATTCTCACCAGCCAAGTGACGGATATAATAGGTTCGTGATTCGAGACGGGCACACTTATACGGCCGGGCAAGACTGAGGTTGTGTTGGGGGTCTAAGCAAGATCTAAATGCCCCAGGGAAACAACGGCACCATGATAAAGACGATGGAAATATTATTACCAAGGGTACTGTAGGATGAAAGGGGTAAATAGAGGTTTGAAGGAAAAGAGGAATTGAGAAATTCAACAAAAAACATCACCACCAAGGATTTATTCCCTCTCTCTCAGGCAGTGTTAGAGGGTCATTTCATTGAGTAAATCACTTCTCGCCGCCGCCATCCTCGCCCCCCCACCTGCATCTGATTTTTCCCCCTCCATCCACATGTCTTGGCAATTGCCCATCAAAACCCGCTCTCGCTGCAAGAAAATTTTTATCTCATCATGGGGCGAGAGGTGCAGGCAGTCAGAGTCAGGCAAAGCGATGATAATCGCAGGCTCGCAGCAGCGATCCCAAACCCGGGGCTTAACTCTCGACCAGAGCTCCTCCGCTATTCAGACCACGCCATGAATTAGCTATTATACTCTACCGCACGATAAATAGCCTTCACTAAAATATCAAATTGTTCCATCTAAAGCACCCCACTAACTTATACTAGCCGCCATCACTTCACCGCAAACAGGACCTACAATAGAATGACCGCCAAATGCTACATATCTCCCATCCCCACTAAAATATACCCATGTGAAAGATAGACAGGCAATGATACTGTCCTATGATCTTCATGAATGATTGGAAACGTAAAAAAGTATTATAAATAAAAACAAAAACAAAAAAATGCAACTATGACAGCAGAATATTAACCCCCCCATAAGAGTATTTAAAGTGTATTCATCATCCTCTTCGTCAAGTTAGTTCTCCGATTCGTTTTACTTGACCCCCGAACTAGGTCAAAACAAACAGAAGCTGCCGGATAGTGCAAAAAAAAGTCAAATTGGCTGTTCAGGTTCCTGATATTGGCTGGCCGAGGGGAAAGCAAAAAGGAGAAGATAAAAAGAAACGAGAATACCTTGAAGTTACAGTGAAAAAACGTTTCCATCAACACTAATTGCACAAAGGGAATTCCAGCAGATACACAGTAAAGAGGAAAAAAAAAGAAAAGCAAAGAAAAAAGAGGAAAGAAAACAAGAATTTCACCGGTTCCACAACCTAAAGACAATCAAGCATCCCATTGACCTAATTCCAGAACCCAAAAGTTATATTGAAAATTGGCCCATTGTCCGCTGGGTTATTCTTGTTTTGTTTCATTTGAAGCTCTCTCGTCGTAGTTCTCATGTCCATTCATTGTTGGATTGTCATTAGACATGAAGCTTGATTCCCACCACCCCAAACTAGGACTTCTTGACCACCGTAAAGCCAAGTTGCCCCTCCTCCCCCCGTGTCTATGAAAACCGCTCCCGCGCCAGAAAAAACCAGACAACCTCCCCCATACAGCTCGATTATTATTTTTGGCTAGATCCGGAGTATAGTCAGAGAGTGTTTTATGTATATATCCACAGTCAGGGGTTGAGAGAAGTTGAACGAACGTGATAACGACCGGGACGATGATAATCACCAAAAGAATGATGATGCCAACGACTATGCACATGCGCATCTTCATGTCCTTCCACCACATTTGCTTTCGGACCCTATTGGCCCCGCGGCGGAAACCCAAAGCAGACACAGCAAGATTGTCTAAGGATGAATGTATTATGTCAGCATTTCATTTCACAGGGCTGGAATTCCTCTATGAGGAAAAAAAGTGAATGGTTACTAACCAGTCTTATCTTGGAGGCTGTCCAATCTGGCACCACGGTCAGCGACCTTATTGATGTTCTCCCGCATGATTCCGACGGTATCGTCGATTTGCTAAATTTGTCATCATCAGCGAAAGCACCCAATATTAGGCGGGCTCATAGAAAGGTTTCATAATATGAAAGAAATTAGGGAAGGAAAGAGAAAAAAGGCCATGAAACATCGTGCGCGAGATAAACTGAGAGAGCCAGCTATGCCGCAGTGAGTGCGACTAGGGCTGAAGTGACCTCACACCAAGCTTTCGTCGCACCACCGGACCAAATGTCCAGCTGTCCTCTTACGAGAAACGTAGAGAACAATGAGGGTTCGCGAAAGTAGAAAATCAAGGATGGCAAATCAAGATCGCGCAACTTTATTGTTGTTGAGAACGACTTCACCTTCCCCCCCTGACATACGCGGTTCGAAGTGATCGCCACCCACAAGAGCTCAAAGAGCCAGGGGAGCCAGGAACCACTCGGTTCGTCTCGCACTCGAAATAACCAGATAGGTAAAGGGAAAAGGGAAACCAACCGCTTGAATAGCCGCAGTCCTCTGGTTTCCGGGACCTCCAGGCTGTCCTTGACTACCGCCGGGAGCACCACCGCTGGGAATATAAGGATCGTACGGCTGGTCAGACATTATGAATTTTGTTTGGTTAGCGTGAAGAGGGTTCGTTAAAGGCGAGCGATGTGAAAAAAGCAGGTTCGTGAATGGGGTTGTAGTTGTTGTAGTTGTTAGGTGCACGAGTAGTTCGGATGGAGGGTAAGTTGATGGAGATGGACGGATGGGAAAGTGGTGCTGACGATGAGAGGATGGTCGACTTGCTCGGTCGCAAACAAGGATGGGAGATTGAGCGAAGGAGGCAACCGGAGCTGCGGTAACGTAGGTTTGAGATATGTACCCAATGTAACGAAAAGTTGTTGTGGATTTGGATGATGACAGAGGCAGTACGATCAAACCAATATGTATAAAGGTATTATTCTCATAGAATTAAGGGGCGATGAAAAAGTATCATGGTCGGGAGAGCTACAAAGAAAATGGTTATATATCATGTTATGGTGGGGTTTTTTTTCTTCTTGAAAATTACATTCAGGTGCGGCCATTTCTGGCGCGCGGTCCACGGTGGAAGGCTCAGGGGCGCAGCCACGAGAGTGGCACATCCAGTTTCTTGGTGGTCAGAGTGATCGTCACTGCTTCGGAGGCCGAAGCCAGGAGCGAGTCTCGCAGCTGGCAGCCACCGCAATAACCATACCGGTACAGCACTAATACAATAGGAGTCTTAGAAGTGCTCATGGTGAAGACACTTGATCGCATTTTATTTCTAACCTGCGATAATTTCTACAGGATTATTTAACCACTTATCCAAGATGATGCCGGCGAGGATAGCGAACCGCTTTTTTCTTCACACAATCAGAGGTGGAAAACATGCGGGGACGCCATACGGTACTCTTAAGGACCGAGCAATGGAGGATCTCGTAACTCCAACAATCCAGCCCGATCGTTTCTCCATCCAGCCCCCTCCACCCAAGACTCTGGATGCCCAACAGAGGGAGAGCCGAGCCAAGATCAGTGCTGCAGTGCTGCTAATAAGTTAAACTTGCTCAGCAATGAAAGCCATTCCTAGAGCACTGGTACTGTAGTGAATTGTAGGCGCCCGAACTGGCAAGGTGGCCGAGCGCCATGGGGGTCGCCATTACCATGATGGATTAAAGGAACTCCTTTGACCACAAGACCAGGGTTGGCAGCCTCCTTCCTTGGCATTTGGGGTGGGATGGGGGGGACAGGCTCTGTTTATTTATTTTGGACTTAGGATGAAGCAGGAAGACGTATGTGTGTGGGTGTCCAATTTATTTGAGCACTCTTGCCGGTATCTCTTTGCCTAGGGTTCCGAGTGTGCCTGGACTCATGGTATGAGGAGAGTGCTTGTAATTATTTATTTTATCCTGCACTTTACAAGCTAAAAAAATAAAATAAAAAGCCAAAATGAGGTTGCTGCGGGACAAAGTACCGTAACTTGCCGGTACTCGAGTATTCACAACATCATGTCATAAATAGCTGTGTTAATCATTTTACTGGGGGGGGTGGCTGGGAATCTAGAATCCTTGCGTGGGACGTCTGAAATTCCATGATATCGATCGTGCTTACCGCACGCTGGTCATGGAAACCCATTGACTGGAGCACACAGGGACACATTTGGCTGGCCAGCCTTAGACAACTGTTCCATAACATCTTGCCGGGCGATGTACGAGTACTCGAGCACTCGAGTACTGCTGTCTTAGGTGCGGACAGGCACCAAGGCCAGACTGGGCAGGCATCAACGATGATCTGCCACATACGAAGTGCTCGGAGAAACGGTGCCGGTAGACTGGCAAAATCACAGAACGGCACCCACTCAATCACAGGTTTCACAGCAAAGTGAAAAATCTGCTGGCACTGTTCTTGCACCAGCATGCACCCGGGTACCGACATGAGTGGGAAAGCGCCATTGAGTATAAATTTCATATATATCACCCCAGATATATCTGACCATTGAGTAGGGAGCCATCCGAGAAGGCTGAGGGAAGAAGTAGGAAAGGGAGTCTCACATCTGAAGTCGTTCTCTCTCCATAGACAATTGTTTGGTCAAAGAGATCTCTGAGAAGAAAATACTTGCACTGCACATGAGAGGCTTTGAGCGGGACCATCCCGGAGTCAATCGAATTGGTTACGCGGCATTCGTCATCGTGTGCCCCCCGATCGAATAGGAGATAAGCCAACCAGCCGCCAGAGAGCAGGAGAGCCAGACGAAAGGAAAACAAAAAAAGTAAAAATAGCCCGACTGTAACAAAAGCATACCGGTATCCGTATGATACTAGACAATAGCAAGGTGGGAAGAACCAAAAGAAAGGAAAGGAAAGGTTTGAATTGGAGACGAGACAAGACGAGACGAGATAGCGCGACCACCAAGAGAAACGGATACTTGTGCAGCAAACCTCTCTATCTCTATCTCTCACTCTGCTCTTGGCTTCTTGCTCTTTCCCGGTTTCCCTAATTCTTCACCCATCCCTTATCCTGGCGCTTGCCCTCCTCTGTCTCTCCCTCTCCTTCTCTTTCCTTGTCTAGCTTCAGCTTTTTCCCCTTGGGTTTGATCACTCTCCATCCCTCCGGTGCCTCTCCCCCCCAAGTCGCTCGTTTTTTCTCCTCCCCACCCAACCCTGGCATTGCACATTGGTTGTGATCTGTTCCCTCTGCCAAGCTGTCCTCCCGCCGTTTCACTATTGAATTTTGTTCGTGCCCAGACAACAAAGGAATAATTCACATCCGTCCTCAACTCTTGCTGCTGTTTGTTTTGTTTTATCCAGATTTCGGGAAACACATCTATTCACAACCGGGTATTTGGCACGGCAACCCTGGGCTCACTCGTTTGGTTCAGGGACTAGGGGTTTCAAGAAGGGGTCCCAGCCACGATACTAACATTTGGCGGCTCCGGCGGTCTAGATAATCTTCCGACTACGAATTCGCCGGCTTCAACGTCTTTAATCTTCACGACGGAATTCTCTTGCTCCGGTTACTTCCAGAGCTCCTCAACGCGAGAGACATCCTTCCTCCGTGGGATACTCACCCCTACTCCCTCCAGTTGGCCAATCGTGAGATCATTGGGCACTCCCGCACATCACCAAACATGCTACAATCACCAATGGCAACCCTACGCCGCTTATCTGCATCGCTACTATTGCTAGTACCTCTAATTACTGCTTACGATCTCAACCTTAACGATAGAAGTACTCACTCACACTCTTACACAGTGCCTTATCTCTAGCATCTGGCACAGGAATACTTGCTGACCCGATCGTCCTGCAGAGTCAATTCTCGACATATCGCGAAATGTTGCCTACAAGATGATGACCTTCTACCCCGGGAATAAGACAGGAGGGATTCCAGGCCTTTTTGGTGACCCATACTACTGGTGGGAAGCGGGTGCAGCTTTTGGTGTAGGTGATCGCATAAAGTATAATCAACTTGACCGGTTGCTAACTTTTGAGAAACTGCAGTCATTGATAGATTATTGGTACTATACGGGTGATGAGGGATATGTTAATGTTACAACGGAGGCGATGTTGCATCAAGTTGGGCCCGACCAGAATTATATGCCACCAAATCAATCGAAGTCACTTGTATGAATTTCTACCCACGATACAACCCGTAATACTCATTGTATTTTTTAGGGAAATGATGACCAAGGATTTTGGGCTTTATCAGCAATGTCTGCAGCCGAGAAGAACTTTCCTAATCCCCCGGCTGACCAACCTCAGTGGCTCGCGCTCTCACAGGCTGTTTTCAACTCACAAGCGGCACGTTGGGACACACTAAAGTGTGGTGGGGGTTTACGTTGGCAAATTTTCACATTCAATGATGGCTATGTCTACAAGAACACTGTCTCGAACGGATGTTTCTTTCAACTTGGCGCTAGGCTGGCGAGATACACGGGAAACAAGACCTATGCAGAATGGGCCGAGAAAGCGTACGACTGGACGGAGGCCATTGGGCTCCTATCGAAGGACTATAAGCTATTTGACGGATCTGATTCAAACTTAAATTGCACGGAATTGAACCATATCCAATGGACCTACAATGCTGGGCTTTTCCTAGCCGGAGCGGCTTACATGTACAACTACGTAGGTTGTGGAATTGGTAATTATTTTTAGTATCTATGCTAATTGCCTCTCCAAACCACAGACTAAGGGCGCGGAACTTTGGCGTACGCGCCTGTCCGGTCTCTTGAATGCAACCGATGTGTTCTTCATCAATAACACAATGGCGGAGGTTGCCTGCGAGTCTAGCAACACCTGTGACGTTGACCAGCGATCTTTTAAAGCATATACCTCCCGTTTTATGGCCCTGACTGTCCAGATGGCCCCTTGGACTGCCGACTTTATCATGCCAAAACTTCAAACATCTGCTAAAGCGGCCGCGAAACACTGTTCATTCGGGGAAGATAAGAACACATGCGGGATGATTTGGACGCAGGAAGGGTGGGATAATAAGTACGGAGTCGGAGAACAGATGTGTGCATTGGAAACGATTCAGAGTAATCTTATCACTGTCGTGGCTCCTCCAGTAACGGCAGACAATGGAGGCACAAGTGTGGGGAACCCAGCAGCAGGAACTGGGGGAGACAGGGCCGTTTCGGCTCCCCAGACATCACCAACCACAAAAAAGGATAGAATCGGGGCCGGGTTCTTGACGGCTTTTGTCATAATACTAATGATTATGGGAGGCTACTTTATGATTGTCTAAACATGGACGGATGGTTCCTAGCCTCTTTCCCCTTCTTCCCTTTCTTGATATCACTTTTTCCCTTCATGTTCATTTGTATAATGTTGGTTGGAATGGCGTTAGCTATTGGTAAAACTCCGACCAGCTTCCAGTCACGGGGGTATTTGATGTTACCTTCTCTTCCCTTGCTGGATTATCTTTCCTATCTCCTATGCTATTATCTTGTATCTGCAGGGGATATCCTAGTGTTGAACAGAGTTATCGTTGTCTTTTTTTTTCTTTTGGGCGACTGATGAAGAGATGTACAAATATGCAGTGGGTGGATTCGTTTTTCATTTGTTTATCCTTTCTCACTCCCAAAATGGGTTCTTGGGGTGAAGATGTATAGTTTTTTTCTTCTTTCTTTTTTTGGTATTCAAGCTGATAAAAGGGAAGGTATATAAAGGTTCGACGATTGGATTTTAAAACAAGGCGTAATATTTGTCTAAGTAGGTTAGCGTGCGCATATTTCAATCTCATTAACTTGGATGCAGTTTTGATGCCTGGTGTTGACAAGCGATGCTGCAAAAAAAGGTATTCGCGCTAGTGCTAAAATGTGGTGGTTCGCGCATTGCATTTAGATAAGATGTGGGGGGGACGTTGGGTCACCAAAAAACGAAGGAAAAACAAGCTTCGCGGTGCTCGGGAACCAAGAATAGTTGCATAACGGTGATACCGTATGATCGGTGCCGTGCGTTGTGCTTCTGGTTTTTACGGGTTGGGGATGATAAACCGCCGATCTCGCACTACGATGTGAATACCGTAATTCGGTGTGCAAGTGCAGCGGAGCTATTTTCCCTTCGAGAATCTGACTCTCCCTTCCGATGCCGGTACGATTCGGGGCCAGGATAAGGCCGATTATAATTGTGAGTCGCGGGGCTCTTAAGAGTTGGACTAAGCTCAGTCACTCGCCTCTCTGGCCAATGGGGACTACGGAAAACCCCCTTTGTGTTCCCGCCGAGACAACAGTTCTCGTGTTACAAGGAATTGGAGACGAGAGAAGAAGTTATCAGTATTCTACAAGTATCGATACTGGCCGACTTCGACATGATGGCGAGGGTAGCTGTGGGAGGCAACAGTACCGGTGATAGCTCCCACCGAAGGGGGTGAAAATGTGAGAGAGAGGGAGAGAGAGGAAAAAGCGGTATGCTGGCGCCAGATTGGAATAGCATTTTTGCAATCGTCCTGCTTGTCCCTGGCTGGAGGCATCCGAAGACGGGGGGGGATTATGATATGATACAATGGGGAAGTACTCTACAGTACTAGTACTGTATTCCCATTTGAATACGGTAGTCTTCGTAACCGCACTAGTCCATTCATGTAGTTGTTGCTGGCGCAGCATGTTGGGCCAGCCACGGATACATGAATTGACGAGTCTAGGTACGAAGCTTTTTCAAACCGGAGTGTGCCGGCATATAAAAAGAATACCAGACCTTACCGGAGGAGGCAACTCGGACGACATAATTGATGAGCACACTGCTGAATCCCAGGCCAAAGTGAATCTATTTCTCTTGGCACACAATACGCACAGATTTTTTTATCACCCCTTTTCTACGGAAGGACATTTTGGACCACCTAGCACACGGTTCAATTGCCGGTATTTGGGATTCTATGGTATTATGGGGCGTTCATAATGGTGGAGGGCCTCCTTCTCTCACGCGCTTTCCTCCTTCTTCCCTGCATCCGTTCTCGTGAGGTTGTGGTTTTCGCTCTTTATTTTTTTTGTTTGGATGCAAGTTTCCTTCTTTGGTATTGCTCCAGCCGTTCTTTTATCAGACAAACATACGTTCCTTTGAGGAATCATTTTCACTCCTTTTTTACATAAAGATCTATCTCTTTTGATATCTAATTCTAGATCCTTCTGATCACGGGAACTCATGGCTCCTTCTGTCTGGGGTGTCCCACTGTTGCTCCTCCTGCAAGGTTTCCTTATAAGGAACACTCTTGCCGCAAGTGCCATACATGTCGAATTCAGCAAACACCTGGCAGATAACTCAACCGACGACTTTCTCTTCCCGCTGGTCATTGGGGAAAACGACGCCAAACAAACCGTATACCTCGCCCCGTCCACCAACAATGCACACACCTTCGCCATATCGTTAAAAGCGTGTACACCCCCAGGCAATGGCACTGCCTGGCCCGGATGCGTAAAGTACCGAGGCGGCGTCTTCGACCCAACAAAGTCATCATTCAAACCCGGCTCTGGTGACTCGACGAAGCTGGACTGGAGGAATGATCAGTATACGCTTTTCGCTGATGGGGTTTACGGCCAGGGCACCATAACCCTTTCGGACAAGGTTGGCGAGGTTCAATTGAAAGACTTCGAGGTTGGCTTGGTGGATGCGTGTAACATGACATCGGGATTCCTTGGGTTGGGTCCTAACTCGACGCTGTTGGAGCGGTTGTATAAGGATGGGAAGATCGAGTCTAGGTCTTATGGTTTGCATGTTGGCATCGATATCACGAATTATCCGTACCCCGTTTTCGATCCTACATTTGATACGGGCGAGAAGCCGAAGGAGGAGTCGGATTACAATTCCGGTATTGGGAAACGGTCGAGGATAACGGAGAGGGCTGCCGAGGAGACTCCAAAGGAAGTACATTCATTTGCTGGGGGGTTGACGCTGGGAGGATACGATAGGTCGAGAATTGATAATAGGACGGCTTCGTTGACGGCGCCATTGTCAGCGGATGGACTGCTAGAGCTGGAGTTGACAGAAATGATTGCGATTAATTCGTGGATGGAAAATGATAGTCCAGTACACGACCTGTTTAATGAGACTAGGAAGGTTATCATTGACTCCAGTACGCCTTATATGTGAGCACTGTAGCTACTCCTTTCCGGGTAATGTGGGGGCTAATATTGATTAGGTATCTTCCGGATAAGACTGCAGATGCGTTGAGTTATGTTATGGAAGCTGTTTATGGTGATCCAATGGTGGACTTCTTTTTTGGGTCGAATCCAGACAAGTATCTTGGCAATGTCACGTTTACATTACAAGCCCCTGGCGGTTCCGAGAGCATCAAGATTGTTGTCCCACCGTCAGTATTCCAACAGCCTATTGGGATGCTTAGAGACTACCAGCCAGTGGGAGATGGATACTTTGACTACTATATGCCAATAAAACAGTTCAAAGCATCTTCCAAACAGCCAATTATCCTCGGCAGAAGGTAATTTACTGGAACGAACATCTGCATGCGCAGTGTGGCTAACAATATCCAGCTTTCTAAAGGCGGCATACATCTTTGTCAACCACGAACAAAAAAACTTCCACATCTCGCAAGTGGCCTACACCGGAGCCCCGAATGATATAATCTCTATCTCAGCATCAGACTCAGGGGACTACGGCTCGGGCACTTCCTCGACCTCATCTGGGACCGGCTCAGGGCAAAACCCGAGCCCAGGCTCCGAAGCCCGTGGTCCCCCAATCGTCGTAATAGCAGGTGCCTCCGCCGGCGGAGCCTTCATTATCGCACTGATCGCATTCCTGATCTGGCGCCGTCGCAACAAGCCTAAGCAAAGCCAACTCCGTACCATACCGTCAAACCCTTCCTTCCACGAAAATGAACTAGATGGCAGCCACGCTTTAGTTCAACTCCCGGCAAACTCCATCGAGAAACCACCTGTTGCGGCTTCCTCACCATATCTGAATGATACTAAAACGGGATGGAACACACAGCCACCACAGGGGCACTACGAGATGGGGAATGGTGTTGGTACCGCGGTGAGTCCATATCCTGCGTATGGGTATCCGCAGCAGAGTGTGCCTGGATATGCGGAGTTGGCGACCCCCCTGCCGACACAGCAACAGCAGCATCAGGCTGGGAGTGTGCAGGGGAGGTATGAGATGATGTAATTATTTGCGTCTAGTGAAGGAGGGAGGGGATTGTAAATATGCGCTGGTCGGTTAGATATCATAGTTTTATGTGTGCATGCAGATGGTGGCGTCCTGATTGCGGTATTTTGCTTGTTTTTGTCTTGTTTGGGTAGCAGGGAGATGAGGTAAATAATCGTGGAAAGAGCTGAGTTCTTGGCGTCTGGGGAGTGGGCCTGAGTGAGAAGCAAGAAGGTGTGGATCAAATGATAATTTGTGATTTGGTGGGATAACTCCCTATTGACATGTTGACAATTTTTCAGTATGATACTCCATTTTATGCCTAGCCCATGGGTATTCGACGCGCATAAGTTCACCCCACACCCCTCCCTCCTCCCCCCACAGCACAACCCTTTAGAAAGGCGGCTCCGTCCCCCTCCCTGAGGCGTCTCTAACGGCCTTATTATATTCCGCGTATGGAGTGCAAAGCGCGGTACGTAAGAATCAAACTGAATACGTGGGGAGAAGTAAGATCCCCCCCCCCCCCCCCCCACCCCGACATGCGT
>Ga0307507_10001232_pt1 | contig 57127 bp, 14 predicted proteins | sample 7_EM_MG_FD_207223 | JGI IMG/M metagenome (GOLD analysis project Ga0307507, IMG submission 207223) | Populus trichocarpa ectomycorrhiza microbial communities from riparian zone in the Pacific Northwest, United States - 7_EM | ecosystem: Host-associated > Plants > Roots > Unclassified | place... | reverse complement strand
CAGCAGCGCTAAGTGTGAAGAATAGAGACCCGCTCTCAATATTTTCAGCATAAGCCGTAAGCTCATTTCTCTTCTGCTTCCAGTAAGGCCTGGTGCCCTTAAGCTTCCGTACATGCCGTACAATCTTGGTCAGAATCTGGTCACCCCTACTACCATTTATAAGATCACCAAGCTCATCTAAAGATAGACCATTCTCATCTAATCGGCTGCAAAGGAAGCGGGTGGCGTTAAGGGCTTGCTCTCTCATAATCCGATTAAACACGTAGTAGCGAAATAAGGGATAGCGGCCAAACCGACCGTCCTGATACTTAAGCATATGCTTGGCGTACGCAGCCAGGGTGACTGTACAGCTTCGTGGCATATCAAAGTCGGCCTTGCCACAAGGAAACAGAGTAGGAAAGGCGCCACGCATAATAAAACTAGCTGATCGCTCAGAGAGAGGTGTCTGCCGCACAGTAGGAACCTCTAGCCCTGCTCATAGGTCTTATTAGTGTTGAACCTCGCGACCCAAAAGCTCCAATTCATTAAGGTCAGGCACTAGATCAGGAACCAGAGTATCCAGTACGTCGTCATCAAATTCGCCGTCCGGTACATTACTGCCAAGCTCGGCAGGCAGAGCAGAAGGACGTTGCACAGGAGCAGTAAGGTGAGCCGTCGGGCCACCAGAATCAGACTCCGACTCCAACTCGTTAATATAAGGTAGCTGCTCTAATATAGAGCCGTTTTCGGGTAAGCTGGTAAGCCGGGTGCTACATATTTCAACGTCGTGATAATCAGGATGATTGACCTTCAGAAAGTAAAGCCACTGTGCTATAGCAGAGCGCCTTACGGTATACCGCTTGGTAAACCGCCGACTCAGGTATTCGCCACCCTCTACTGCCGCAGGCCTCACGACAAGTATATCGAGTTCAGTAGGTAGCCGTGGCAGCTGCCTCCAAGTCTTTGGTGTGTTCTGGCCAAAGCAGCAGACGTGGCCAGTATAGCGATGTTGCTGGCCGCGTACACGCACGACTTGCAGATGAACGTATATGCGCGCAATCAGAAGCTCCTCCACCGCGGTGAGTATAGGTAGGAAGCCAGGAATAGGCCCCGGATCGAGCCCGTTGCTTTCACCAAATAGGGGAGGAAGGGTTGGATCCTTGAGGGTATCGGCGTCCTTAACGCAGGCTTTGCATACACCTATATTGTCACCCTCCGTAGCTAAGCCCATTTGGAACCACCGCTCCTTGCAACGACTGCATGTCTCCATACTTCCAGCCTGTAGTATACTCCTGAACTTCTTGATTCGCTCCCAGTCCACAGCCGAAACAGGCAGTGGTGTGGCCGTAGTTGGAGCTTGCTGAGAGGGAGCTTGCCGCGAGGGAGCTTGCCGCGAGGGAGCTTGCCGTAAGGAAGGTAGTATTGGCGGTAGAGTAGGCATAGGAGCTAGTTCCTGCAAGGACGCATTTAGGCCATTTGGAGTACCTCTTCTACTGCACGGAGCTTCATCTGTAGTATATAGCGGAGGAGTGGGCGAGTGAGCTTCACCCCGCCGATCAAGAATACGGTGCTCCCGTTATATTGCCCTGATTGTCTTCCGCCGTTCAGCTATTTCAGGGGTATCTTGACTGTTCTGGCCGCGAGGTAAGAAGACGTCCTCAGTATCGGTTTCAGGTAAAGCATTTCGCTGGCGCTTTATAGGACGAGTCTCAGTAGAACCAAGCTCTGCTTTCCGCCTATCTAAACTATATTTAGAGCCCTAGGAAAGTAAGTAAAAGTAGAAGTAATATATAGGGAAAACGCGCCTTTGACCGACACGATTGACATTGCTTTAAAAGCTTAGTAGATGGGCCGTTTTTAATAAAATTAATACGGGGTTGTATTGAACAGCACTTGCTGCACTTAATTAAAGCAGGTTCAACCATAGTTAAGACGCGTATAGTAGTATTAATAGGATGTCAACAAAAAGGTCAATTTGTTAATAGTGAGATCTTAAATATTTTGATGTTCGTCACGTGTATTCTGCAGGTAGATACCGCCCGCGACTTTTTTTATAACCAATTAGAAGCCGGCTTGGCAGAAGTTTGAAAATTCGAACACCTGAAAGTATAGACCACTCGTACCTCGGGTCAATAATAGGGAACCATATAATATTGGTAAGATGCCAGCGCTTAAATAGTGGTATTAAAATTAGCAAAGAAAACGTTGGCCAAGGTTATCGTATATGGCAATTAATATTCTCTTAATTCCAGCTATAAGCAATAAACCAGAGCGAGTCTTTTCAGGGGGACGTCGTACGGTATCGTGGAAAAGGGCGCAGATGGGAGCAGAAAACCTTAAGAGGGTAGAGTGTTTAAAACATTACAAACGAAGTGGTATTTTAGACGAATGATATCTAATATTAGGCAGCTATTAGGACCTTTTCTGGAAGCCTTCCTCCAAGTTCCCTTTATAAATTATTTAGCCTTGGGCACGTACCATAATGCCAAGTAATTATCGATAATTATTGATTATTGACTAATGATAGCGATTATTAATCAATGCCTTATCGATAGCATTAAAAACCAGCCTGGAACCAATTCCGTTGGAACGGAGTCCTAGAGCACCAGCAGGATATCGAGTGTCAAGTAATCGGCCACCAACAGGTATTGGGCGACCCCAGCAACCACAACGTTCTCGACCACCAGCAAGGCACGGCTTCCCAGAAGACTATAGGGGATTAAGAGAATCTAAGTCACGACGAAGGGATAGGCCGCCACCAATCTATGAGGATGATGAATTTGAAAGCAATGATATAGTCCAGTGCATATCCACCCTTTGTCTAATTATAGATGAGCATGCGGAAAAATTCTTCAAGGGAGACGTCACTGGTTACATTCGCCTAGCTATTAGTAAAACAGTCCTTAAGAATACTCTTTCTGGCAATGATAGTGGTATAACTCCGCGTATATCTCCCAAGTCGCCTTTATCTAAACCTAGTAACAGTGTATACCACGTTAACGGATACATGTAAACGCTTAGAGAACTACGCCATTCAACCTCTAGCTAGCAGCCAAGAAGTTCATATCCATCGAGCAGGCACGCTTAGTGACAGGATAAAACTGTTGATGCAGGAAGACCCATCGGATTGGAGTTTTGGGCCCTTTGGGGGCGACGTTTGGTTCCCGAGTCTTATTCAGGATGGAAAAATAGTCAGAAAGTCATGCCCTCGTTTAGTCAGATTGTTAGCTGAGAGCTGATCTCACTGCTATAGCTGACACGAAGGAGAACGGGAAACCTGCGTCAGGTCATGTCGAACGGTAGAACTCGTGTGTAGATTAATCTATGAAGAAAAGAGACTATATATACATGGTGCGGGGTACAGGCAACTGAGACAGGTACTAGGCAACTGAGACAGGTAACAGACAACTGAGACAATCCGTCTCAGTTCGACAGGTCAAGACTCGATGATGGTAAGGTGCTCAACTATCATAAACAATGGTGAACACATTTATGACCTAGTATGATTCCCCTGTGGTTGCACGATCCCCCCTATGGTCGCACGATCCAACGGATGTGATTTAACTGTTAGGCACCGTCTAGTACCTATTTTAGGTTAGCGTAAGCGTAACGGGACTTTTCTCGCAGTGTGTTGCTCGGGCTTAACGTCTTAGCTACCCATAACGTAGGTTATAGGGTTTTGACCGACAATAGGGTTTTAACCGCGCTATTAGACCGCCTACCTATTTAAGCTAGCTTATTACCTAAAACAATAAACTACCGCATTAAAGCTTAATATATTACTCTCTTATATATTAACTCTATAAAATATATTACTAACCTATAGCTATACCTTACTAGCCTTAAGCGCTAGGTATAGAAGACCGTTTATAAGCTGCTTTAAGTACATAGTGCGTTAGTGTTACGGACCTTATATTGGCAGTAGTATGGCTACTAAGAGAGGATATAAGTAGACTATTAGTGGAAGCGCGGGAGACGCTAGAACTGGTTAAACCATAAAATAAGGGGTAACCGAGTTATATAACGTGTTACGTTACTAATTTAAAACGTAGGAACGTAGAAACGTAGGAACGTGCTAGATATACTAACGTACTAATATACTTAAGTATTTTATAGGAGTTATATTGTGTATTTAAAGGACTATAGTCCCTACCTAGATAGTTTTTCTCTTTATAGTAAATCTTAGAATATAATTGGAGTTAATCTATTAGGCAACCACTCCACTAGTTATATTTATATTATTAACTTCTTATTTACCTATATATCTAGCCCATTAATAAGTCTACCGTAGTATTTCCTACAAGGCTTTATTATATATTTACTACCTAATTAAAGTATTAATAAAGTTAAATAATATGCCACCTAAGATAGCACCTACGACAACACTAGGAGGATTAACCTTTAGGTCTTAAGGAGATATAAATATAGCAGAAACCAACAACTTACAAGTAGTTATAATGGAAAGACTTAGAGAAGTAATAAATTATATTAATATTAACTAAGCAGGCTTTAAAGTAAAGCTTAATAACTTCAGCATAATAAAGATTAAGATGCTATTAATCGAACGATTTTTAGGGGAAAAAGTTAAAGCTAAAAGGATTCCTTATATAAATAAAGCTTAAGATATAATACAATGGGGCTAAGTTACCTATACTATTGGATTAAGTTGCGTATATAGGACTGTTCTTAATGGGTTAGGTATTAGAATAGTTTAAACCCTACCTTACAGAGGTATAAGTAAATAGGATTAGCGGAACTAGCAATATAGAAGTTTAGTATATATTCTTAATATGGGATAGATTTGTAGATAGACTTATATAAATATACGGAGATCCGGAATTAATAATAACCGTAAAAAGGACGTTATCTAAACTTATATAAAGATCGTTAGCAATAAACTATACAGCGCAATTCTAAATACTAGTAGTATAGACTAGATGGAATAAAGAGGCATTAATAGTATAGTACTAAAGGGGATTAAAAGTAAAAGTTTAAACGATAATAATACCTATAGAAGATATAATATCTATAAGGGAATTAATTAACTAAGCGATTAAAATAGATAATAGACTTTATTAGTCCAAGAGGGGCGGTAGAAGTATAATTAGACTAGTATAAATTAATTAAGCGTTATAGTAGGTATTAAAACCATAGTATAGCGGACCAGAGCTAATAGACCTAAGCGGTACTAAAGTAAATAGAAAGTAGAATAAAAAGCTATAGAAACCTAAAGGTTAAGGATTAAGTAATTAAAGGACTCCTCCTATACATCCCTAGGGCAAAGGGCTTCCTAGAATAGATTATATAATTTATTTATACTTTTTAATAGTCTGGAGCTCTTGCTGCACCTGGCCTAAAAAGACCAAAACCAACCAAAAGAACCCTGAAAAACACCTAGAGAATCCCCCTAAGATACATACATCGCAGGGGAGGCACACGTTAACCAACGGTGGCTCACACTCGCGCACAACCGCCAGATCCACGCCTAATAACGGCCCTCCACAACAAAGATAGGCGAATACTACACCACAAAACGGAAACACCTTTATTAAGAAGGTATCTAATAAAATATAAAGCCTACTAGACGCGTCTAGTATCTAGAATTATAGGGGAGTAACTATTAGCTATAACAAACTAATATAGCTAGTAGAATGGCTCCGCTAGTCTAGTAAACCCTAGGCGCCCCTTTAGCAAACCCTTAATTAAATCCTCTAATAGCTAAGCAAAATTAAAAACAAATAAAACCCCCCCTTATTGGCAAACCGTATCTAGGCCACCATAGCTATGCTTTTATAGCATAGGGAACCCACCCGCCTTAAGACAACAACTAGGTATATAATTATAATATAACCAAATACAGAAAAAGCAGAGGGGCTTAGGGGATAATTAGAAATAGAAGTCCTTATAGAGATTTGCAAAGAGGTCTATAATATAGTTATAGTCTAACACCTTAGGAGCGGAGACATTAGAGTTACCCTAAAGGACTAATAGGCAAAGAAATAAGCCGTAAGGGCAGGGGATAGGCTAGAAGAATATATTGGTATAAAAGTGCTCTATAAAGACTACCTAGTTAAAGTCCTAGCGGTTTCTATAAGCCTTAGGGTAGAAAAGGGACGCTAGGCGAATAACACAGTAACTATATAGGAGATAGTAAAACAAACAGAACGCCTTATACTAGGCCTTAAGATTACCTAAATTTAATGGCTTTAATAGGAAAATACAAACTAAGTAAATAATAAGAATAATAAGAGGATATAAGGGTCGCCAGAGACTTACTAGGGAGACGCCAGTTAAACATATAGCTCCATTATTATCAGTATATATATACTAGGAATGCAAAAACTCCTTATCTAAAAAGGAATAATTATAAATGGCCTTATATATAACGCAAGGCTCTATAACTATAGACTACGCCTAGAATAATACTACTGCTATATATAATAGGGACACACCTAATCCATATATGCAGCATAGGTGTGCTGTGGCCACTATACAGGCCCCCATAATACAAGACACTACTTAAATTAAGACTAAATAAAATGCGTAAACTGCCACCAAAGCACATATAAGGCGTAGGAGAGAGAAGACTATATTAAATACAAGAGACGGAAGGTAAGGGCTTAATAGCTATAGGAATAACTATACGCTAGGTTATATAAATGGAAACAATAGGTAATAAGCTAGGGGGACGCAGGTGCCTTTCTAGCATTTCCTACCTTTAGTACTAGGGGGCTAGGCCAGCCATCCTAAGCCTTAACGGGCCAGAAGCGGCGCTGCGTGACATTACTAGACTAGATAGGGATATAAGGGTTATAGGGGATATAAGAAAGAGGACGCCCTATAGAAAGACCCCTATAGATAGCTATAGTAAGCTTAAGACCAGGACAATTAAGAATTAGATTTAACACGGTAAATATAATATTTATAGCCAACCTATAAAGGGTATATAGCTAGCTAGTAAGAACAAGGGAGGAACTAAAGACAATAACAGATTTAAATATAAAAGCACTAGTAGGAACATAAGATACGGGAATGGAAAGCTCTATATAAAATAAGTAGTAACTAGGGTATAGACACAAGAGATAGAAGTTCTAAATATCCTAGAGAAAGTAGAAATAGAAAAAGTAAGAAATAAAGAAGAGGCAAAGGACCCTTGCTAGGGGTCCACCACCTATCCATTATACAGTATAACTGCGGCAATACAAACTACTGTCTTATAAGGCCTTTACTAAACAGTTTAGACCTAGAGAAATACTATATCCTTGCTATATAAGAGCTATACTACAATACCTATATATAATTAATATACTGCCCCTAAGGATTCCAGCTCCTATACAAACCAAAAGCAGCTATATGCGTATACTTTATAATTAGCAAGGCTATCAGCCTATCCTTATAGTTATAGTAGGCAGTTAACCTAGATATTACAGTTATAACAATCCAGATATATAGGGGACCGGTATAAATTATTAATGTATATAACCCTAGGGTTAAAGGGGTCCCATAAACAGAGAATATTATATTAGTAATAAGCTTGCTAGAAACTAAAGGTATAGAGTCTATTCTACTAGGAGATATAAACCTCTACTACCTACGGTAGGGGGGTATCCATGTTGCTGCTAAATAATAGGCAGAGTGCCTATTAAGAGCTATAGACACCTAGGGCCTTAAGTTGGCCACCCCCCTAGGAGCAACTATATGGCAATAAGGAACCTCTAGAAGCATAATTAACCTCACATTTATAGACAAAGGCCTATACTAGAGACTTAAAAGGTGCAACCCTAAAGAAGAATAGGCACTTACTTTAGACCATATCCCCATCCAGATACAGCTAGATTTGGATATTAAGGCGTAACTAAGTAGCAAAAGATACGTAATAAGGAAGCTTAAGACAGATAGTTTCCTTAATATAGTTAAATAACAACTTTAAGACCTAGAAGAAATCCACCTAATACTAAATAAGTGAGGCTTATTAGCTACCCCTAAGGAAATTAACTAAAGACTAGAAAGGATCTAGGCAGCAATTAAAAATGGGCTAGAAGAGCACTGCCCGGTCTTAAAACCGGGCCCCTATAGGCAATACGCATAGTCCACATAATACGCGGTTCTTATTGCCAGCTAATAACGAGTAAGAAGGAAATATATAAGCAGCTATAACTCTAAAGACGAGAGACGATATAAAGATATAAGAAACTAGTTAAAGAATACCCTAAAGAAAGAAGTAAGGAATAACTGGAGACGGTTTATAAATGAGCATACTTCTAACCTAAGCCTCCCCTATAATAAGGGCCTTTGGGCTATGGTAAAATAGGTAAAGAAAAAGGCAGGGCGCCTAGTAGAAGACCTATACCTACTACCCCTACAAAGAGCAGGGGAATTATAGGCTACTAATAACAATAATAAGAAGGTAAAGATCCTTATAGAAAGGTTCTTCCCCTAACCGGCTCCAGCAGACCTTAGCAATATTACAGGTAAAACACTAGTAACTCGCCTAAGGGTCAACAGCGATATAACAATAGAGGAAATGGCCAGAACTATTAGCCGCCTTTTAAACAACACAGTACTAGAACCAGATAGGATTTTAAATAAGGCCTTAAAAACCTGTGGACTACTTATAGCACCCTGGCTTATAAACGTAGCTAGGGCATACTTTGCTATAGGCTACTACCCGTGACTTAGAAGATCTATAACAACAGTTATTCTACGGAAAGAAGGTAAAGTAGATTACTTAATCCTAGGAAGCTACTGCCCTATTGCCTTAGAAAACACCCTTAGTAAGATCTTAGAAAAGGTAATAGCGGACTATATAGTAGACATAGCTAAGGAACACGCCCTACTACTATAAAGCCAAATAGGGGCAAGAAAGAACTGCTTAACACTATTAGCACTTACGCTACTCGCTACCACCATTAAATCCGCATAGGCGATGCGAAGGGACTTTATAGTATTAATACTTAGCCTAGATATTAGTGGCGCCTATAATAACGTACCCTATAAGCGTCTCCTATATATCCTTAAGGCAAAAGGCTTCCTAGAATAGATTATACAATTTATTTAAGGGTTTATAGGTTAGAAAGAAACATTACTAGTCTTTAGCGGATACTAGAGCCCCCCTATTGCAGTTATAACAAAAATACTATAAGGATCACCCCTCTCGCCTATACTCTTCCTTTTCTTTATAAGTAACCTACTTAACTCCTTTAAGGAAGGGGCGACCTAGGGGATAGGCTTTATTAATAATATAAACCTAATTACATACGGGCTAACAGCCGCAGAGAATTGCAGAACACTAGAGAAAGCTTATAACACCTATATAGAATGGGCAAGATAATATAGAGTCCAATTCTTACTAGAGAAATACTAGCTAATCTACTTTATAAGAAAACGCAACTAATCTGTAGATCTTTAGCATATAATTTACATCTAAGGCTTTAGGGGTTAACCAGTTTAGGGCCTAAGGGTATTAGAAGTATAGGTAGATAGTAAGCTCTAGTAGAGCGTATATACAGCGTAAGCGGCCTATAAGGGCTAAGCATAGTATATTATATTATCTAGAATCGTTAATTCTATATAGGGTCTATGCTTCTAGAGGTCACGCCTACTATATATAGTAGTTGTCCGGCCAACCATAACATACGGGTCTAGTATTTGGGCCATTGGAGAATCTAAAAAAGGCCCCCCTAAAGCGCTCCTTAAACCACTCTAAAAGGTCTAAACAGCCTACCTCTAGAGTATAATAGGCGGATATAAGCGAACGGCTATAGTACTGCTTAAGAAGGAAGCTAATATTCCCCCCTTATAACTATATATTGAAGCCGCTGTAATATAAAGGGCGCAAAATAAACATAACTCTAATGTTATAAAGTATATTAAGACATACCTAAATAGACTATAAAGGGACCTTAGGGCGCCCTATAGGAGAACAAACCAATAACCCTAAAGTAGGGAAGATATATTAGAGAAACAGGTAAAGAAAGTAGAAGAAGAATGGTGCTGCTTTAGGGCCTAGGCCTATATAGAGGAGGAAGGGAGACATGTAAGAGGCTAGTAAAGACAACAGTAAGTAAGAGAAAGGAGCTAAAGTAGAGTATAAAAGAACGCTGGGAAACCATCTACTGTAATACAATACTGGCTGGACCAACACTAGAAAGGTGTATGGGAGTTAAAGGTATAGAGGCTAACTAAGGCAAAAGAAACCCAAGCTGTAGCATAGTTAACGCCATGGGGGGTAAACACTCTAAGGCTCCAAAAAGGCCTAATAAAGGCAGAAAATATAATGGCAACACTCTTAAGAATAGGAATAATAGGACTAAAAGACTAGCTTTACTAGGTAGGTGTTTTAGTAGGTAGCCTAAGATGTAAATATGGCTGGCCAAAACAGACACCAAAACACGTAATACTATTATGCCCCTTACGCACCAACTAAGAAGCAATACTCTTAGTAGCTGGCACAGAGAACTATAATATACTGCTCTTGATATAAAAAGGCCTTAAGGCGGTTACCTAGTGGCTTATTAGCTAAAATGTACTAAACCAGTTCTAGGTTGCAAAGGAAATAGCAATAGAGGGTAGGGGGGCGAGCAATGGGCGCCCCCTAATGACTCTACAGTAGTAGAGTTAAGTTTACAATACTAGCGCGTCCGTAGGCTTATTACGGCAGCAGTGGTTCCCAAAGAGGTTAAAAAGTAAGGTAGTAGAGCACTATAGGTAACTCGCAGGCGCCTTATAGGCGCCTTATAGGCGAGTCCCAAAAGGCAGGGAGATGGATTACGGGGTTTTCTTAAATAGAGTTTTCTCCCTATATGTATATAAGGAGTAGTCCGCGTGGGCCCAATAGGGATCCAAATCGGACGTTAAGCAATGAATAATAATAATTAAAGGACTAAGGAGTAAAGGCCGAATTAGGAATTTTGGTGATAAAAGATATTTAGGCAGACTCTATAATAAAATAAATAGTTTAAAAAAGGGGTATATATAAATTATAGAAAATAGGGTTATTTTACTAAAGACTATAAAGGTAGTTAGAGCAACGTTACCTTTTAAGCCAAATTATGGATATAAGCTAAGAATATTGTTATCGCTACGTTAAGTTAAAAAAAATAAGTAGTATAGCTAAAGAAAGAATGGAGAATTTAATAAATCTTTATATAGACCTTAAGGAAATAGCTAAACTGGTATAAGAAAGAATAAAAAAGTACTATAATGCTAAAAGATCTAAGGGACCGGATCTTAAGGAGGGAGATAAAGTATGGCTACTATATAAAAATTTTAAAAGTTCACGACTAAGTAAGAAATTGGACTATTTAAAATTATACCAAAAATCTCGAAAGTTACGTATAAGCTAGACCTATTAAAGAAAATAAAAATCTATCCTATATAGTATATTGCGGTGCTAGAGCTAGCATATAGGAATATTAAGCTACTAGTTTATAAAGCAGATATATATAGAGGATAAGAAGAAGACAAATAGGAAGTTTTAAAGATTATTAGTTATAAGAATATTAATAATAAAATATAGTATAAAGTAAAGTGGATAGGCTATAACGAGACTACCTAAAAACTACTAAATAACCTAAAGAACGCCATGGGAAAGGTATAGGAGTATTAGAGGAAATTAGGTTAGGCAATATTACTAAAGAATAAGTTACCTAAGGGGGACCTAAGAGGAATACCTACTAAGGTATTTTAAGTTATTTCCCTCTCTATTAAAGACAAATCCTAAGCTCCTAGCAGAGAGATAGTAGAGAGCAAAAGGACAGAAATAAACTGTAAAAGGACAGGGACAGGCGTTAGGACTTTATTTTAGTGTTTCTATCGTTTTCTCATTACCAAATAGTTGTAGCAACTTAGTAACTTACTAGGGAGCGGTAAGCCCCTAGTCTAGGGGTTTATAAACTAGGAGGATATAGTTACTAGTATATGTTAAGCTGCCTGGGAAGGATTCATGTAGTTAGAACTATAGCGCCATAGCCTAGAGGCTGCATGCGCAGTATTGTACATAGTATAATACAACGGATATAAAAAAAAAAAAAAAAAAGACAAATCCTTTCTAACCTCCTTTTACTTAAGCTTAAGGAGACCCTGCTTAGCTAAATACAGCTCCTTTAAATAGACCTTTTATAAACCCTTTTAAGACAGGTTAACTAAGCGTAAGTAGCTAGTTAAGCATTAAGTATATAAGACTCTTTAGTATAAAGACGCTATACTTTAACTAGGGCGCGATCCTGCTTATTATGTAAGCACTAACGATTATTATAGGCATTGGAGAGTTAGTCTTCTAACTTCTTAGCAACAAATTAGATCAAAAACTCTATAGTAAATTAGATAAGGTACTAGACGTCTATAGAGAATAACAAGACGCGTATACTTAGCGTTAGAGACGGATCGAATATTGTAAAAAGACCGTATATTTAATTTTATATACTTAGCGTTAAAGACAGATTAAATATTATAAAAAGATCGTATATTTAATTTTGTATACTTAGCATAGAAGAAAGGTTAGTAACTAGACGGAGCCGCGATTATAATATAAAATAACCCTTTCTCCGCATAATAAGAATAGAACTATATAACTTTACTAATTAATAGAAGAACAGTTACTAGCTAGCTATAATAATTAAATAATAAGGACCTAATAAAGGGCATTAGAAATTCTATACCTCTAATAGACGACTTAGAGATATAAGATATCTTTAAGGACGAAGATAAAAAGGAGGGAGGTAGTAGTACGGCTACTAAAAGAGGATATAAGTAGACTAGTGGTAAAAGCGCAGAAGATACTAAAACTGGTTAAATTATAGAATAAGGGGTAACCAAGTTATATAACGTGTTACGTTACTAATTTAAAATATAGAATTATAAGAATATAGGAACGTGCTAAATATACTAATATACTAATATACTAACGTACTAATGTACTTAAATATTTTATTGGAGTTATATTGTGTATTTAAAGAACTATAGTCCCTACCTAGATAGTTTTTCTCTTTATAGTAAATCTTAGAATATAATTGGAGTTAATCTATTGGGCAACCACTCTACTAGTTATGTTTATATTATTAACTTTTTATTTACCTATATATCTAGCCCATTAATAAGTCTACCGTAGTATTTCCTATAAGGCTTTATTAAAGTTAGCGGCTTATATAAAAGCGCTAAAGCCTATATAAAGGTATATAAAGTTCTACCTACTACCTTTTAAAAGCGCCTATAAGGCAAATACCGATCTTATTATAACGCCTATACTAACTAGTATTATATTACTCATACTAGCAAAGCAGTAATTATTTAATACTATATTTATCTTATTAAGGTTAGGTTTTTATATTAGTTCTATATAATTTAGATAATTACTACTCTTATTTTATAACGCAAAAACTTTTACCTTTCTTACTACTATAATATTGCGCTACTAGATAAATGCTAAATATATAACTTCCTTAAACGCTAGGGCGAGCTTTATACTTACTATATATAATTAATTGGCTTAGAATAAGCTATTGCTAGTAATAATCCCACTCTTATTAAAAGGTTTTTTTCTAACTACTTTAATATAAAGACATAGTATAATATTAAGGACACTAGTATATAAAATATAGATAAGACTGGCTATACTATGGGCTTTATATACAGCGCTAAGGTAGTAGTTTTAAGAAGTAGTATTATTAACTTTAAGATAATTAACGGCTTTAGGGAGTAAGTGTTACAGATTAATTTAATTAGAATATATAGGTAGACGATTCTACCGTTTATTTTTTTTTTAAAGGACGCTAATATATAGAATCTCTATAGTAGGAAGTGGAGGAAGCTATAGGTAAGTATATACTAGCAATAAGTAAAAATAGATAAATTAAGAGCTTAAAGTACGGTAGCTAAAGCACTTTAAGTAATATACTAGAAAAATTAAGGTATAGTAGAGGCTAATAGAGAATGGTAATAGTAGTAAATATAATGGCTACCAGCTTTTAATTATAGACGGCTATAGCAGCTATATTAATATTAAGTTTATTAAGCTCTACTAGTTAAAGAAAATTATACTAATTTACTTAACGCCGTATTTAATACACCTTTTATAGCTATTAGATCTAGTTATATTCTTAGTTATTAAGCAACTATATTTATTTAAGGTTAATAAATATACGGCTTATAATATTACTAGTATTAATAGAGAGTACTTTTTAAAAATACCAAGTACATTGGGAAAATATTCGTAGGCTAAGATTTAAGTAAAGTTTATTTAGCGCGTTTCGCGTAAATAACACGTAATTAACCAACTTAATAGCTTTAGAAGTCAACTGTATATTCCTTAATATGCGATTAAAGTAATATAATATAATATTTTAAGTTATATACTAATTGCGTAAATTAATATTTACTATTTTCTTAGCCTATAATATACTAGCTTATAACATATTTAACTATTATATATTAGGATTAAAATAATTTTATATAATTTTATACAATCTTATATAGTCTTATTACTTAAAGGCTCTATATAAGGCTTTACACAAAGCTCTATACAAAGCTCTATACAAAGCTCTGTATAAAACTTAGACTTGCTAATAAACAAACTCCATTTACTAGTTTGTTTACTTATTTGCTTTATAATTAAATAACTAATCAAGCCTAGAGGTCTGATTTTAGTAGTTAATTAAGCCCTATATTATCACGTTTAATTAAGTCGGTTTACTCGTTTAATATATAAGATATAGGTGTTATTTTTAGTTAAGGGGGGATTTTTGGTAATTAAGTTTTGGGCAGTTCTATAATAATTATTATTATTCATTGCTTAACGTCCGATTCGGATCCCTATTGGGCCCACGCGGACTACTCCTTATATACATATAGGGAGAAAACTCTTTTAAGAAAACCCCATAATTCGTCTCCCTACCTTTTGGGACTCGCCTGCGAGGCGCCTACGAGTCACCTATAGTGCTCTACTACCTTACTTTTTAACCTCCTTGGGAACCACTGCTGCCATAACAAGCCTACGGACGCGCTAGTATCGCAAACTTTGCTCTACTACTGTAGAGTTATTAGGGGGCGCCTATTGCTCGCCCCTTTGCCTTCCATTACCATTTCCTTTATAACCCAAAACTGGTCTAGCATATTTTGGCTAATAAGCCACCGGGTAACCGCCTTAAGACCTTTTTATATTAAAAGTAGTGTGTTATAGTTCTCTGTGCCAGCTACTAAGAGCATAGCTTCTCAGTTAGTGCGTAGGGGGTATAATAGTATTACATATTTTAGTGTCTATCTTGGCTAGCCACATTTACATCTTAGGCTGCCTACTGGGACACCTACCCAGTAGAGCCAATCTTTTAGTCCTATTATCCCTATTCTTAAGAGTATTGCCATTATATTTTCTGCCTTTATTAGGCCTTCTTAGAGCTCTTAAGTATTTACCCCCTATAGCGTTAACCACACTATAGCTTAGGTTTCTCTTGCCTAAGTTAGCCTCTGTACCTTTAACTCCCATATACCTCTCCAGTGTTGGTCTAACCAGTATTATATTACAGAAGATAGTTTCCTAGCGTTCTTTTATGCTCTACTTTAGCTCCTTTCTCTTTCTTACTATTGTCTTTACTAGCCTTTTGCGCGTCTCCCTTTCTCCTCTATATAGGCCTGGGCCCTAACGTAGCACTATTTTTCTTTTACTTTCTTTACCTATTTCTCCAATATCTCTTCCCTACTTTAGGGTTGTTAGTTTGTTTTCCTATAAGGCGCCCTAGGGTCCCTCTATAGTTTATTTAGGCGTGTCTTAATATACTTTATAATATTAGAGTTGCGTTTACTTTGCGCCCTTTATATTGCAGCGGCTTCAATATATAGTTGTAGGGGGGGAATATTAGCTTCCTTCTTAAGCAGTGCTGTGGCCGTTTGCTTATACCCGCCTATTATACTCCAGAGGTAGGCTATTTAGACCTTTTGGAGTAGTTTAAGGAGTAATTTAGGGGGGCCCTTTTTGGTTTCTCCAATGGCCCAAATACTGGATCTATATATTATAGTTAGCCGGACAACTGCTATGTATAGTAGGCGTGACCTCTAGAAGCATAGACCCTATATAGAATTAACAATCCTGGATAATGCAATATACTATACTTAGCCCTTATAGGCCGCTTGCACCGTATATACGCTCTACTAGAGCTTGCTGTCTACCTATACTCCTAATACCCTTAGGCCCTAAACTGGTTAACCCCTAAAGCCTTAGATATAGATTATATACTAAAGATCTGCAGATTAGTTACGTTTTCTTATAAAATAGATTAGCTGGTATTTCTTTAGTAAGAATTAAACTCTATATTATCTTACCTATTCTATATAGGTGTTATAGGCTTTCTCTAGTGTTCTGCAGTTCTCTACGGCTGTTAGCCCGTATATAATTAGGTTTATATCATCAACAAAGCCTATCCCCTGGGTCGCCCCTTCCTTAAAGGTATTAAGTAAGTTGCTTACAAAGAAAAGGAAGAGTATAGGCAAAAGAGGTAATCCTTATAGTATACCTATTATAACTGTAATAGGGGGGCTCTGGTATCCGCTAAAGACTAGTAATATCTCTTTCTGGCCTATAAACCCCTAAATAAATTATATAATCTATTCTGGGAAGCCCTTTGCCCTAAGGATATATAGGAGGCACTTATAGGGTATATTATCGTAGGCGCCACTAATGTCTAGGCTAAGTATTAATACTATAAAGTCCTTGCGCATAGCCTATGCAGTTTTAATAGTAGCAGCAAATAGTGTAAGTGCTAATAGTGTTAAGCGATTCTTTCTTGCCCCTATTTAGCTTTGTGGTAATAGGGCGTGTTCCTCTACTGTGTCTACTATATAGTCCGCTATGACCTTTTCTAAGATCTTGCTTAGGGTGTTTTCTAAGGCAATAGGGCGGTAGCTTCCTGGGATTAAGTAGTCTACTTTACCTTCTTTTTATAAGACAACCGTTATTATAGATCTTTTAAGTTATAGGTAGTAGCCTATTATAAAGCATGCTCTGGCTATATCTGTAAGCTAAGGTGCTATAAGTAGACCATAGGTCTTTAAGGCTTTGTTTAGGATCCTATCTAGTCCTAGTACTATATTATTTAAGAGGCAACTAATAGTTCTAGCCATTTCTTTAGTTGTTATATTGCTGTTAACCCTTAGGTGAGTCACTGGTGTTTTACTAGTAATATTACTAAGGTCTACTAGAGCTGGTTAAGGGAAAAATCTTTCTATAAGGATCTTTGCCTTCTTATTATTATTACTTATAGCCTATAGTTCGCCTGCTCTTTATAGGGGTAGTAGGTATAGGTCTTCTACTAGGCATCCCACCTTTTTCTTTACCCATCTTGCCATGGTCCAAAGGCCCTTATTATAGGGGATGCTTAGGTTAGTAGTATATTCGTTTATAAACCGTCTCTAGTTATTTCTTGCTTCTTTTTTTAGGGTATTCTTTAGCTGGTTTCTTGTGTCTTTATATTATCTCTTATCTTTAGGGTTATAGCTACTTGTATATTTCCTTCTTGCTTATTATTAGCTAGCCACAAGAACCATATATTGTGCGGACCATGCGTATTGCGCGTAGGGGCCTGGTTTTAAGACCAGGCAATGCTCTTCTAGCCCGTTTTTAATTGCTGCCTAGATCCTTTCTAGTCTTTAGTTAATTTCCTTAGGGGTAGCTAATAAGCCTTACTTATTTAGTATTAGGTGGATTTCTTCTAGGTCTTAAAGTTATTGTTTAACTATATTAAGGAAACTGTCTGTCTTAAGCTTTCTTATTACGTATCTTTTACTATTTAGTTGCGCCTTAATATCCAAATCTAGCTATATCTAGATAGGGATATGGTCTAAGGTAAGTGCCTATTCTTCTTTAGGGATACACCTTTTAAGTCTCTAGTATAGGCCATCGTCTATAAATATAAGGTTAATTGTACTTCTAGCGGTGCCTTATTGCCATATAATTGCTCCTAGGGAAGTGGCCAGCTTAAGGCCCCAGATATTTATAGCTCTTAGTAGGCACTCTATCTATTATTTAGCAGCAATATAGATACCCCCCCACTATAGGTGGTGGAGGTTTATATCTCCTAATAGGATAAACTCTATGCCTTTAGTTTCTAGTAAGCTTATTACTAATATAATATTCTCTGTTTATGGGACCCCTTTGACCCTAGGGTTATATATATTAATAATTTATACCGGTCCCCTATATATCTAGATTGTTATAACTGTAATATCTAGGTTAACTGCTTGCTATAACTATAAGGATAGGCTAACAGCCTTACTAATTATAAAGCACATATATATAGCTGCTTTTGGTTCGTATAGGAGCTAGAATCTTTAGGGGCAGTATATTAATTATATATAGGTATTATAATACGGCTCTTATATAGTAAGGATATAGTATTTCTCTAGGTCTAGACTGTCTAGTAGGGGCCTTATAAGGCAGTAGTTTGTATTGCTGTAGTTATACTATATAATAGACAGGTGGTGGACCCCTAGTAAGGGTTATTTAACTCTCTTTTATTCTTCACTTCCTCTATTTCCACTTTCTCTAGGATTTTTAGAACTTCTATCTCTTATATCTACACCCTAGTTACTACTTATTTTATATAGGGCTTTCCATTCCAATGTCTTATATTCCTACTAGCGCTTCTATATCTAAATCTATTATTGTCTCCGGTTCTTCCCCTGGTTTTACTAGTCAGCTTTATGCCCTTTATAGGTTGGCTATAAATATTAGATTTGCTGCGTTTAGTCTAATTCTTAATTATCCTGGTCTTAAGCTTACTATAGCTGTCCATAGGGGTCTTCCTATAGGGTATCCTCTCCCTTATGTCCCCTATAACCCTTATGTCCCTATTTAGTCTAGTGATATTACGCGGCGTCGCTTCTAGCCCATTAAGGCTTGGAATGGCTGGCCTAGCCCCCTAGTATTAAAGGTAGGGAATGCTAGAAAGGCACCTACGTCCCCCTAGCTTATCGCCTATTGTTTCTATTTATATAACCTAGCATATAGTTGTTCCTGTAGCTGTTAAGCCCTTACCTTCCATCTCCTATATTTAATACAGTCTACTCTCTCCCACGCCTTATATGTGCTTTGGTAACAGTTTACGCATTTTATTTAGTCTTAATTTAAGCAGTGTCTTGTATTATAGGGGCCCGCATAGTGGCCGCAGCACACCTATACTGCGTATGTGGATTAGGTGTGTCCCTATTATATATAGTAATAGCATCGTTCTAGGTGTAGTTTATAGTTATAGAGCCTTATATTATATATAAGGCCATTTATAATTATTCCTTTTTAGATAAAGAGTTTTTGTATTCCTGGTGTATATATACTAATAATAAGGGAGCTATGCGTTTAACTAGCGTCTCCCTAATAAGTCTCTGGCAACTTTTATATCCTCTTATTATTCTTATTATATGCTTAGATTGCATTTTCCTATTAAAGCCATTAGATTTAGGTAATCTTAAGTCCCAGTATAAGGCGTTCTATATATTTTACTATCTCCTATATAGTTACTGTGTTATTCGCCTAGCGTCCCTTTTCTACCCTAAGGCTTATAGGAACCGCTAGGACTTTAACTAGGTAGTCTTTACAGAGTACTTTTATACTAATACGTTCTCCTAGCCTATCCCCTACCCTTATGGCTCATTCCTTTACCTATTAGTTCTTTAGGGTAACTCTAATATCTCCGCTCCTTAGGTATTAGACTATAACAGTATTATAAACTTCCTTATAAATCTCTATAAGGACTTCTGTTTCTAATTGTCCCCTAAGCCCCTCTACTTTTTCTATATTTAGTTATATTATAATTATGTGCCCGGTTATTATCTTAAGGGGGTTAGGTTCTCTATGCTATAAAAATATAGCTACGGCGGCCTAGGTACGGTTTGCTAGTAAAAAGGGGTTTTGTTTATTTTTAATTTTGCTTAGCCGTTAGAGGATTTAATTAAGGGATTACTAGAGGGGCGCCTAAGGGACGCTAAACTGGCGGAGCCATTTTACTAGCTGCATTAGTTTGTTATAGCTAACGGTTACTCCCCTATAATTGCAGATACTAGACGCGTCTAATAGGCTTTATATTTTGTTAGATACCTTCTTAATAGAGGTATTTCCGCTTTATGGTGTGGTATTCGCCCGTTCTTGTTGTGGAGGGCTATTGCTGGGCGTGGTTCTGGTGGTCGCACGCGAGTGCAAACCACTGTCGTTTGACGTGTGCCTCCCCTGCGATGCAGGCATCTTAGGGGGATTCTCTGGGTGTTTTTCGGGGTTCTTTTTGGCTGGTTTTGGTCTTTTTGGGCCGGGTGTAGCAAGAGCTCCTCTTCGTGTATTCACTGCGTGTTTAGAAGCTGGTCGGCAGTTCTATAATATACCATAGTCGTAATATAATATACGCGCTAAAAATAAACATCTAAACGCGTCTTTCTGACTTAATTGTTTAAAATCTCCTCTTTTACCCACTAATTCCTATCGCTATACTGCCTATATTAGGTCTTCCCATCTTACTAAAACTAGCCTTATTAATTTAGTAGAGAATACGCCTATAACTGCGCCTAGTAAGGCCTATAAAGGTTCTAATACCTTGTAAAAATTAACCCCCCTAGGACAAATACCCAGGCCTTAATTAGGACCGTGTAGAAAGATATTAATAGCCTTATTAAGGCCTCCTTAGAACTCTAAGCTTGGTAATATACTTAAGCCTTATTGCTTACAAATGCGGCCTAATATTATTATTGTAACGGTGCTGGAGCGCGTTACCTACTACATTGCCGTTTCTAGGGCATCAGGATTTTTTTTTTGGGCTCGTTGTTGCGGTTTGCGGCAATTTGCTGCAAACTGTACGGTCGCGGCAGTCGTATATGGTCCTGTGCGTTTTGCACGTTTTGCAGCAAACGTGGTTATAAGTCGGTCAGGCCACGCTAAAGGGTGGGTCTACCATAAGCGCTAATGCACAATCCCTGCACAGGGCAGCCTTAGCTGAAAATATAAAATTACGTGGTCAACCGAGCGCAAATCGCTCATTCTACTATATAACTTACCTCTCGGCTCCAAAACAGAACTAACTATTATAGATAACTAGTTATAACGTGTTTATAACGTGTTTAGAATATATTCTAATTTAAATAGATCTATCTAATAATTACTAGCCACTGGATTTCTCTAGTAATAATAAAAATGAGTTTAAAATTAATTTAGAAGACAGTATCCTTGGGTTAGAAGATTATATGCTAGAAGAAAGTTAAATATAGCCGTAAGATTAGATTAAGGTAAGTTTTTAATATATTCTTAATACGTTCTAAATACATTCTAATCTAATTCTAAACGTATTTAGCCTGAAGTTTCTTATATTACATTTTTTACTAAGACATCTACTAATCCTCTTACTACACTTATAATTAAGGATTATTTAAGTCTTCTAGAGTACCTATAGACGCTAAATAAAGGCTATACTTACTGTATTAACTTAAGAGGCATAGATGCATAAAAAGCCATATAGGTAAGTTAATAAAAATATAAATTAATACCCTAACTATATTTATAACTAGTTTATAACGTGTTTAGATCTAATACGGAACTAGATAAGTATATACTCCTAAGCCTATAACGTCTGCTCTCTTAAATATAAGAGGTAAAAAATATATAATGTGTTGTTTAAGAGTAAAATATTACAAATATCTTTAGAATTGGTTACAATCTTTAAGCTATACTATGGTTACTAAAGAGATATGGGGTTAAATATAGAGAGAGCGGGCAGCCCTAAATAGAAGTAACCCAGATATTTATAAATATAATATAAATAGGTACGGAACTGGTTCTAAATATATTTAGTACTTAAGTTAATATATATAAGCTTATTTTTAGCAGCTTAAAGACAATTTTAAGCTGGAAATGTATGTAGCTTTTAAATGGAGGCTTATATACTAACAATTAAGCAACAAAGATACTCTGTATATAATTATCTTATCTAAATATATTTAGAACCCAACTAGATTACATTTAGAACTAATTATATTAGGATATTACTAATATTTGGCACTTATTTCTTACCTATATATAGGCTATTATAGAAACACATTTAGAGCACTTCTAAAAAGCATTACTAGCAAATAAGAAATATGATACTGCGTATTCAACATCTCTTATTTAACTAGGTAATATAGGTGCCAATATAATGGAGAAATATAAAGTTATTAAATTAAATCTGTATAGAAGGGTAGACTATGGTAAGAAAAAAATATAACCTGCTTAGAACGCATTCCGGTTATGTTTATAATATATTTATAATATATTTTTAGGAATTAATCACCCCTAGGGACTAGGGAAACTTATCCATTAGGACTACGAGGTTACTTTTCACGTTTTCATTCTAGACGACTTAGAAGAGACTTCTTATATTTATTTTACCTCGTATAGGGTATATAGTTATGCACCACCCCCCCTAAATAAGCCGCCTCTAGAGATATTAAATAAGGTAATTAAATTGGTTCGTTGAATGCGTAATCCAGATCTTACTCTTAGTAAATATATTCTAAACTAATTGCGAATAAATACCTAACGTCTTTATAGGAAAGTTTCTTTAAAGTCCTGCCCTTAAATAGTTTTATATGCAGTATAGAAAGGCTTCTTTAGCATAGATCTACGCAAGCTTTGCTACTATGGATTATATTACTAGAATAATTTAAAAAGAGAAGCTTACTTTATACCTAGAAGGAAAAGGACTAGTAGGGGTAGTATATAAGTTTAATTAAAAGCATTAAAATCCTAAAACGGTAATAAACACGTTATGAACACGTTCTAATTGGCTTGCTAATATGTTATAGGCTTATATTTAACAGATCTATAATAATTAAAATAGGTTTATAATAATCTGCTTTCTATAAAAGTAAGCTAAGATCTTCCTAGCCTAAAATATATTTGAAGTTAATATATCTTTTAAACGTATTATTAAAAGAAATATAAACGAGATTATATTCGCTGTTTGGCTTAAAGGGTATGGTAAAAGTATTAGAATATAATATAAACCTGTTTAGAACGCGATACTAATATAGAAATAAGGCGTACTTACTAGTTATGCTTTATGCGAGTCTTTTAATTGATTTCTAGATGTCTTTAGAAGTAGACTCGTTGGAAACACATTTATAGTGGTAAGGAAGGCTTTAAAGCTATTATATCCAATATAAATGGCAAGTAAATGGCTGGTAGGATACCTAGAACGCAATTAGAACGCCTTCCTAATATATTATAAAAGGGTTTAGGTGGTATCTACAGCATATTAATCCTTATAGACGCGATTAGATATGGCATTTTAGAAAAACACTAGTTTTTTGCCGAGTATACTTTCTATAAAGTATCTTAAGAGCTACGGGTAACTATAAAACGGCCTACTCTGTATATAAACGGATGAAAGCTCTTCTTATATATAAGAGCTAGTTAGAATATAAAGAACTCTATAATTTACTAATTGGTAAGTTATTTTAAACCTATTTATAATGTGTTTAGAAGGTGTTAATAGCATAGTATACGAATTTTAATTAGTTGCCAACTGGGTGAGATATAAGAGACACCTAGTTATCGCCTTAGGTTTAAATAAGCACTGCTCTCTAATTAATTACGAGCTATTTAATAGATTAAGACACTATATAAATGCAGTAAAATAAATAGCAAATAAATTATATACATTTGGTATACGGCAGTTTCTTCTTCCTGCTGTTATAAGGTATTAATACGTTCCTAACCCGTTTATAACGTGCTTATATTATATTTAGTGTACAAAAACTAGATTAACGGGACGTTAATTAGTATTTTGCTAGGAACTAGTTTGGAATACAATATATGCAAAGAAACACTTTAATATCGGCCTAATATACAAACCATATGGGTAGAAAGAGTATGTATTTATTGCGATTTTTTTCTAAACCGGTTCCTAATACGTTTAGAATAAAAACGTTAATAACTTTAAAAAGAATTAGAGCAGGCCGCTGCTAATAATAACGAGGATGGTATTTTATTTCGTGCATTATTATTAGGTGTAGTAAGGTTATAATCTAGTTCTGCTTAGTGTTTAAGGGACCAAGATTTAGATCTATATTATGTTCTAGGTTATCCTTTATGGCATCTAAGGAATTGTAAGGCCTATTTATATTCTAATATATACGTAACCGGTTACTAATATGTTCTAGACGTATTAGCACTAGTCTCTTATAATTACTAAAGCGTTAGGCCTCAAGCAATAACTAGGATATTTAAGAAAGACGTTAGAGACTTAAACTTTATAAAATGGAGATTAAATTAGAGGTAAGGGAGTTAGAGAATATAGAAAAAAAAATTTAATTAGAGGTAATAAAGGCTAGTATATAATAATAAGTATACTAAATATAAAATACGTTCTAAATACGTTCTAAATATGCTCTTATTATATTCCTATTAAGTTCCTATTAAGATATACTTATATTTAGGCCTTTTTTTATAATTGTTTTATTATATAACGTCTAATACTATATATAATACTATATATACAGTCTTTGGACTATAGTACTATAGTTCTATATATATAAATCCTTTTTAAGCAGCTTAATATATATTAGTAATTATATTTTAATAATTTATAAATCTTTTAATTAGGGGTTTATAGTTACTTAATAAAATACTAAGGTACTAATAATTATTAAATAGTAAAAAATAGGAGAAAAGGCTATAAGAAATCTAAACCCTTATCTTTATTCTATTTAAAAAAATGTATTATTTTACTGCTTACTACCTATATATTTAAGCCTTATCTATATATATTAATATAGTTACTTATAAAAGTTATTAGCTAATACTTAATTAAAAATATATTAAATAAAATAAGTTTTATATTAATGTATGATTACAGCACATGGTATACCAGACGCGTAGTTACGCGTTTAGTACACCAACCACTTATGTGCTGACTAATCAAGGGGGAGGCGCGTCAGTATATAGACTACGTAGTCTACCTCAATAGAATCGACAGTCACCACTATCCAAAAGAGCATACGATACTATACGTATTTCGTGCCCCTGGATATGACTTACTTGTATTATTAAGTTGATATAAACACTGATTAGTAAGCGCGCACAGATTAGCAATCACTCGACACCTCCCCTAAGCGATACATGATAGCAACCACCCGTTTAATCCTAGTACGACCTACTGGAAGGTCGGAAGGTGGAGGATTACGGACTATCACCAACTCTGTATACTTATTTAAGTCTTAGTACGGTTTACCGGAAGTGTAATAGACGCGAATACAGACCTTTACGGAACCCCCTGCCCTCCTATGAACTATCACGGACCTGTTAATTGCCTTTACAGACCGTTACAAGACCTTACGGAAACCCCCTACCCTCCTACAAACCATCACGGACCTGTTAATTGCCTCTACGGACCGTTACAAGACCTTACGGAAACCCCCTACCCTTCTGCGAACCATTACGGACCTGTTAATTGCCTCTACGGACCGTTACAAGACCTTACGGAAACCCCCTACCCTTCTGCAAACCACTACAGACCTATTAATTGCCTTTACGGACCACTACAAGACCTCTTCCACCCGCTACGCACCACACTATACTATACAGTATGGCAGATATTAGCAAGTAAATTAATAAAGGTCAAGAGAAGTAGAGTCAGGGAGTTGACCTTACGTCTATAACCAATATTAACAACTATATTAAATTCAAAATCCTTAAATACAGACACTATAAGCTTTTAAATAACAATATGTGGGAGCAATATAAAGAAGACTTTGCAGACTTTACGGAAGCTACTTTTAAGGCTTGCAGCATTATACCCATCTATAACCTACAAACCCTTCTGCGTTACTAAGGTGTATAGGTTAAAAAGGACAGGCAAGTTACTATTGCACGGTCCCTGTATAACACACTATGTAAGAAGGACCAAACAGAATAGACTAAAGAGTAGATTTTAGACCACATCAAAACCAGCGAACTCTTTACCTCTTTTAAACTTAATAGGATCTCCGGTCTTATAGACGACCTATTTAACTAAATTTATCCTATAGACCAAAGAGATCTTAGAATTAATCTTACGGGCTAAAGTATACCTAGTACTTAAGTTACGGACCGCAATACCCCCATAAACCAAAATACGGACCAAAACCCTTCCGTCGCTTAAGTTACAGATCTATAAACCACCCAAGCAAAGACCTATAGCAAGGAGCTAGCTAACCTAGCTAAGCTCTATACTAATAAATCCAAGTACAGCGGTAAAAACAACAACTTTAACTTTAAACTAACTATCTTTACAGACCTCTGTCAGAAGGCGGATATTCCCAAATAGGAATTTAGCCAAGCCTACTCTACCATGCTGCGCGGCCTAGCCCTTAACCACTATTACACCAACCTTAAGAGCAACCCCCTTGGTGTTCCCTTTAATAAGCTATATAAAGCTACATATAACTACTTTAAAGGGCCAGAATATAAGCGTGATATCCTTATATAATGGAATGCGATTAAGTTACAGACCGTAATTAACAAGAACACTAAAAAATTAACTATAGAGTGCCTGCAAATCCTTATTAAAGACCTTTAGCACCTATAGCACGGCCTTAATGCTAAGCTTTGAATAGATAACTTCCTATATAACAAACTCATTACAGCCTACTAGGAAGCGGAACCCTACAAATGCGCCTATTATAAGCCTGCAGACACCTTAACTGGCCTTATTAACAATTTATAGTCCTCTATTACAACATATAAAGTTTTAAACCCGCCAGGCAGTACTTAAGCCTTTGTTATAGACCTATAAAACCCATAAACTAACTTAGATGCCTACTTTATAGACCGCCGCTACCGCTAGCAGTACCCATACCAACTAAGTCCTACTTATAACCCCCACAGCAACTCCTATACAAAAGTATACCCCTACAGATAAACCAGTTAGAAGTGCTTTATGTGCGGTAAGGAAGGATATTAGTCTATAAGACATACCCAGGAAGAACATAACAAGTCTAAGAAGAGATTTAATAGTTAAATTAACCAGTTTATCTTAGACTATAAAGGAAAGGAAGTAGAGGAGTCTCTTAACAAGTTAATGGAAGCCCTTATAATTAACTTTAATTTAGATACTTAGGAATAGGAGACCTTAGAGACGTTTCTAACTACTTTTAAACCTTTTATAGACGGCCAAGCCTTTAATATTACAACCATATTAGCCAACCGCTCCTTTATACACTTAATCGCACCTAAAAACCAACCTATAAGCATACTTATTAGACCTATTACGGACGTTATAGACCATAAACAAGACCCATTTGCATATATTACCACAGAACGCTATACCCCTAAAGAATTCTATAGCGTTATAATTAATACAGGTGCCTTTAAGAAGTCTACTATAGGTTACAGATAATACCTTATATATAAGACCACCACAAATAATAATATGGATATTGATACTATGTAAACTAGGGCTATAAACGTCTAATTTGGCATCGGCTTAACCACATTAATTAGATTAGTTGCAGTTAAGACTCCAATTAGCCTAGTTAACTTCCACGTAGTAAAAGCGGACACCCCTTTCCTACTCTACCTTGCGGACATAAATAGGTTATAGGTTTACTACAACAATATTACAGACACCCTAATTAGCCCTACTATTGCCCTAGGAAGCAAGCATATCACTTTACTAATTACATAACAATTCGGACACCCGTTTCTTATATGGGAAGAGACTTTACGGACCTACATTTAGAAATCTTTTAACTATAACCCGTGCTACCTCACTAGTACGGAAATCCACTGCCTACACCGCCGTTTTAGCTACCTGTTAGCCAAAAAGCTGTATAGAGTCCTTAAACACTCTAGACATAACAACGTTAACAGGAAGGCAATTAACCACCTAACCAAATACTACTCCTTCTACTAGAAATACGGACGTTCCCTAGGCCAATTTAAGTTTACCCTTTATAAGGACCTTAATTTTAACCACTTAGTATACATAGACATTATGTATATTAACGGCAGCCTAGTATTACACATAATTAATAAGGCAACCCACTATTAAGCCGCCCGTTGGTTGTAAAATATATCTATAAAGCACACTTAGGATATTTTACAGACCTACTAGATTAACACATATATTGGACCCCCTAAGTATATCACCCACAACGCTAATAGGAACTTTATTAGCAAGGAATTCCAACAGTATACTATAGCCATGACTATTTTAATAAAAGCCGTTCCAGTTAAAGCGTACTAGTCTGTTAGGCTTATTAAGCAAGCTTACCTAGCTTTATAGAGAGCTTACCAGATTATTACGGACGAGTATAAGGACATCTAAAAGGAACTGGCTTTACAGATAGCTATAAAAGCCGTCAACAACACCACTGGCCCTAACAGACTAGTACCCACCCTCTTGGTTTATAGAGCCTACCTAAGGATGGGCAAACTAGACCCTCCTGCCCCATCTATTACAGATCAAGCAGCTGCAATATAGAAGGCAATGGCCGAAATAGTTAAGTTACGGGCCAAATAAACCGTTAATAGCGCTCTGTACCACTGTAACGGACCTAACACAACCTCAGTTTATAACCTCCCGCTTAACTCTAAAGTCCTTATATAGCGTGAGAGCGGTAATTAGACTGGACCTTATTGTTTACTGGCCATAGAAGACGAAATGTATTGCGTATAACTCCCTAGCGGACCAACCAGCTTCAGAAGCACGTCTGTAAAACCCTACCTTTGGTCCAAAAATACCTGTGCCGTTAAACTAGATAAACTAGAAGTACCTACTAAACCAGACGAACTGGAAGCACCTCTGCCTACTCTAGAAGTCCCTTAGAAACTTACTAAACCTACTAAACCTGCCGCAAAGCGTGGTCGAGGACGCAAATATACTGTATTGGTCTTTAATTAAATGCAAACGAGTAACCCGCAGTATACTAGCTTCTAAGCTATACGCACTAGCTTATGGCTTTAATATAGGAGCCGCGATTAAGTTAACAATCCAGAAGATCCTATAATTGGAGCAATTACCCCTGGTTCTATGCACCGATTTAAAGTCCCTTTATAACTGCATAGTTAAACTAGGTACGACACAAGAGAAGAGGCTTATGGTCGACCTAATGTGCTTATATTAGGCCTACGAACGACGTAAGATTATGGAAGTTAAATGGATTAGCAGCGGAGACAACCCAGCAGATACTATAACTAAGGCAAAGCCGTGTTAAGCTCTTAAAACCCAAATTAATACAAATAAGCTTAATCTAAAGGTTATAGAATGGGTGGAACAAGACTAATAGAGCATTTATAGTTTATTTACGGCCCGTTGGAAGGCCGTACGGTTTATTTACGGCCTGTTAGAAGGCCGTATGGTTTATTTTACGGACCGTAAGCAGGACTTACGGCCAACTTGGAGTACCGTTTGGAAGGCAGCCCAGAAGGCACCTTGGGAGGGATTTCCTATGTATTTCTTTTATGTTCTATGGTTCTATTAAAGCAATTACGGGGGCTATATATAAGTGGGTCTATCTTTAAGTGCCGCTAGTGTATAATTACAGCACGTGGTATACCAGACGCGTAGTTACGTATTTGGTGCACTAACTACTTGTATGCTGACTAATTAAGGGGGAGGCGCGTTAGTATATAGACTACGTAGTCTACCTTAATAGAATTGACAGTTACCACCATCTAAAAGAGCATACGATACTATACGTATTTCGTGCCCCTGGATATGGCTCACTTGTATTATTAAATTGATATTGTCTGAATAAGGTTCTGTAATATAGTAGACACAGTTGCTTGTAACCAATTGGGTTGACCACGTGAGCTAAGCGAGCTCAGGAGATCCATCAAATTCCACCTGTAGAAGTAGAAGGAAGAGAAGAAATCGATCGAAACCAAAACCCCCCCCCCACCGTGATTCCAACAGATATAAACAATTAACTAATTTTATATTTTATTTAAAGGTTTAATAATTTTTTATATTTAAATAAATACTTTAAAAAATAAAAAATATACTATTATAATAGCTTAAAGTTAATATATTTATTAAAATTTAATATTTATTAAAATTTTTATTTTTGTTTAAAATTATATTTATTATAAAATAATTTAATTTAAAATGCTTTTTTTACTATATAATTATACTATTTTAAAATTTAAGTAATAATTAATTTATAATTAAATTATTAGAATTATAAAATATATATTATTATTATTATTTATTGCTTAACGTCCGATTTGGATCCCTATTAGGCCCACGCGGACTACTCCTTATTTACATATAGGGAGAAAACTCTATTTAAAAAAAACCTATAATCCATCTCTCTGCCTTTTGGGACTCGCCTACTTAGCGCCTACTTAGCGCCTACAAGTTACCTATAGTACTCTACTACCTTACTTTTTAACCTCCTTAGGAACCACTGCTGCCGTAATAAGCCTACAGACGTGCTAGTATTGTAAACTTAACTCTACTACTATAGAGTCATTAGGGGGCGCCTAACACTTGCCCCTTTGCCTTCTATTACTATTTCCTTTATAACCCAGAACTGGTCTAGTATATTTTAGTTAATAAGCCACTAGGTAACCGCCTTAAGACCTTTTTGTGTTAAGAGTAGTATGTTATAGTTCTCTATGCCAGCTGCTAAGAGCATTACTTCTTAGCTGGTGCGTAAGGGGTATAGCAGTATTACGTGTTTTGGTGTCTATCTTAGCCAGCCATATTTGTATCTTGGGCTACCTACTAGGACATTTACCTAGTAGAGCTAATCTTTTAGACCTATTATTCCTGTTCTTAAGAGTATTGCTATTATATTTTCTGCCTTTATTAGGCCTTCTTAAAGCCCTTAGGTGTTTACTCCCTATAGCGTTAACTATGCTATAGCTTAGGTTCCTCTTGCCTAAGATAGCCGCTATACCTTTAACTCCTATACGCCTCTCTAGTATTAGTCCAGCCAGTATTATATTATAGTAGATGGTTTTCTAGTACTCTTTTATACTTTGCTTTGGCTCCTTTTTCTATTTTACTATTATCTTTACTGGGCTCTTACGCGTTTCCCTTCCTCCTCTATATAGGCCTAGGCCCTAACACAGCACTATTCTTCTTCTACTTTTTCCACCTGTTTCTCTAATATATCTTCCCTACTTTAGGATTATTAGTTTGCTCTCCTATAGGGCATCCTAGGGTCCCTCCATAGTTTATTTAGGCGTGTCTTAATATACTTTATAACCTTAGAGTTGCGCTCCTTTTACACCCTTTATATTACAGCGGCTTTAATATATAATTATAGGGGGGGGGATATTTGCTTCCTTCTTAAATAGTGCTGTAGCCGTTCGCTTATACCTACCTATTATACTCTAGAGGCAGGCTATTTAGGCCTTTTAGAGTGGTTTAAGAAGTAATTTAGGGGGGCCTTTTTTAGTTTCTCCCATGGCCCAAATACTAGATCTATATGTTATAGTTGGCCAGACAACTACTGTATATAGTAGGCGTAACCTCTAGAAGCATGGACCCTATATAGAATTAACGATTCTAGACATTATAATGTACTATACTTGGCCCTTACGGGCCGCTTATAACGCATATACGCTCTACTAAAGCTTACTATCTACCCATACTCCTAATACCCTTAGGCCTTAAACTAGTTGGCCCCTAAAGCCTTAGATATAGATTATATACTAGAGATCTGCAGATTAGTTACGTTTTCTTATAAAATGGATTAGCTAGTATTTCTCTGGTAAGAATTGGACTCTATATTATCTTGCCTATTCTATATAAGTATTATAGGCTCTCTCTAGTGTTCTATAGTTCTTTATAGCTATTGGCCCATATATAATTAGGTTTGTGTTATTAATAAAGCCTATCTCCTGGGTCGCCCCTTCCTTAAAGAAGTTAAGTAGGTTGCTTATAAAGAAAAGAAAGAGTATAGGCGAGAAGGGTAATCCTTATAGTATTCCTGTTACAACTGTAATAGGGGGGCTTTAGTATCCGCTAAAGACTAGTAATATTTCTTTCTAACCTATAAACCCTTAAACAAATTGTATAATCCATTCTGGGAAGCCTTTTGCCCTAAAGATATACAGGAGGCGCTTATGGGGTACGTTGTTATAGGCACCACTAATATTTAGGCTAAGCATTAACACTATAAAGTCCCTTCACATCGCCCATGCAGATTTAATGGTAGTGGCAAGTAACGTAAGTGCTAATAGTGTTAAGCGGTTCTTTCTTGCCCCTATTTAACTTTATGGTAGTAGGGCGTGTTCCTCAGCCGTATCTACTATGTGGTCCGCTATTACTCTTTCTAAGATCTTGCTAAGGGTGTTTTTTAAGGCAATAGGGCGGTAGCTTCCTGGGGTTAAGTAGTCTGCTTTGCCTTCTTTTTATAGGATAACCGTTATTATAGATCTTCTAAGTTGCGGGTAGTAGCCTATAGCAAAGCATGCTCTAGCTATATCTACAAGCTAAGGTATAACAGTTCACCAGCACTACGCTAAGACACGAGACCGTCGCCTAAGAGGCTCCGAGACATAATCAACGCTACCCTCGTATGTCTCGAATACGGTCAAATATTGAGTCATAGACTTCGGAGTTCGGGGTCTACTTTCATGTATTTAGTTCACTTGATTTCCATAGATTTAGAATTAAGTCGCTCATTCAATCCCCATACTGCACTGTTACAGTTATAAGTCCGGATTGCACTACCTGCTAAACCAATTAATCTACTACCTTATTTACGAAGTTACTACTTCTACCACCCTTGCAAGTGTCTTGAGCTTCTTTACCCACTAAACGAATAGACGGTCGCACCTAACCGACAAATGTACCCAACAGACGAACGAACCGACAAATCAAATTAAAAGCTCGGAACGTCAAAATAAGGTTTCGCCAAGACGCTAACCTAGGACCCTACTTAACCTATTAAATTCTAAAAATAATAACTAATACAGACGGACCTTATTTAAAATTTAACCTTATCCTTAAAAAGCCATCTAATTAGATGCAATGGTTCTTTATTATTTAAGATACTGCTAAAATAAACAACATATAGCAGTACATCGACCTATTAAAGAAGAAAGACAAGCTTCCAAAGCTAGAACCTTTAAATCGACCTACTCTAAGAGACGTGCTTCCTACTACTATATCAATAGCCAAGCTAGATCCAAACCAACTTATTGCGTATAATTAACTCTATGCTAAGTATAAGGACGACCTCCGTATATACTAGAAACAAGAGCAAGCCATAAACAATATCAGCAATTATATCGTCCGAACGACATTAGTAGCCTACCTCCCTCTTATTAAAGACCTTGGAACGGTATATGAACGCCTTTAAGAGTTAAAGACTGTACTCGCCCCTACTACCTTAGGTTAAAAGCGCAACATCCTTAATTAATATACGGCTCTTAAAGCCTACAATAAAAAGCAGAGCATTAAAAAATGGTTAAATAACTAGAGGAGCGTCTACAAGCTAGTAGAGGAATTAGAGCTTCCAGACGTACAAGGTTTTAGGCCACACTATAATTTCATACAAGCAATTAAACCCATCTCTTCTAGCTTTGCAGGAGTACTAGAAGTAAATTTATTTAAAAAGAATAGAAGGACAAAAAGGCCCTATCTATTATTAACCTCATTAAGGAATTTAAGGAGCACTACTGTATGCAGTAAGCATTGTCTACCTCAACTGCCAATAACTCTATATTTGCAACCCTTTAAAATAATTCTAATTTAGACTCTAACGGCAATTCCAATTCCAACAGTAATTTAAATTTAAATTTAAGATGGAACAAGGAATGCATATGCGGCATTATATATCGGTTTAACGACTGCTATTACATTACTAAGCACAAGCGCCCTTAAGGATAGAGACTAAAGGCAGACGTCCAGAAGAAAGTAGATAAAGCTATCTTATCTACACCTTGGATTAAATGCATTATTAACTAAATTTAAAAAAGAGAACAGGAAGCAAAGGAGAACAATTAGAGCACAGAATCTATAATTAATTTTAATTCTAAAACCCTACCTTCTACTAAACTAACTAGCTATGCTGCTATATTTAGTACTGGTTAAACTCCTTTTAAACTCTAGAACACCTAGATACTTAACCCTAGCATAGATACCCACGTCTGTAACAATAAAGAAGACTTTACCTTTTTATACCTAGTAGCAGAAGACGACTACCTAATTACTGGCGGAAATTTTAAAAAAATATAAGCTTATAGAATAGTAACCATTACTATTAATACACCTACTAGGAAGTTAAAAATGAAGCTATCTTATATAGCACTAGTACCCACTATATTTACAAATATTATAGCACTCTTAAGAGCTACTAATAATAATATCCATTTTAACTTAAGAGCTACTAATAATAATATCCATTTTAACTTAGGACGAAACTTACTATACTGTCTAGTAACTGGCGAAACAGTATGCTATGCGAAACAACTAGGGGGCCACTGGGCACTAATGCACAGAGAGCCTATAAGTCCCTAGATTTAACTTAATCAACCTTCTTAACAGGAAGATTTTAGCTAAGCTAAATGGCCCATAAACCAATCGGAGCCATAGCTATAAGATAGCACAAGATACTTGGCCATATAGGACCTAATGCTATTGCGCAGCTTCTAAAGCACGTCATTGGCGTAGAGCTAACCAAATTTAAAACCAACGAATGAGCACCGCTTAAAATTAAATGTAAAGTTTGCTCACTAGTAAAGCATATGCAGCAGATCTCTTAAAGATGAGAACATAAATTTCCAGCCACTTAACCATTTAAACGGCTAGCATTTAATATTATTTACCTTGGAGTACCAGGGTACAATAGCAATAGATATATTATGCATTTCTACTGCACATATTCTAAATTTAACTTTATGTATACTGCCAAGAATAGGAACAAAGCTACTGTCCTACCTACTATTTATAAGACTTACCGTTTAATTAAAACATAATTCTATTAAGATGTTGTCTTCTTCTAGAGTAATAATAAATAAGTATTTGGATAAACGGAAGACACCCTAAATATATAGTATGCAGATAAAGGCATTACCTTTAAATGCCAAGCACTATATACCAAAGAACAAAATGGTGGAGCAGAATAATCTAGACAAACCCTTATAGAACGATTAAGGTCTATATAGCTAGAAGCATCCTTACCCCCATCTTTAGGACCAGAGGCTTTCCTTGCTGCTGGCTATGCACTTAATTAAACACTAAATAAGCAGCTAGGGTGGAAAACTCCATATAAGGTCGCCTACGGCAAGCTGCCATTACTTACCTATATGCACGAATACGGTTGCAAGACCTATACGCTGAATAAATAAGTTAGAAAAGAAGACAAGCTAGCTCCTTATACATTAATTAGACATCTAGTTGGCTATAATTTAACAAATATCTATTAAATCTGGATTCCAAGCCTTTACAAAGTCATTTAAACTAGAGACCTTATATTTAACGAGACCTTATTTTATAACCCTAAGGGTTAAAACATTAATTACCTACTTAGGGAAGCATTAGAAGACACTATCTAGGCAATTAGTCTACTAGAACCTCTCTATAAGGACAAATCTAAGGATAAATCTATCCTATATAGACCTACCTTAAATACAGATTAAATAACTACATTAAGTGACTTAGCAGAGCTTCCTACAAAGGATATTAAATAGCTACTAACACCTAGCAGAATAGTATCTCCAGATCTGCTAGAAATAAACACCATACCAGAAGGACTTTAAGATGATATCTTAGATATAATTAAAATAGGTTCTACCCAGCCAAGCAGTTTACTAGAACTGTTAAATATAGCTCCACGAGCTAATAAGGTCTTGGCCGATCCTTCTGCCAACCTCGTCCTACTAAAAGGTTCCAAACGAATTTAATGTCAAGCGTACGCAGTAGCACTAGCCAATATACCTACCCTGTTTAGTTACTACGCTGGCTTTGCCATAGAACTAGTAAAAGACATTAACCGAACTAGATCCTCCCTATATAGAGATAATCTTCCTCCTAAACTAAGGAACCTTAAAGAGCTAAGAAAGCACCCTTTAACTACCAGCTTTTAAAAGGCTATGGAAAAAGAATACAATAACCTAAAACGCTAAGGGATATTTAAGACTGTACTAAAAGAAGAAGCATATAACAAGCAGATCCTTCCACTAAAATGGGTCTTTAAATATAAGTTTAATAGCGACGGCTACCTACAAAAGCTAAAAGCTCAACTATGCGTCCGCGGAGACCTACAGATTACTAAGGAAGAGACCTATGCAGCAACCCTAGCTGCTCAAATATTCCATGCCCTTATGGCTATAGCAGCCGCATTCAATTTAGAGATTCGACAGTATAACGCTGTAAATGTAACGGGACTAGCCTAGTTACAGTAGGAATGTCTCGGTGAAACACTCAACAGATGAATTCCGACGCTTTAATCAAATTCTGCCAAATTCCGCTAACTTAATTAATTTCTACCAGTCTCCACTAAATTCCACCAACGTAATGGAATTTAGTTAAAACCTATTAAAATCCGCGTAGGCTTGTGCCCACGCGTCTGCTGCTAAGACCACGAATATTTAGTTATAAGTTTCCTATGTTCCTTTCTCTTCTTTATATAACGTCTTGTTCTCTTTAAGAGCTATATACCCTTAGATTTAGATAGAATTTATATTATTCCTTTAAATCTTCCCTAAAGCCTCTTCGCGCCCTTACACTATGTTGCGTTAAAACAACTACTATTAAAAATAGCAAACGAACCCAAATTCCATTTAATAACCACGAGTATTATGTCCCTAGTTAGGGAACAATTAACCATAATACAACAATCCTTTACGGATGCCCTAGCTTAGCAGCGGGCTGCACTAGAAGCCTAATATTAGTGATTAATGGAAGCACTCCGCGAAGAACTCCGCAACGTCAAGGCTCTTTTATTAGCGATCCTAACAATAATACCTATAAATAAAATTAAAATAACCGTATCTAAACCTGACCTGTTAAATGCAAACACTAAACTAGTAATAGTAACTTAACCCGTATCTGTAATAAGTTTAATACCTACTATAAAATCTAAAAAGCTCCCTAATCCTCTAATGTTTAATAGAAATTAAAATAACCTATATCCCTTTATAACCAAGCTCCGTCTTAAACTTTTAACAAACTATAACCAATACCCTACTAAAGCTAGCAAGGTTAGCTATGGAATATCTTGTTTAAGCAAGGACGCTGCATATACCATAGATCCATTCTTCCGTAATGGCACCTTCGTTAATTTTAAAATCTTTATCTCTCTACTAGAATGAACATATAATAATGCCAGCCGCGAACATATAGCTGTTACTAAACTTAAGAACCTATAATAACAGAACTAAGACTTTACTAGCTTTTTTTCGGAATTTTTAGGCCTTATTAGCAAACTGGATTGGAATAAAGCCGCTAGAGTTGCTGCCCTTTAATAAGCTATCTTGGATAAAATTAGAGCCTAGTTAGTAGGTAGGGAACTGCCAAAAAACCTATCTAAATTTGCTATGATATGTTAACGAATTAATAAAGACCTTTAATATAACAAATAGACTTATTCTCTAAAGTTAACTACACCTTGCGTTTAAAACTCCTTGAAACTAGTATATGCTTTAAGGCGCGATCCTTCTCTAAGACCTAAAAGCCCTATATACAACTCTATGGACCTTAATGCCACCTAATCCTATACACCCTTAGGAACTAACAAACGAAGAACATAAGCTATAAATGGAGAATGTTTTAGATGCGGTAAAAAAGGACATATTTAAAAACATTGCCGAACTTACCCTTTTAAAAAAGTCCGCCGTAGTTCCTCCTAATCCTTAAGTCGTACCTAATCCTTAAATTATACCCGTTCTTTAAGCCGTACTTATTCCTTAAATTATACCCGCGCTATAAATTATACTTGGACATTACAAAGTACCTTACCTTTAGTTAACTTAGAAAATAAATCATCTTAGGGCCAAGTCGCGCCTTAGGATAAAAAGTGGAAGAGTATAAGTGTCTAGGCTCTTCCAGCGCTAATACACAACACAACTCCCTTAATATACTTGGCGAAATTTAAATACTTAGAAAATGGAAGGAAGTATAAATCCTTATAGATAGCGGAGCTACTAGCGTAGGCTTTATTGATACAAACTATACGAAAACTTAACGCCTAAATTTAAAGAAACTTGATAAGCCCTAAGGCCTATAAGGCTTTAATGGCAAACCCTTAATACATAGCGAAATAACGCATTACGCTCTTGTAAAATTGTGGATAGGTAAACACCTTAAATATATTTCCTTATTTGTAACACCCTTAAAGCACTATAAGATGATACTTAGATATAGATAGCTAAAACAACATAACCATTTAATTAGCTGGGTTAAAGAAACACTAAAGTTCCGTATAACCTACTGCTAAAGTTATTACTTAAAAAACCATTTGCCCTATAAACATACACACAACTATTTAAATTTAACACGATATAAATTACCCTTGCTATAAACCTTAAGCCAATATAATAAATCTACAACTGCTGATTATGGTAAAGAATGTAAAGATATTATGTTAAACCCTCTTAAAATCTATATGATACAGGCCACGCCTTTTATCTTATTAGCAAAAAGATAAGATTATAAAATCTTTGCTATAACCATAGAAGATATTAAGAAAGCACTAGAACCAAAACAGTATCCTAATCCTTAACCTTTTATACCTAAAGAGTACTATAACCTAATTAATAAGTTTAAAAAACAATTTGCAGACTAACTAGCCCTGCACTAAGAGAAGCATAATTTTAAGATAGAACTTAAGCCTAGCACAACACTAAAGTTTAGTCCGCTATATGGCATATTATAAAAAGAACTGCTTGTAATATAATAATACCTTAACGAGCATCTAGAAAAAGGATTTATTTGCCCTAGTTAATCTCCATTTGCCTTACCCATGCTATTTATTAAAAAGCTAGGAGGAGGCTTAAGATTCTATGTCGATTATTAAGCTCTAAACGTAATTACAATTTAAAACCAATATCCAATTCCCTTAATTTAAGAGACGCTTAACTAATTAGCAAAGGCACGGTACTTTATAAAGCTTAACATAATCGCTGCCTTTAATAAAATTTGTATATATAAGGGAGATGAGAAGTATATAGCCTTTCATATATAATAGGGACTCTTTAAATACTTAGTAATGCCATTTAGCGTAAAGAACGGTCCTAGTATATTTTAGCAATATGTTAATAATACGCTTCGTGAATTCCTTAATATATTTGTTACCGTGTATATTAATAATATCTTAATCTACTCGTCCTTGCTTTCTAAACATTAAAAATATGTTAAAATGGTCCTTAAACGCTTATAAGACGCGGGCTTATAATGCGATATTAAGAAATGCAAGTTCCACGCGTCTGAGGTTATATACTTAGGCTTAATTATATCCCGCGATGGAATTAAAATGGACCCTAAGAAAGTTGCTACAATTATAAACTGGGAAAGCCCTAGTAATATACAGGACATTTAAGGATTTCTAGGATTTACAAATTTCTATTAATAATTTATTAACTACTTCTTAAAAGTTACTTAGCTATTAGTAAACCTAATAAAGAAAAATTTAAAATTTAAATAGACCGCTAGATATAAACAAGCTTTTAATAACTTAAAACATTGCTTTATAACTACTCTAATCCTCACTTACTTTAACCCTAACCTTAAATGTATTATTAAAACGGACTCATTAGATTATGTGCTAGGAGGAGTGTTATCGCAATACAATAAGAATGGTAAACTACGTCTAGTAGCCTTTCTCTTCTAGAAACTCGCCCCTACCAAATTAAACTATAAGATATATAATAAGGAACTGCTTATAATTATTAGATGCTTTAAATAATGGCGTCCTAAGCTAGAAGGATTGTTGTTTCTAATATATGTGTTAACGGACTATAAGAACCTGTAATACTTTATAACTATAAAATAATTGATATAGCGCCAAATTCGTTGGGCCGAATACCTCTTATAATTTAACTTTAAGATTATATATTAACTGGGCAAACTTAATTAAAAGCCTGACGCATTAATATAACGATTATAGGACTTACCTGCGAATGCCTTAGATGAATGGATTACAAATTAATTATGGATCTTACTGCCCCCTAAACATTTTAAAAAACTACGTCCTATGTTTCTAGATACGGAACTTAATAGGAATGAATTGGAAGTTAATAAATGGGAAATAGAAATTGATGAGCTAATAAAATACAAATATAAGAATAATATATGGATAGTAGATGTAATAAAGGCAATCTAAACTGGAAAACGACAGTATAAGGATATTATACTTGCTAAATGCAAAATTTAAAATAATTAATTGTACTATTAACAGAAGATAGTAGTTCCGAATTCCGAACCTTTATAATTTAAGATACTCAAATTTATACACGACTTCCCTATAGTAGGACATCCTGGCCATATAAAGACCTATAAGATTGTTTAATAAGCATATTACTAGCCTATAATGCACGACTATGTACGGAAATACGTTTAAGTATGTAGGATGTGTGTATATGGAAAAACCTCTTATATAAAGAAGTAAGGAGTACTTTAACCGCTACCAATTCTAATGTAAAGATGGCGCGATATCTTAATTGACTTTATAGTTGACTTGCCTAGTAGTAATAGGTTCACGAATATTATAGTAGTAGTTAACCATCTTATAAAAATACGATATATGATTCCTATGGACTTAATTAATGCGATATTAGTAGCCGAATGTTTTATTAAGCACGTCTTTAAGCTATATAGACTTCCTAATATGATAATATCCAACTGCGGAAGCTAGTTCGTTTTAGACTTCTAGTAAGCTCTATGTAAATAATTAAGCATTTAAACATAACTCTTAACTGCGTTTTATCTAGAGATAGATAGTTAAACGGAAATTGCGAACGTGATTATGGAACAATACTTATAAATATACTGCTCCTACCTGTAAAATGACTGGGAAAAATGGCTACCTTTAGCTGAGTTTACTGTAAATAATACGATAAATATATTAACAGGCGTGACACTGTTCTACGCGACCTATGGATAAAACCCTTAACTTGGATTTAAGCCATAACCTGATATTAATATAATAGGACCCACAATTAAACGGATCCAGTTAATTAACGCGTACAACTTTGCTAATTAAATGAAGCAGTTAACGGAACTATTATAAAGTGAGTTAATGTACGCTTAAATATTATAGGAATGGCATATAAATAAAGGACGAGCTCCCGTATAGGACTTTAAGGAAGGTAATATGGCTTACCTAAGTATACAAAACCTAAAGACTTAACGGCCTTTAAAGAAACTTAATTAGAAGTTTATGGGCCTGTACTAAATTAAGAAGAAACTAAGCCTGTATACCTATAAGCTTAAACTACTAACTAAAATAAAAATATACCTAATGTTTTATGTAAGCTTACTACAACCCTTAAGAAACGATCCTACGACTTGCAAAATTCCACTACTACCTCCTATAATTGTTAACAACGGCAACAGTTCGTACTTTATTGACTTAATTAATAATATACAATAGAAAACACAATCTAAACAATTTAAACTTCTTGTTAAGTAGGAAGGATATAAAACATAAACCTAGGAAACCTATAAATAGGTTAAGGCTAACGCGCCTTCCCTAGTAAAAGAATTCTATAAAGACCATCCTTCGCGGCCTACTTTAGCTAGATGGACACGATATAAAGGTAAATAACTGCCACCTAATATAAAGACACGAAATATAATAGCAGGAAACTTGAAATTAAAAAGAACTTAAACCATATTACAATGCTTATAAGGCAATAAGTTATAAATTCTTAACTAAATTAAATTGTTTTAGACCTTTGGCTAAAGGGGGGGGTACTATAACGGGACTAGCCCAGTTACAGTAGGAATGTCTCAGTAAAACACTTAATAGATGAATTCCAACGCTTTAATTAAATTCTGCCAAATTCTACTAAGTTGATTAAATTCTGCCAAATTCCGCTAACTCGATTAATTTCTACCAGTTTCCACCAAATTCCACTAACGTAATGGAATTTGGTCAAAACCTGTTGAAATCCGCGTGGGCTTGTGCCTACGCGTCTGCTGCTAAGACCACGAATATTTAGTTATAAGTTTCCTATATTCCTTTCTCTTCTTTACGCAACGTCTTATTCTCTTCAAGAGCTATATACCCTTAGATTTAGATAGAATTTATATCATTCCTTTAAATCTTCCCTAAAGCCTCTTCGCGCCCTTATAGTAAACGCATTTATAAATGCAAGACTAGACAAGCCAGTCTACTGTTACTGCCTAGAAGGCTTTAATCAAAACGGATATATCCTAAAGCTACTTATGGCGCTATACAGGTTAAAGGTCTTACCACTACTTTGGTATAAAGAGCTTACAAATACACTGGCTAAATTCGGGTTAAAGCCTATCCTAGATACGAACTGCCTTTACACCAATAGACGACTTATTATCTTCTTCTATATAGACGATATTGCCGTTCTATTTGCCAAAAAGGACCTTTAAAGATTAGAAGAATCTAAATCTAAACTTCTATATTAATACGAGATCTGTGTACTAGGAGATCTATAATGGTTCCTAGAAATTCAAATTAAACAAGATTGTGCAAGCAGAAAGCTCTGGCTCCGCTAAGACTCCTATATTAAAAAGATAGCCAGTTAATTTAATATCCAACCAGAAAGGTTCCCTAAAACACCACTACCTAACGAACTAATTCCGTCCAACTAGCAGACGAACCCTTAAAGAACACTAGCCTACTAGCAACGGGTTGGTTCTCTTGCGCACCTCGCCGTATTTAGAAGGCCTGATATTACCAAGATGTATTCCAAGCTGGCTAAATTCCTCACTAATCCAAATTAAAAGCACCTCGATGCATTAAACTAAGCCATTGCTATTGCCTTGGAACAAAATCTACAGCTATTAAATACTCTGGCGAAGTATTTAGAGCATACGTCTACTCTAGAAACCCTAAAGGAGAAGACGTTACCTTTTACGGAGTATCCGATGCAGTATTTGCGGACTATAAAGAGACTAGACGGAGCTCTTAAGGATACCTTTTTATGCTATTTAGAGGACTAATTAATTAGAAGGCAACCCTATAACGATTAGTGACTCGCTTGACTACCGAAGCGGAGCTTCTCTCCCTATCTACTACCGCTGTTAAAATTATCTAGTGGCAACGCTTCTTTAAGGCAATCGGTCTTAATTTAGAACGCGATTTTACCCTGCTATATAACAATATGCAGACTATATAACTCTTAAGACAGGATACACCAAAGCTTAACACCAAGCTACGACATATTGACGTCTATTAGTACTGGCTTAGATAGGAAGTCCAAGACAAAAAGATTAATGTACAATGGGTCCCTACAGACAAGATGCCTACTGACGGTCTTACCAAGATCCTACCCCGTTAAAGGCACGAGGCATGGATAAAGCAATTAAATTTGGTGGATATTTGACATTAAATTGCTACGTCATCTAACAAAGACTCTTAAACATTACCCTATCTCTCTACCTTTATTTTCTACAGCTTTAACTACACCGTTAAATCTGGGGGGGTATATAACAGTTCACTAGCACTACACTAAGACACGAGACCGTCGCCTAAGAGGCTCCGAGACATAATTGACGCTACCCTTGTATGTCTTGGATACGGTTAAATATTGAGTCATAGACTTCGGAGTTCGGGGTCTACTTTCATGTATTTAGTTCACTTGATTTCCATAGATTTAGAATTAAGTCGCTTATTCAATCCCTACACTGCACTGTTATATAAGGTACTATAAGTAGTCTACAGGTCTTTAAGGCCTTATTTAGTATCCTATCTAGTCCTAGTGCTATATTATTTAAAAGGCGGCTAATGGTTCTAGCCATTTCCTCTATTGTTATATCGCTGTTAATCTATAGGCGAGTTACCGGTATTTTACCTATAATGTTACTAAGGTCTGCTAGAGCTGGTTGGGGGAAGAACCTTTCTATAAGGATCTTTGCCTTTTTATCATTGTTATTAGTAGCCTATAACTCCCCTGCTCTTTATAGGGGTAGTAGGTATAGGTCTTCTACTAGGTGCCCTACCTTTTTTTTTTGCCTATTTTACTATGGCCTAAAGGCCCTTATTATAGGGGAGGCTTAGGTTAAAAGTGTGCTTATTTATAAACCGTCTCTAGTTATTCCTTACTTCTTTTTTTAAGGTATTCTTTAACTGGTTTCTTGTGTCCTTATATTATCTCTTATCTTTAGGGTTGTGGCTACTTGTATATTTCCTTCTTACTTATTATTGGCTGGTAATAAGAACTGCGCATTGTATGGACTATGCATGTTGCGCGTAGGGGTCCGGTTTTAAGACCAGGCAGTGCTCTTCCAGCCCATTTTTAATTACTGCTTAGATCCTTTCTAGTCTTTGGTTAATTTCCTTAGGGGTAGCTAATAAGCCTCGCTTATTTAGTATTGGGTGGATTTCTTCTAGGTCTTAAAGTTATTATTTAACTGTATTAAGGAAACTGTCTATCTTAAGCTTCCTTATTATATATCTTTTACTATTTAGTTGCGCCTTAGTATCCAGATCTAGCTGTATTTAGATAGGGATATAGTCTAAGGCAAGTGCCTATTCTTCTTTAGGGTTGCACCTTTCAAGTCTCTGGTATAGGCCTTTGTCCATAAATATGAAATTAATTATACTTTTGGCGGTGCCTTATTACCATATAATTGCTTCTAGGGAGGTGACCAGTTTAAGGCCCTAGATGTCTATAGCTCTTAGTAGGCACTCTGCCTATTATTTGGCAGCAATATAGATACCCCCCCACCATAGGTGGTAGAGGTTTATGTCTCCTAATAGGATAAACTCCATGCCTTTAGTTTCTAGTAGGCTTATTACTAATATAATGTTCTCTGTTTATAGGACCCCTTTAACCCTAGGGTTATACATATTAATAATTTATACCGGTCCCCTATATGTCTGGATTGTTATAACTATAATATCTAGATTAACTGCGTGCTATAACTATAAGGATAGGCTAATAGCCTTGCTAATTATAAAGTACACGTGTATAGCTGCTTTTGGTTTATATAGGAGCTGGAATCCTTAGGGGCAGTATATTAATTATACACAGGTATTGTAATACGGCTCTTATATAGTAAGGATATAGTGTTTCTCTAGGTCTAGACTGTTTAGTAAGGGCCTTATAAGATGGTGGTTTATATTGCCGCAGTTATACTGTATAATAGATAGGTAGTGGACCTCTAGTAAGGGTCCTTTATCTTTCCTTTATTCCTTACTTCTTCTATTTCTACTTTCTTTAGAATTTTTAGAACTTCTGTCTCTTATATCTACACCCTAGTTACTACTTATTTTATATAGAGCTTTCTATTCCCATGTCTTGTATACCTACTAGCGCTTCTATATCTAAATCTATTATTGTCTCTAGTTCTTCCCCTAATCTTACTGGTTAGCTATATACCCTTTATGGGTTGGCTGTGAATATTATATTTACCGCATTAAGTCTAATTTTTAATTGTCCTGGTCTTAAGCTTGCTATAGCTGTCTATAGGGGTCTTCCTATAGGGCGTCCTCTCCCTTATATCCCCTATAACCCTTATATCCCTATTTAGTTTAGTAATATTGCATAGCGTCGCTTCTAGCCCGTTAAGGCTTAGGATGGCTGGCCTAGCCCCCTAGTATTAAAGGTAGGAAACGCTAGGAAGGCACCTACATCCCCCTAGCTTATCACCTATTATTTCCATTTATATAACCTAGCGTGCAGTTATTCCTATAGCTGTTAAGCCCTTGCCTTCTATCTCCTATATTTAATGCAGTCTTCTCTCTCCCACGCCTTATATATACTTTAGTAGCAGTTTATATATTTTATTTAGTCTTAATTTAAGCAGTGTCTTGTATTATAGGGGCCTATATAGTAGCCGTAGCACACCTATACTGTGTATGTGGATTAGGTGTATCCCTATTATATATAGCAATAGCATTGTTCTAGGCGTAGTCTATAGTTATAGAGCCTTATATTATATATAAGGCCATTTATAATTATTCCTTTTTAGATAAGGAGTTTTTATATTCTTGGTGTAAGTATGCTAATAATAAGGGAGCTATGCGTTTAACTAGCGTCTCCCTAGCAAGTCTCTGGCGACCCTTATATCCTCTTATTATTCTTATTATATACTTAGTTTGCATTTTCCTATTAAAACTATTAGATTTAGGTGATCTTAAAACCTAGTATAAGGCGTTCTGTTTATCTTACTATTTCCTATATAATTGCTATATTGTCTGCCTAGCGTCCCTTTTCTACCCTAAGGCTTATAGAAACCGCTAGGACTTTAACTAGGTAATTCTTATAGAGTACTTTTATGCTAATATATTCTCCTAGTCTGTTCCTTACCCTTATAGCTTGTTCCTTTACCTATTAGTCCTTTAGGGTAACTCTAATGTTTCCACTCTTAAGGTGTTAGACTATAACAGCATTATAGACCTTTTTACGAATCTTTATAAGGATTTCTGTTTCTAATTATCCCCTAAGCCCCTCTACTTTTTCTATATTTGGTTATATTATAATTATATACCCGGTTATTATCTTAAGGGGGGTAGGTTCCCTATACTATAGAAGCGCAGCTATAGTAGCCTAGGTGCAGTTCGCCAGTAAAGGGTTTTTTTATTTATTTTTAATTTTGTTTAGCCGTTAGAGAATTTAATTAAGGGTTTGCTAGAGGGGCGCCTAAGGTTTACTAAACTGGCAGAGCTATTCTGCTAGCTGTATTAGTTTATTATAGCTAATGGTTACTTCCCTATAATCCTAGATACTAGACGCATCTAATAGGCTTTATATTTTATTAAATGCCTTCTTAATAGAGGTATTTCCGCTTTATAGTGTAGTATTTGCCCGTTTTTGTTATGGAGGGCTATTGCTAGGCGTGGTTCTGGCAGTCGCACGCGAGTGCAAACCACCATCGTTTAACGTGTGCCTTCCCTGCGATGCATACATCTTAGGGGGATTCTCTGGGTGTTTTTCGGGGTTCTTTTAGTTGGTTTTGGTCTTTTTAGGCCAGGTGCAGCAAGAGCTCCAAAAGTTTTCCCTTTATTATAAAATATATAAAGGGAGTTATTAGAAAGAGCTAAAGTTAGTAAATTTTAATAGATATTATAATTTAACTAATAACTTTTATTTTTACTACCTAACGTGTTATAAATACGTTCTAAAGTGGTATAGAACCCTATTAAAATTCAAGTTTAAACTCCATCTATAAAATTCCATTTATAACGTGTTATAAACATATTATAAATTAGATTCTAGGTTATCTATTAAAACAAAGCCGCCGTAATATCCTCCTCCGTAAGTCCAGTAGATTTAGTAGTTTTTCTCTTTATAGCCTTTAAACCTTTTAAACTAGACTTCTTTAAACGCTTTTTAGAAGTCTTAGTAGGAGCTAGAGTAGTAGGAGCCTTAGTATTATCTAACCTATTATTAAGGAAGTAGCTTTAATTAAGATAACCCTTGTACAAGCAAGCTATAATAAATTTAGAATATATTCTTAACCGGTTTAAAACGGGTTCCAAATTAACTTATAAGTAGAAGTCGTGTCTAAATACTTAGCATATAGAACCTTAGCACCCAATTCCTTAAGCAAAGTAACCATTCTTGGAAAGTTATACTAGGAACTTAATTAGAATATGTTACAAATACATTAGAAATATCTTACATCGCCTTTTTAAGGCCCACTCTTAAATCTAATAGATATAACTTTCTCTTAAATGGGAGCCGTTAATTATGGGGTAGTAGTCCTGGAAGGATGGCTAGGGGGAGCTAGGGTGGGGGTATAGGGGGGTTAGGCAGTAGTAGAGCGGCCTGGACTACTAGGATTATATTTAGAAGCGGTTCCTATTACGTTTTAATTATATATAGCTATAATAGCGGAATAGAAGGCTATAACGGGTTAGTAACTAGTTATAAATAGGTTAAGAATATATTTGGAATATATACCTGTCGGTATCACTTCCGGTAATACGTATTGCTATTGCAATAGTGTAGGGGTGGTAACTGATTTTAATTAATGCTTATTGATTCCCCTATTCTACAGGTGGAATTTAGTGGATTTCTTAAGCTCGCTTAGCTCACGTAACTAACCTAATTAGTTACAGACAACCTCGTTCAGACACTAGGAGTATTTAGTTTTTAATAGTGCTTAAGCACGCCTCCTACTAAATTCTGCCAAGTTTTACCAGGTCCTATTAAGTTCTGCCAAATTCCGCCATATTCTACCAAATTCCATTAAGTTCTACTAAATTCCGCTATATTCTACCAAATTCCATTAAGTTCTACTAAATTCCGCTATATTCTACCAAATTCCATTAAGTTCTACTAAGTTCTGCTATATTCTACTTAGATTCTGCCGAATTCTGCCAGGTAGTTAAAGTAACTAATTACAATTTTCCATCCCCAGGATAGAAAATCGCTATTAGCTTACTTAGTACTAGCGCCTTAGCGGCTGGCCTTACATCTTCGCGCTCTCTATTCCTGCTTTAATATCTTCTCCTCTCTCTACCCACTTAGTAACTTATAGCTTAATTATATTTATATTAATTAGGTCCTTTAACACCTAGTAAGGCTTTAATTTTATTATAGCGTCTATAGGGTTACTGCCCCTGTCAATCTATTTAATCTCTACTATCTCTCTTCTTTTATACAATTATTATAAATATATTAGGTCAACTATAAGTCATTTCTTTTATGTTGTCCTAAGTTTAACTAAGCAGTTATATAAAGATTTTAAATCAGTACAAAGGATAAGCGGCAGTCATTTAAGTTGTAAAATCTTCTCAATAGTTGCTTTAATTGCAGCTCTGGTGTTAAATCCATGGGCCATTCCATATAGTTTAGATACTAAGACACTTTATATAACTCGCTTACATTTAATAAATAACCAATAAAGGATATTGGCCCTATTATCCTTGTCTATAAGTATAATAACAAAGCTGATCTAAGAAGAGAGGTTATAGTTATTAGCAAAGGACAAGTCTATAAATATTATTAGTTTAAGAGTGCTTATATTAAGTTATACAAAGCAAAGTCCTTAAGAGGGATTATTAATTTGCTATTACAGCCATTTATTAAGCTACTTCGCATATTCTTCCTTTGGGTTAATAACTTATACTATAAAGGAGAGGTTAAAGGTAGCTTCTAGTTAACAGACTATGGCGATATAGGCTCCTCTTACTCTCTAAGTAATATACTAGTCTTTTAGTGTAACTGCCTTGCAGACTTCCCCTCTAGAGCTAGTTAGGTCTGTGGTCTTTATAGTAACCAACTTTAGGTTCTGGCATTAACATTCCTAGGTAAAGGCTATTAAATCTTTTTCTTACTTAATATAGCCTCCATTAAACTTAATTAGGGTATTTAGCATAAGCTTCTCTCTCTCTTTTGCTAGGAACTTTACCTCCTAAAGTCTAGCTTCTTCGGCCTCCGTAAAGGTTTTATTAGTAAGGAATAGTATATTATTAGTCTATAATCCTACAATTCCAAAACCATTACTATTTGTGTATAATAAGCAGGGGTTATATATTAACTAGTTTATCCATAGTTTGTTAAGGTGGTAACAGTAGTATATATTAAACCAATAGTTGCCAGCTTCCGGGATACCATAGAGTGGTTTAATAACTCTTAAAATTAATCTATCCTTTAGTCCAAGTTCTGGTAGCAGGCGTATAAAGAAGTCTCTATTTAGGCGGGTACTGGACTATATATAAGCTTATAAGATATTATGTAGGTATAGAGAAGCTAGTCTTCTTTCATTTCCTTATAGGATTGCCATAAGTGCTAGGATAATTCTCTAGCTAACATGTTAAATGGTTAGTAATTATGTTAAGACCAGATCTTTGCTATAGTTGTTATAGGCTTATACAACTAGTCTAGACTTCTTAAAGGCCTTATCTATTCCAGCGTTCTTAATCTTATTAATAAATTAGGAGTTAAAGATTCTAACTCCTTCTAGGACATCTACTATATTAATAAACTTAAAGACTCCTTTCTTAAGTAAGCCGTTTATCTCCTTGCGCCAAGACTCTATAAATAACAGTGAGGTACACTTAAAGGTTATAGTATTAGGTTTCATTAGGCTGTCGTTAATAAATATTAATACATCTATAATGTTTTGCTAGGACTTTGTCAGTGATCATTATGTCCATTTTAATCTTTGGGGGGTACACTAACTGCTAGTTCCTTAGTAAGTTCCTTAGTCGATTCCTTAGTCAGTTCCTTAGTCAGTTCTTCCTCTAGTTCCTTATTAGGTTCTTCTAGTTTGGGTTATAGGTATAGCTTTACTACTATAGTCCTAAAATCGGTAGGTCTACTAGGAAGTTATACCTTATATATCTCTCCATTAATTCTAAGCAACTTAAATAGGCCAGTCCATCTACCGCTTTATCCAGTATTGCCTTTATGCCATATAAGTACTTCTAAGTTAAGGGGGAGGTTATAGATTATAGTAACAGATGGACCGTTTTGTTAGTTTAGTGTATTATTAACTTGCTTCTTTACCCTAATCCTTATAATCTCCTCTATTGCCTTCTTTATAGCTGCCGCTCGCTATATAATAGAGGGTGCTAGTAGGTCAAGTTTGCTTATATAAGGGTAGGCACTAAAGACAAGAAGTATTGGGACTAAGCCGTCTAGGCCAGCTATGTCATTAGCGGCTTTTACTGCCATTTGTAAAGCTAATTCCTTAGTTATTCCTAAGTCCTGTAGCTCCTCTATAATTATCTAGTATACTTAGCATAGGGTTGGATAAGCTCTTTCTACCATTCTAATAGACCAGTAAGCTTCTACTAGGACGCTCTTAGTTAATATAGTCATTGCCATAGCGTGCTGTTGAAACTCCTTACTTATAAAGTTCTTCCTAGCATTATGGGTAATGTAGTTAGGTGGTCCAATGTAGGTATTAATTTAGTATAGTTGTAGAATATCCCAGGTATATTTTGCGGAGATATTGCGTAGCCATCTTACGGCTTAAAATCTAGTAGCTTTATTAATTATATAGAGGACAGGGTTTCTATTAATGTACATAATATTAATAAAAATAGAATAGTTAAAATCGGAATCTTAGTCTTCCTATAATATAAACTTAAACCATCTAGGGGATTTACTATATTTCTAGCAGTAGGAATAGTACTTAGTAAGATAGTTAATAACCTACTTATTAATGTTATCGTGGCTAGAGCGTTCTAATACCTTATATAGCTTATCTGCCAATAGGTGTCTAAAGCGGCGGTGGAGTTGGTGGAGTTTAGTGATAATTAGGTAGCAAGGGTTTTAATTAAACAAGTGGGTTATAAATAACTGCAGTAACTCTTTCTATAGTAAGAAGGGGTGGCTAAATTAGCGAACTACTAGTACCAATTTTATTGGGGTAACTAGGACGTTCTTAAGGTTATTATAATAGACCTTTAGTATATCTATATCTGCGAGGTATAGTAGGAAGGGTATGTTGGCCTTTATAATATAGAATTTAACATCGCCAACTGGTGTATTAACTATAACGGAGCCAATAGAAGAGGTGGAGCTAATGCTAAACTAGACGTTAATAGCGCCGGCCTTTAAGGTATTAATAACGGTGTTATAGGTCTTCTTATATGCGAGGTATTGTCTATAACCTACTATTAATCTCTTTAAAGCTCTGGTGTTAATTATTACTCTATAGAACTCATTAGAGGTATATTAGCTGGTAGCAATATAGGCAAATAGGTCTAAGTTGTTGTGGTAAGCAGTTAGGTTGGTGCTAGTAATTGTATAGGTAAAGGATCGGTCCGCTAAGTCAGTTACAGTATTAATGGCTCCTTTGTGCTGTATTATTCCAAAAGAGGTAAGGAATAATTTAGTCTGTTCCTAAGTTAGAGATAGTAGTAGTAACTTAATGTTAATTATAAGAGCTTCCATTACGTTATTAATAGATTCCAAATTAGGTTTATTATTATAATCTGTTCCCTTATACTCAGCAATATATTATTAGGCATATCTATTAAAGCGGCGATTAAATCTATCCTTAAACTTCTTTTTTAATTTATCACGTTTTTTTCTTAAGTGTTTAGATAACTAGCAATTTTTCTTATAACAGACAAAGCAGCGCTTCTTTAATAATGCATATTGGCTAAACAAAGATAATTATGTTCTGTAAGGTAATTGGGGTTATTATCTATAGTAGCGGTGGTTAGTAAAGAAGTCTTAAGGGTTCTTACTGTTTAACTTTTTAAATGTTGTAATAGAGGATTATAAGTCGTTAATTAGACCAGTTAAGCTATCAGAAGGTTTAAAGCAGGCATATTAATACGCTAGTAACTTCTGGCAGGCATTAATAAGCTTATTATAGAGGAACTTGTCTATGCGTAAATCTGGGTTAAGACCATACTAGAGGTATCTTAGTTCTTTAATAAGCAACTATAGGCAGTCTAGGGTTAATTTTCCAGCATTCTCGCCTTTACTTATTATAGACCTCAAGGTTATCAAGTTCCATTACCCTAGTATGCCACACCTGTACTTAGGTCCCTTAAAGTAATTACATATAGCGTCACAGATTTGGTTAAATAAAAGGGTTAGTGTAACGTTCTTAAGGTTGGTATAGTAGTGGTTAAGTGCTAAGCCGCGTAACATTATGGGGTAGGCTTTAACTTTAGCTTCTTAGGGTACGTCAGCTCTACTGTAGAGGTTATAGAAGATGGTAAGTTTAAAGTTAAAATTGTCATCTTCTCCGCTGTACTTATTGTCTTCTATGTATATCTTCGTAAGGTTTATTAACTCCTTGCCAAAACCCTAGGTTTAACTCTATCCCCTAGGTAGTTCTAGTAGTAGGGTTAAGTTAATATAATCAGACTCCCGTTATAAGGGCGGTATAGGGGTAGGTTAAGGTATAGGTAGTATTATAGGTAGGACGGGGTTTATAGGTGGTATTATAAGTAGAGTAGGGTTTATAGTTGATAAGGTTGAGATTAGGGTTTTAATGGTATTGATGTTAGTAAAGTTGTTCTTAAGGAGGTATTTAATTCATCCTAAATTAAACTCTCCTCCAGTTACCATATGTTCCCTTATCTTAAGCTTAGTCCATTCTATAGGGTCTTCTTCTTATAAGGTGTTAAATAGCAATTTGGGGACTATGGTATTCCTATACTTCCTTACCCATACGCCATTAGTTTATAGGAATGTTCGAAGCTTTCAGATAGCGTATTGGTTGCAATCCTTAAAGGTTTATAGTATAAAGTTATTAAAATCTTCCTTATAGACCTCCTATAGTTCGTCATCCTTAAAATCATAGGCTTTATATTTAAGGATCTTAAACTTTACAAATTCGTTAATATCCTCTGTGGTGGTTTTATCGGACTATAGGTTAATGCCTTTAGGCCATTTCTTCTGTCCTATATTAACTTGTGCCCTAATATCTAACATATTAATTCTTGTCTCGTAACTCTTATTAAGTTTAATTTTATGTTCTAAACGCGTAATAGACGCGAGCTAATTAAAATGCGTAATAGACGCGAACCAAGGGCCTATTAGATAGGGGTTGGTTCTTTAAGTACCTAAGGGCTGTGTATAAAGAATTAAGGGCCTATTAGATAGGGGTTGACTTTTTAAGTACACGTTGACTAATGCTCCTTGACGTGATCTAGGTAGTATAAAATACGTAATAGATGCGAACCGAGGGCCTATTAAAAGGGGTCGGTTCCTTAAACACCTAAGGGCCGTATATAAAAAATTAAGGGCCTATTAGATAGGGGTTAACTTTTCAAATACATATTAACTGATGCTCCTTAGCAAACAAGATCGGTAGAGGCCTTTAGCAGGGACTAATCAAGCTCGTCTCTCTTCATAGGTAGTACGTCTCCTAATCTATAATTACTAATTAGTGTTAGTATTACTTCCGGTAATACGTATTACTATTACAATAGTGTAGAGGTAGTAACTGATTTTAATTAATGCTTATTAATTCCCCTATTCTATAGGTGGAATTTAGTGGATTTCTTAAGCTTGCTTAGCTTACGTAACTAACCCAATTAGTTACAGACAACCTCGTTCAGACAATACCTATTGCTTCTTCCTACTTCTTAATAGAAGGAGCCCCTCCTTTTCTAATATTTCTAGTTTTAAGGCTATGCTTCTTTATATAGTTTCTAAGGGCGCTGCAATTTCTAACCTTCTTCTAAACACGTTATAAATATATTAGCAATATATTATAAACCTAATATATTTATCCACTTACCGTAGAATCTTGCGAAATTCATCAAACGCTAGCAAGGGGGTTGCGGCATCTAACCATATTAAGTAGGCGGTCAGGTTCTGCCAATATCAACAAACTAAAGGTCCTGAGGTCCGCGTCAGGACCGTAATATGCGAATTCAATTAACCCCTTTGTCAAATGCTTCTTATTAAATGCTTTAAATGCCTCTCCAAGAAATTAGTGGCAATACCCAATATGCTCCACCGTCTAAGAAGCGCCCTGGGCCAAAAACTACACCGTTAGGCACGCGTCCGTACAAGCAATATAAGCCAATATCCTGTATTGAGCGAAGCTATTCCCGTGAGCGAAAAATACAAGTTCTTCTATTCCTTATTTATCACCAAGTTAAGAATAATCAGAGACGTCGAGCATGAGCCAGTTGTACCAATGCTGAAACCAAATTGCCTAATGGCACTGTATATCGCCTTCCTACTGCTGCTAAGGCGTCAGCCTATTGGAAGATACCGGAACCAATAATAAAAGGCTGGTGGCGATAAAGGGATAAAATTGTAAAGTTAAAAGCTAGAAGTAGAGCTTTACCTAGACAAGGTTGGACCTGCTAATGGCCAGAAATAGAGCAAGAGTTATTTAATACATTCTATGCACGCAGATTAGCTGGCCAGCTTATTTAGCGGAGCTGGTTCCAACAAACATTAAGAGAACTCTTTTAGCGCTATTATCCAGACTATAAACAGTTATTTGTGTTCTTATATGGCTAGTTTAACAATTTTATAAAGAGATATGGAATTTTGCGGCGAAGGGTTACTAAACAAGCCTTAAAGCTTCCAGAAGAATATATCAAAGTTATTAACTCCTTCTTATGGTTTATTCGCCGGAATTTACAACCTTATAGGCCTTAATTACTACACCAAATAATGCATCCAAATCGCTTTAATTTATTAACTATTCTTAACCTTAATAAGACCCTAATTCCATTTAAATATCTAGATGGCTATACCTATAATTTCTATGGAGCAAAAACCGTTTCTGGTAAAAGTAATTAGAGTAGGTGGAATAAGAGGCAAGCGACGCTTATCCTTTATATCTTTGTAGATAGTGTATAAAGAATACGGCCAAAGCTTATCTTTTATAGCACTGCTGGTCCTTCTAGACAAATTTATAAGTAGAAGGGCCACCGCTATAGCAAGGAAGTTATAGTTACTTATAATAAAACAGCTTGTAATAATAAAGAGCTGTTTAATAAGTGGATTATTAAAGAACTCTGCCTATTACTTAATAGACTTAACAGGCTTAATAATCTTCTTATTATAGATGTTGCCTTATTCTATAAGATATAAGCAATTCTACAGAAGCTACGCAATAGCTATATTACTACAGCGCTAATTCTAAGCGGCTGTACAAGCCTACTGCAACTACTTAATACTGCAGTTAATAAGCCTTTTAAAGGCTGGCTACGGGAGGCTACTAAGGAGTATCTTAAGGGTCTGTCTGAAGGAGATATTACTAAATGGACTGTATCAGATCGGCGGGTAATGACTATATATATAGTTGCTGCTGCAGCATAGAAGCTTAGTTAGAAAGCAGACCTTGTACATAAGGCCTTTATTAAGTGTGGAATTAGTATCCATACTAATGGCAGTTAGGATCATCTTATCCGAATTAAGGATATATTAAGCTCAGATATTAATTTTACTGGATAGGAGGTATAGGAAGATCCAGTAATTAAATAAGAAGAGGATTTTAAGGAGCTATCAGTAGTAGGTGACATGGTTAATAAATTCATCCTCTAATAGGAAGAATATCTACCAAGGAATAACTACAGAATACTGCTAGTTAAGCAGCTAAAGGACCTTTACAAGCAACGAGGCCTTACAGTTTCTGGAGCAAAGAAGGTTCTTATTGAGCGTCTTAAGCAGGAAGATGCTAAATGTAAGATTTAGAGAGGCATTTAAAGCATTTAATAAGACGCATTTAATAAAGGGCCTTTGGTTTATTAATATGGGCAGAATCTAACCGCCTTCCAAATATGGCTAGATGCCGTGACTACCCTTGCTAGCGTTTGATGAATTTCGCAAGATTCTACGGTACTCTACACAGTACTAGATTCTCTAAATTAGGCGAGATATTATACTAACAGAAAACCTCCCCCATGGTTAAATCCACCTTATTGCTACGCTAGTATTACGTTAGAAACGTGTTCTAAATATAATTAGAACTACTTACTATAATAAAAGCATCCATGCCTTTAGGAAGCCTTTCCATTTTTAGGTAGGCTTTATAGGCAGCCTAAACTATTAGAATATATTTAGAATGGGTTGCAGATAGCTTATATAGCTCTTTAGGGTGGTGGCCATTGTATTTTAAATTGGTTTCGAATTGATTTTTGATGGATCTGTAATGGCAGGTGAGGTAGAAGGTGAGGTTAAAGTTTGACAGGGAAAGTCAAATATGGTGTGGTAGGCGGAGGTTTCGCCTATCGGGCCGACATTTTAGCGTGGCCTAACCGACCTGTACACACGCAGCAAACCGCGCAGAGCCTGTGCGTTTTGCAGCAACTTTACAGTAGTCTGTTACGAAACGAACTGGAATCCTTGGCATGCAGATTCCCAAAATTTGCGCCCAACCTTACGTGTAAACGTAAGGTAGTCCATTTCCACGTTAAACGCGCCTTATTATCTATAGAGTAGTTTTATAAAATATCCTTTATCTAATAGAAAATGTATAAAATATCGCAATTAATAAGGATAAAAGTGCCCTATACAGAGCTTTTCTATTTTAATTTCTTGTCTGCACAAAGCTCTGCACGAAGCTCTACACGAAGCTCTACACGAAGCTCTACACGAAGCTCTACACGAAGCTCTACACGAAGCTCTACACGAAGCTCTACACGAAGCTCTACACGAAGCTCTACACGAAGCTCT
>Ga0307507_10001231_pt1 | contig 57132 bp, 20 predicted proteins | sample 7_EM_MG_FD_207223 | JGI IMG/M metagenome (GOLD analysis project Ga0307507, IMG submission 207223) | Populus trichocarpa ectomycorrhiza microbial communities from riparian zone in the Pacific Northwest, United States - 7_EM | ecosystem: Host-associated > Plants > Roots > Unclassified | place... | reverse complement strand
AGCACGGGCCTGACCCCTGAGCAACACGTATATATACCTGCCTCGTCTCCTGTACATAGATCCTCACACGACATCGTTTGTCAATAATACACAGTTACAGTTACCTCGTTGACCCTCTGCACGTACTGTGACAGGAGGCGAATTATCTTTAGCACTAAGGAAGCGGAAGCTTAATTAGCTTAAGCGGGATAGTATTATTAATAATAATTCCAACAACTCTGCCAAAGATAGTAGCGGGGGTGGTAAGGGCGGCGAGGGTGGTAATAGTCTACGTCCCTAGAAGTAATAAAGGCTACCTACCTTTTATAAAGACTTGCCTTCTAGCCCTCCTGTCCCTGTCCTTAATCTCAACTCTTAATGCCCGCAAGTTAACTAGTAAGTAGTATCCACTCCACGGCCCGCTAGCCCTTTGCTTTAGGAGCCTACCCTTCTCCACAATATTGAACCACCATACGATAAGGCTAGCAGTTATATTTATAATAAGGACGAGGATGGTAATAGTAATAGCGTTACTAATAACTAGAGCGACGTTTTAAACCCAGAGCCTACTATAAAGCGCTGTACCTGGGCTAAAAAAGACAAAATTAATAAAATGAACTTGGGTGATAAATAGGAGATCGATGATATTCTAAGGGAAAGAATAACTAAGTTAAGGCGCGTATATAAGGTGGCTTAGAAGCCCACCTAGGTTTATAAGAGCGGGCTTTTAAATTCCAAAGATGCCCTTAAGTCTTACTAAAGACGCGTTTGGCAAGCCAAAGCTAGATTATTATAGGTATACTCTTTTTCTAAAGTTGCGAAAGTGAAGGGCAGGGTTACTGTATAGAAGAGACGGGGCTAGTAGCTTAGGCGTATTCTTGTATTTTAGTTGGTCCTGCAGAAATAGGAAGCTGGGGTTTACATTTAGTGGTCTAATTATTTAAGTGCATTTTCTTAAGGCGGTGTCGCTGTATGCAGCCGTTTTTATCTAAATTTTACTGCTAACTTATCTGTGTTATGTATATCTAATTAAAACGGAGCCTTATAAGTTATAAGACTTGTTATGTTACTAGGTATTATAGCACCTATTTATTTATATCATGAATCCTCTCTTTTACCATTAACATACTTAAAAGAATTCGTTAAATTATAAACTTCTCTATACTTAAGATGTGCTAATCTACTAAGATTACCATCTAATATAAAAAGTGCTAGAAGAGATTAAGACATTTCTTAAAGATAAATCGCATCGTCCCCTGCCCTAGCGCCATTATATAAGGTAGGTAAGCGTGTCCCAACCTAACACCTATAACATAAAGTATGGCGTAGTTTAGGAGCTTGCTAGCAACCAGAGATTGTCCAGCATATCCTAAATAAAGGATGGTTAGTATATTATACTGTATATAAGGATAGTAAGACTGATAGACTTATAAAGCATAAAACTTACCTTTATCAACGCCAATAACGCCTAAGAAATAGGTAAAGTATAAATCTAGATAGAGAAGCCTTTAGATTTTTAAGCTAAAGACAAGATTTTATAAACGTTGAAAGGAAAGCCTTAAGAGTGTAGAGGAAATGCCGCGGCGCCGTTACTGGGGATGGATTCCGTAAACCTACGAATAAGTTTAGATAGTTAAAACTCCTAGTTTTATAAACATACCTTACTTACCCATTTCTTTAATAACACTATCTATGTGGTTATATTTGCCGTTCTAATAGCCTCTAATAATGACTTTAAACGCCCCTAGGGACTTTAATTTGGGAAATATTCCTTATTTATAACAATCCTCCATATCGTTGTTGGAAAGTTCGTGAAAGGCAATATAATATATTAAGATATAATAACAAGCCGATTTAAAGGCAAAAATTTCGTCCTTCTAAGGCGTGCTTAGATACGGAGGTTGGGCTTAAACTGAGTATAAAGCAAGAAGAGGAGATTTATTAATTAATAAACCAGCGAAGTTAATTAGCTTTGCGTTCAAATATTTATCTAAGAGAATGTTATGGCACGAAATATTACTGTGTATAATACCTCTAGAGTGAATATATTTAAGAACGTCTGCAAGCTATAAAATCCAACGCATTTATAAAGTTTAATTAACATTATTGCTTCTGTCCTAAAGAAACCTGTAGAGCTGGCCGTTTAGAGCGTATTCTAGATATATTGCCGTATGGTTATCCTTCTAGAAAAGTTCGCTGCTATAGTATTATAAGAGTCTATTATGCTGACCAAGTCTCTTATAGATCTCCTTTTTGACTTTAATAAAGCGTTGAGAATTCGCGTCGTTTAGAGCTTTAATAACCTCGTTTTAAAGTTTGTCGCGATATATAGTGCCCGAAATTCCCTAGCTAATAAGATTCTCACAGCTGCAGCTAGGAGGTGGCACTATAATAAGGTCTATAAGTATTAAAGTAGTAGTTAATATTAAATATATAAAGGGTGGCAAAATCCTAGTATCTAGCTGACTAATCTATTATTTACCCTAGATTTTAAACGCTATTCTTAGATAAGGTTAGTCTTTATAGTAAATGCACCAGCCCTACCTTTAGCACTATTAATAGGTCGAGAGATTAAGTATAGATATTAGGTCTACGAATAAGAATAGGCCACGGTTTATGCAATCCTTTAAAGCATTATATAATAAAAAAGGTAAGATATCCGCGTTGACTTACATCTACTATATATTAGCGTGTTTATCTATAAGAGTGGCCTAATACTTCCTTTACTAGCTATATAATTTTTGCGGTTAGGTAGTAGACCCTTGCGTTATATGCATATAATAATAACAACTAAAGCTTAAGGCTAAGCCCCATTATAGAGTCAGGTATTAACGCCTAAAATTAGCCTTAGCTATCTTAAATTTATATTCTCTTTTTATGCGCTAGGCGCGTCACTATTTTGCGCACTGCATAGGGCATATCCTATTAAGGATATAACGTTTCTCTTAACTTTAACCTTTGATTTTAACGCTGTCCGCTCTATAGCCTACCCCACTATACTTACCACAGATCTGAAGTATTTAACTATTAAGGTAAGGCGAACCTATTTTATCTATATATATTATATAGCTAATAATAATGTACGCTATAGTTCTTTAGCGCGTTCCTTAGATAATATATTTATATTTTCCATTACCTATTTTAATCCTAATATAATCCTTATCTCTCTAAAGTCAGTAGCTCTCTCTACTAGCCCTTACATTTATCTTTAACCTATAACCATTTGGTTATGCTTAGGCTTAGACGGCATATATTAAGAGCTCTTTAGAATAATGGACAGTGGGGTTCCTGTTAATGACATTGCAGACAATAATTAGAAACTTAAAAAAAGAGCTTTAGAGCTGGTAAGCAAAATTTAAAATAGTATAAAATAAATTTCGCTAAATACTATCTAGTGTGAAGAGCCTATTAAAATAGGTCTAGAAACAACTGGTATATCTCTAAAGTTAGTAGACCCATTAATTTGTGCGATCTTAGTAAAAATATACGGTAGTAGGGGGGCTGTTAGGGTTTTTAGTAATATAATAAGAAATATAGTTATAGGCCCTAAGGAACCTACTGGCTTTGTTATCCTTATTGTAAGGCCTAGTGAGAGCTGTAGGCTATTTGGTAGTCCTATAGTGCGCTATTTTCGCCTATAGAAGGCAAGGTCAAATTGAATTAACGCTTTATATAATTAAAGAGAGAGTTCGATTTTCGCGCTTAACCCAAGAGTTAGCTCTAATATAATATTAATAGATAGTAATAGAACTCCACCCTAAGGGCATACCATTTATAGTTTCGAATGGCTGTCCTAATACTGCTGTAGGAAAGCAAGAAGTACTATAAACTTAAAGTTTATAATCTCCCTATAATTCGCTAAGCGAGTTTAAATTACGGCTGTAGATAAAGAGTCTGGTAATATATCTTATTTTAGATTAGCATTTGGCCTTATTAATATAGGGAGAGAAAATCTATACTACTTCCTTTCTACGCTAGATTAATTGTAGCCTTAGCTTACAGAGTCTAACTAGCTAGAGGATTCTATAAATCCTATACTATATCCTAGCGCGGCTAATTAGTGTTTAGAGAATAAACGTCTAATTAATAAGTATAATTATACCAAGCTAACTCTTGTTCTAAACCCATATCTTTTAAAAACGGCCGTTTCTAAAAGGGCGCGACCAAAGGATCTAATTTGTAGACCTCTTTTACAGAATAAGCGAGACATTTATATTAAAGATTATGCAACTTACCATTCCTATAAGGTATATAATGTTCCACCGCTAGCGAGTCCAGGATAGGGCATTTAAAGGTGGCTTAGTTACTTTTAAGATACTACATAAGCATAATCCAATCTTGAGAATTTAGAGAGGTCACTCTCTGCTTACTAAGGCTTGCAGCGTATAGCAAAACCAACCCCTAACTATAGTGATAAAGGATATCGCCAAGGAACGTTTAATAGATATTTAACTTATAAGTTATCTATTCCGTCTTTAGAATCTTGGTAGCTGTAATAGCAAGTTTAGCTGCTCTAGTATCCAGCCGTCCTAAAATCCTGAGATTTATAATACTCTTTTAGAGTTTCTCGCTGTACCTAATAACGCTGGGTAACTGGAGCTTTGCTATGATCTAGCGCTTATCTAGCTTGGTTTTAAGTAAAATAACTATTTCTTGGCTCTGCTTAAGAAGAGTTTTAAGCTCTAAGTTAGTTACTCTATTATAGCTATCTTGATAGGAAAAGAAATCCTTTTCTTTCGCCTATAGTATAATATAAGGTAACTCCATGTCTTAAGATTAGCGATAAGGCAAGGTTGGCGCGCTAAAATAGATAGATTAAGAGGCGGCTAGATATTATAGTAGTTAAATAACAAGTTAATGGAAAGTTTATAACAATTATAGGGCAGTTAGTGGGTATTTAAGGGGTAGTTAACAGCAGTTAGGGGGAAGTTGGGGGGAAGTTAGGAGGCAACTAGGGGGTAACTTGAGTTAAGATTACTAAACTTTATTAGCTAATTACCTTAAGTTTGTTTTATAGGCTGCAATATCTTAACCTACTAATACACCGCACTCCTGTATATTATTAGACTTGTTATATCTCTCTTCTTTCTATCCCCTAAATCGGGACTTATTCTGATGTAAGCTATGCTAATATTTATGCAGCTAATATAAGATTAATTCTTTGTTAGTCCAAAGCCTCCGCCAAATAGATATCGCCCCTTAGAGAAATAGTAGGCACACTATTACGGATCCACGACGTCTACCTAGCTTGTGGGGATTATTTGCGCAATCCTTCGCGATACCCCCCGTAGCTATGTAAATTATGGGCCTATCCTATAATAAGAGCTAGCATATACCCCATGGCTTAACTCAGTTGAACTCTCCAATATATCGGAATGCTATTAAAGATATATAATCTAGCGCCATCTAGGGTTAATTAGGGCAAGTGAGAGGTACAGTAAGCATTTACGGCACAGCAGCAACTTAGGTTCTATTAATGGGTATAAAAAAAGGCGGGTCTTTTAAAGAAACAATACTATCTACACTTAGCTCCTTACTCTAACCTTACACTTTAGATTAGTATTACGTTATTAAAGCTTTAGGGAGTAATAATGCCAGTTATACCTAAGCCCGTTACACTAGCACCTTTACTGGCCTGTGATAATATAAATACCCCCCCTGGTAGCCTAAGCTAAACGCATCTGCATTATAAGCAACTAGCGCAGCTTCTTCTCTCTTAAATACTTATAACCGTGTTAAAGATACTCCTGGCGGTCTAATCTCCTCCTCTACCTCCTCTACCTTCTCCACCTCCTCTACCTCCTCCTATGAGTTTAGGGGTTGAAGAGATGCCCAAAGTTAGAGGTTCTAAGGTTGAAGTTAAGGTGTTAAATAAGATATATGCTCGCGAAATCCTAAAACATACTTGGAAATACGCTAATGTAGCATCTGCTACAGCTAGGACAAATAAAGCTGCTAGTATAAGACTATAGAGACTTCGCCAGATACGTTAAGTGAGCGTAATATATATAATTAGTATATTTGTGTCCTTTGGAAGAAATTTGGTCTGTCTTTTAGGTGCCTTTAAACATATCAACTTAGATGCTAACTTTTAAGCTAGAAAAGGATAAGAAAGACTACAGCACGTACCTAGGTATAAATTTAGGAGAAGTAAGAGACGCCTTATAGGTAGTGCTAAACGGCGTATAAGCTATTACCCTTTGGGAAGACAAGCCTATAGTAAATAGACCTTTTTATAGATATAGCTTATTCTAATTTAACTTCTAGATCCCTATAAACATTATATTTAATTTCCTACCCTAGTTAAAAACATACTAGGAGAGTCTTTCTCCTAACTCAATTGGCGCTAGGCACCTTTAGGGGTTACTAAGATTCCTTAAAGACTATTTCGCGCCTATAACTAATAGTCTCCTACCGCTTCTGGACTATAGCGAAATTAATTTTAATCTCCTTTAGGCCTTATTTAAACCAAATACGCACGTCCTTACGATTTGCGAAGGCTTGGATCAACCAAGATGCCTTATATATGATTTAGGCAACTTTAAAACCTTACTTTTTGGCGAAAAGAGCTTTAAACTTAACTGTCACTATTTCGGCTATAATAGGAAGGCGTTTAGTGAGATAAAAACCACCCTCTCTATTCTAGAATTCCGTTTAACTATAAAAATTACGTCTCTTAAGGTAGTTCCGCTGGAGCGTTATAAGAGACAAGCCGAGATAAAGCAGGATTTTATTAACAATGGCCGGAAGTTTGTGTCTTTAAGAGGCATTAACCACTATAAATATAAAGGGATCGCGTTTTTCTGGACTAAAGATAGCCCGTTAAGATTTTCTATAAGCGGCCGCATTATAGTGGACGTAATAGCATTTTATTATCAGAATCCTAACTATAGCAAGCAGCCAATCGCTATAGATGCGTATGGAATAAACGTAATCGATTAAGGGACCAATTAGTAAGGTAATATAAAGAATTAAGGTTTAGTTCCTAAGGAGATAGGAGATAATAAGTACCTAATCTATCCACTAACAGCCCTAGCCTTCAGTTTAGTAGACAAAAAATAGGGTTAGGCTTTCTACACTCTTTTTCTAGAGCTAGCGAATTATATATACTAATACAAGCACTAATAGGTAAATTTGCTGTCGCCAATATTAAGAATATTAAATGGAATGCCTTAGCATTCAAGTCACTCGCAATTAAGGAGGACAAGAAAATGGTGCTTTAAGGACTTATAAAGAGCTACCAGTCTGGGTCCAAGAAATTAAAGTTTGATAATATAATTAAAGGGAAGGGGAAAGGCCTAGTTTTTTTACTACAGTAAGTTTTCTAGTAAGGCATTAGCTGTTTTAAAGGCTAACCATTTTAGTGGCCCACCTGGGGTGGGAAAGACATTAATAGCTAAAGCACTTGCCAAATCTTAGAGGAGACCCCTCTATATAGTTTATTCCCCTTTATAAGTGTATTTATATACCGGTCTGACTATAAGAAGGCTTGTACGGGAGACCTTAATATAGATCCAGCCTGTTTAGAACAAAACCTAGCTCTAATAGTTAAAAACATTTACTATTAGAGCGCTATTCTTCTTCTAGACAAGGCCGATGTCTTTCTTATAGAAAGAACTTTAAATAATATCTAATATAATAGCCTAGTATCCGTCTTCCTGTGACAGATAGAGTATTTTTAAGGTATTATGTTTTTTACGATAAACAGGATTACTATATTTAATGCAGCTATATAGAGCAGAATACATCTTATACTTAGATATAACGAGCTAAAGGGACTAGTAAAAGAGTAGGTGTAAAAGACCTTCCTAAGGCAAGCCAATGCTGCTGCCAATATCTCTAGAAAAGATATAGAGCGGCTTTTAGACCATCAATTAAACAGAAGATAGGTAAGGCAATATTTAAGTAAGAGTTTTAAGGCTAGTGTTAACATACTATATTAAATTAAGAACACTATACAGATTAGTTATAGCTTGGCTAAAAGTAAGGGGGAGAAACTTATATATAAGCATTTAAGAATGGCTCTTACATTAAACCAAAATTTTAAAAGTGACTTTAAAGGCGCTGGATTAGTTAAGAATTTAAACTTATATGCGTAGATTCGCTTATGTATATAGCATTAGCAAATACGTTTTGTAGATCTTATAGCTAGTAGCATTATTACTTATTACTTTTTTAAAATTACTTGCTTACTCTTATGGCAATAAGACCTATGTGGTAGGCTATAGCGCGGGCAAATCGCTTATGAATCCGGGAATAGAAGAACAGAAGCTATAGGGCATTAGTTCCCATAGGGGAGTAGAGGATATAAGCGTTAGTTCCTATAAGGAATTAAAAGCTATAAGGCAATAGAAAAAGCGGGTATTAACCCCCATAGAAAACCGCAAGCTATAGGAGATTAGTTTCCATAGGGGAGTGGAAGAAATCGCCATTAGTTCCTATAGGGGAGTAAAAGCCGTACGGGAGTAGGAGCTATAGGGTATAGTTCTTACAGGGCAGTAGAAGATACGGTTACTATATATAGGAACGGAATTTATAGGGGATTTGTTCCGTAGGGGAGTAGAAGATATAGCTAATAGTATCTATAGATCTAGGAATAGGAGAACGGAAGCCGTAGGGTATTAGTTCCCGTATAGGAGAGGAAAACGTAGCTGTTAGCTCCCATAGGGGAGTAAAAGCCGTACGGGAATACAAGCCGTAGGGGATTAGTTTTTATAGGGCGGTAGAATACGTAGGCATTAGCACCCATAGGGGATTCGTTAGCGCAGGGGATTTATTACTATAGGGGATTTGTTACCGCAGGGGAGTGGATTCCGTAGGGGAGTGGATCCCGTAGGGGATTTGTTAAAGTAGGGGATCGGATCCCGTAGGGGATTATTAGGAGTAGGGGATTGGTTCCTATAGGGCGGCAAAACACGTAGGCATTAGCTCCCGCAGGGGATTTATTTAAGTAGGGGACTTATTTAAGTAGGGGATTGGCTAGAGTAAGGGATTAATTCTCCTACGGCCTCTATTTAGACAGCATAAGGCGGCTTCTAATAGGCTAGAGAGTAGGTTATATATTTTATAGAAATTTGAAGCCCGTATAGGATAGTAGGGTATAGAGGCCTGGCGGAAAATTAGGTTATCTGCTTTCCCGGGTTTATTTAGCCTAGGCGACTCGCCCTACGTTATTTTACATATATTTTAACTAAGGCTGCTGCCTAGCCTTAGCCGCCTAAATCCCCGCAAAACTTTAACCCGTACGGTGGAAGAATATAGGAAAATAAAATATTATTCTTTCCTAGGTTTATTTAGCCTAGGCAACTCGCCCTATACTATTTTACATACGTTTTAACTAAGGCTACTACCTAGCCTTAACCGCCCAAATCTCCGTAAAACTTCACTCGTGCGGTAGAAGAGTAATGAAATATTATTCTATCTACTCTGCTAGCACCTTTAGATCCTTCCTTACTTCCTAAAGCACCTCCTTTATTTAAGAAGGAAGTTTTTTATTATTTCCCTTTCGCCTCCTACCGCCTAAAAATACTACCTTCCGTAATCTGTTAACCCAAGGGATCAGTGGCTAATAGTATAGTAAAAAGTTATTACCTGCACCCTTAAGAAAATCCCCTTTGTTATCCACTTCTCCTTTCTTTATCTTAGCTAGCTCTTCCGTATCTATAGAATTCCACTTATTAAACCTATTAATAACATTGCCTTTCCTATTAGGTCCATTATAGTGAATGCATATCCAGAATAGCACCTAAAAGAACAACTTAAAATTATGCCAAGCTAAGTATATCTCGCCTAGAAGCACCCTAATCGCTATAAATACTCTTATGCTGGTCTTGCCCTACGCTCCTAAAGGCCCTTCCTACTGCTCTTTAATTGCAAGATTAAAGTCAATTAAGAATACCAGCTAAAAAAGATTGTTATCTTTCTTGTTCATTATAAGGTTGCCTATTAAAATATTATATTAGATAATGCCGGCCCGCGTATATAAAGACTTATATCCTTTAATACCACCCTTTAGTATAGCAAGCATTGCAGCCCAAGAGCTTGCCTTATAAAGAGGCTTTCTGTAGTCCCTAGTAATAACGCGTTAATATACTCGATTTAGGATTACAAGGCGCCTTCTACCTTTAGGTAAAGAGCCCAAACACGTGCGCTTGCTAGGCGGTAATAGGGCGTTAGTGTAGCTAGATAACCTCTTTCTGCTAGAACTTTAGCCTTTCCTTATACTAATTTTCACTCCAGCTGGTCTTAAAGGCATTATTAAGTTTTCTGGCTTATAGTTTGTTGCTCTTATAATATCTAGCCCCTTATGGACGTTATTGCAAATATTATCTTCTTTACCGCCCATATAAACTGTCTTGTGGTGATAGTACCTGGCTATATTAACCACTTCTTTCTCTATTACCTTATATAGCAGTTTGCCTTCTTCCTCGCGCTGCGGGTACTGCCACGAGTCTTTAATAATAAGGGGTATCTTAGAGGTGTCCCCCTTATAGTGTGCTTTCTAGCAAGTAGTCGCTTAACTGGCAATATAGCGTGCCCGCTTTATAGGTTCGTTAAGGATAAGACGCTCAGTCTGGTTATTACGTATAATTTCAATATACCGTTTACCATCCGATGTTAGAATAGTAGGGTTAAATCTAAGCTGCTCCTTATTTATCCAGAGAAATCCTAATATTGCTAAGGTAAATTATAATCCATCTTTATTAATATTAAATAGTGAAGATGCGATACCTCCTACCTGGTCATACTCCTATAACCATATAATAGATCCATAGAGGGTAAAGCTTAGGACAAAGCGATAAGTGTTCTAAGCCGCAAAGACTTCTTTTATATATTTCCCTAAATCAAACCATGCCTGCGAGGGTATATTGGTGTTTGGATTACTCTTTAGCTCCCTTAGCATAAGTATATACAACTAATAGCATTAAGAGCTTTCGCCAGCTATTGGATTATCCACAAAACCAATATCTAGCTTTCGCTTTGCTATAGACCCTTACAAGGGCTGCTTAGTATATACAACAAGCTTTTATTATATCTTTAGGGCGGACCCGTACTTCTCTATAAGGTCTAAAAACGATCCAATTAGGTTATTAAACTACTTTAGGATATTATCTTGTTCTACGCTTTTAGGCCAGTTACGCCAGCCGCCCTTAGTATATAGTGGATTGTCCCCTTCCTTGCATTTCTTGAAAACGACAGCGCTTGCCTCTTTAAGACCTTCCACTTCCCTAAAGAATACTTTATATAAGCCAGGAATCCCTATGTAAAGAGGGCCTAGCTCCTCCTTTAGAACATAATCCACGTATTTCCTGTATTTGGACGAGTTGGTGAAGCTGCTTATATTAAGCAGATATAGGGTTTATTGAATATAGAATAGCAGCAGTTGGGGGGGAGGCATAGACTCTATAATAGTAGTGTATACCTTCTCCCAGATAATCTCGTTGGGCTCAATATAAAGGATCACGTTTAGAAGAGGCAGGAATCGTTCAATGTTAAAGTTATTAGAATTAACTGCTGAATTAAGTCTCAACAGATTACTAAGGAGGCTTTTATTTATACCATTAGACGGCAATAAATAAGAAGTAGGAAGGCTCTGCAGAGCTAATATTAGGTTAAGCAAAATATTTTTCAGATCTACGAGCGTTAGGTAGGGCTTACAATAGGTAAATTAGCAGTTACCCTTATTATCTATCTAATATAACGCGTCCAAAGAGTTAGAAACGCCTAGATCCTTATAAGTTGAGTTAAATAAATTATAAAAGCCATTTAGTCCTTCTCTAATAGGTTTTAATTTAATTATTTCTAATTAGGAGAGATTCGCTATTATAAGTAAACGCGCCAAGAGCTATATCAGGAGGGCCGACGTGGCAGGTAGGCGAAGAGGGGAGATTAAAGAGGCTAGGATATTGCGGACAGTATAATAGCAGAGAAGTGAATAAGTATAGGAAGGTTAAGGACACGTTAGTGGTGTCTTGTAATAAGGATATAACGAGGAAGAAAAGTATAAGAAAGCAAGGTACAAGCGGAACACGAGAATTAAAAATTAGGCGTGGAAAAGTTAAGCTAATCCAATGTGGCTTAGACTAAGGCTTTACTTAGTTAAATGCTAAGCCATAATGACCTAAAGTATAGGGACGCCGTTTGCAGTCTCTAGTCGTGTAGGCTAAAAATGCAGTGCGTATATGGGATTATTGGAAAGCTATAGGCAGCATTTATTAGTCTAATTATACTTATTAGTCTTAGTTCGTTCCGCGACATATAAGGCTCTATATAGCGGGGCTTATACAGCGAGGCTAAAAGGGCGCCTATAAATGATTACGTGGCTGGTCCTAAAACGAGCTAAACCTAATATACGAATACAGGAGCAGATCCACGCTTACTAGTTATAACGCCTACAAGGCTATAGGGCAATAAAAGTCTTAATATTTTAGAGCCTCACCTAGCTGATTATTTATTAATATGGTCTGACCCTAAGGAATAGTTAAACTTAAAAGCGCTTTTTATCTATAAAAGAACCTCGATATTTATGGCTTTATATATCTTGTGCGTACCTACTATTTTAAAGGCTATAGCTGTGCTAATTAGGATGTCTAGGAAGAGATAAGTGGCTATAGCGAATACTGCTCAGGTAACAATATTACGTAGACTAGAGGAACCCTAGATTAGGCAGAGAGCTGCCCTAATTATACCTACCCTACTCTAGAGTCGCAAGACCTCCTTAAATACGCTTATGGCTTTGGCTTCCGTTCTAATAGCACCGCCCCCAGTATCAGCCCCAATCCGGATTCTTGTTATTACTCACCTAGCTCTACTTAACTCCTATTAATCGGATACTACCTATGTAGACACAGAGCTGATCCGTACATTTTCTAAGTAAATACTCGGTCTCGCTAAAACCGATATAGATATAAAATTAATACGGTATTTAATTACAAAAGTAGCAAGACATGCTTAGATTATCTTTAACTACGGCATACCTAAGAGTAATTGCATACCTTCAGTGGCTGCGTTTAAGGTGTTGGATAGACCTACCTTTTTAACTATTAGGTTCCACTATCTAGGACTAAAGGAACAGGTAAATAATACTATAGAAATATGGAGTTAGAGAGCTATCTATACTGCGAAATTTCCTAGTTAAACTAATCTTCAGAAGGATTGAGATGCTTAAGAAAATACAAAGCATTAAATTATCTCTATATACTTTACGTAAGCTCACCTATAGCCAATACTATTGCCTCTAGGTTACTAAGATAAATACTATTAATAGCCCCTTCTATTATTTCTATTATACCAAGCCATTTATCTATAAAGTTATTGCCTATAATGGACTTCTTTAGATAAGACTTACTAGTACAAATGGTATAGATGCGAGTGGGAGAAAACTCAGTAATACAGTAATATATAAACACTTTTCATTAAAATAACCGCCTAGTATACTCCGTCTAGGTGCCTTTAGGCGTTTTAATACTTGCCGTATAGAATCCTAAGCCAATAGTAATTGATATAAATAGAGTGATCCTAGCCAGTGGTTAATTATATTAAGTAAAGTCCTCCCTTTCTTTTATTATTCTATGGAGAATTAACTTCCATTAAAAGGACAAATTCTATACTCTACTAGTAAAGAAGACGCTAGTATATTTTAACTAAGTCGCTAGTAGACTAACAAAGGTTATTAACTGGCGCTGCCAAGAAAGACTAGTTCTAATACTTTAGACGCTAAGCCTTAATCTACTAACTTATTGCTAATTAAGTATACAAACACAGCTAACAACTTGTGGGCATAGGGAGGGCTAATTTTAGCTTAAATCCAATATACAAATTTCCTTTAAGCAATGACTAAAGAGCGTAATATTGTTAATAAATTCCTCCTTAATTCTATAGACTTGTCTATCCTTAAGCTAAGCGTGCCCTTTTCCTTCTAAATGCCGTGATCTTGTTTTTAGCCTTTATAACCCATTTATCTTTATAATCTAAAGTTTTATCACTGCCTCTCTTAAGAGTGTGGATTTCGTTTTAAAACCGCCTAATAATATTTCTTATTTCTTTCTAGTTACTTCTTAGGCTGTTGATCTAATTATTAACCTTCCCTAGATGCCTTATAATATAGCGGTTGCTTTCTTTAAGGCTGCTAACTTTCCTATTAAGTTGGCTAAGCTTATAGCTAAGTTAATTAACTAAGCTATCTAGTCTCTCTATTGCCCCTAATAGGGTAAGCTGGGGGTTAATAAGCCTTATTGGAAGGAGTTACCAAGTGGACTATATTAAGATAACTTCTTTATCTTATTAGTGCGGGGTAAGTATTTCCTTATAGTTTCTTCCGTATTGGCCTTATTGTTCTCTAAATCACTCTTATATTCCTATGCTAACTGGATATCCTGCTTATGTTAATAAGCTAGCGAACAGATAAAACTATAGGGAAGTAGCTATCGCATACCCGCCCTACTATATTAATGGCCTTATTGGAGCCCTTGGGATTAGAAGCAAGCAGTATATTCTAGCTCTATCAGCGGTATCCTATAAAGGATTTAATGTTTAGAGCGCACCTTAATCTAATACAATGTGGTATCTACTATTATAGCATCCGAGTTGCTTATTGTTAAAGATATAATAGTTCGAGTGTCTTTACAAGAAAGTAAGGAGGGATTTTCTTAAAGGATACTATGCTTGATACAGGTCTAGTTAAAGGATATAGAGGCCTTTTATATCCTACTCCTCTCTGCCGCTTAGCTAATGGGAGAGCTAATAGTAGGCTCCGCTTTAACTATACCTTAAAAGTCAAGCCGATTTACTAACTTAGGGATACTAGCACAGTATTATAAATGCACTATAATACAGCTATAATAGGAGCATAATCCTTCCCTATCCACACCCCACTTTACTGTGCCTCTATAGGAGGGTTACATTGAACGACAAGGGCTAGCATTAACCCCTTTCTTCCAATTATTTTAAGACGGCGATATAGAGGCAGCCAGTTAAGCGTTACTTCGCACAGCAATGCCTATTTAGTTGCGTGGCTTTACTTAAGCCCTATTATACGCTCCAATACAACTTCCTATCGCCTTAATAGCTAACGAGCCTAACCCAAGGTCAAGATAAGGTAAATAGGCAACTCAGCTTTCAGACAGCCCCAACAGTGTAGGGTTTAGAGGCGTTTATATAAAGTTATAAACTAGAACTAGAAGCTAATAATAACTCCCTAATAACGCCTCACCTAGTAGGAATAGCATTATATAATCTACTCCTAACGCCCACCCTTTATGGAGCAGGATACTGCTTAAGCAGTAGACTTATCTCAGCCAGTTAATCTTGTATATTTACTCCCTATCTGTGGTAAAGGAGCTGTTGGTGTGTTATAGGGTGGTTTAATTAGTATTCTAGCTAAGCCCTTTATAAGCGCTCCGCCTTATATGGGCGGTATAACAACTCCTATTAATCTGCCTTGCGTTAAGGGAGGACTTGTATTTAAGACACTGAGCAGCCAGTACTTAGAGGCATATAGACTTATACCCTTATTTATACGTTCTACTACGTCCTCATTTCTATAAGTAGTTGGTTTACTTTTTACTTATTATTTATCTATTAGAACACTCTATCTTCTCCTTTTTTCACTAGCTATTCTATCTAGTTATTAATATTAATCCTCCTCTCCTCTATAATAACTATTTTAGAATTTGCTTTAGATCCTCGCTTGTAAAATCAACTAGAAAAAAAAGCTAAACGCACTATTATAGATTTAAGGCGTCGGTGTTAGCCTAAGTACCATTAGACTTCTCAGTCTTTGCTATATATAGGTACCCTCTAGACTACAAAATTGCCCTTCTCTATTATGCTCTTTCTAGGAACAATTAAAAACTATACTTATAATGGCATATTTAGATCTAGCAACACTCTTAAAAACCTATTAAGCAGCCTGGATAAGGTTTAACAATAAACGACCTAACAAAGAGGCCAGTATAGGCTTACAAAGATCCTTACATCTTAAGCTAATAATTAAGGAGTAAAGACTAAAAGCAGCTTTAGAGCGTAAGATACTTACTAAGGATTAGGTTTATGCCGTCTTATTTAGTTTATAGATAAATATACTTCTTCTTACCGTTCCCGTCAGCTTTGTGGTTAATTACCTTTACGTTAACGGCATCGCTATATTTATTGTTAACTTTATTGCCATTATCCCACTTGCTGTAATAATTAGTTACACTACTAAAGAGATTACGCGCCACGCCAGTAATACATTGGGTGGTCTTTTAAACGTAACTTTTAGGTATATATCTCCGCTTCTTATTTGTCCTAATATTATCTAACATTTAGCGTAGAAACGCTGTTGAATTAATTATCTCTATATTAGCCCTAACTAAGGGCTAGATTACCATTGTTAAAACTTCCTTAATTAGTAGTATGCTTTCGAACTTACTTCTTATCCTTAGCATATGCTTCTTCTTTAGAGGCATTAACCGGAAGGAATAATATTTTAATAGGATAGTAGTAAATACTATAGCTAGTCTTCTAGCTCTATGCGTTAGCAGTCTAATTATTCCAACTGCCTTCCACTCTATACTGTTAAGTAAGTTTAATAACGGCTTTAGACCTATAATAGATACTAACCTACGTAGCCACAAGCCCTAATAGCTCTATACTTAATTGGGAGCTTTCTTGCGGAATAGCTATTATCCTCCTAATTATATACATTTGCTACCTTATATTTCAATTAAAGTCACATACTGAAATATGCAATACTTTAAGCCAAAGGGCTCCTAAGCGTAAATCCTCCTAAGTTAAACAGGGTATGTCTCTCCATAGTATCGCATAGATTGGCGCTAGAGCGGCAACTATATCTAGAGGCAGAGTAAACTAAGAACAGCTTATACAGGATTTAAACGCAGAAAAGGAAGATAATAAGATTAAGGAGCCTAAATTAACAATCTAGGGTGCAATTATAACCCTTAGATTCTCTACCGTGTTGGTTACCTTCTATTCTAAGTTTATAGTTGATAGTATTAGTGATGTTATAGCAAGCGGCACTATCTCTACCACTTTTATTAGTCTTATCCTACTCCCAATTATTAGGAACGCTGCTAAGTATATAACAGCGGTCACAGTAGCTTGCAAGGATGAAATAAGTTTAGTAATTAATGTTGCTATTAGATCTAGTATATAAATCACTCTTCTAGTTCTCCCCTTCGTTGTTATACTTGGTTAGATTATAGGCTAGGATTATATAACACTTTATTTCAAGACCTTTCTAGTCGCTATTTTGTTTATTACCGTGCTTCTAGTAAACTATGTTATCCAGAATAGCAAATCTAGTAAGTTTTCCTTTCTATATAGGTAATCCACTCCAACTAACGCTGAAATAGACTGGCTTAAAGGCGTTCTTGTTATGGTAATCTATACTATTATTATAGTTGCTAGCTGGTTTTATCTAGTTTTAGATCCTCTCTATCCTACTTAGTTTAAGCCTCTAATTGCTATCTTACTCCTTTATTAGTGTTGACTAGTTTCTATTACCTAGAGTATAGCTTTCTAGCAAACCCTAGGCTGATCTTCTTATATCTATTAAGCCGTCTAGGTTGGCTAGAATATTGCTTTCTTTTGTCTTCTCTTGAAAAAAAAAAATTTCTTTAAGTTATTATAAAGTTTATAGGAGTCTTTATATGGGAACTTCTTTAATGTTTCTAGATCTAGGACTTATGTATTTCTTTTTTTTCTAGTTCTGGTATTTTCCTAATATTTGCTTCTTACCAATTGCGTAGTAGGCGTAAATAGGTGCTAGGCTAAACTACGCAACCTTTAACCTAGCTCGCACGATCACCTAGCTTGCATAACTAGGGCTATAATATTAATTGCGCACTAGTGTCCCTTGACCCATTAGGACGAGCAGAGGGGAAGGCCTATATATAAACACTAAGTATTCCTAAGCACGGCTACCAAATCCTATTAATCTGATTGGTAGACTCTTATTAATAACCTACATACCTAAGTTAACGGGTTAAGGGATAAATAAGCATTCTCCGCTCTAGTTCGAGCTAGGAGGGTTATGCGAACTAGGCAATTATACAAGTTTGGGGGTTGTACGAGCTCTAGGATCTTGCGAGCTAGAGGTTATATAAGCTAGGTAATTATGCGAGCTAGTCTGCCTATAAGCCACTCTATACACCTCCTCTATGTGATCCCTTCCCAGAGATACCAAGACTGCTACCTGGTCGCGCAGCTACAGATAGCGACTCGCATAGTTTGCTCGCCCATATAAAAGTTAAATGGCTACGTAGAACTCGCCGCCATACACCTACTCCTTACTAGAGATCTAATTTCACCCCTAAAGAGCCTACCCCTCCTCGCCGTAGCCACGCAAGAGCACTTTTCCGCTGAAATCCACCTATAACAGCAAAATGTAAGTCGGATAGTTAGTCCTCGCGATAGGTAGCTCTCTAAAACTATTTAGGTGCACTTAAGTAACCATAATTATCGTCACTTAAGATTCCAATGGCCAGACATAAAGAAGGACAGAGGTTAGGAGAGTAGATTGCTTAAGCCCTACCTATACAACATTAGATATATATTAGCCACTAACAACTAGGTCTTCTTAGCTAAGGGAATGTTTTAGATAGTTAAGATTAGTAATCTATGTCTAAGATATAGGAATTAATTATTAAAGTAGCATAATTCCGCAAAAGAAATGAAACTCTAAGCGGTTTTAATCTTTTAAAGTTATTTCTTCTTAAGCCACTCCTATAATTTTGTTAAAGCAGCCTCGTTATAATATCGCTTGGAAGTTATAAAGTCCTTATCTATTTATCCGCATATACCTCTAGATATAAGGGCTTTGCTAAAATGCTTGCAAGAACCCAAATTAATAATAATAGGGGTATTATCTTGTTAGATAATCTGTATTCTCTAAAGGCGTAGGTCACGTGCACGAGTCACGTGTACGGAGCACGTGCATTGTAAATCTCTTTATCTGAGCTTAGAGCCTAAGGGGCTCACAAGCATAAAAAAGAACGATTAAGTCAAGATCATCAATCTATTAACCCATTTCATTAATGAACTGCTCTACACGAACTTCGTGACAGTTATAAGCCTAGTCCGCCAACTTAAGAAGCTATTCAGCTATTACTCAATTATTTGAAGAAATTCTACCTTATTGTCAGACTCTGACACCTTATCGTCAAGACGTAGACTCTAACAGAAATCCTAACTTAATTGTTAAAGGACGATCCTGACGACAAGGATGATCCTAACAACGAATTCCATCTCAATTCCCCTCTACCTATCAGTTAAAATAACTCTACTGACGTTAAGTTCATTAACCATGATCATCCTCAATAAACTAGAAGACTGGGAGTAATGGATCTAGCAACTACAAGCCCTTATAGATCAGTAAATTTGGGCCCATGTTAACCTAGCTACAGAAGCACCTTAAGAAGGTCTACTTAAAAAACCACCTCTTCCAAAAGTTATAGATTTTAATAAGAATGCAACCTTATATACACAGCTTTTAACGAACCAACAGAGAGCATATAAGAACAGCAGATGATACTACGACTAGGATATAAAGTACTTCCTAAAACAGGAAGAGTATCTGCAATAGATACGCACCTAGATCACGTCCACAGTATCAATCTAGAAGAAGCTACTACTCGACCCTTCCCTTACAGTTAAGGAATGGCTAATTTAGTTAAAAGAAGACACTAAGCCCTTAAAGAACTTTATAATAAGAAAGGTATAACTGCAGTACATAGAATCACTTAAGGGACTTAAGTAGGCAAAAATTACCCAGTGGCTTGACAGATGGGAGTATGCGATAAAGATGGTAGAGAAGTATAGTCTTCCGCAGATAACCAATAGGATCTGGCTAATAGACCTTGCGAATGCAATACAACCTATAAGCGAAACCTATTTTATTATATACACCAAACAGGTAAATGATACCAAAAAGGCTCACTTATTAGAATACCGTAAAGTAGTAATAGAGCTACGGGAAGCATTTGCAAACCTCTTAAAGGTTATACCATCCTCAACTACCAGAGGGAGTGCATTTAATGTAGACTTCACAGGAGAGTCCAAAGAGGATATCTCTATTGCTGCTAAAGTCCAAAAGGGAAGAGGGAACAGCTTATCTCGCAGTTAAAAAAGGGCAGGGACAAATTTAACTAAAGAGACGTCTTCTAAGAAGTTAAAGAACCTAAAATGCCTAGCATGCAATATAAGGGGACATACCCTTCCTAACTGTTGGTATCTATTTAAGTGCAAGAGGCCTAAGGGATTTAATACTAAGGGTACACGCATAAAAAAGGTGTGTAAAAAGGTAGAACACAACAAGGATCTAGCTGCCCAAGTAGAACGACTTAAGCTTAAGGAATTAAATATTAATAAAGCTTGATAACAACAGGTCAAGAGTTAGGAGATAGTTAGGAAGATTAAAGAAGAAGCTAATATAATATTCCTAGAATTATATCACACCGGTTAACTCCATCTACTAAAGCTATTAACTATTCTTGACTTAGGAACCACTCTCTACATCTTTAATAACCTCTCTTGTTTCTATAATTTTAGGAAAGCTCTAAGACACAAATATATTATCACAGGCAGCTTAGAAGTGCCTATACTAGGTTACGGCGATATTACTGTCTAAGTCACAAAACCAGATAAGAGTAAGGGAATCCTACATCTTAAGGACGTTGCCTTTTATACGGACTTTAATATAAATCTAGTGTTGTTCCGTCTACTTCAAAAATAAGGGTACTACTAGGACAATAAAGGAGAGAACAATCTTCTAGTTTAAAAGGACAACACAATCCTATGTTAAATAGAAGAACGTTACGGACAATAGACTATTAAATACGTCTAACTAGGAAGTCTATCAGCGTTTAATATAAGCCAACTGCTATACTAACGGAAGCATAGAGCATCATTAAGAGACGCTTATCTAGATTTAAAAGGAGATATACGTCTGTGGCATCTATATCTAGGTCATCTAGGACCTATAAGCCTTCATTATTTAGGTCTCAACGCCTTAGGAGTTAAGCTTTAAGGCCCAAAGACGACGGAATATTAATATTACAGTCTCGCCAAAATTAAGCGTCAGGTCTCAAGAAGGTTCTCAGAATAGAAAATTAATAAACCCTTTCTTAACCTCTATATTAACTAAACTAACCTTAAGGAAGCGCATGCCAGATTTATATAAGTTATGTTTATCCACAACACTTTCTCAGGAAGAACCTTCCTGTATTTTATAACAACGCATAGCGAAGAGAAGAAGACACTATAAGTGCTTAAAGATTTCACCTAATAGATTTGTCTAAGGTACAACCTTAAAGTCAACACTATTAGATTAGACAACAAGCTAGGGAGAAGGAAAACCCTTAAATGGCTACAGACGTAAGGGATTATATTTAAGCCTTCGGCGCCATATACCCAAGCACAGAACGGCACCGCCAAACGCTTAGGGGGTATTATTATTAAGAAAGGACGTGCTATAAGAATTGCTGCCAATCTACCACATAATTTATAGAACGAGATAGTTAACTATACAGTCTATCTTTAAGATTAAACGCCACAGGAAAGCAATGGATGGAAATCGCCATATAAGAGGTTCCATACCTTCCTAGCCAATGGGTTAAGAAAGCCGCAACTAGCGCACCTAAAAGCCTACGGCTGTAGGGCGTACGCGATAACGTCAGACACCTAGCTAAAGAAGAAAAGACTAAGCAAGCTAGATCCGCGAGCCTATATCAGCTACCTTGTTGGCTATAACTTTACCAATATCTACAGGATCTGGATCCCGTATAAAGGTATTATTATCTCTACTAGGGATATCATCTTTAACAAAAAGACGTTCTTTAACAGCAAGCAAACGGATATCTTAAAGGATCTATACGCCGAATTAGATACGCTAATTAAGAAGATTTAACTCCCTAATACCCTAACTAAGAACGAGGTTCTTCTAAAAGATAAGGATAAAGTATTTAAACCATCAATTTAAAAGGAAAACGATGACGTTAATGAGCCAGTTCGAACCTTTAATAAGTTAGCAGATCTTAAGCTTATAAGAGCTCTTAAAGACGCATATTGTACACCACCTCCAACAGAAGAAGACGAAGAATCTCCATATACCTTTTACATTAAGTATCCTACGAAGTCAGATACTGATCAGGACACTGTCAACCGAGTAGGAGATAGGTTTTACACTTAGGGGGTGTTTAACGACTTAGTTAAAGACTTGTTTAAGGAAGCCGGTGATAATAGGCTTAAAGACTTTATTACCAAAAGGATTACCTCAGCCTATTATAGCGCCTTCGTAGCAGGAAGGAAGTTTAACCTTAATAGTTAACTTAACAACAGCAAGCTAAAATCAGGCAGAACACGTGATGTTAGATTATACAGGAAGAACTTACCTCCGCTACCTTAGTTAATTAAGGACTTTAATATACATCCTCTTTAAGATCAGTTCTAAGAGGCTTAATAAGCCCATCTCCAATCTTATTATTAAATGAGGTCATTTCAGGAAACAGACAAGAAGCACGCAAAGGGACAGCAGATCCTTAGCTTAATATAAATATTCATCTATAAGACGGACAAGCACGGATTCCTCTAGAAATATAAGGCACGCTTAGTTATATACGGAAATTAATAGGCTCTAGGAGACCTACCTATAAGAGCTACTATATTAGCTAGTACGACCTTCCGAACCCTTATAGCGATTACCGCAAAATTCGACCTGGAGACGATATAGATAGATATAGTCAATGCATTTGTCTATTGCGATCTTAATAAAGTCGTCTATATAAAGCTACCGCCAGGATTTAATAACGGAAAGAAAGACAAAGTACTACGCTTAAGAAAAGCCCTATACGGACTACAACAATCACTACTATTATAGCAGAAGAATCTCATAAGCTCGCTAATAGAATTGGGTTTTAAAGAGGTACCCTAGGAGCCGTATATTATACTAAAAGATAGAATAGTTATCTTCTTCTATGTTAACGATATTGTCTTCTGCTACTAAAAGATAGACAAGAAGAAAGCTTAAGAAGTAATTAAGGAGCTAAGCAAGGAATACCAGATAAGTACCCTTAGCGAGCTAAAATGGTTCCTAAAAATCCATATACTACGCAATTATAGCCAGAGGCTCCTATAGCTATCCCAGGAAGCCTATATTAAGAAGATAGCTAACTAGTATAAGATAGATCTCAAAGGGCGTCTTCTAGATACTCTAATAGTAGAATCAGAACTCCTCCCTACTAATTACCAATTGATCTATCTAACGCGTCCGTCCCCTAATATAGACCTATTAGTCCGTCCTATATCCCTACCAGCCTCTACGATGCTATATCAGAGAAAATTGGGTTTAATACTCTATATAGCCACTATAACGCGTCCGGATATTGCTTTTACAGTATTAAGGCTGGCAAGGTTTAATTAGGACCTAAGCTAAGAGTATTATTAAGCGGCAGATAGAGTCATCCAATACCTATATAGCACGAGAAGCAGAGCAATCTGCTATAGAGAAGATAAGGAAGGAACAAACGGTAGAGGGAGAGACAAAGGAATACGCGACAAAGGACAAGACGACAGAAGAGACGGTAGAGGTAAAGCGCAATTATTTATCTATACCAGTGATGCATTATTCGCGGACAACTCCATCAACAGAAAGAGCTCGTAAGGATATATTATAAAGCTATTTAGGGGGCTGATTGCCTAGAGAGCAAATAAGCAAGGTATAGTTACGACGTTAAGCACAGAAGCTAAGTTATTAGCCCTATTATAGACAGCAAAGGAAGCTATCTTTATCAGCAGGTTATTTAAAGCAATAACGTTATAACTAAACGAGCCCTTAATTATTAAATGCGACAACACCTAGACACTCTAACTAATTATAAAAGATATGGTAAAGCTAATCACAAAGCTCTAATACATTAACATCTATTAACACTGGCTATGTTAGGAATACGTAATAAGATAAGTACAATTTTAATAAACAGTAACAAAGGAGATAATCGCTAATAGACTTATAAAGGCCCTGCCCAAGCAGAGGTTTTAAAGCTTTATTAATATAATCGGAATGGTGGATATTAAGGAGCGGCTAAATAAGGAGAAGCAACTAGAGGACCTAAGGGACAGTATTAGAGCAAGACGGAAGGATTTAAATAAGATTACGGTCCAATTAACTTATTAACAGATACGAGAAGGTGGCTAGCTTTAACCTTAAAGAGCTTGAAGCTAAGGGGGTGTGTTAGATAATCTATATTCTCTAAAGGCGTGGGTCACGTGCACGAGTCACGTGCACGGAGCACGTGTATTGTAAATCTCTTTATCTAAGCTTAGAGCCCAAGGGGCTTATAAGCACAAAAAAGAACAATCAAGTTAAGATCATCAATCTATTAACCCATTTCATTAATGAACTGCTCTACACGAACTTCGTGACACATCTTCGCCGACCATAATGTTGCTTAGATTGAGGTTATTATGCGCATACCTAAGGAAGTGAAGATGCTCGACTCCTAATTTAATACCATCTATATATAGTCTTTTATTAAAGCCATGCGCGCCTTCCCTTAGTTGGTCTTCTAGTGTTTTTGAATATTAATTAAGGACGATACTAGTAATACAACGCCAGTAAACAATACAGCTATAATATCGGATAATATTTCTATAATGCGGCTTCCGAATAAGGGCCTTAAACGTCTTAGCTTCTTTTAAAAACAGCCTCACTAGCAGGCCTAAGTTCACCCAGTTATTGTAGATGTTCAGCTTAGGACGTTTAATATAAACATCTACCTCTGCTGGGATTAACGTAACTATAATTTGCGATGGCGCTTTGGGGTATATATCCTCGTCTAGAACTCGTTTTAAGGCCTTCTTAAGATCCTAGGAGCTCAAATACATCCCTCTAATTAGCGCTCCACTAAAGTAGATATAGTCTTGGTTACTAATAAAGGTAAAGACCGAGCGCTTAAAAACACCAGTTTCCGAATCGGATATACTGTAGAGGCTATGCAAATCTCTAATAGAATTAACTTGTGGCCCTTTATTAGGTCTATTTATCGTCTATAATACCTAAGGTGTTCCCTTGTTAGTTAATAAGGAGGGCATGTCTCCAGTTACTAAAGGTAATAGAGGCGAATATAGGAGAGCATTGGTTAAGGGTAGAAATACAATAATAGGAGTAAAGGATGGAGGATAAAGGAAGAAGGATATATAATGGAGGCGCGTTAGAGGCTAGCAGGCAGAAAAGACATGGCTTAGTAGACTAAGGTTTATCTAAGACTACTAACTACTTTAAAGGAAAAGTTCTATCCTATACCAGTTAAGAAGACGCCAGCACATTTTAACTAGGTTAAAGAGGGTAGGCTAATAAAGGCTAATTCTAAGATATCTAGATCGGAAAGCGACGAGTCTTTTAGTTTGGTTTGGTTTGGTTTTATTCTTACGCTATAGGGTGCCAAGAAGGCCCATAGGCTTAACAAGTCTTTCCTTTATAGAGGACTAAACGAGTTATAGGCTGGCTGACTTATCGCTGCCAAGTATACAAGTGGAGAACTTATAAGCTTACTGTAAGCGAGTCTCTCAACTTCAATCCAATATATAAAAACTTGTTCCTTTACACGTAAACAATAATAAGATATTCTAGAAGCAACTAGATAGAAATAAAACACCAAGCTAAGGAAATCCTAATTAACGCCTTAATTCTTAATACTGAAAGACAAGAATATAATTACAAAAATCTTCCTTATAAGAAATTTCTTATACCTTAGACCTCTTAGGATCTCTATCTATAGTAGGATCCACCTTTCTCTTACGTACCCTTCTCCTTAATATCTCTTCTAATAAATCCTCTAATGCCTTTCCTAGTTGATCTCCTTGCTTGTACGGTTTGCTCCTCTTAACTATCTCTATTATAACATCTTTAAGTGGTTTGTATATCTTAGCATAACGGCGAAAGAGACAGGGATTCTCAGCATAGTATAATACAAGTCTCTTTGGTGGTATATCCACGGCTAAAACCCAGGTAGGATACCAGTATATTACCGCAATAGGGCTAAATATAGATACAAATGATTTATAACTAGGGCTTTAGAGACGTCTTAAGTCCTTTCTTATATAACAAGAAGGCAACTACGAGATGAGATACTTCAGTTATCCACGTAAAATTATGGCATTAGAAATCGTTAATACTTTAAATAGGGGAGATGCAACTCCAAGAAATGTTATAAGATTAGCTAAGCTATTCTCTGCTTACTTATTAGTATTGCTAAATAAATATAGGGGTCTTATAAATATACCTTAAGTTACCGGCAAAACGTGTTTAGAAACCACAACTATATCTACTAGTTAAGGCGAGTCTATCTTGGCCTCGCTATAGTCCTTTATTGGCTTAGGTAAGCCTGTTTTAGCTTCGCCATAGCCTTCCAAGTCCCTAAAGTAATTAAGGTACATTTTTTATACACCTCCCTAAACCGTATCCTTTTGTGTATCGCCCTTCGTATTATCGTTGTTTTTGTAAGGATTGACTTCATTAGGTATTTAAGCAGGCGTATAAGGCATCTGTTTCTGCATAGGGTTAGAAAGCTGCGATTGTTTCTCCTCCCCACTACTAAATGCCGTGTCTTTGTTGTTAATGCAATTCTAGGATAATTCAAGGTTTCCAGTAGGTTGATAATTAGGTATATTACCCTTAGGGCAGTAGCATATAGTGATATTTTTATAAGCATTAGTTGAGAACCTATAGGTTATATTAGCAACGTATCTAAGCTTAGTTAAGGTAATATATATAATATCTAGTATTCCTATAAAGATCGTAAGGGGTGTATAATTAAGAGGTTAGGTTTAAAGGTAAGTTAATTTAATAGCATATAAGAACCAGAAGCACGACGTTTATATTCCATTTCTCTCCCAGGGCGGAGTTAGGATAGAAGGCAGAAGGGAAAGGTAGAGTATACTAGCCGTCCTTTTCTACCCCATGTGGTGTCTGTAGTATAATATTCAGTGGCTGTAATTACTCTTAGCTTACGTATCGTCTGCGCCTAAGACTATAGGCGCCTGGAGCGATCCATAAGTGAGGCATTATTAGGAGTAGCTATTAGCTAAGCTGTTACTAAATTTAAATGGCTAATAATCCCTAATAGACGCCATATACCTTAGCAGGGTTTAGAAGCGTTCGCATAAAGTTATAAACTAGAACTGGAAGTTAATAATAACCCCTAATAACGCCTCTTTTAGCAGAAATAGCATTATATAATCTACTTCCGACGCCTATTCTTCCCAGGGCAAGACCTGCCTAAGCAGTAGACTTATCCTAGCTAGTTAATCTCATATATTGACCCCCCATCTGTGGCAAAGGAGCTGTTAGTGCCTATAGGGTGGTTTAATTAGCATTTTGGCTAAGCCCTTTATGAGCGCTCCGCCTTATATAGGCGGCAATTAACTCCTGTTAATCTGCCTTGCGTTAGGGGAGATCTTTTACTTAAGGCGCTAAGCAGCCAGTACTTAGAGGTCTATAGGCTTGTTCTATATCCTAATAATATTAACTACAATTTCTCCTTAAGTGGTATCCTATAACCCCAAATACCTATAAGCACAGCGTCCCTGAATTGTTAGCTAGTAAGTGGGCGTTTATAGATAGAGAAACCGACTTTAGAGATAATAACGGCAACGTAGAGGCGTTAGCTAGTTGGGAAAGTGACTTTAGCAATAAGGATTAAAAATGGGACGCAGAGACATTATATAATAGAGAAAATGGTTTTAGTATTAAAAATCAAGAAATAGGGGCAGACAGCAATAAAGAGATATTAAGCGACGAGGCCATATAGGCGACGGTTGGATATAGCGGCCTTAACTTTATAATCTTAAATCTATAAGTATAGGATAAAAATGCAAAGAAGATTTCTAATAAAAGCTGGTAAAAGGGTTAAAACTTTAGCCGCCTTTTGTTTAGCCTATTGCGAAATAAAATAATATTTCACTATTCCTACCAGAGTTACTGCCCGCTTGACTTATAGCGAGCTATAAAGCATTCGCGATAATCTATGCTTTCACTTAGATAAATTTATTCACTATCTTAAAAGTAATAATAGAAGGTAAATCTATGCTAACAACCTAGGATTTTTTGATTTTCTTATAGACCTAGGACGTATGCTACCTCAGCAACTATTAGTCGTGTTTAAGACTACGGTACTTATAGATTCATATCTTAAGGATATAAATATGTTCTTTTATGGTGTTTTCTTTTTGTTTAAATCATTTCTCTGCTTATGGTATATAGCGGTTGTTCATCTATTCCGGTGTAGTGGGGAGGGGTAGTTGGGTTACGCAAGGGGGCTTAAACTTGTGGCTACGCTTATAGGGCTATTTATATGTGAACTTCTCCAAGTATGTATAAGGGGGCTTTAAGTCGTTGTAAAGTTTATAGAAGTCTTTATATGGGAACTTCTTTAATATTTCTAGATCTGGGACTTATGTATTTCCTTTACTTCTTATTTTAGGATTTTTGTAACATTTACTTCTTATTAATTTAGATTTGCACGTAATGCATAAGGCTTAAATACAGCAAGGCTGAAGAGGATACCAGTATAAGGTGCAGCCAGCTTTTAAGGGCGTTTTTACTACACGGCGCCCAGAAGATTTTAGCGTCAGGGGCCAGAATAGGCTGCTATAATGCCTAGATTAGGCATTACCGGCATAAGGAATATCAGCATAAAGATAAGGCTAACGTTGGGAAGGGAGCTGTTCTAAAACTTTACGCCTAAGAGTTAGGCGATCGTGCGGCTAAGGTAATTATGCAACCAAGGGGTTCTAAAAGTAAGGCGCTTAGAAGTTATATTAGTCCTTAATTAAGCGACTAACATTTAAAGCTCTAACTAATTAACCAAATCCGTCGCAGATTGGACGGGGCTGACGACTACTTATTTATATATATATAGAGGCTTTAGAGCCATATTTAATAAAGTAGAGTTCTTATTCTTAATTATCCTATTTAACACCAAATCACTCCCTTAAATATTGCTTAAGATGCAGTTAAAACTAGAACTAGGAAAGAAAACCAACGAAATATATCATCCAAAAGTATTCTACTTAGCTTAGCGCAGCTTATAGACAGTAAGAAATATAGCGACTTAAAACTTATATATTAGGGGCTAGAGTTTAAAGTCTATAAAGCAATTATATACACCCAATCTCCTGTACTTACAGCTGCCTATAATGGAGGCTTTTAGGTAAAAGCCAACTAAATATCTAGTAGGGACCCTAACTAGGAACTAACTAACGGGTAGGAGGCGGCGACTAACATTATAAATATCAATAAGTTCGATTCCGGCACCATTAAGAGAATGATCTAATTTATATACAAGAGGGACTATAACAATGGTAAGGAGGAGTAAGGATCCGATATTATAAGTATAGAAACGCTTAGCTAAGGTAAGGGATATATTCGCACGCTAATCCTATTTATCCATACTCAAACTTCAATCTATAGAATTAGAGATAGTGTAACTTAACAACACTAATGCCTTATCGCCATCTAAACTAGATAATAGCGGAGGCGATAATAAAGATATAACGGCCAATATTATACTTCGCCACGTCCATGTTAATACAATTGCCGATTATTATAATATACCATAGCTAAAAGAGCTTACAAATACAAAAATCCAACACATTTTAGGAACCAGCTGGTCCGCAGACGGGTTTCCTAATATTATTTAGGATGTCTTCAGCCTAACAGGCGACTTAGCATTGCATAATATAATTACCTTAACAGTGGCCGAGCGTATTAAAGAGCTTATTAAACTTAAGGACTTCGCAGAGCTAGACGTTATAAGCGACTTCGCCATCGGCATTATATGGACGGCGATTACCGCATCTAAGGACATAGAGGAAAATTTTATATAGAAACTTTAAGCTGTCTAATCTTAGCTATAATAAACAGAATCACTACTTTAATCTACTAAGGTGAGGTGCGCCGCGGCTAAGTATAAAGGATAGTAGTTATCTGCTTAACCCTATCTACCCTTATATACTTCGTTGCTTAAAGTACTAAGTGTATAATTAGATAACTTAAGAGCTTACGGCTATCCTGTAAAATAGTAGGCAGGATAGACAGGTTACTTTAAGTAAGTACATTACATATATTAAAGGCATTGAAATGCATAAGAAGAACCTTTTACTGTTATTTTTATAACCTAAGCTAGCTTCCCTAGTCACCTCCATAAGCTTCTATATTGCGAGAGCCCTTTTTAAAACAACGAGGTAGTCTTTAACTAATTAAACCAAATCCTTCTTGGTAGCTTTCCTAGAACTAAACTTCCCATTAAGACCCTATAGCTTCTCTGTGTTTAGACCCAGCCGACTTAACAGCCATAAGACAGGTTTTACAGCCCACTATAACCATTCGGCTAACCATTCCAACGTACGTAGTTTATCCCAGCAAACTATAATATAAGGAGCGCCTTTAGTCTCTCTTATTTTAACCACAATCTTATGCATTTTGCCATTACCCTATCTATAACCAATAATTTGGACCTATTGTATTATTTAGAGAGCTTACTTAATCTCATTACGGTTAAACTAACAGTGGGTAAATATCCAATCCATTCTAAGATAAGTTTGTCTCTAGCTGCACCAAATATAAATTATATTGGCCGATTATATTTGGTCTAAACCTAACCATTACAGTCTGGTGCCGTCTACTATAGCGAGGGGTTACAGATTAACTCTACAATCCATTCAATAAGGGAATTAGACATAATGTGCCTTTAAGGGTATAAAAAGGTTAAGAAGGTTAAATATAAGAAGGTTGACTTATTAGAAATTTAACTCTGGGTAGTGGCCTATTTATATATCAATTGCTAAAGCCCTAGCATTTACGCCATCTGGTCTTATATCCTCGCACTTATTGGCCGGAAAAGGGAAGGACGTATATATCTACATAGGGAAATATAGGTTAATTATTAGATAACAAGAGCCGCTAGAGTATTTAAGTGCAGTACTCTAAACTACCCAGTTAAATTGTGCTACAAAAATGATATAGTAAATAAGTTAGCTTCTAATACGCGCGACATCTATCTTTGTATATTAAGGCTTATATATATGCTAAGCATTTTCCCGCTGCCCCTCTATTTGGATAAAGCTAGTTATATAACTAAAAAACCCCACCTATCCTAGTTCTGAAAAGTATTATCTATGCTTATTATCGATCACTTAACGGTAACTAGGCTGTATAAAGCGGTAAGTAAGACCTTTGCTAGGATCTTAGCAATACCAATACTAAAAAATGCCCTTCCTTAAATGTAGTTTCTGCACGGTCAATCCTGTATCTCCCTAATACGGCAAAATTCCTTATCTTTTTTGTCGGAACCCTTCCGCTCTTATAGACGCCACTTATGCCCAAACATTTAGATTAGATTGAACTAGACACTAGCAATATAATTAAAAACATCTACCAGGCGCTAAAGAAGTAGGAAACCACTTTTACACCATTTTTAGAGCTAGGTATAGAGAAATGCACGTTAAAGAAAGTGGATTAGGAAGTTTTACGCCTTTCCAGAGTAGCTTGGCCGAAGTTGTTTATAGAGGTAAGTAGTAAGCTATTAAATTATACGTAATCTGCTAATAATTTAGCAGCCTCTATAACGCTAGGTCATTTTTCAATCTATAAAAGAGGATGCATATATAGGAACTTAAAGAGACCAGTTTATTATTCCTATCCAGATCTTAAAAGCGCCCATATATATTACCGATAAAAGCACCAAACAGCAAGTAGAACTGGCTTGCGGGTGTGCTGTCCTTTGTACTACCGGTAAACCAGCCGGTATTAGTAATGGGGTGGTGTTTCTTATCCTATTACTATAGCCAGTCCAAAAGAAAAGCCCGGTAGGCAGCTTATGGCTATAGTTCTATATTAAGATTTATAAAGTCAAATATTTTAAAGAAGTTATATTGTGGTTTAAAGGATATAGGGAATTTATTAAAGTAGTTATATTATAGTTCAAAGTCTATGAGGATCCCTGGCGTAGAAGGGACTTTGTTCTATATTAGAGTTAATAATTCTCTGCTTATTCCATTATCTAGTATAGCTAAACAGCTCTTAGCGTCTGTTAGTGGAGTGGATAGGTTTAATAAGAAACTTTTAGATCCATTCTTAGTGTTAAATAAGACTATTATGCCTTTATAATATGCCTCCTGCTGTGTAGGGTTCATTAGGACCCCTAAATTGCCGTAAGTTATTCCTATCTAAATTTATAGCTGGTTCTTGCTAAATAGTCCATTCGGCCTAGATGCCTACGCCTGCTTATATACATCTTCCTTAAAGTTAGGTACTGGTTATAAAAGGCATTTACAACAGCACTTACTATATAGTGTGCCTCTTCCCTTATCTATTGAATTTGATATATTAAATGGCTGAGCTCTATTATCTCTATGGCCTGGTAATAGATTATATAAATTGTTTTTAGGGTTTCCTAATAAGAAGTTAGAATTTTCTTAGGCACTTAGTTCTATCTACTATTACCCATACTATTTCTAGTGGCATATCTATACGCCTCCTGTATATGCGGTATTGGAGCGGCCTATTAGAGCGTAGTAACGGGATTTGCTATATTATATTAGTCTTACCTTGCAATACTAGTACTCTACTCTACCGAAAGTAAGTTCCCCTCTCTTTAGGCCCTAAGTTGCTTGCTATTTAGTTATTTAACAGTTTCTAATCTTTTCTTTAGAGCTTCTGGAATCCAATTAATCGCTTTATATATAATAGCCGCAGTAGTACCTAGTAAAGTCAGCATCTATACTAAATTATAGGGATTTTAACCATACTAATGCCTTCTTTAATTAAGCTTTTGGCAAGTATATGGTATTCTTTAGACATATCTAAGACGCCCGCAGCTTTAAGGGCTTAGATTAATTCGTTATAGTTAGAACCCACCTTTAGGAACTTCTTTTCCTATCTAAGATTACGATTAGTATAAAAATAACCACTGTTTACTACTAAACTTATACTCCATCCCCTATCTCTAAAGGAAGGAAGAATAAGACACTAGGCCCTCCTAGCGCCTCCCTAATTAAGCAGTACTTGCTTCCGCCAGTAAAGAAATCTTCTATCTCTTTAGTAAAGTCTTTAAGCGGGATTTTAGTGTTTAAGCCAATTCTGTAAAAGTCTTTGGCTATTAAGCTTGCCGTATATCTATCTTTTAAGAGCTTCTATAGAACTACTCAACCAAATCTATAAAGGAGTTAGTGGTATACCTTCTCTATTTCAAGAACCAAGCAGATAAAAACGGTATAATTAAGCAGATTCTTAAGAAAGCGCTTCTAATCGTCTATACAGGTTTTCTAGACTTGAGGGTTCTAGAAAGCCGTCTTTCCGGCCTAAACTTTAGCAAGAAATGTTGCAACCCCAGGGTTAGGCTTAGAATGGCGTATCTTTAACAGACTTAATTGCGAAACACTAGTTTCTTTAAAATTAACTCTAAAAGTTATTTGTTTTGCGAAAGATTTTAACTTCGACTTAGCTTTATAAACTAACTTAAGGACTTCGTTTACGTTTTGGAGTAACTGCGAAAAAGTTTAGTAAAGAGGTGGTATCTGTAGAATAGGTAAACTTACGCTCGGCTCTAGAAGCGCTAGCTCTTCTTATACTAGAGCAGCTCTAAGTTTCGCGGTAATATCAATCATTTTATAGGTATTATAAGAAGTCCTAAGAGCGAATAGCGGGCAAAACCTTTTACTTTAAGCAATGGTGAGCTAGTACAGATTTGGGGCACTAAAAAACCTATAGGTTTTTTAGTGCCCCAAATCTATGCTAGTGTAAAGCAACTTCTCCTATATACTGGCCTCCTCGGCAACGCGTCCCTAAAGAGTCGAATTAATCACTTAAACTGGACAGACGGGAGATTTCTAGGATAAGTTAATATAAGCCTTAATTAAGGTTCTATACCCTAAAAGCCTTTCCTACTGGGAACTAATCGGATTCTTCCCTATATTCCTTAGAGAATTGACTTAATCCTAAATCTAAGTAGGTGCTTTAACATTGCTTTACCAATGGCTTAACTATATCAAGCCCGGGTTCCATTTACCGTTGCGAAACTCAAGGTTTGCTAGCAGAGTTATAAGGCCTGTAGGCTAACTAGGCTGAGAATACAGTTGCCTTCTTTTCTTTACCGCAATGCACGCTCCTCTACCTGCAGCTACTGCGTACGTTTGTGCAGTGTTCATTTATTGCCTTATAATTTTCCATACTATCGCCCTATGGTATTATAAGCCATAGCGCCTTTAGTGGCATCTCGTCTTTAATATAGTATTTCTTTTCCTTATCCCCGGACTCGTAGTTGCTACCTTAATTAGGTGTATAAAGCACCGGATTATTTATCTACTTTAGGACACACCATAACCAATAGCCGTATTGCTGAGATCTTTATTAGCGATTGTGTTAGCTGCTAAGGTTTATAAGGCCGCCATACTAAAGGAACTTACTAATAGGAAGCTAGATCCAATCTCTATAGGGTTTTATCAGCATGTTTATAAAGGGCCGCTAGGTGGCCCGTATTACTATTCTTCTCGCTTTTCTACTTTAGGGTTTGGATATTAGGCGATTCTTCTCTATATCGCGTCAGCTACTACTATACATCCCAGTAGTAGTAGAAAGTTTTCTAGTGTATATCTCATTTACTACAATTCCAGTCTTTAAAATATAGTAAGCGGGCGCGGAATAACACGTGCAGAATTAAAGATCATTATAGGTAACCTTAAGGGTCGGAATACCTAGCATTATTCTAGCTATAGCAAGTACAATCCTTCTTACCATTTATTAGACGGATTATTTCCTTCTAGTAAGTAAATATATAGCCTCTAAAAACATCCGCTAATAGAGGCTAGGGGGAGTGCATTATAGCATATCTTATAATGTTTTCCTTAAACTGCGCAAGGGTTTTAAATTACATATCGCAGGATATTCTAATAATTAAAGACGGCAAATCCGATATTTTATTTAGGAAAGATGGCTGAAAATAAAACTACATCCGTCCGTTATCTATTTAAGTATCTGTTAAAACCAAAGCGGACTATCTACGCTTTATTCTCAGGGACTTCTTTACCAACTTTACTCCTAATTCTGTATCTTTATCCTTAACACCCTCATTCTTATTAATTTTCAAATATTTTATCTCTGCCATTATATGTTGCAAATTGTATTTATATTTGTTATTCGTTGCTACGGTATCCATAGCTGCGGTACTGTCTAAGGTATCTGGGGTGTTTATAGCGGCATCTTAGGCGGACTTTGTAATAGATTTTAGAAAGGTATTCCTAACCTCACTAGTAATATTTATAGCGGCGTCAAAGGTGGCTTTTATATCTACGATAATAAGGTCGCCTATAATAGTTATAGTAGTCTCTAGTCTCTTCTTTTAATATTTCTTAGTCCCCCTAATCGTTTCCTCCAATCTTTGTTTATAGAGATTTAAAGGAGGATAAAGCGAATCTACTATGGCCTCTGTGTCTTTATAGCTAGAACTAAACTTATTAGCCTTCTTATTATAATAAAACGCTATTACCCTTACTGTAGATATATAAAGTAGAACTAGAACATAAAATAGTAGAACGCCTTACGCTTTAAATAGAGTATACTTTTTTTGTAATAAAGACAGAAAGGCTATATAGAATTAATCTTTAAAACCCAGTGCTTAATTTTATAAACTGTCCAAGCATAGCTTTTAAAGTGTAGAACGCTATTTAATATTATATAGTTTTCCTTGCATACTAGATGGCTGTAGGGAATTTTTATATCTAGTAAGATAACGCCTAGAATACAGCTTAATTAACTCTATAGTATTTAAAGATCTAGGCTTACACTTTACACTTTACGTCTACTTTATCCCTTAAGAGCGCGTCCTCTTCTAGTTTTTGCTTTATAACAATCTCTTTTATTGCGCGTTTTCCTGCTTACTCACCGCTCCTTCTAATTAAGAATTCTCTCTCTAAAGGAAAACTTCTCAATATAACTATTACTAAAGAGAGAAGGAGCTACCTACTATTACCTTCCTTTCTCCCTTCTTCCCTTCCCTCTCCTCTTTCGCTCGTCGTCTTAAATATAGAGATAGTAATGATAATGCGTTCCCCTTGCGATACATACCAGCGGGGGGGGGATTCCGCGTATATTAGTAAGACATTCTATATATATTAAATGCATATCTCTTAAAATGCATTATACCACCTAGCTTAATAAAACATTTAGAGTAGCAACATTAAAACTCTCTCTAATATTTGGGAAGTTGAAAGTAGGTTTCCACATACTTCTTTAGGATATCTTTTCGCGGTATATAGCGCATCCATTTTTTGTATAAGAACTCGTTATTGCCTATACAAATAAGGCATATTGGGTAGGGAAGCTTTATAGGGTATAACTAAATAGTCTTAGCTTTAGCAGCGTTTAAAGTACTAAGCTCTTGTTAAACAGTCCCGCAATCTTTATTATCCGGCAACTCTTCCTTTAGGGATGTATAATTGGGAGTTTAGTAATTTAAGGTACTCTTAAGGCCAATATCCTTTCGCTTTCGCATGTAAGATATTTTCTTGCTTTTAAAGGCGACGAACTCTATTTTCTTCCGTTTTAAAGGTTTACGTTAAGCCGTTTCTTGTTAATGATACAGTTAAGCTAGGTTTTTGATAAACTTAACCTAGGCTTTTTTGTTTTTAAAAGGTGTAAAGAGCATTCTAGTAATAGTAGCCCGCCCTTAAAATTTAAATTCCACCCTTAAAAGTGTTAATACCTTAGTTAGGCCCTTCCCACTAAGCTACCTGGCTATCTTAATTGTGTTAATTAAGTCGTGGAATTCACAAATAGTGGTTATTAATTGTTCCCTCTGTAACCTTTAATACGTTATGCTAATATTCCGCTTAGTCTCTTTATATTACTAGTATAATTTAGTGCCTTTGGCCTTGGTAATAGGGTAGAGTGTAACAGAACCTTGTAGCTTAGACTACGGTGGGTTCTGTTATTAGGCTGGGTATATAGGTAAGAACAAAGTAACAACGTAATAATAACTAGTGGAGTGGTTACCTAACAAATTAACTCTAATTGTATTCTAAGATTTACTATAAGGAGAGAACCATCTATAGTAGGAACTAAGGTCCTTTAAATACACAACTGTACTCCTAAGAAATCCTCTCTTGTACGTAAGGTACGTGTTATACGTATTATACGTGGACGTATACTACGTATACTCCGTATACCGCGTATAATATTATATGACTCGCTTACTATTCCTTATTATATAGTTCCACTGGATTTATCCTAGACTATGCCTATATTAACTAACTAGCTTCCTCCGACTCTTCTCTAAGTAGTTATAATATTGTACTTAAAGCGTCCGTAATACTATCTCCCTCCTCTTTATCTTTGTCCTTAAAGATTCCTAACATCTCTAAGTTGTTTACTAGAGGTGTAATGTCTGTTTAATTAGTCTAGTTAATATCCTTATTTATTATACCTAAAGCTTCTTCTTTTTTATAAGCGCAATATTATGCTTGCACTGTGGCTGCCATACTATCGCTTAGTAAGATAATGTCGTCTCCATATTCTCATTATACAAAAGCAGGGTTGGTATATATTGCGATAGCAAGTCCCTTATCTTAACAACCCTTATCTTACTTAGAGTGTACTAAAGCAAACATTTAATTATCCTACGATGTTTGCTTTATCTCTAACGCTAAGTATATGCGTCCTATAACTTTTAATAGTCTTTAAGTTCCCTAAGTAACTTGTTATAGGGTCTTATATTTAATCTACCACTACAAAACTTAAGTCTGAGTTGGCTACCGCGTGCGCTAAACTCTACCGCTCTGCTAAAGAAACCGCTTAGGCCCTTAAGGCTTAACGTCGCTCCTTTAAGTCTTAGCAGGTTGCGTTCGCTCGGTTAACCCGTCTTAAGAAGGTTCATAAGAAGGTTTGCTTTAAGGAGTGGAAACTGGTTTAATAGGGTCTTAATAAACTAGGTAATAAAAGGGCTAGCTCTCCTCCTATAAGGGAAATAACTCTAAGTAGCTTAGTAATTGCTCCTCTTAGGTCCCCCTTAGGCAATTTATTTTTTAGCAATTCCTCTTTATTAATATTGCCTGACCTGCTCTTTTTTGATACTCCTATACCTTTCCTATAGCTTTCTTTAGGTTGCTTAGTGGTTCCTAGGTAGTCTTACTATAGCCTATTTACTTTACTTTATACTATATTTTGTTATCTACATCCTTATAACTAATAATCTTCGAAACTTGCTATTTATCTTTCTTTTGTCCTCTATATGTATCTGCCTTATAGACTGGTGGCTTAATATTCCTATATACTGGCTCTAGCATTGCAATATGTTATATAGGGTAGATTTTTATTTTGGCTAGTAGGTTTAACTTATATATAACTAATAAAATTCTTTACTTAACTTTAAAAGGTCCTAGTCTAATGTGGTCCAACTTCTTACTTAGTCGTCGACTCTTGAAACTTTTATATAGTAGCCACACTTTATCCCCCTCCTTAAGATCTGGTCCCTTAGATCTCTTAGCATTATAGTACCTTTTTATTTGTTCTTATACTAGTTTAGCTGTTTCTTTAAGGTCTGTATAAAGATTTATTAACGTCTCTATTCTTTGTTTAGCTGTGCTACTCGTCTTTTTTGCTTGATATGGCGATAATGATGTTTTTGGCTTATACCCGTAGTTTGCTTTAAATAGTAATGTCCCCATTCCTTCTTATAGTGTTGTATTGTATGCAAACTGTGTAACTAGTAATAATGATACCCAATTATTCTGTACGTGATTGATATAGTGCCTTAGATACTACTCTAGTGTTTAGTTTAGTCTTTCCGTTTATCTATTTGTCTGCGGATAATATGCTATAGATATTACTACGCAAACTTCTTATTCTGCTAGAAATACTTCCTAAAATACTATTATAAATCTTGGATCTTTGTCTAATATAATCTTATCTAGTGCTCTGTGTCTTGTAAATACTTCCTTTATATAGATTCTAGCGACATCTTCTACTAATATCTCTTTAGTGCATGCTATAAAGTATCCCTACTTTATTAGCTTATCTACTATTACTAAAATCGCGTTATAATCTTATCCTATAATAGGATCTCTTAACTTTGGTAACTTAATAATAAAGTCCTATAATATAACTTTCTATGGTCTTCCTAGTATCTTAATAGGTTGTAGCCCTCTATACGGCTTATACCTTATTGGTTTGTTCCTTTAGCAATCTAGATATTCCTTTATAACTTATTATACTAGTCCCTAGATTCCTTAAATAATGTACTCCTTTTAAAGTCTTAATACTAAGCCTATAGCTCCGTTATATTCTTGTGTTATTCCCTTATAGAATTCCTTAATAAATTCTTCTATAATAGACTTAGGTATATATGTTGCTTCTTTGTTTTTATATTGCTTTAAGTCTGAATTCTCTACCTATGCTTTTTAGATCTTCTAGGTCTATTTACTCTTTGGTAAGTTATAGATCTGACTTTCCTTAGTTACTATAATCTTTAGATAATTGTACCTAATTAATCCGTCTTAATCCTTTTGTAATAAAGCTCCTAATAGCTTTTTATTACTTTATAGTTTAGCCTTCCTACTTAGAGCGTCTGCTTGTGCATTATCTGTACCCTTAATATGCTGAATTTTAAAATAGTATTCTATAAATATTTCCGCCCATCTAACCTATCTTTGGTTGAGTTTCTTTGTTATTAAGAATTCTATAAGGTTTTTATGGTTTATCCTAACCATAAATGGTTTCTTAGTGCCTTATAAGAATGCTCTCTATTTTTTAAGCGCTGTAACTATACCTAATAACTCCTTGTTGTAGATGTTATAGTTTAACTCTAGTGATATTATCTTCTAACTGTAGTATACCACTAGGTGCCATCTATCTTGATATTTCTATAGGAAGTACGCTCCTAGTATAAAGTCTAATATATTTGTTTTTATAACCATCTTTAGACCTAGTTAATAGATCTTAAGAACTAGCTCCTGGGTAAATAACTCTTTAATTTTTTTAAATAGTTCTTATTACTCCTTTCCCTATACCCACGGTTCTTCTTTCTTTGTTAACTGTATAAACGGCTTAATATTCTATAACTATTGCGCTATAAACCTTCTGCAGTAATTGTAAAACCCTAGGAATAATTTTAACTGCGTAACATTCTCTGGTTCTTGCCAATTTACTATAGCCTTAATCTTCTTTAGATCTATACTAAGTTGGCCTAGTTTAATAATAAATTTAACGAAATTGGTCTTCTTAATAAAGAACTTGCATTTCTTAATTGCTACTAGTATCTGTTCTTCTTATAGTCTTTTTAAGACCTATTTAATGTATTCTCTGTGCTCTTCCTTACTCTCTAAGTAGATAATAATGTTGTTAAGGTATGCTATAACAAATTCATCTAGGTGTTCTCCTAATATACTATTAATTTGCTTCTAGAATGTTGCTAGTGTGTTTATAAGCCTAAACTGCATAACTAATAGCTTGTATAGTCCTTTCTTTGACCTAAAGGCTGCCTTCTATTTGTCGCCTTTCTTGATTTTAATCTAATGGTACGCCTATCTTAGATTTATCTTTGTAAAGATCTTTACGTTGCCTATCCTATCTTGGATTTTGCTAATTAAGGGTAAAGGATACCTATCCTTCCTAGTGATGCTGTTTAACTATCTGTAGTTTATATATATCCTAAGTTTTCCGTTTTTCTTTAGGATAAATAATACTAGATATCCTGCTAATAACTATAACGGTCTAATATATCCCTTTTATAAGTTCTTCTAAATAAACTCCTTAAGCGCTACTAACTCTGTTTTAGTAAGCTTGTAGATTAAAAAGAACTTTAAACTTATTTCCTCTTTTAATTCTATCTTATAGTCCTAAGCTGTATGCTCTAATAGCTTTTCACTTTCTAGTAACTATAACTTTTTACTATACTTATGGTATCTCTTTGGTATATAACTTAAGCCTTACTTAGTCTCTTTATATATTGCTCTAACTTGGTACTATACCAACTTAGTTTGCTGTCGCACTTTATATTGTTGTATATTCTTAATATTGACTTAACCTATAACCTAATTGATTTTTGGATTATACTTTTATAACTAAGGTATTTTTAGTATCGCCTTATCCTGTCCTAATAGTAGGATATTAAAAGATATTCTAACTGGTCTCCCTTTAATAGTTATCTAAATAGGTCCTGTTTTAAGATTAATAATACCTCCTTTATAGGCTATCTGATCTCCTAAAATTATTATAAGTGGATATAGGTATTCCTTCTATCTATATAGTAACCCTATTCTTTCCACTGCCTTTGGTGATATATGGTTCCTTATTACTCTACTATCTACTAACGCTTTGAACTGCTGATCTTGCCACTTGGCTTTTAAATTTAGGTATTATTCTTAAATTTCTTTAAGGGTTTAAGGCTCTAATACTGGTTTCCTTTAGTCCTATACGCCTCCCCTTTTCCTAACTGTTGGCTGCTAGATCCTGCTGGTACTTAGTCTAACTTTAGTTAATACTTAGTTTATTTCTTTTCCTCTATATATTATAGATAAGTGTTCTTTAGGCACTCCTACTACTATTATCTATTTAGGTATTCTTCTATAAGGAATCTTTCTGGCTAAAGTATTAAGTCTCCTTAACCTTGTACTTTTACTGGGTGCTAACTATATATATACTTGGCATTTCTGAACCGCTTTTCCTCTGGTGCCTAATATATCCTTACTAGGTACTTCTAGTTCTTATCTTTAGGTGCTCTATATATATTGTATATATCATCTATATAAGCTATCTATAATAGTATATAATACGCTGTATATTTTGGGTTAACTCTTAGTTTGTCTTTATTTTTAAGTTTAAATCTATACCTGGTTAACCTAACCACTGGTATCTCTGCTGTAGGTATTAAGATTTGTTGCTTACTTCTCTAGTCCCTAAATCCCTTTTCTAGGTTCCTTAATGTTATAATTAATGCTTCTTTAATATAACTTATACGTTTTTCTGTAATAGGTTGGTTTTAAACAACTTTTTTGTCTAGCTATATATAAAAGTCTTCCTATTTGTTACTGTGTCGTTGCCTATACCACTTTCCGTATAACTGGTTTAGTGTGTATGGTCTATCTATTAGAAAGTACCTTATTATCGCTGTATTATAATATCCTTTAGTATATCTTTCTTTAAACCTAGTTAGAATATCTAGATCCTCTTCTTGTTCTAGTTTATCTAATTACTTTACCCTAGGTGTCCCTGCACTTGGCCTATTAGTAACTCTTTATATAGGTGCTCTGTTCCTTATATAACCTGGTATAGCTAACCTCTTATCTAGCTTCTGCTCTTACTATATAATAATTCTTGTTTTGAACTTATCTATAGTTTCTTATTTTTTGCGTCTTATAGCTAGATTCTTGTAGTCGTCTTACTTTTTAATTCTAGTATTAACTGTTTAATCTTTAGGCTAAATACTGCGTTTATCTAAGATTGCTAATATTTTTACTTATTCTCTAAACTTGTAGTTCTTAAACTTGCGTCCTATACTTATTTATTTATCACTAAATTAAGTTGCTGCCCTTTCCTATTGGTTTTCGTCCGTTATAGGTCCTTAGGTATGTCTTATCTTACTTTAAAAATCTTAAGCTTTTTTTATCTCTTCTTAAGAATCTTAAGCCTGTGGCCTTTTGCCTTTATTAAGTAATAAGCTAGCACTAGTAGTTATCTGCTTGCTTAGTTTTTTCTAAATATTACTCCTATTATCTTGTAAAGCGATGGAAATCGTATTTAATGGTGTTATAACATCCGTTACTAAACCTTGTTTGGTAATGGTCTTAGTCTCTGCTTCTATTGCGTTATTAAGGTTTAAGTGCTCCTAGTTAGCCTCCTTTTTATCCTTATTGCTAGTAATTAATAAGTACTCTAACTCCATTATTATTACTGCTGATCTTTGTCTGTATGTTGCTGTAATATCTTAATTTAGCTTATAGAGTTGATTTTGTTCTTTATCTAACTCTCTGGTTTCTTTAAGTCCTCTTAACTCTAGCTCTTGCAGCTAATAGCTTGCGCCGTACTTAGCGTCTTTATAAATTCGGCATGCGTTGTTGTAATAATACGCAAAACTATTAATTGAATACTCTTTTGTTCCTTATAGTGCACTATTATCCCTCTATATATATGTGCTATCTGCTGGTCTGGTTCCCTTTACCGCGTAGTTACTCTAACTACCTCTATAGTCTCTAGCGAAATAACCCTGTTTTTTATAATTTATATAAGCTCTATTTTTGAACTATTTTTCTTGCTATAGAGTCCGCCTAAATGTTTTCTACTGCTAAGATCCTTAGTTTAGCCTCTACTTCTGGGTTTTTTAATTACTTAATTCTTAACCTTTGGGTTTCTATGGTTTCTTTTCCCCTCTTTAGGTTTTTTTAGTACTACTTAGGTCTATTAGCTCTACGCCATTTTATAGTTTTTAACTCTGTGTCTGTTGTTGCGTACTCTGCGCCTTATATAACTGCGGGACTCTGTCTTGCCCTCTTTTAGCTTGTTCCCTTTAGTAGATTTTATTATTAATCTTTATTAACTAATCTATTAACTCCCTTAGAGTATCCGCATCTTCTATTAGGATGATTATGTCCTGGACTTTAGCCTTAAGTCCCTATTTATACTGTGCTATAAGCGCCTTGTTGTTCCACTTAACCTATATAGCTAGTGTTTAAAACTGTGTTGTATACTTAATTGCTAAAGTGCGTTGTACTAAGTTCTGAAGCTTTTGTTTTGCTATAGTTATAGCCTCTAGGTCTTTAAATATCTGCGTTAGTTGCTCTACGAACCTATTCTAACTGGCAAATATATACCATATATCTTAGTTAGTAGTTGTTATACTATTAGCCTGTATTTCCGTAAGATATAGCTTAAACCACTTAAGTGCCCTCCCTGTTAGGAACAATTCTGTATAGGCTACTTAATTTAATAATATTGCTAACTTTGCTCCTTCCTATACTACCTTAAAGTGCATTTACGTAAGAAATCCTTTAAGCTTTAACTTCTCTCCTAAGAATTGTTTAATTAAAGGTAACTTAATCTTTACTGCTTTAATTCCATTAATACGTTCTTTAAGTATCCTATTATTGTCTTATAAGTAATTAACTATTTCCTATAACTAACCTTATATAACTACTTAAGAATCCCCCTTGTCTATACTAGTATTACCTGGCCCTGAGGTTGTGGCTATTGCTAATACTGTTATAACTAGTGCTGCTCTTAGTGGCATGTTATTTAACTTTATTTAAATATTATAACCTTAGTAGTGAATGTGTAATAGAATCTTGTAGCTTAAACTACGGTGGGTTCTGTTATTAGGCTGGGTATATAGGTAAGAATAAAGTAACAACGTAATAATAACTAGTGGAGTGGTTGCCTAACAGATTAACTCCAATTGTATTCTAAGATTTACTATAAGGAGAGAACCATCTATAGTAGGGACTGAGGTCCTTTAAATACATAACTATACTCCTAAGAAATCCTCTCTTGTATGTAAGGTATGTGTTATACGTGTTATATATAGACGTATACTGCGTATACTCCGTATACCGCGTATAACATTATGTGACTCGCTTACTATTCCTCGTCACATAGTTCCACTGGATCCATTCTGGATTGTACCTATATTAACTAACTAGCTTCCTCCGACTCTTCTCTAAGTAGTTATAATATTGTACTTAAAGCGTCTGTAACATAGAGGCCTTTACTATAGATATAGTTCTTATATTCTTCTTGTTTATTATAAAGCGCTCTAAGCTTAGGGTTATTGCGGACTTCTTCTAGCTGGTTGTTATTAAGCTCTATAGGTGCTTAGCGATCTCGTAACAGCCCCATTCTTGTAATAGATTTGATAAGGAGATCCTATAAAGGACTTCTAAAATAGATGCTCTAGTAATCGCATATAATATGCGTTGGTATATAATACCTCTTATACGTACTACCGAGATAGCCTATAGTCTGGTTCCACTCCTTTAGAGTAATAGTGTCTATCTATATAATTAACATACAACTAGGTCTAGAGGTGATTGTAGAGTGGACTTACTATTAATATTTTTACCTGAAGCCTGTTGCAGCTAGTATAGCTTTAGTGCCTCCTTAAACCCAGTAACAAGCCCTAGGCGTACAAATATGTCACGGTATTTAGCGTATAGGAAGGCCTTTTCTTTTATAACATTGCTACCTCTAGTCGTATAGCTAACATTGTAGAAGAATGGCCGATCTAGTACTTCGCCCTTCCACCTAATGTGTAGTATATTGTGGTGCGCTAGTACCTTAAGGTTGAAGATATCTTAAATACTTATAAAGTTATCTCGAAATGCGTCTTAACTAACGCTAACGGCTAAGATATGCGAAACAATACAAAACGCAGGAAGGTCTTTAAGATAGAAGGTAAATTTCTTTTTATAGATTTACAGTTAGTAGGATATATTGTTTAGACATAGTATAAAGCTTACGGTTTACTATCCTTTTCTTTATTCTTAATGTGTTCCAGGTTTATATTAACCACGATTATACTCTTATTAGAGTGTTTCTCGCTGCGAATAACTATAACGTTAATATTCTTAAACCAGACGGCTTTATTGCTGCCTTTAGCACTAGCGCTTTCCACCAAAGCGCCTGGTCTTGTAGCTATAGCTACGCTAAGTAGGAGAAGAAGCGAAATTTAGACCTAAATAAAGCTATAGAGTGGCTTAGTATTATCAATCTAGAGAGCGTGAAGGATAGCATAAAGGTCTTAGACAAATATAGCGTACTTTTCCTTTTCCAACTTGTTAAGCCTAAGGTTTGGGATCTACTTTTACAGCTATTAGTCTACCTTAAAGGAGGGGTAGGAACTTATATTGCAAATATTAGTAAGAACATTACCGCCTATCTTATGGCGTGTAAGGTCTATATAGCATATGCTAATTCGTTTCCAATAGCTCCGTATTAAGCTCTCCTTCTTAATTTGAAAATGTTTCTTCTGCCAGCGGAGATATGCTTTAAACACCTTTAGGGCGCATTTACGCAGTGTTACGGACGCTTTAAGTACAATGTTATGACTACTTGGAGAAGAGTTGGCGGAAGCTAGTTAGTTAATACAGGTACGGTCTAGAATGGATCCGGTGGAACTATATAACAAGAAATGGTAACTGAGGTTATATAGTACTAAACGCGTTAGCTGCATTAAATAAGAGGGACGTTACGTTTAACACAGATAACACATACCTTATATATAAGAGAGGATTTCTTAGGAGTATGGTTGTGTATTTAAAGGACCTTAGTTCCTACCGTAGATAGTTCTCTCCTTATAGTAAATTTTAGAATACAATTGGAGTTAATCTATTAGGTAACCACTCCACCAGTTATTATTATATTGTTATTTTATTCTTACCTATATACCCAGCCTAATAATAGAACCTACTATAGTTCCTACTATAAGGTTCCGTTACACATTTACTACCAAGGTTACGGTATTAAATAAGATTAAATAATATGCCACTAAGAGTAGCACTAGTTATAACGGCGTTAACGGTAGCCACAACCTCAGGGCCAGGTAATACCAGTATAGACAAGGGGGATTCTCAAGTGGTTACATAAGGTTAGTTATAGGAAATGGTTAATCACTTATAAGATAATAATAAGATACTTAAAGAATGCATTAATAGAATTAGAGTAGCAAAGATTAAGCTACCTTTAATTAAACAATTCTTAGGAGAGAAGTTAAAGCTTAAGAGATTTCTTACGTAAATGCACTTTAAAGTAGTACAGGAAGAAGCGAAGTTAGCAATATCGTTAAATTAAGTAGCCTATGTAGAATTATTCCTAACGGGGAGGGCACTTAAGTGGTTTAAGCCGTATCTCACGGAAATATAGGCTAATGGCATAATAACTACTAACTAGGATATACGGTATATATTTACCAGTTAGAATAGGTTTATAGAGCGACTAATATAGATATTTAGAGACCTAGAGGCCATAACTACAGCGGAATAAAAGCTTTAGAACTTAGTATAACGCACTTTAGTAATTAAGTATATAATACAGTTTTAAATACTAGCTATATAGGTTAAGTGGAACGATAGGGCGCTTATAGCATAGTATAAATAGGGACTTAAGGCTAAAGTCTAGGACGCAATTATTCTAATAAAAGATACAGATACTCTAAGAAAGTTAATAGATTAGTTAATAAAGATTAATAACAGAATCTATTAAAGGGAACAAGCTAAGAGAGGGCAAGATAGAGTTCCATAGTTATATAAGGCGTAGAGTATATAACAACAGACATAGAGTTAAAAACTATAGAATAGCGCAGAGCTAATGGACCTAAGTGGTACTAAAGAAACCTAAAGATAGGAAAAGAAACTATAGAAACCTAAAGGTTAAGGATTAAGTAATTAAAGGATTTAGGAGCAGAGGCTAAACTAGAAATCTTAGTAGTAGAAGATATTTAGGCAGACTCTATAGCAAGAAAGATAGTTTAAAGATAGGGCTTGTATAAATTGCGGAAAATAAGGTTATTTCGCCAGAGACTATAGAGGTGGTTAGAGTAACTATATAGTAAAGGGAACCAGACTAGTAGACAGTATATACATATAAAGGGACGACGGTGCACTGTGAGGAATAAAAAAGTGTTTAATTAATAGTTTTGCGTATTATTATAATAACGTATACCGAATTTATAAGGACGCTAAGTATGGTGTAAGCTATTGGCTATAGGAGCTATTATTATTTAAGTTTAAAGGAACTAATAAACCAGCTTATAGATCGGACATTAAAGATAATAAATTTAATATAGGCAAAGCATTTACTAATAATAAGGCAATAAAGGCAGCTTACTAGAAGTATATAGACCTTAAAGAAGTTAAAATAGAAGTAGAGACTAAAACCATTATAGAATAGGGTTTAGTAATAGGTATTATAATATTATTAGATATAATTTCCATCGCTTTATAAGACGATAGGAGTAATGTTTAGAAGAAACTAAGCAAGTAGATAACTGCTAGTGCTAGCTTATTACTTAATAAAGGTAAGAGGCCATAGGCTTAAGATTCTTAAGAAGAGATAAAAGAAGCTTAAGATTCTTTAAGTAAGATAAGATATACCTAAGGACCCACAACGGACGAAAACTAATAGGAAAGGGTAGTAACTTAGTTTAGTAACAAATGAATAAGTATAGGATACAAGTTTAAGAACTATAAGTTTAGGGAACGAATAAGAATATTAGCAATCCTAGGTAAACGTAGTATTTAGCCTAAAGATTAAATAGTTAATACTAGGATTAAAAAGTAAGATAACTATAAAGATCTAGCTGCAAGACGCAGAAAATAAGAAACTATAGATAAGTTTAGAATAAGAATTATTACATAATAAGAGTAAAAGCTAGACAAGAGATTAGCTATAATAGGTTATATAAGGGACAGAGCACCCATGCGAAAAATTACTAATAGGCTAAGTGCAGGGATACCTAGGGCAAAATGGTTAGATAAACTAAAATAAAAAGAGGATCTAAATATTCTAACTAGGTTCGAAGAAAGATATACCAAAGGATGTTATAATATAGCGATAATAAGGTACTTTTTAACGGATAGACCATACACACTAAACCAGTTATATAAAAAGTGGTATAGGCAATAACATAATAATAAATAGGAAGACTTTTATATATAGCTAGATAAAAAAGTTATTTAAGACTAACCTATTATAGAGAAACGCATGAGTTATATTAAAGGAGCATTAATTATAATATTAAGGAACCTAGAAGAAGGGTCTAGGGACTAGAGAAGTAAGTAATAAATCTTAGTACCCGCAGCGGAAATACTAGTAGTTAGGTTAATTAGGTATAGGTTTAAACTTAAAAATAAAAATAAACTAAGAGTTAACCTAAAACATATAGTATATTATATACTATTATGGATAGCTTGTGTGGATAATATATATAATATATATAGAGCACCTAAAGATAAGAACCGGAAGTACCTAGTAAGAATATATTAGGCACTAAAGAAAAAGCGGTTTAGGAATATTAAGTATATACATAGTTAGCACCCAGTAGAAGTATAAGGTTAAGGGGACTTAACACTTTAACCAGGAAGATTCCTTATGGAAAAATGCCTAGATGGATAATAGTGGTAGGAGTGCCTAGAGAATACTTGTCTATGGTATATAGAGGAAAAGAAACGGATTAAGTATTAGCCAAAAGTAAACTAAGTATAGATAGGATCTAGCAGCCAACAATTAGGAAAAGGGGAGGTATATAGAACTAGAGGGAACTAGTGTTAGAGCCTTAAACCTTTAAAGGAATTTAAGGATAATACCTAAATTTAAGAGCCTAGTGGCAAGATTAGTAGTTTAAAGCGTTGGTAGATAGTAAAGTAATAAGGAACTATATATCACTAAAGGCAGTAGAAAGGATAGGGTTACTATATAGACAGAAGGAATACCTATATCCACTTATAATAATTTTAGGAGATTAGATAGCCTATAGAGGAGGTATTATTAATCTTAAAATAAGACCTATTTAGATAACTATTAAAGGGAGACTAGTTAGAATATCTTTTAATATCCTACCGTTAGGATAGGACGAGGCGATACTAGGAATACCTTAGTTATAGGAGTACAATCTAAAGATTAATTAGGTTATAGGTTAGGTTAATATTAAGGATACTTAATAGCGTAAAGTACGATAGTAAACTAAGTTAGTATAGTACCAAGTTAGAGCAATATATAAAGAGACTAAGTAAGGCTTAAGTTATATACCAAAGAGATACTATAAGTATAGTAAAAAGTTATAGTTACTAGAAAGTAAAAGGCTGTTAGAGCATGCAGCGTAGGACTATAAAATAGAATTAGAAGAGGGAATAAGTCTAAAGTTCTTTCTAATCTATAAGCTTACTGAAACAGAGTTAGTAGCGCTTAAGGAGTTTATCTAGGAGAACTTATAAAAGGGATATATTAGACTATTATAGTTATTAATAGGATATCCAGTACTATTTATCCTAAAGAAAAACGGAAAACTTAGGATGTATATAGACTATAGACAGTTAAACAGCATTACTAGGAAGAATAGGTATCCTTTACCCTTAATTAGCGAAATCTAAGATAGGATAGGCAACGTAAAGATCTTTATAAAGATAGATCTAAGATAGGCGTACTATTAGATTAGAATTAAGAAAGGCAATAAGTAGAAGGCAGCCTTTAGGTTAAAGAAAGGACTATATAAACTATTAGTTATGCAATTCGGGCTTATAAACGCACTAGTAATGTTCTAAAAGCAAATTAATAGTATATTAGGAGAATACCTAGATGAATTTATTATAGTATACCTTAATAATATTATTATCTACTTAGAGAGTAAGGAAGAATATGGAAAACATATTAAGTGGGTCTTAAAGAGATTATAAGAAGAACAGATGCTAGTAGCAATTAAGAAATACAAGTTCTTTACTAGAAAAACCAATTTTATTAAATTTATTATTAAACTAGGCTAACTTAGTATAGATCTAAAGAAGATTAAGGCTATAGTAAATTGGCAAGAACTAGAGAATGTTACGCAGTTAAGATTGTTTCTAGGGTTTTGCAATTACTGCAGAAGGTTTATAGCGCGATAGTTATAGGATATTAAGCTATTTACACAGTTAACAAAGAAAGAAGAACTATAGGCATAAGGAAAGGAACAATAAGAACTATTTAAGAGAGTTAAAGAGTTGTTTACCTAGGAGCTAGTTCTTAAGATCTATTAACCAGGTCTAAAGACGGTTATAGAAATGGATACATTAGACTTTGCAATAGGGGCATATTTTATACAGAAATATCAAGATAGATGGCACCTAGTGGTATACTATAGTTAAAAGATAACACTACTAGAATTGAACTATAATATCTATAACAAGAAGTTATTAGGTATAGTTACAGCACTTAAGAAATAGAGAGCATTCTTACAAGGTATAGAGAAACCATTTATAGTTAAAATGGACTATAAGAACCTTATAGGATTCCTAATAACGAAGGAACTTAACCAAAGACAGGTTAGATAGGCGGAAATGCTTATAGAATACTATTTTGAAATTTAGTATACTAAGGGTACAGATAATGCATAAGCAGACGCTCTAAGTAGAAAGGCTAAACTATAAAGTAACAAAAAGCTATTAGGAGAGTTATTGCAAAAGGATTAAGATAGATTAATTAGGTATAATTATCCGAAGATTATAGTAACTAAGGAAAGTTAGATCTATAAATTACTAGAAAGTAATTAAATATAGAAGATCTAAGAAGTATAGGCAGAGGATATAGACTTAGAGTAATACGAAAATAGAGAAGTAATATATATACCTAAGTCTATTACAGAAGAATTTATTAAGGAATTCTATAAGGGAATAATATAAGGATACAACGGAGCTATAGGCTTAGTGTTAAGACTTTAAGAAGAATATATTATTTAAGGAATCTAGGGACTAGCAAGATAAGTTATAAAGGAATATTTAAATTGCTAAAGAAACAAACTAATAAGGCATAAGCTATATAGAGGGCTATAACCTATTAAAACACCAGAAAGACCATAAGAGGTTATATTATAGGACTTTATTATTAAGTTACCAAAGTTAAGAGATCCTATTATAGGACAAGATTATAACGCGATTTTAGTAATAGTAGATAAGCTAATAAAGTAGGGATACTTTATAGCATGCACTAAAGAGATATTAGCAGAAGATGTCGCTAGAATCTATATAAAGGAAGTATTTGCAAAATATAGAGCACTAGATAAGATTATATCGGATAGAGATCCAAGATTTATAGTAGTATTTTAGGAAGTGTTTCTGGTAGAATAAGGAGTTCGCGTAGTAATATCTATAGTGTATTATTTGCAGATGGATGGATAAATAGAAAGACTAAACTAGACACTAGAACAGTATTTAAGGCACTATATTAATTATGTATAGAATAATTGGGTATTGTTATTACCAGTTATATAGTTTGCATACAATATAATACTATAAGAAGGAATGGGGATATTACCATTTAAGGCGAATTACGGATACGAGCTAAGAATATCGTTATTGCTATATTAAGCAAAAAAGACAAGTAGCACAGCTAAGTAAAGAATGGAGACGTTAATAAATCTTTATATAGACCTTAAAGAAACAGCTAAACTAGTATAAGAGCAAATAAAAAGGTACTATAATGCTAAGAGATCTAAGGGACCAGATCTTAAGGAGGGGGATAAAGTGTGGCTACTATACAAAAATTTTAAGAGTCGACAACTAAGTAAGAAGTTGGACTATATTAGACTAGAACCTTTTAAAATTAAATAAAGAATTTTATTAGTTACGTATAAGTTAAACCTACTAGCCAAAATAAAAATCTACCTTATATAATACGTTGCAATGCTAGAGCTAGTATATGGGAGTATTAAGCTACCAGTCTATAAGGCAGATATATATAGAGAATAAAAGGAAGACAAATAGTAAGTTTTAAAGATTATTAGTTATAAGGATGTAGATAACGAAATATAGTATAAAGTAAAGTGGATAGGCTATAGTAAGACTACCTAGAAACCACTAAGCAACTTAAGAAACGCTATAGAAAAGGTATAAGAGTATTAAAAAAAAGCAGGTTAGGTAATATTAATAAAGAAGAATTGCTAAAGAATAAGTTACCTAAGGGGGACCTAAGAGAAGTAATTGCTAAGCTACTTAAAGTTGTTTCCCTTATAGGAGGAAAGCTAGTTCTTTTATTACCCAGCTTAGATAAACCCTATTAAATAAGTTTTTACTCTTTAGAACAGACCTTCTTATAAACATATTTAAGATATTAAAGATAAGCATAAGCTAAACATTAAGCTTTAAGGACGCGTGCGGACTCTTCTAAGGTATATTAAACCTTAAGTAGCGTAGAGGCTAGCTTACTGTTAAGCTTTATAGTAGTAGATTAAATATAAGACCCTATAATAAGTTACTTAGGGAACTTAAAAACTATTAAGAGTTATAAAACGCGTATACTTAGCGTTAGAGATAGAGCGAACATCGCAGGACAATTAAACGTTTGCTTTGGTATACTTAGAGCAAAAGGAGGGTTATTAAGACATAGGACTTATTAGCGCAACACAAATTAACCCCTCTTTAGCGCAATGAGAGTAAGGGATCGCCATCACTTTATTAAGTAATAGTATAGAGGAAACCGTATAAAGGCAACGCTTAACCTAGGAAAGAGAAGAAGAAGCTTTAGGTATAATAAGTAAGGGTATTAACCAGACTAATTAAACAGATATTACACCTCTAGTAGATAACTTGGAGATATTAGGAATCTTTAAGGACAAAGATAAAGAGGAGGGAGATAGTATTATAGACGCTTTAAGTACAATATTATAACTACTTAGAGAAGAGTCGGCGGAAGCTAGTTAGTTAATATAGGTATAGTCTAGGATGGATCTGGTGGAACTATATAACAAGGAATAGTAACTAAGGTTATATAGTGCTAAACACGTTAGCTACGTTAAATAAAAGGGATGTTATATTTAATATAGACAACACGTACCTTATATACAAGAGAGGATTTCTTAGGAGTATGGTTATGTATTTAAAGGACCTTAGTCCCTACTGTAGATAGTTCTCTCCTTATAGTGAATCTCAGAATACAATTAGAGTTAATCTATTAGGCAACCACTCTACCAGTTATTATTATGTTGTTGTTTTGTTCTTACCTATATACCTAGCCTAATAATAGAACCCACCGTAGTTCCTACTATAAGGTTCTATTACACGCAGCTAGTTATCTAGGGTTTTTTAGGTTATTATTTTAATCTTTAGGCAGTACCTAGTTTGCAGCAATTAGTGGAATGACAAGTTAGTGGAAATTTTTATAATTTACCTCTCCCAGATTTCGCCTTCCCTCTTCCATAGTTTCTTAGTATAAGAAGTATAGTTTGGTTTCGCGGGTCCCTCCTCTTTTAATTTAGCAATGTCTTTTAGTATTTCCTTAGCTTTAGAGTCTAATTTTATATCTAATCCCATATCTAACTCTGCATTAGACTCCGTATCTAACTTTATATTAGACTCTGTATCTAATTCCGCATCTAATTCTATATCTAATTCCGTATCTAATTCTGCATCTAATTCCGCATCTAATTCCATATCTAATTTTATGTCTGGTTCTCTAGAATCTAAATCTATACTATCTTCTAAATAAATGTATGTATCTAGATCGGTGTTTATATCCGAGTCTGGACTTAGAAGTCGTGAATTTAAGTTTTAATAAATGGCAGTGGTATAGAGCGCTCCTCTCCTCTCCGTCCTATAGGCCGGAGCAGCTACTTTAATAGGTGTACTACCATTCTGGCAACAGCGAGTTTGCTAAATAGGTAAGGTAAGTATTATAGATAAGGATTAAATCGCCAGAGAGGAAGTAGAATGAGAATAGTAAAGGGAGAGAAAAAGAAAGTGGAACAAGGGTAGTAAAGGGAGAGAGTGCGGGGAGAGGGCAAGCAGACTATTCCTTTAAGTAGACGCTGGCCTTTCTATATAGGCTGTGCCATTGTTAAATTAACGTAAGCGCTGATAAACTTTACTGTAGCTTGTGTCCCGTTTCTAACCCCTCTATAATGGGACGGGGCATGACAGGGATGGGAAGCGCTTAAGTAAATAGAGCTTCTTTAAAGTAGCGATGTGACAGGGTCTAAGCGAGGTAAGAACGCTGCTAAAAGCGGCGGCAACAACCTTTAAAAATAGATGCAATCCCACCACTATATATATTTAGATAGGAATATTAATAGCTTCTTAGCCGCTGATAGAAGTTTTATGTCCTTTAAGTCGCTATATAGTTATAACCACTTAAGAAGCTTCCTAAACACCTTAGGCCTTATATAAGTTATATTTACAAGTTATTGCTTATAGCTATAGAGCAACTGCGCTGTCCACCTCGTTCCTTGCCATATATTAGTATACTAAGTATAAATGCCCCCTAGAAATAAGCCCATTGTAATTATAAAGGTTAAGATAATAATATTATATGCAGCTTGCAAATGCGACAGCAGTATTATAATTAGGGTGTATGGAGTCGCCATATTATAAAAAGTTGTTACTTGGGCGCGTATGTAAGAGCTCCAGATTGTAACGGAATATATAACGGGAGCTTAAAGCTATATATTAAAACGGTGCCAAGAACCTCATTACAACTACTATATATAGTATAGCTTGCAAATTTAACGCGCTTACCGATATAGAGGAGCTCCATATTTAAACGGCGTTAGATCTACTAAATAACACCCTTATTTTGACATTTGAGCTCCGGTTCTATTACAATATGGAGCCTCTATATTTGTAATAGAGGTGCAACCGAACGACCCCTAAATTTGTGGGTGACGGACACTTGCAATATAATAAGGAGTGCTTGGAAGGAAGCTGTTAAAGATACTCGCCTAGCTTACGTCTCCTTTATGCCTTGTGATAGTTACGGCCTGCAGCTTCTGGTAAAAGATATTATTTAGGAAGTTGTCTTCTTTAAGCAAACGGCAAGTGAAGCTTAATTAATTATTATTGCATTTTAGGCGTTACTAAAGCAACTTAGAGCTCTACGCGAATACATAATAGAAACTAACGGTAAGGCAACAGCCTTCGTTCTATTATGTATCACTAGATAGGGTACTTAGCTCGCGATAGTAAGAAGCGTTAATAAGAAATAGGCAGCCCTGTAGAAGTTTTTTCTTAATTAAATAACAGCTCTTAAAGATGCGAATTAAAAGGACTTAGTGATTAAGAAGCTTAACACCTTAGTATAGGATAAGGGCTTTTGGTAAAGGCTTTAATTTCTATATAGATTGCTCGCGCCTATTGATAATACTATTAAAATAAGCGAATCTAACAGAGCTATAACATCGGGAAAATATTCGCAGGATAAGATTTAAGTAGACTTTAATTTTTGCGTTTTGTGTAATTAATATACAATTTAACTAACTTAATACGCAATTAACTAACTTAATACGCAATTAACTAACTTAACACGCAATTTAACTAACTTAATATGTAATTAACTAACTTAATACGCAATTAACCAACTTAATACGCAATTTAACTAACTTAATATGCAATTAACTAACTTAATACATAATTTAACTAACTTAATATACAATTAACCAACTTAATACGTAATTTAACTAACTTAATATGCAATTAACTAACTTAACAACTTTAAAAGCTAACTATATATTTCTTAACACGCAATTAACCTACTTAGCAACTTTAAAAAGTAACTATATATTTCTTGATATGCAATTAAGGTAAAGTTATATGCTATATATTTAACTATTATATATTATCTAATATAATCTTATACAATCTTATATAGTTTTATTACTTGGAGGCTCTGTATAAGGCTCTGTACGAGGCTCTACACGAAGCTCTATACAAAGCTCTACACAAAGCTCTACACGAAGCTCTACACGAAGCTCTGCGTATAGAGGCTCTGCACGAAGCTCTGCACGAAGCTCTATGTATAGAGGCTCTGCACGAGGCTCTGCGCGAGGCTCTGTGTATGGAGGCTCTGCACGAAGCTCTACACGAAGCTCTGCACGAAGCTCTGCACGAAGCTCTGTATAAAGCTCTGCATGAGGCTCTGCGCGAAGCTCTGTATACGGAGGCTCTACACGAAGCTCTACACGAAGCTCTATACGAAGCTCTATGTACAGAGGCTCTGCACAAGGCTCTGCGCGAAGCTCTGCGTACGGAGGCTCTACACGAAGCTCTGCATCGGGTCCCCGCTATATTCCTGATAGCGTCTACACATGTCTCTGCCTATGTAGCCGCCTTATTTTTTACCCTTCTTTTCTTCCTTACATCCTCCCTACCTAGGGAGGCACTAGAACGGCAGCCAGCAGAGGACCGTTGCTAGAACTAGATGACTATTGCTAGAACCAGACGACCGTTACCAGAACCAGACGACCGTCGCCAGAGCTAGACGACTATCGCCAGAGCTAGACAACTGTCGCTAGAACCAGACGACCGTTGCTAGAGCTAGACGACCGTCGCCAGAATTAGACGACCGTCTCCAGAGTTAGATGACTGTCGCCAAAACCAGACGACCGTCGCCAGAGCTAGACGACCGTCGCCAGAACCAGACGACCGTCGCCAGAGCTAGACGAC